>ENA-ORDA01000092-ORDA01000092.1-marine-metagenome-genome-assembly--contig:-NODE-92-length-87926-cov-5.360107_pt1 | contig 87926 bp, 83 predicted proteins | sample MGYA00237778_ERZ508506 | MGnify/ENA primary metagenome ERZ508506 (study PRJEB26177, sample SAMN06267891) | marine metagenome | isolation source: Monterey Bay, California, USA | place: Pacific...
TCAAAAAGTTCAAGAGCATCTGATCGAGGAATTTTATATTCAAATTCAAATCGAGAAATTCCAATTTTATTTCCTTTAATTGTAATAAAAAAATCACCTCCTTTTTCCCGAACTCTTATCACTTTCTTTTTATCACTTACAATATATCCCTGTTTTATACTTTCTGAATAACTAATTTGTTCGATAGGGATACGTTTTATAAGGAATTTTTTTTCTATTTCAATTGCCATTGGTGACCTCTTATAATGAAAAAATAATAAATGAATGAACCAATCATTCCAGGATAAAATGGTTCAATTTTTAAAAAATTAAAACCTAGAGTATTCGAGAGTAACAGCCAGAAAAAGGATATGAAAAGTGGAATAAGTATCCACCTTACAGATATTTTACCAGGTAAACGAAAGTCTCTCATAACTAGTGAACTTAGAAATGGAAAGATTAACGAAGGGATAATGATTGATCCAAGGGTAAATAATAGACCAACAACTGATGGGATTAAATAAGCTAAAGTAAGTGAGGTGGTAGATGTAAGAATTAATCCAACTTTAATAAAAGGAATACTCTGTTCTTTATCAGATTTTTTGTGTGTCCAACGCCATAAAATATCTCGGCCGAATGTTATAGCGGTGATAAAACTTAGTGAATCAATTGTGGACATGATTATGGCAAAGATACCCATAAGAAATAATCCAAGAAAACCAACGGGTAAAATATCAATAGCCAATAAAGGATATGTTAGTAAAGCCTGGTCTGTTTTCAAGAGGTTAATTGCATATAAACCACAGAAAATAGTTAAAGCATCAAAAATAGCCCAAAATCCAATAGCAATTAGGATACCTTTTTTTGCTGTTTCAGGTGTCTTCGCAGCTGCACATCGTTGAAAAAAACCAGGATCAATAAATGTCCAAGCAGCAATAAAAAACCAAACAAGAACATATTGAACTGTATTCCCCCCTAAAGGATCTGTAAAACCCACAGGTAAAGCTTGAATCATCTGTAATGGGCTGCCAACTTTCATCCAAAGGAAACCTAAAAGAATAAAAAAACTGATAAACATACATATAAATTGAAAAAAATCAGTTTTTACAACTGCAGAGAACCCCCCATTCCATAGATAAAAAACACTGAAAAGAGTGGCAATAACCAAAGAAAGACCAAGGTTGATTTGAAAAAAATACTCTATAAGAACTCCCATACTTAAAATATAGGGTGCTGGACTTGCTAAAAAAATAATCAATACAGCAGCAAGTACACCTGATGCTTTTCCAAAATGATTGTGAAAATGATCTGGAATAGATGTGTGTCCATTTTCTCGAATTTTAGGTGCGATAAAAAAAGCATATAGAGTTGCAAATATGTAATATGGAAATGAAAATATAAACCATGTCTGAATTCCATAGAGGTAAGTGTTCTCACCAATACCAAGAATAGCTCCGTACCAAGTTGTTACTAGTGTTGCAATGAAACCAACTAAGCTCAATTTTCTTCCTGATAGAATAAAATTTTCAGATGATTGAGTCTTTATTTTTTTTTGAAAGACTCCAATCCATATTAAAATAATAAAATAGGCGACTATAATGCTGGAATCGATAAGGTGCATCTAACTAAAATAAATAATTTTCAAAAACCCAAACCCAGTTTGATGCTTTTATAGAATACGAAGTTCCAGTTGAAGTTAGATTGCTAATTCCTTGAGATGGAAATAAAAGTTTTTCTTCATATAAGGGGTATTTTAGATTGGATGTAGTAATTAAAATATCTCTATCTGGAGCAATAATTGAAATAGTTTGGTTCGGAATACTCTTAAAAAAAGTTTGATCTTTTACACAAACTACTTTTGAAAAGTTAGAATAAAGAGTCATCTTTATTCTTTTTGCATATTTTAACATGATAAAAAATGTTAAAAAATTGTGATCATCTCGACCACCTGAAAATCCAACTAAGGAAAGACGTTTAATATCATTTTTCATACACCAGATTAGACCCTTTTCTAAATCAGACTTATTCTGATCCTTTTCTTCAATTATAGTGCAATTATATGAGCTTTTAATCGAATCTAGGTCTCCTATAATTATATTTGGTTCAAATCCAAGAGAGTTTAATTTATCTGCACCACCATCAAGACAAATAAATGAGGTTGCATTGTTTAGAACATGTTTAGTTTCTCTATGAATCGGAACATCTCCATTTCCAAAGAGTACGATAGTTTGAGTTTTGCTTCGAATTTTTTTTACCATTATCAGTGATACTTAATTAGAAAAAAGAGTTAGAACGGATATCATTTTTTATTTGAAACACTTAAATTTATCATCTAAAATATTATGAATCTTAGAAGAATATCCAATTGGCTTTTTAATTTAGACGCTCGCTATCCTAGAACAATAATTGCTGGGGTGATTTTTATTACCGTAGTTCTAGGATGGAAAGTATTTGATCTTGAGCTAGATCCAAGTATTCGATCTATGTTACCCCGAGACCACTCAATTGTTGAATCTATCGAAAAAGTAGATCAACTATTCTCAGGAAGTGATATTATAATTATTGCGGTAGAGTCAGATAGTCTCTTGAATAATCCCAAAACATTAGAAAAATTATCTTCCTTTCAAGATAGCCTTGAAGCTATGCCACTTATTAGTAGAGTTACGTCTATCTTCAATCAAAAACATATAATACCCACTGATGATGGATTTAAAATTGAGCCCTTATTAACAGGTTACCCCGTAGACTCATCTGATTATTTCACATTCCTAGATAAGTTGAATAAATCAGGTGTTATAGAAAATTTAATTTCTAAAGATTATACTAAAATGTGTTTCATCGGTCAGATTAATTCATCATTTGACTTCGATGAATTTGAATTTCGTAAAGATATTAATAATCTAGTTGATCAATTTAGTTATCCAGAAGAATTTTTTGTTTCCAGCCTTCCCATAACTCAGGCTACAATTGTAGATAATATGCAAAGAGATATGAGAGTTTTTACTCCCATTGCAATTGGACTTGGAATATTCTTATTGATGCTTTCTTTTCGGAGCTGGACAGGAGTATTTCTTCCTTTTTTTGTAGTTGGTTTTTCCATTATTTGGACTTTTGGTATTATGGGTTGGTTAAATATGTCTATGGCTTTTATTGGGACTTTAATTCCTGTTATGTTAATTGCAATAGCAAATAATTATGGCATCCATATTATTTCACACTATTTTGAATATTCAAAATCTGATACTAGTTCTACACGAGGACAAATTTTAAGAAAAACTATCCGAAAAGTAGGTATACCAATCCTTTTGGCTGGTCTAACTACTATTATTAGCTTTCTAAGTTTATTTACTCATGCTCTACCTAGAGCACGAGAAATGGGGCTTTTAATTTCATTTGGTATTTTAGTATCGTTCATTTTAAGTATTTTTTTAATCCCTTCTGTACTTGTATTGGTTTCTAGACCTCACTACATAACAAAAGAAAAAAGTATGACTACTATTAATAATTTTTTGGTAGGTATGGCAAAATATTTCACCCTATATAGAATACCCGTTTTGGTATCATTCTCAATTTTATGTATGTTGGTTTCAATCGGAATAAAAGATCTTAAAGTTGATACAAACCCTGATAATTACTTCCCAGAATCATCAAAGCTAAGAATAGCCAATACAAAAATTGGAGAAGCCTTTGGCGGTTCGACACAGATGAGTATTTTAATAGAAGGGGATATCTATGATCCTAAAATATTAAAAGATATTGAGCTATTAACAAACCATATAAAGAATAAGTTTGATATTGTAACAAAAACCTACTCCATCAGCGATGTGATTAAAAAAATGAATGCGGGTTTTAATGGTGGAAAATCATCGTTAGAAATAATTCCAGATGACAGAGATCTTATATCTCAGTATATGTTTTTATATTCGTTATCTTCAGATGGTGATGAGTTTGATTTAATTTTAGATGATATTGAAGAGCCTCAAAATACCCAAGTCTTTTTGAGATTAAAACAAGTACAAACTTCAAAAATAGCAGACATTGTTGAAGATACAGAGCAATTTATTGCTGCAAACTTTTATGATTCTGCGCCAATGGAGTTGTCAGGTGCAGCAACTTTAATGGGTGTCTTAAGCCGCTTAATTGTTAAAGGCCAACTTATTAGTCTTTTTTGTTCCTTGATAATCATTCTTATTATAATGACGATAGTTTTTAAATCTTTTTTAGGTGGTGTTCTCTCAACATTACCAATGTTTGTTTCCGTTTCTATGATGTTTGGATTAATGGGCTACCTAGATATACCGCTTAATATGACAACCTCTATGCTGACATGTATTTTAGTAGGAGTAGGAGTGGATTACACCGTACATTTTTTATGGCACCTACGTGATCATATAAGAGGTGGTGAATCGATTAATGAAGCGATTACCAATACTTTTAAAATATCGGGCAAGGGAATCTTATTTAATGGTTTATCTGTTATTTTAGGCTTTTCATCATTGTTATTTTCAGTTTTTGTTCCTGTCCAAATTTTTGGTATTTTAGTAATGAGCTCGATAACTTTTTGTTTATTTGGAGCTTTAGCGATTTTACCTGCTTTGACTAGTTTACTGAATCCAAGGTTTTTGTATAAATGAAAAAAAACAACTTAGATATTACAATAAGCTCTTCAATTATTTTGATTACCTTAGCAATGATTTTATTTGGTTTAAGTAAATCGGGTCTTGCTTTAGATATATCAGATAGATCATTAAAAGAGTATGCTTTCTACATAATGGATGATTATTTAGATTTCATTCTATGTTTTTATGTTTTTATGTGTCTGCAAATAGCTGGGTATGTTGAGTTGAAATATAAACAAGACTATCTTTTAATTTCCATTATATCCATCTTATTCACACCTTTTTCAATTTTCTTTATCCTTAAAGATAAAACCAAAAAAAATGATTAAAATTATATTAAATATTGTTTTTCTTTTCTCAGCAATAAATGCAAGTGAACTCACAGCTTATGATATAATGGATAATGTATATCAGACTAGAAAACCAAAGTCATCAATAATTGAAGTTAGGTTAGAAGTAACCCGAATAAAAAAAGGGAAAAAAAAAGTAAAAACAAAAGAGTTTATTCGATATACAAAACTTTATAATTCCGGAAAATTTATTTCAAAATCGCTAGCAAAATTTCAAAGTCCTAAAATTGTAAAAGGAACAAGTTTATTAAGCTGGGTCCACAGAAATGGTAAAACGGATCAGTGGTTTTTTCTTCCTAAACTAAAAAAACCAAAAAGAATTGAAGCTAAAGAAAAATCAAAAACATTTCTGAATACAGATTTTATCTACGAGGATTTAGAAAACAATGAGTCTAATTCAGATAGTCTTTCAATAATTGGAACTGAGTATTTAGATGGTTATCAGTGTAAAGTCCTGATGGCATGGCCAAAAAGTGAAAGTTCATACTTTTCAAAAAAAATATGGGTCAATACTCAAACATGGCAAATTAATAAAGTAGAGTTCTATAAAAGTGAATCTCAAAAAGAAAAAACACTTCATTTAAAAGATTTTATAGAAAAAGATGGATTTATTACGCCAGGTGTTTTAGAAATGAAAAAAGAAAATGGTAATCAAACTATCATGGAAGTACTATCTTTCAGACCAAATATTGGTTTAAAGGAAGACATGTTCTCTAATAAATTTTTATCAAATAAATAGTAAAAGCTCTAATATCTTAAAAGAGCGCAAGCTGCAGAAAGCCCTGCACCTGTACCAATCAATAATATTTTATCTTTTCTTCTTATCTTTTTTTCTTTGATTGATTTCACAAGTGCCATTGGAACTGATGCTGCTACGCAATTACCAAATTTGGAAACAATATTTACAACTTTTTCTCTTTTAAAGCCACCTGTTTCAATATAAGCTTCCACAGCTTTACCAGAAGCTTGATGCGGTATTACCAAATCTATATCTTCTTTTGTTAAATTAGTTGATTTAAGAGTATTAAGCATAAGTTTATATACTGCTTTTCGTGCTATTTTATAAATACCTGGACCATCCATTGTAAATAAATTATCAGATATTAATGTTTCAGGATCTTGTGGGTGTTTGTTGGTCCCACCGCCTCGTACCTCTGTTAAATGCGCACCTTCTGGCCATGTATTCATTTTAAAATACATAAGTTTACTTGAATCTGAAGAAGTACAGGGTTCTAGTATGATTGCAGCTGCACCATCACCAAGAAGAGAGGCGCTTTCAGGCTCATTAAAATTTCTCCCACGAGTACCACGATCAGCTGAGATAATTAAAATTTTTTTATAAGCTTTTGTTTGAATTAATGAGCTCGCCGTATGGAATGCTGCGATAAAAGATAAGCATGTGCAATGTATACTAAATGAAGGAATACCTTTCAATCCCATTTCTTTTTGGTAAAAAGTAGACGTATCTGGAATTGTTTGCTTGGGAACTCCAGAAGCATTTATGATAAGATCTGGTAATGGACCATCCCCCAATGCTTCATTACCTGCATATGCACCCATTTTATCTACATCTATTTCAGAGACTCTTCTTTCCTTTACTCCAGACTTTCTGATAATCCATTCTTCCGATTTTCCAATCAACATGGAAATTTCTCTAGATGTCTCAACCTTAGGAGGTAAATAAAGACCTGTTCCTGTGATTTTTACTTTCAATTTTTAAATATCTTAAAAATAATATTTTAGTTCGAACCTGGAGTGAGAAAAATCTTCCATCTTTTTAAATTGATAATTCTTACCATCAGGGTGATTCTCTGAACCATTAATAGAAGTAATTCCAATTAATAGCTTAAGGTTTTGATTTATTAAATATTCGACCTTCATTTCATTAAGGTAACCTGGAAATCCACTAATACTATTATGTTGCACAGCATCTATCATTGATGTTAGGCTCAAATATATTTGTTCTCTTAATAAAGTCTTTTTCAAAATAACAAATATTGCCTTATCTGTTAAAATAGCTAAAGGAACACCCATTCCAGGAGTAAATAAATCTTTGGGTTGCATGGTTTCTGGATCATATTCAAAACCAGGTATGTCTACATCCACATTTGGAAGAGTATCGACTGCATTATAATTTTTTAGATCATGTTCAAAATATTGTACAGCAAGATCGAAACCAAAAGGTAATTCAGTATCCAGTTGGATTGTGTATTGCAGGTATTGTGCCTCTTCACTAATAGGGAATGAGAAAGCAAGACTATCGTAAAATGAATTTGGTGATGGATCGGGTCTTTCTATTGATTTATTTTTATCTTTTGTTTCAAAGTTTGCAATGTCAAAACGTAATGTAAAATATTTATTCAAGATAGTTGCACCAAAACCAAAAAGATTTGTTTTTCGATATCCAAAAACAAGATCTGGAGATGGTTTAAAAAATGAGGCCGAAGAGGAGTAATATTCATTAACACCTGAAAAATTAAAAATACGATCATAGCCACTGTAGGATGAAAAAGATAATTCTCCAAAATTAGAAGAATAATTTAAAAATAGCCCTCCTTCATAAGGTAATGATGAAATATGGATTATTTCATTGGGGTCAGGATAGATAGGCAACTCAACAGGAAAGTCATCATTCCCTAATGGTAGCCGATTTGTTGAATGAATAGGAGAGAAAACAGTTCTAATTTGAAAATCACCAAAAAAATAATCAAATCCAGCTGATAGCGTTGCTAGTTTTCGTTCAATACCTCCAAAAAACATGTAATAATAATCAAATGCGCTAGCGTTATCAAGAGGGCTATTCTCATCGACATTGCCCCAGGAATGAATTTGTTTTCCAACTTTTAATTCATAATTATTTTTGCTATAGGTAATATAAAACTCTCTCATATCTAATGTAAAATCCTGCGGGTTACTTGTTTCTAGAAAGTAAGAATCACCTTTAAGGTTATACTCAAGGGTGAAATTTCCATTAAAAGATAGTGCATTTACTTGTTTTTCAAAATTTAAAGAACCCATTCTATAAGGGATATTAATTAATGATTGATCCGTTAGCCTTGAAATGTATGAGAAATTTGAATAACCAGTAAAAACAAATGGAGAAGACTCACCTTTAATTAGTTGAGTTATAACTATAGTAATCAGTATAAGTGTATATTTCATATTTTTATTACACTAGCTTCATCTAATCATTTCATCAAAATAACTTTTTTAACTAATGTTTGATTATTATCCTGTATTTTAAAAAAATAAATTCCAGAAGGATTGTTCTTTGAATACCAGGTTATATTGTTCTTACCTTGTTTATATATTTTCCCATCAGATATTATATCAATCCGTTTTCCCTTTAAATCTAAAATTTCAATCATCATTCGGCGATCATAGGGGATATTCAAATCAAGGTTAACCGATGGATTAAAGGGATTTGGATACGGCGATGAGATATTAAATTGATAAGGAAAAATCACGTTAGAAACTGATGTAGTTACAGTGTCACATTCTTGTGGAGAGAGAACAGGAAAAGAATAATAAAACTGGTCTAAACTGAGTTCAAAGTGCTCTGTGTTCATAACACAAGCAGGAATATTATCACACAAATTATTAGCTCCCATTGCAAAAAATGGATAGCCTCCATCATCATCATTTATCCAATCGAGTTCCATTCCACAAAAACAGTCCGGTAAAGAAGTGAGATTATTATTAAACAACCAAAAATAAGATAAGTTCACGAGACTACAGATTGATTCAGGTATAAACTCTAATTCATTATATCCTACATCTAAAAAAAATAAGTTTGTGAGATTTCCAATACTGTCACCAAGAGAAGTAATTATATTATTATTAAGATATACTGAAGCTAAGCTTGAAAGCTCGCTAAACGATTGAGGAAGAACTGAAATTCTATTCCATTCTAAGTATAGGGAGGCAAGAGAAGTTAAATCTCCAAAATTATCAGGTAAGGAGTATATTGTATCATTCACACCTGAACTATTACCATAGTTACCAGCAACTAAAAAACGAAGCCTTCCATTATACCAAGTCTGAGTACCTAGCTCTAGTGGCGAATTATAATCTAACCCATTTTGAGAGATTAAACTGTCTAAAACATCTATATCGCTATTACTCAAGCAGGTATCTCCAACTAGAATAGTAACGTTGGAAGGTAATTCTGAAAAATATATGAAGGTACTATCACATAAAGAAAAAGCAAAGTAAGGGAAAAAAAATAGGAGTAAAAAAATAGATTTTTTTTTCATTTTATTTTAAAAGTAATATTTTTTTTGTTTCAGAAGTTGAGTGGGTGGTTAATTTTACAAAATATATTCCAGTAGGATATTGGTTTGCAACCCAAATTATTTGATGATTTCCTATCATATGAAATTTGTCGGTGAGAATGTCCATTAACTTTCCATTTAAATCAAATATTTGTAGTGAAATTTTTTCATCCCTAAATGTTTGATATTTTATTGTTGTTTGTGGATTAAATGGATTTGGATAGACCTGTAGAAGATTAAAATCTTCTGGTGAAATTTCATTGTTAATCTTTAATGGTGTCATGAAGCCTAGGGTGGAGATAACCTTACTTTTTTGAGGATGATTTACATCCTTGAATTCTAGTTCAATTAAATTTTGATTAATTGATTCATATAAACTTGCAATCATGGTGATATTATCAGAAGAATATGGTTCTAATTCAATTTGCATAACCTCACTCGAAAACCAACCTGCTTCATCTGAAATACTAGCATGGAGGTTTAAAGGGAAGCCACTTTCATTATGAATAGTAATTGTAAGTTCCGGATCATCTTCGGATAAATAAACACCCTCATTTCCATTACTTTCTAAAAAGTTATTAATGATTACGCTATAAGCAGAAGGATGAATATCAGGAATTCGATTAGCACGGTAAACAGCCCCATCGGGTAAACTTAAGTTATAGAGTCCTTCCCATATGATATCTCCAGAAGTATTAACCTCTAAACTTCTCCCTCCTCCTCCAACAGTTGTGATCAATACATTTCCATTCTCTAATTTTTGGGTATTACCTGAGGCAAAACCAAACAGTTCGGGTGATAATTCATAGGACCATGCAACAGTAGCAGAGGAATCCTCTATTTCAATTTCAATAGCTCTGGATATTGGTTCTTCGGTTCCACGGAATTCTTCAGATAGATTGCCATTATCAAAGGTTAATAAGTTTCCATTCTCTAATATTTGAAGGCTGTGTTGAAAACTGAAACCTATATCAGAGCCATAATCTATATCATCAGAATTCATTTGATGTCCAAGGTTCCAAACAATTTCTCCAGAAGGGTAATCAATTTTGGTTATTCGAGACAAATGCCTTGAGGATAAATATAAAGCACTTTCTTCTTCATCAAAAATCACAGCATTTGCATGCGTCCAATCATAATGTAGACTGAAATAGGCTTCATTCCAGGTTCCTCCAAATTGATCAAAGTCAGACATACTAAAATGATCAAATGTATTCCAAGACCAAACTATTTCTTTCGTATCTTTATCCCATTCAACCAATTTATCTCCAACCCATGGGAATTCAGGAGTAACTCCGTTAGCTAAAAATCCTAAATTTTGAAAAAGGCTAGTCCATTCTCCAATTGGAATAGGGCCTAATGTCGAAGTCTCAATTATACCTAGATAATTTCCATTGGGAAGACGAATTAAATCATGGTGTAAGAAATCTTCATTGGGCTCATTCCAAATTTGAAAGCCTTCAAATGATATTTCTTTCCCTGGAAGATTATTTTCTGCATTAGATAATAAAGAGCATCCAAAAATATTTCCATATTCATTAGAGCTATAATAAACAAAGTTATCTGTACCTGAATTCCAAATTTCTCTTCCTGTCTGATCAATTGCTGCTGAAAAGTAATTAAAAAATGCTCCAAAAATTGTTACCCCGGGTTGAATATTTAAGTCATCAATAATTAATGCGCTACTATTCGAAAGACTCTCAGTTGTAGAAAAATTAAATGTATTACTCCATTCACTTATTTGACCTGAATTGTTTATAGATCTAACTCTCCAAAAATAATCATGGTTCCATTCTATGTAATCTTTCTCAATATAACATAATGTGTAATCTATTTTATTGAAAATAATATTTGAAAAATTGATATCGTCAGACACTTCTAGCTCATAATAGTTAGCCTCTGATATTTGCTCCCATTCAAATAGAACATGAATAAAATTTAGGACAGAACCATTCTCAGGGGAAATTGGGTTTGCATTTAAAATGGATAAAAAGGCTAATGCTATATATTTTTTCATTGTTTATCAATATCGTTAAGTGATTTCTCTAGCCATACTAATACCTCTGTACCCTGAGTCATCCATGCTCTTTGGAGACCCACCTCAGGAAAATTACCAAGTAATTCTCCATTCCAAGCATAAATAACTTTTGTAATGTTTGAAGAAATAGGTTTTAGGATCCATATACCCGTAGCATCTGGTAACCTTACATGTCCTGGTTTTAATCTAGCCTTTGGGTGTGTAACTGATTCAAATATAAAAACCCATGAATCATCACCCTCTAATATTTCTTTTTTATATTTGATTACGTAGTCCCTCCCTGAAAAAGGAAAAGGTAAGCCCAGAATAACTTGAATAATATCTACATCAAGCCTTTTAGTGGCTGTAACTCTTTCAAATATGTTTGGATAATTTTCAATATTTTCAATTTTTGAGGATATTGAATTAATATTATGGTTAAAAATCATTTCAGCCTTACTTATACGATATTTTTTATATGTTGCCCATTCAATTTTTACAATATTATCTTGCAACAATTCCCAGTTTTTAATTTCATTAATTTCAGAAAGAGTCAATGACCATCCGGTATTAAATATACAAAACAGAAAAGCTAAAATTTTAATCATCTTTCACTGAAAAAAGTTTGATAAACCATTCTACAGTCCTTTTTAATTTGATTTTCAGTTATACCAAACTTTGACAAATCATAAGAGTGTTCGCTTTTATATTCCCTCTGACTTTTTCCTGTTTTTTCAATTTCTTCAACTAAATCACTATTTTTTTCAACTTCGATAAAAGCAGAGAGACCATCCATGAGCTCTTCAAAATTATTCATCATATCATCAAAACGTACGATAAAAACTTTTTCCTTATCTATTTTATTATTTACCCAGTCATCATGAAACCTATTAAGAAGTTCAACTAGAGCAAAGTATAACCTTTTTATAAAACGTTTTTTGATTTGATCATCAAGAGACCAAAAATTAAATTTCTTATCAAGTACTCCTGTTACCAAACTTAAACCAGATGGAATAACGTTTAAAGGGTCTCGAATCATATATATAATCTTTGCATCTGGATATTTGTTTTGAAATATGGGTAAGCTACTACTCAAGCTAAATAGTTTACCTATGTATCTATCTGCATTATTTGAAATTAAAGTTCTTTTCCACATTGATTCGAACCATGTAAAATCTCTTTCAGTTTTATCATTTATTTTAGGATCAACCCAATGAAATAAATTTTCTTTGTCAAACGTAAGAAAAAATCCGTAAAAGAAAAAACCATCTAAATAGCGAAATAATAGTGAAACATCGTCAGTTTCAATTGAGGTAAGGCTAGTCTTGTGAGCTTTTGTAGAATGATGCTTTGCCGGACTAATCATTTCAAGAAGAGGTAAAGCTGGTTTAATTAATTTTTGAATAAGGATGGAAGGGTAGATCATTTGCCAAAGTTGTGACCCTGTTCCTATTTTTTGTTTTATTAAAAAACGATGTAAAAATGTTGTTCCAGATCGAGGGTTACCAACTATTATTATTGGGTTCTTTAATTTATTTTTTAGGCTTGGGAAAAAAAGTAAATCTAAAAAACGACCTATTCCAATAAATATTCTTAACATTAAAATTAGAAAACCAGTAAATAAAGGACTTATCCAATAACTGAAGTTTTTTCCAATAATTAAGTAAAATCTAAGAATTCTTTTAAATAGCAATTTTATTCCTAATAATCATTAATTAGCAGGTATGCGTTTTAAGTTTTGTTCACTAAATGAATCTTCACTAATATTTTTATTCACTTCTATATTTGTAAATTTTATTTGAGTTGAATGCTTCTTCTGAACATTAAAAACCTTGATATATTCTAGAGTATCAAACATTTTTATTTTTTTATAAGTATATTCTTTTTCTTTTAGCAATTTTCCATTCAAATCATAAGAATATTCTTTGACAATGTTGAAAGTGATCTTGTCCACCAAGGAAACGTGGCTATTATAGAATGAGTTAAGCTTTTTTTTAGGAATACTTTCTAATGTATAATAAATCTTACCATTCAGATTTTGATCTTCTTTTAGGTTAAATAGGTAATCTTCCATATCTCTAGTTGATAAATCTTCATAGCTTAAGTCAGAACCCATAAAAGAATCACCTTTTTTTCTCGAACTTATTCGCCTTATTTTTTTAAAAGCAGGCAGCCACATTTTCATTTCATCATCTCTGTTTTTATGTTCAATTTTCAAAAATGAAATTCCCATGTCACTTTTGGGTTCCAAGAACCATATAATTTGTTTTCTATTTTTATCAATTGATCTTGATTTCATAGTATAGTTTCTAATTTTATTTTTTGAATTAACTAATTTCATGTTCATAGTATTTGTTAAATCATCTGGAAATTGTTTTGTATAGATATTTAATGCAATCTCATGGCCATTCTGTGCAACTATAAATGAAGAGACAAAAATAAAAGAGATGGTTTTTAAAAAAACCATTAATTCGTTAAAATATATTTTTTGATTATTTGCATGAGAGACGCAAGAATAATTAATGTCCCAAAAGAAGTCGAAATCATTGCAAGAACCATCAAACCACCTATAAACTGAACAGGAATAAAAGAGGAAAAAAGTAAAGCTCCAAACCCCATATTAGAAGCTGCATCAAGTAATATTGGATAGCCTGTCTCTTTAAATGTTTTTCGAGTCAGGTTTTTTTTGACATTATTTTTTTGAAACATTCTGTATTGAGCGATGAAATGAATTGCGAAATCTATACCAACACCAATAATAATTGAAGATAATATTGCGGTAATATGATTTAATGTAATACCAAAATGGCCCATTAACCCAAAATTTAAAAGTACTGCTCCGCTTAAGGGAAGAACAGCTAGTAAACCCCAAATAAATCTTTTAAAAAATAGCGATGCAACGAGGATAACAAAAAGTAATGATAACAGAATACTCATAATTGAAGATTTAATTATTAGTATAACCATATCTCTTATAACAACGATCATACCAGTAATGTCTATGGATATATTATTATCAAATTTTGAACTTATATAAAAAGATATTTTTTCTATAAAAGAAAAAACTTGGTTGGTTGACATCACTTGACTAAAAGAAGTTATAAGGCCAGAAGAATATTCTTCGTTCACCAGTGTGGAAAAATTTTCAATGGTACTAGATAAAGAATACATTGAGAAGAGGTTATTTATTTTCTCTTTTTCGTTAGGAATGGTTTCATAAACAAGGCTGTCGTCCATGACAATCCGGTGCATTTGCTTTACAGCATCCGAAATTGAATTCGTAACGGTAATTAATTCGTTCTTTTCAATAAATTGTTGTAAGGTATCAACTTTTTTTAGTATTGATGGATCTTTCATATCGGCTTCAAGCCGAATTCTTAGGTCCATTGTACCGGTCATTTCTTGGTCCATAAAATCCATACTTTCTCTTATTTCTGAACCTGGTTTAAAAAAGCTTGATAGATTTACATCAACCTTCAAACTCCAAACACCTACAAAGGAGATAAAAATAATAAATAACCCTGATATAAGCATATTCTTAGGATATTTTAGCACGGTATTGCTTAAACGGTCTATTAAAACCTCAAAAAGGCTTACAGTCCTAAGACCTTTCGATTCTACGTCCCATTTTTGTAAAATTATCAGAGCTGGCAGAGTGACTGAACTCAAAACCCATGCCCAAACAATGCCTAAAGAAATACAAATTCCGTAGCCCACAAGAGGTTCAAGAGGGGAGAAGGCCATTGTTGAAAAAGCACCTATTGTTGTGATACTTGTTAAAAAAATTGGTAGATGGAGTGTTTCCATCGTTTTAACTAATGCTTTTTTAGGCTCTTTCAAAAATCGAATCTCTTTAAAATATTTAGTTATTACATGGACTCCATCTGAGTTTGCAATAGTTAATAATATTATTGGCATTGAAGTATTTAGTAGAGCAAATAAAAATTTATCTGATCCTGTAAATCGAAAAAGCCACCCCATTGATCCAATCATAAAAGTAAGAGAAAAAATAATTACCATTAAAATCATTAAAACTGCAGCAATATTCCTAAGGTTAATTAATAGTATAGATATCATAATAACTAAACCAATCTGGATAAGAAATTTAACATCTTTTCTAATTAATTGAGGAATAGAGCCAGTAATGTACGCTGTTCCGCTGTAATGAATTTCATAATCAACAAGTACTTCTGAGCATACACCGACAACATCATCTCTAAAGTAGTTTAAACCACTTAATGTATTTGGATTTACGATAGTTAACAAAAAAGATTCATTTCTGCTTACTAGTTGTTTTTTAGTTTTTAAATTTTTATTTAGATAATCCTGAATAGATTCTATTTGATTCTTATTCAATACAGCCTCTCCTTGAAGCTGTTTTATTTCTAAAAAACCATCAACATTATCGATGCGTGTTATTGTACTGAGATTAATTATATTATCAACAGACTTGAGTTTTCTAAGTTTCTTGACTAAATCCCACGAAGTTTCTAGATCTTTCTTATTGAAAACTGATTTACTTTTATTTCCAAATGCAATATAAATTGACTCGGTACTTCCAAACTCTTGCTGGATAGATTCCCAAGATTTCCGAGAATCTAAATTTTTAGGCAGCATTTTCATTAAATCATCATCAATTATTAAAAAACGCATTCCATAACCGACCAAAAGAGTTAAACTAATTGATATGAATATTGTTCTCTTGGCGTGTTCTAATGATTGTCGAATGAACCATTTTTGTATTTTTTGAAATAGAAGATTATAGCTCATAAAGACTGTATTACTATATTAATGAGTTCTTAAGAGTAATTGCTTTGATAAGTCTTTAAAATTAATCTTGAACTAATTATTTATTATAGACTGCAATAATAATATCAAGTCTGAAATATTAACTGAACCGTCTTCATTAAAATCTGCCGGAGGAGTTGAATTAAAGCCATACCCAGAACTCATATCAGAGATATACAGAATATCATGAATATCTAATAATTGGTCAAAATTTACATCTCCAATTATATATTCAGGGAATTCGTCACCTAGATAATCGAGAGGATACTTTTGAGCTCTAGCAATAAAAGATTGTCCTGCTCCGTTATCATAGCTCCAAACAACTTCATTATTATTAGTTACCTCAAAGATATAAGAGTCATCGCAATCAGTAATTAGGGTGTTTCCATTAGGTAGTCTAAATGCACCTCCTTGCATTTGTGTATGAAAGCCACCGGTATGTATCCAAATTGGTTCATTCGGGCCATAGGGCAGACCACCCTCAATATCATATGTGCCATTACTATTAAGTGGTAGAATAATTTCAAAAACAGCTGAATTATTATTCGAATAATTATTGTTAAAAATTATCAGGTTACCTTCCCCAGGATATCCTTCTGGAACCCAGTTGACACCGTGCTGATCTCCTAACAGATGATCAGAATTTACCCCTCTCTGATAAGCCTGTGGGTTCCCCCATCTAAATAAGTAGTCTCCACCCATTCCAGAGTTTCCACCACTATGTCCAGCAGCTTCAATTGTAGTTGTGCTATGGTCGATAATATAAATTTCGTCATGCGAACGGGAGGAGAGAGCAATTTGGTCAAGGTCTTCATTATACGCTATTGCATTGAAATGTTTCCAATCCCCATTGGGCCCTCCAGGACCCTGGTTGCTTCCCGCATTTCCATAATTTATATCTTGTAACTCAGGATGCTCACTAACAACACCATAATTATCAACATTCGGGTCATAGTCTTGAATAAGATGATCCCATAAGTGCCATTCCCAAACTATATTTACATCGTTTAAACCAACAGGTTCTAGTTCTAAAACTGCCTCAGACCAGATTTCATTTAATGAATTATTCAATGATTCTCTACCAGCAGCGATTGATTGAGCAATTGTTTTTCTTTCCCAAACAATTATTAAAATATTACCATTCGGCAATGGTTCTACGTCGTGATGATGCTGATATATATCATTTGCAAATTCATAACTCCAAAGAAGATCTCCTTCCCATGAATATTTAGAAATTCCACCTCCCACACCTCCAGAATTCATCGAAGGGTTTGAGACTCTGTAAGGATAAATTAAAGTACTATCTTTTAATAAATATGGCATGCTGGCAGCACCATTAGTATGGTTCCAGGAGTTGATTGTGGTCATATCATTGTTGACTAAATGAGTAACTAAAGCACCATTCCCAGAAGTTGGAGAGTAGATAGTCATACCATCATAGGGTTGTTGCGAAAATAAAATAGTTAGCGAAAAAAATATGAAAAAGATTTTTACCATAGCCAGTGTTCTTTAATTAGTTAAGAATTTGATCCAAAATGTTATGAAAAGTTAATAAAATATAAATAATATTAATTTCTTAAGGGCTTTCCCTTTTTCAGCATATATTTTATTCGATCTTGAGTTAATTGTTCACCTGCTAAAGAGATAAATGCTTCACGTTCTAAATCTAAGATATACTGTTCATCAACGGGCGCAGTAAGTCCCGCTTTTTCTCCTCCAGTTAGAACATATGCTAATTTTTCTCCAATTTTACAGTCATGATCGGAAATTTTCCCCTGCAGTTTAAACCCTTTCAGTGCAATATTTAAAGCTGTTCGGCCACCTTTCCCAGGTAATTTTAAATCTTTACGATAATCTGGAGCTTGATAATCATTTAATAGCTCAAGCACTTTTGTTCTAGCTGATCTCAGCAAATGGTCCTTATTTAATATTATACTATCAGTATTATTTAAATACCCTAATCTTTTAGCCTCATCTGCACTTGTCGAAACTTTAGCAAAACTAATTGTTTCAAATATTTTTTGAATTTTTTGGAATGCACCCATTTGATTTTTTTGATTCAATGCATTTAAAATCATACGTAGGTTTCCACTTCCTCCAGGAATTAAACCTACTCCAATTTCGACTAAACCCATATAAGTCTCAGCAGCGGCAATTATATGGGCAGCTGGTTGAATTAATTCAACACCGCCACCAAGTGTTAATTGAAATGGTGCTGCAACAACAGGGCCTTTTGAAAACCGTATTCTTTGTGTTAAATCCTGCATTGTTTTTACCGCATAGCTGAGTGTATCCCAATCTTGATTTGTACTTAATTCTAATAGAAGATTTAGGTTAGCACCTGCGCAAAAATTTTCTCCTTGGTGACCAATTACCAGACCTTTAAAGTCCCCTTTTTCAATCAAATCTAATCCATCGTTTATTATATCTATATATGATTTATCAATTGGATGTAAGGTTGGTTGAAGAATTGAATGAAATTCTACATTTAATATACCATCTCCTAAATCGATTAAACTTGCACTAAGATCCTTTTTAATAGTTTTATTTGTAGTCTTATATAAATTTAAATTGATGACTTTATCATTCTTTTGTTGAGTCTTTAATTCTTTTTCTACTGAACACCAGTAGAAAAGAGAACCATTCTTTTTTGCGTAAAATGTTTCATTCCCTTGAGAAAGCATTTCTGAAACCCATTTGGGTATTTTTTTCCCCTCCACGGTCATCCTTTTACAAGAATTTCGTACTCCTAATATGTCCCAACTTTCAAAAGGTCCGAATTCCCAACCAAATCCCCATTTCATTGCATTATCAATATTGATGATATCATCAGAAATTTCAGGTATTCTATTCGCACTATAGATTAAAGTTCTAGCCATTATTTCCCAAAAATATTTGCTCCCTTTATCATTGCCAGAGGAAAGTGCGTTAATTTTTTCATCGGTACTCTGATAATTTTTTGCAACACGAAGGCAATCAAATCTAACTTCTTTAAGAGCTGAATAAGAATTTGTGCTAAAATCTATTGAGACTATTTCTCCATTAGTATTTTTTTTATAAAATCCTTTTCGAGTCTTCTGCCCTAGACGATTGTTATTTATTAATTTTTGAAGAACTTCAGGAATTTGGAAAAGATTTCTTTCTTCATCTTTTACAGCTTTTTCGTACGTTGTCAAAGAAACACTTTTCAAAGTATCTAGTCCAACAACATCAGCGGTTCGAAATGTTGCACTTTTGGGTCGCCCTGATATTGGACCAGTAAGGGTGTCTACCTCTTCAATTGTTAACTCATATTTAATTGCAAGATTTATTGCGACCATTATTCCATATACACCAATCCTGTTTCCAATAAAATTAGGAGTATCTTTTGCATGAACAATTCCTTTACCAAGAATGTTCTCACCAAAATGAACCATCGTTTGGTATGTCTGATCACTTGTGTTGTTACCTCTCACCAATTCTAAAAGTTGCATGTATCTAGGCGGATTGAAAAAATGAGTTATCATAAATCGTTTTTGTAGTTTGATTGGAAGCGAATTGCTTAGTTCTTTTAATGGGATTCCTGAAGTATTGGAAGTTAGAATCGCAGTATCCTTTAAATGTGGTAGAAGAGTTTCATAAATTGATAATTTTATATCGAGTCTTTCTACTACTGCTTCTAAAATCCAATCAACCTCTTTAATATTATTAATATGATCCTTGTAATTACATGGAGTAATTAAGTCCATATTCTTAATATTGTATAATGGAGCAGGCTTTAGACTTATAAGACCTTCTTTTCCTTTTTCTACTAGCTCTTGATTCATATCAAAAAGGTAACACTCAATTCCTGCATTACTTATATGCCCAGCAATTTGAGCTCCCATTACGCCTGAGCCTAAAACAGCAACTTTTTTAATCTTTAAATTCATATTCTATGTCCTTTCTAAAATGGTTGCTATTCCCTGGCCTGTACCAATACACATAGTGGCTAATCCTTTTTTATTATCTTGTTGCTCCATTACGTTCAATAGAGTTGTTATAATTCGAGCACCGGAGCATCCTAGAGGATGTCCGAGGGAAATTGCACCACCATTTTTATTTATCTTAGTTTTATCCCAAGAGCCAGAATTAATCACATAAAGAGCTTGTGCTGCAAAAGCTTCATTCAATTCTATTACATCTAAGTCTTTCATTGAAAGGTTTGTTTTTTGTAATACTTTTTCTGTTGCAGGTAATGGGCCTTTACCCATTTTTCGCCAATCTACCCCCACGGTTGAACGTCCTTTTATATAGGCTCTTATTTTAAGACCATTTTTTTCAGCAAATTTTTTGCTTGTAATTAATAACGCAGATGACCCTATAGAAAGAGGACTTGATGTTGCTGCAGTTATACTACCCTTTTCCATGAAAGCAGGGTTAAGGGATTTAATCTTTTCAAGATTTGGAGTTCGAGGACCTTCGTCTTGGCTTAGTATGTGCTCATCATAAAGATTAATTGGTATGATTTCATTTTTAAACAGACCTTTTTTAGAAGCTTTTAGTGCTTTTTCATGAGACTCTATGGCAAATTCTTCTTGCTCACTTCTAGAAATATTCCCTTCAGTGGCTAGCCTTTCTGCTGTTTCACCCATTCCAATATAGTATTCTTGTTCTGCAAGGTCAGGATGAAAATCAGGATTAAAGCCACCCATAGGTACAGAAAACATATCTTCTACACCTCCAGCTATTCCAACTTCAATATCACCAGATTCAATTTTGGTGCTAATTTGGTGTACAGCATCCATTGAAGAACCACAAAACCGATTGACAACTGAACCGGCTGTTGTGTCTGGCAAACCGGCTAGTATTGCGATCCCTTTTGAAATTAGCATTCCTTGAGTACCTTCAGGGAACGCGCACCCAAAAATTAAATCTTCAATAAATTTAGGGTCTAGTTTATTATTTCTTTCTAAAAGAGCAACAATAATTTGTGTAGATAAGTCATCTGGCCGAATACCAATTAGTTTACCATTTTTAAGGCCAATTGGAGACCGAACAGCATCAATTATTACAGACTGAACCATATTGTTTTGTTATTTACGAGTGTTGGGATTTAATAAAAAAGAATTAATATCAAAGTTAGCAATATCTATATTTTTAATCTTTCTTTTTTTCTTTTTTTCTTTTTTTTTGATAAAGTATTTCGTCATGTTGAGTTCCTTTGAATGGGTGTTTTTTAGTTAAATAATATCTGTTCTTAATTTTATGTGCTGTTCTTTTTTAAACCTTTTAAAATAAATTTTGTTATAGTCTCCATATATTCATGAGCCTCTACATTGGAGTTTTCAAAAATACTAAACCATTTTATGCCTTCGATATTTATCAAAATTGATAAAGCAGTAATCTTAGGGTCAACGTCTTTAAACTCTTCATTATCTATGCCAGTTAAAATAATCTCAGCTATATAGTCTAAGAATTGAGTATAAATTTTTTGAAGTTTATAATTAAAATCATTATCTAATCTGGACATTCTCCAAAATTCAATCATCAGCTCAAAGGTAGAAGGGCTCTTCTTATATTGATAAATAAAATAGGTAAATAAAGCAATCAATTGATCAGATGCAGATTCTTTTTTATCAAGAGTGCTTAATATTCCGGTGCTATATTCAATAAACCAAAAATCAACAAGGCTCAAGTAGAGATCTTTTTTTGATTTGTAATAATAATAGATAGTTCCTTTTGATAGTTTTGAATGATCAACAATATCATCCATTCGGCTATTCTCAAAACCTTTCTCCAGAGCAATAGCTAGAGCAGAATTGATTATTTGAGCTTGTCTTTTTTCTTTTAGTTTTTCTTTCATAATAAACTGACCAGTCAGTTTAAATATAAGGGTTTTAGATTTTTATTTCAAATATTTTAATGAAAGCTGTTGACAATAATAAAGTTGTTGATTTAATTTTAATTGATAATAAGTCTCATTAACAATAGATATGTACTCAAGGGGTTTGAAATTTTTTTTATTCTTAGTTCCAAAATCTAAGGTATCCCAAAATCAATCTTTTAAACCCCTAAAACTTTACAGAGAGTTTTAATTATGAATAATGCAAAAAAAGTATATAAAATTATATTTCTAGCGATTTTCCTATCATGTCTCTCTATTGGTTGTGAAGATGATGCGCTACTCTCTCCTCAAGCCGTTGATGAGGATGAAGGTGGAAGTTATGGTTTGCTTATTTTTTCAAAAGATGGAAAAAGTAATGCTTCATTAGAGAACCCGGAGATTTTTTAATCTAATGATAAAAATATTTTTACATTTATTGATGTTAGTTTCTTTTCTCAATGCGAATGGTTCTCTATCAGGGAAAATTTTTGATAAAATAAATAATTTTGGTTTAGCTGATGTTAATATTATTTTAAAAAGTCAAAGTGAAGAATTTGGTTCTTCTTCTGATCAAAGCGGGGTTTTCAAAATAGAATCCATTCCTAGAGATAGTTATGAACTGTCCATTAGTTATATTGGTTTTGAAAAATATAAAAAGAAATTAGAAATTAAGGATGAAAGTTTAGTTCTGGATATTGGTCTTAATATAAAACCAATAGAAATGGAAAAACTTGAAATATTAAGTGAAGCTAACCTTGAATATCAAAATGTTCCAGGCTCAGCAACAGTATTAGATGCACAATCAATAAAGCTGATTAACCCTATTGGAACACAAGAAATGTTAGACTTCGTTGCTGGAGTTAATAGCTATTCAGATGATGGAATTGGTAATTCAAGAGTCAGTGTCGGAATAAGGGGCTTAAATCCAAGAAGAAGTTCTAGAGTACTGATATTAGAAGATGGAGTTCCAATTCAGCCGGCGCTTTATGTTTATCCCAATATGTACTATAATCCTCCGGCAGAAAGGATTGAAGAACTAGAAGTAATTAAAGGAAGTGGTGCTATTAAATATGGACCACAAACTATGGGTGGGGTAATTAATTATTTTACGAAAAAACCAAGAAATGATTATGGGGGATTATTTAAGCTTACTAGTGGTGAAAATGGATATGGAAGTTTTTTTATTGAAGCCGGTGGTTGGGGTAAAAATAAACTTAAACCTGAATTCCAATTTCTGTTAAAAAGAGGAGATGGTTTTAGAGATAATAATGAATTCTACCAACTAAATAGTACATTGAAAGCAAGTTATCGACATTCACCAAATAAAAATACTTATATTAAAGTTAATTTTAACTTTGAGGATTCAGAAGCGACTTATACTGGATTGACTGAGTGGTCTTTTGAAAATGACCCTAACTATAACCCTAAAGAGAATGATAATTTTAAAATATTTAGACTTGCAGCTGATGTAATTCAAACTGAAAGAATTAGTAATCGAATTAGTAAAAATACTACTTTATTTACTAGTTATTTCGATAGAAGATGGTGGAGGGAGAATGATATATTTATTTTGGCCTCAGACTTAAATAATTCTGAAGCATTACCAGTAGCTCCAACGAACACTTTTAATGACCTTGCTCGAACGGGTAATGGAATTGATAACTTTGGTATTTTACGAACATTCTATGTTGGGGGAATAGAGCGCTCTTATAAAATAAATCATAATTTTTTTCAGTTTAAGAGTAAGATGGAAATTGGTTTTAGGGGTTATTGGGAAAGGTTTATTGATGATAGAAAAGCCGGAAAGTCTGTTGATGATAGAATTGGTTATTATTATTCTGGAACAATTGATGATCCAATTGTTACGGAGGGGCAGCAAAGCCATCATTATGAATCAACAGCTTTTTCATCTTTTATAGAAGAGTCTATTATTTTAGGAAATTTAAATTTAAGACCAGGTTTTAGATTTGAAATATTTGAGCAGGAGAGAGTCGATAGACTTAAGGGTTCTCTTTACTTGGATAAAACAGAATACGTTATTCTTCCAGGATTTGGTTTTACTCAATCAATTGGCAATTTAAAATTTTTTGGGGGCATACATCGCGGGTATACACCGCCTTCAAGTGGAGCACTTAAAATTTTAAATTTTGGAGAAAATACGAGTGATGTTTCAGGACTAGATTTAAAATCTGAGAAGAGTTGGAATAAAGAAATTGGCTTTAGAACATTTAGTGATTTATATGATTTTGAATCTTCCTTTTTTCATGTTGGAATTGAAAATCTAGTTGCTGCAGGAAGAGGTACCGCATTCAAAAATCTAGGTAAAATTCGTAACTCAGGGATTGAAGTAAATGGAAAAATAAAATTATCATATTTTCAAAGCTATATACCAAACCTGAATATTTCATATACATACCTATCAACTAAAATATTAGAAGGGAAAATCGCTTCTAACATCAAGGCTGGCGGTGCAATTGCAGATTTAGAGGGCAATGAATTACCTTATGCACCTAAAAATAATCTTAATATAGGTATAGAGAGTACTAATAGTAAAAAGTTGTCTTTTAGAATTGATATGAGATATGTTAGTCAAGTCTTCACAGATTTTGAAAATATCACAAAAACTGCAAATAAGGGGATAAAAGGTCCAATACCCGCATATCAAATTTATAATTTATCCTCAAGATATAATATCAACTCAAAATGTTCCATCTTTTTTTCAGGAAAAAATATAACTGATGAGATTTATATTGGCTCTCGTTTACATTCGAATCCAGGGCAAGAAGAAGCTAATTTGAGTTCAGGAATTATTCCAGGTCCAAGACGACAGTTGAATTGTGGCTTAGAGTATAAATTCTAATTTTTTTTACTTTCTAATGATAATAAGACTCAATAACTATAAACAACAAAAGGAAAAGGTAATGCAAATAAATAAAATAGTCCTCACAATATTATCCTTACTAATACTGGGATTCTATGGATGTGAAGATACAAAAGATGATGTAGTTGATAATACAATTGATACACCCACATCATATGTTTTTGAAAGTAGGTTTAATGAAGGAGAAAGTAGTGTCTCTTATTCAGGTCAAACAGTTCGGAATATGCTCTTAACTGATTTGAAAACTATGACAGATTATCCTTCAAATGAATCAGGCCATGCAATTGAGTTATCTAGTATGATGAATCTATATAATTATGATGATGCATTAGATCTTTCAACTTGGATTTCAACTACACCAAATCCAGTAGAAACTAAATACACTAGTATTTCAACTGGAAAGAACTTAATAGGTAAGACTGATGGTGATGTTGTTTTAGGGTATAACCAAACTGCTGAAGCTCTTGTCACAGGGTGGATGCAAACAATTGCTGATAATTGCACAAATGCTGATAATATTGGATCACACCTAGCAGTTACTGATGAAAATGGATTGAATTTATCTCAAATGATAAATAAAACACTGTTAGGAGCGGTACCTTATTCACAAGGGATATCAAATTATTTAGCTGGTTTAGAAGGAGATGATAATTCCGAAGCAAAAGGTGGAACTTCACCATATACTGAAATGGAGCATCATTGGGATGAATCCTTTGGCTACTTTGGTGCTGCTCGTGACTATAACACGGGATATAGCGATGATAACGATAGAAAATCAGGGACCTATTATGATACGGATCAAAATGGAGCCATTGATTTTAAATCAGAATATATATTTGGTCTAGCTGTAAATGCTGCTAAAAGAGATGCCGGTGCACCAGATGCTATGGTCGATTACACTTCAGCGATCTTCAATGCGTATTTAGAAGGTAGAACTTTAATTGCTAATGAGGCAACTGCAGAAGAAATATATGCACAAAGAACCATTATTGCTAATAATTGGGAAAAAGTAATAGCTGCAACTGTAGTTCATTATGTTAATGATGTTTATACAGATATGACTGGTTTATTAGAATCAGGCTCAACCGCGGACCCACTTTCGGCAGACTGTGCTGATTTAAATAAGCATTGGGCTGAAATGAGAGGCTTTACTATAGCTCTTCAATACAATGATTTTAAACTGATTTCTGATTCTCAGTTGAATACTATTGTTGACGCAATGGGAGATGCTCCAGTTCATCCTTCAGATGGAGCAACTGCTTTTGGTACTTACCATGGAGTTAATCTGGCTACTATTAAATCAACATTACAAGCTGCGTATGGATTTTCAGATTCTAATATGTCGGGCTGGTAAAATGCTTTAGAGTAATAATATCTAAAACTGTAAATAAGGGGTCTTAAATCTTAAGACCCTTTATTTTTTTATTCTAACTTCTTCTTATGATCCTCAATAAAAAACAAACATACTCTATTTTATTTATGATTTGTATAGTCTCAAGAATTTTTACGAGTATTTATTATATTGAAGATATAGATAGCCTAAGATTTGCGCTCAGTCTTAAAGAATTTGATATAACAAGACTACAGCCACATTTTCCGGGTTATGTAGTTTTTTATTTTTTTTCAAAAGTTATAAATCTAATTATAGATAGTACTGGAATTTCATTTTCTATTGTCGGTGGCACTTCGGTGTTTCTAATAATTATTTACACTCTTAAAATTTGTAGAATCGATCTAAATAGTCGGATTGGTGTATTTTGCTCACTATTAATTTTTTTTAATCCAATAATTTGGATTATGAGCAATAGATATATGCCTGATTTACTTGGTCTATCGATATCAACTGTTATCATTTTTTATTTACTATATGAAAATAAAAACTTTCATAACTTGAGAATAGGTTTTTTTCTTGTAGGTATATTAGCTGGAATAAGACTCTCATATCTACCTTTTATGCTTGTACCCTTTTTATTTAATATATTCAAAGAAAAGCAAAGATTAAGACTATTACTTTCCTTTTTTTTAGGATGTGTAATATGGCTTATCCCACTTATCTTTACTACCGGTATAGACTCTTTCTTTTCATCAGCAATTAAACACTCTAGAGGTCATTTTACTAATTTTGGTGGAACTATTATTACTGATCCTGATTGGGCTTTAAGATCAGTAAATTTATTTAAAGGCATATGGAGCGATGGTTTTGGTGGATACTGGGGAGGAAGATCCTGGCAAACAATAATACTCTCTGTCTCTTTCTTATATATTTTAAAATTAGGATTCACAGCATTAGTTAAGCATTATAAATTTGACGAAAGCTTGAAATTACTGATCCTTTCAACAATTATTTATTTGGGATGGATTTTCTTTTTTCAAAATGTAATTTATAAGAGTAGGCATATTTTACCTGTTCTAATACTTATTTTTGTAATAGTTATTTTAGGTCAAAAATATATTCAGAATACAAATAAAATTTCTATAAATATCATAACTGGAGCTTATTTTTTATCATTAATCTCAATAAGCACTCATCTAGCTTTACAGCATAAACAACCAAATTCTATTTCTAAGCTAAAAGATTCAATTAGCAATCTTCCAAGTGATGCCACAATTATTAGCTTTCCACTTATCAATTTTTATTTAAAATCCCATGGTTTAAAAAATTCATTTAAAAATATAGAAGAAGTCGCTGATTTACAGAATCTTAATTTAGAAAATATTGAAAATACTTTTTTAGTTGGTAATTTTATTAGTTTTGATGATATGAAGTATTCATTTATTCTAGATACAGTTTTTTTTCATAATCCTTATGTAAATAGGATGTGGGCTAAAATAGAGAGATATAAAATATTAGAATGAAAAATTATAAAAAAAAATCTTTAACTATTTTAGGTGCAGGTCCAGCTGGTTTAGCATTGGGGTTCTTTGCGAAAAAGAAAAGTATTCAATTTAAAATTTTTGAAAAATCTACCCAAGTCGGAGGTAATTGTAAAACTTTAACAGTAGGTGATTTTAAATTTGATACCGGTGCTCATCGACTACATGATAAATATGATGAAGTAACTGAAATGATTAAAAATTTACTAAAAGATGATTTATTAAAAGTTGATGCACCAAGTCAGATTTTTCATGCTGGATCAATGGTTAATTTCCCGATAAATATTACTGATGTTTTAAAAAAAACGAGTACTTCAGAATTTAAAAATATTCTAAAAGATATTTTACTTCTTCATTTTAGGAAAGTTGAAAATCCAAAGAACTTTAAAGAACTCGCATATTCTAATTATGGTAAAACTTTATCTGACCTCTTTTTGATCAATTACACTGAAAAATTATGGGGTGAAAAAGCACAAAAACTCTCTGTTGAAATTTCGGGTGGAAGATTAAACAATCATGGTATTTATAATATTCTTAAGACAATTTTTTCATTCAATAAGACAGATCAAAAACATTTAGATGGTACTTTTTATTACCCTAAAAATGGTTTTGGAGATATTTTTGAAAAACTAAGTGATCAGATAGGATCAAAAAATATAATATTGAACTCTTCAATTGAAGTTATCAACCATGTGGGATCTTATATAGAGAATATAGGACATGATATTGAAAGTTCTAATAATAATATTTTCATAAATACTCTTCCATTGGGACTTTTTTTAAAAAACTTAAAACCCTCTGCTCCTAAAAACATAATTAATATTCTCGATAAAATAAAATTTAGAGACTTAAGGCTATGTATTCTTTATCTTGATATTCCATATTTTTCAAAAAATGCGTCTATGTATTATCCTGATTCTAAATTTCCTTTCACAAGGATTTACGAACCTAAAAATAGAAGTGAGGCTTTAGCACCTAAAAGTAGAACGTGTATCGTAATAGAAATACCATGCTCCAAAAATGATAATATTTCAAACCTAAATGAAATGGATTTATATCAATTAATAAGTAATTGCCTTATTAAAAATAAGTTAATTAAAAAAAATAATATAATTGAGCACACATGTCTTCGCATGGAGAATGCTTATCCCATAATAGATATAGATACTAAAAAAAGAATTAAGCCTATGTTTGATTATTTAAAAAAATTTAAAAATTTGTATAATATAGGAAGAAATGCAGAGTTTAAGTATGCGCATACTCATGAAATTTTCAGAAATGCGAAATCTATAATTCAGGTTATAGACATGAAGTCTAACATAGATTAAATGGCATATGTATTGAGCCTATGTGAAATCTTACTTTTTGTATTTTCTCCCCATACATTTTTCAGAGCTAGAACTAGGTTATCAATATCATCCAATGAATGTTTTGGAGTGATCGTTATTCTTAAGCGAGCACTGTTTTTAGGTACTGTTGGATAAAAGATAGGCTGGACATAGCATTTATGATATTTTAATAATGTATTAGAGTATGCTTTTGCTCTTTCAGTTTCATACACTAGAAGTGGAATAATATGGCTATTACTGTTAATAAAGGGTATATTAATTTTTTTTAGTTTGAGTCTTAAATAATTTGCTTTAAAAAATATATCTTTACGCAATCGATCTGATTTTTCAACAATATCAATACTTTTAGCAGCAGCAGCAGCAATAGATGGCATCATTGAAGTTGTGAAAATAAATCCTGGAGTAAAACATCTTATAAATTCAATTAGGCTTTTATCTCCAACTATATAACCACCTATTTGTCCAAAACCTTTAGCTAATGTTCCATTTATAATGTCAATGTCATCAGAAACACCATTTTTATGTGCAACTCCGCGTCCTCCTTTCCCATATAAACCCACAGCGTGTACTTCATCTAAATAGGTTAAAGCATTATATTTCTTAGCAAGTTTGACATAATCACTGACTTTTGTTTCAGTACCATCCATTGAGTACAAGGATTCAAAAATAATAATTTTAGGTTGGTCTATCTCAATTGATTTGAGTAGTTCCTCTAAATGTTCAAGATCATTATGTTTGAAAATGGAGTACGGGGACTTTGAATTTTGAATTCCTTCGATTAAGCATGCGTGGTTCAGCTCATCAGAGAACACATGGATGTCCTTTATCTTTTTACACAATGTTGAAATCGTTGCTTGATTTGCAACATATGCAGAAGTGAAAACCAGAGCTTTCTCGCGCTGATGGTAGGTTGCTAATTTTTTTTCAAGATTATTATGGTAGGGTGTCGTCCCAGAAATATTCCTTGTACCTCCAGATCCAGTACCAACTTTTCGAATGACAGAAACCATCTCATCGATTACTTCAGGGTTGTGACTCATATTTAGATAATCATTAGAGCACCATATTTGGGTATTTGGTTCCGGGGTTTGCTCTTCTTTCTCCATCTTCGTTTCGAATTGCACTTTTGAAAATGGAAAAGAATTTTGGTATCTGTATATTGGAGTAAAGGTTCGAGAAAAACCATTATTTTTGAATTGTACAATTTCTTTATCTATAAATTTTTTATAGTTCATTTTACTTTTTATGTTTTATGTAACTTTAAAATTTGATTAGAATCAATGGTCGAAATTACAAACCATTTGTTCTGTTGAAAGTATATATGTACAAAATTTTAAAAATTATTTCAAGAAAAAGTGATTTAGCAAAGATTCAAGCTAACTTAGTCGGCTCTGCAATAAATCAATATTACAAAAATACTAAGATTGAATTCCACACTATTGAATCAAAAGCTGATCTAGATCAGACAATAGATTTATCTTCACCTGGACAGATTGGCCTTTTCACTAAAGATATTTCAAAAACAATAATTAAAGGTAATTATGATATAGCTGTCCATTCTTGGAAAGATATACCTGTGATACCTACAAAAAAAACAATTATCGCAGGGACGTTGAAAAGAGGTGATATGAGGGATCTTCTAATCTTTAAAAAAAGTTTTCTTCATAGTGATAATAATAATATTGAATTACTTACTTCATCACCAAGACGCAAGCACAATTTAACTGAAATTCTTCCTGATATTATACCAAGACAAATCAAAAACATATTATTTAAAGGAGTAAGGGGAAATATTGAAACACGTTTGAAAAAATTTATAAAAGGACATTCTGATGGAATCATATTAGCAAAAGTTGCGATTGATCGATTGTTAGAATTTGGTAATCAAGGCACAGCAGAATTCATAAAAGAAATTCTTAACGATAATAAATGGGTTATACTTCCATTATCAATTTTCCCTACCGCTGCTGGACAAGGAGCAATAGGCATTGAAATAAAAAATAATAGAAAAAACTTATTAAACTTTTTAAACAAGATAAATAATCTGGAACATTATAATAATGTTTTAGACGAAAAAAAGATCTTATCTAGATATGGTGGTGGATGCCAACAAAAAATTGGAGTCTCCATATGGTCTAGGCATAAAAAAGAAATTGTATCTTTGAAGGGTTTAACTGAAAAAGGGAAAATTTTAAGTAAATTTTCATCAGAAGAAAAAAACAACTTCGATAATAGTAAAAATATAAAAAAAGATAAATTATACCCTATTCTGGACTTTGATAAAAAAATCTTCAAAAGAGAGTTTGTTGATAATTCAGAAAAGATTGAATCTTTAAAAAATAGTCTAATCTATCTAAGTAGAAAAAATGTTCTTGAAAATTCAGGGAAAGTTCATGACAGTAACATCATATGGACAAGTGGTTTAACATGTTGGAAGTCTGCCATTAAAAAAGGTACTTGGGTTAATGGAACATCAGATAACCTTGGTGCCGAAGGTAAACTGAACCTAGAAAACTTTTTACCTAGAAAAATCAATTTTTTTAAACTGAGTCATTCAAAAGCATTATCAAAAAAGTATCAATTAATACCAACATATCATCTAAGACTAAAATCTAATGTTTTTAAAAGTATAGATATTTCAAATAAGACACATTTTTTCTGGATGAGTCCAATACAATTTGATGAATTTTTTAAAGAACACCCTGAAATCATTGACAGAAATCACAGCTGTGGGTTTGGTAATACTTTTAATCATATAAATAAGATTTTGCCAAAAGGAAATAAGATAAAACCATATCTTTCTTATTCTCATTGGCTAGAAAGCAATCTAAAAGAGAATAATAAATGAATAAAAATTTTGAAAATGCAATAAAAAATATACCTCAGAAAGTCCCACCTATTTGGTTCATGAGGCAGGCTGGAAGATATCATTCACATTACCAAAATCTTAAGAAAAACTATACTTTTGAAGAGCTTTGTAAAACACCTGAATTAGCGGCTGAGGTTGCATTTGGACCGATCGATGATTTTGATTATGACGTTGCTATTCTTTTCAGCGATATACTCTTTCCATTAGAACTTTTAGGATTGGATCTATCTTATAATCCAGGCCCTACTTTTAGTAATTATTTAACACCAGATTCATCAAATTTAAAAATAACATCAGACTATGTTCATGAAAAATTAAGTTTCCAAGCAGAAGCTGTAAGTCTTACCAAAAGAATATTACCAAGTAATAAAAGTTTTGTTGGTTTTGTTGGTGGTCCATGGACAATACTTTCTTACGGGCTCAATTATAAAAATAAAAGTACTGTATCTATTGAACAAGAGGAGACTTTTATTGAAAAAATGCTATATGATATAATGATGCCTCTGCTAAGAGAAAATATCGCAATGCAGCTAGATGCTGGGGCTGAATATATTTATATTTTTGATACAAATAGTTCACAGTTAAATAGTAGCTACTTTAAAAATAAATATCTTCAAAGTCTCAAGAGTCAGTTATTTCATCCTTTCAAAGAAAAAATCGCTTATTTTTCAAAGAATATGGAAGTCTTTAACAATATAGAAAATAATATTAATAGTCTAGGACTAGCAGGGTTAGTCTACCCCGAGTCAACTGGATTTTTGAATAATTTAAAAAATAATAACGGGGGATTCATTCAAGGGAATTTTTCACCAAAATCTTTACTTAAGCCTCATAAAATGTTTATCGAAGATTTTAACAACTTTATAGAACAAATGAAAACATTAGATCAAAAACAAAGATCAGGTTGGGTTTGTAGCTTAAATCATGGCGTCTTACCCAAAACACCTGAAGAAAATGTTAGGTATTTCATAGAAACTATTAGATCTGTGTTCTCGGGAAATTCTTAAAATGGAAGGTTTTGATTCAAGTTACTCAAAAAAAATAGGTGTTTTAATTACGAACTTGGGGACTCCTGATTCTCCCGATAGAAAAGGACTAAGAAAGTATTTAAATCAATTTCTTTCTGATAGAAGGGTTGTTGATATTAATCGAGTTTTATGGTTTTTGATTCTGAAATTGATAATACTGAATATTCGACCGAGTAAATCTGCTGTTCTTTATAAAAAAATATGGACCAATGAGGGTTCACCTTTACTTGTCGAAATGAAAAAAATAGTAGAAAACATTAAAAAAGATAATGAGAATCCTATTTTGCATTTTAGTTTAGGAATGCGATATGGAAATCCATCAGTACAGTACGCTTTGGAAAAATTTAGAAAAAAAAATATATACAAAATATTAGTTCTTCCATTATACCCACAGGCGGGATCTCCAACAAGTTCAAGCACATTTGATGAAGTCTCAAACGTGCTCTCTAAATGGCCTTGGGTACCGAATATTCGTTTTGTTAATGGATACCATGATAACAAAGATTACATTTCCTCAATCTCAAAAAGTATTAGCGAAGCAGGCAATCTAGAACATCTTATTTTCAGTTTTCATGGTATGCCCATGAGATATCTTCAAAATGGAGATCCTTATTATTGCTTTTGCCATAAAACAGCAAGACTGGTCGCTGAAAGTTTAAAGCTTAGTAAAAAAGTCTATACATTAGCTTTCCAATCTAGGTTTGGTAAAGAAGAGTGGCTCAAGCCCTATATTGATGATATAATTGTAGAAAAAGCAAGGCAAGGTGTTCGTAAACTGCATATTATTTCACCTGGATTTAGTGTTGATTGCCTAGAAACTTTAGAAGAAATAAAAATACAATATTCTGAACTATTTATAAAAAATGGAGGAAAAGAATTAGTCTATATTCCTTGTCTAAACAGCGGAAAAGATCATGTGAATATGATAGGTAATCTCATAAAAGAAAATATTAAAGGGTGGTGATCTCATGAAAATGGAATCTGAACTTTGGTTTAAAAAATTACGGGGTGATATCATTTCAATGATTGAGTCATATGAGGATTCTTCTTTCATAGAAAAAAAATGGAATCATTCTCATGATGGTGGTGGTTTAATGAGCACAATAAGAGGACGTTTGATTGAGAAAGGTGGAGTGAATATATCTACAGTATCCGGTGTTTTTTCTGAAAAAATGAGAGAAAGAATCCCTGGTGCAAAAAGTGATCCATCATATTGGGCAACTGGTATATCAGTAGTCCTTCACCCTCTTAATCCTAACATACCATCGATGCACTTTAATACTCGGTTTTTAGAAACAACGCAAAGTTGGTTCGGTGGAGGAATAGACCTGACTCCTTGCTTGGATTTTAGAAAAGAAAAACAGTCTTTTCACAAAAGTCTGGAAAAATTATGCTCTAAGCATGATGAAACTTATTATTCCAAGTATAAAAAATGGTGTGATGAATATTTCTTTATTAAACATAGGAATGAGACGAGAGGTGTTGGCGGAATTTTTTTTGATTATTTAAATTCGGGTAACATAAAAAAAGATTTTTCTTTCACAAAAGATGTAGGTAACTATTTTCTTGAATATGTAGAAAAAATTATAAAAGAGAAGAAAGATTTAGAATGGACAGATTCTGACAAAGAAAAACAACACCTTAAACGAGGTCGCTATGTTGAATTTAATTTAGTTTATGACCGAGGCACAAAATTTGGACTTGAAACTGGTGGGAATACAGATGCAATCTTAATGTCTCTCCCGCCTAAGGCAAAGTGGTGATAAGTAATGGCTAATATTTATTTATGGGCAAAATTATTCCATATTCTATTTGTCGTTGCTTGGATGGCAGGACTTTTATATTTACCACGGATTTTTGTTTATCATTCAGGCAAAAGCGTAAGCGCTAACACTTCAGATATTTTCAAAATTATGGAGCGTCGGTTATATTATTATATAATGTATCCTGCTGCAATTCTTGTTTGGATTACAGGTCTTTTTATGGCTTACAAACTAGGATTATATTTATGGCTTTTATTGAAGTTTTTATTAGTCATTGCATTAACACTTTACCATATAAATTTAGGTAGATATGTATCTGCATTCTCAGTAAATCAGAATAAAAAATCTTCTATATTTTATAGAATGATAAATGAAGTTCCATTTTTAATTTTATTTGGTATTTTAATATTTGTCGTCCTTAAACCCTTTAACTCAATAATATAATATTATGAATAGGTCTTTTCCATTTACTCGACTTCGTAGAGTACGCATGAAAAATTTTTCAAGAAATCTCACACAAGAAGCATCAATTAGTCAAAATGATTTTATATGGCCAGTATTTATTATTGATGGTAAAAATCAGAAACAAGAGATTCAAAAAATGCCATTAGTTTATAGGTATTCTTTAGATAAATTAATTCCAGAAATAGAACATTTAATTAAACTTGGCCTGCAAGCGATTGTAATATTTCCACAGATTGAAAATGATAAAAAAGATGAAATTGGAACTGATGCATTAAATCCGCATAACCTTGTTTGTAATGCTGTACGTAAAATTAAAAAATATTTTCCTGAACTTGGTATAATATGTGATGTCGCGTTAGACCCTTTTACAAGTCATGGCCATGATGGAGTAATATCTGATGATAAAATAGATAATGATAAAACAATATCAATACTGAAAAAGCAGGCTATTTTACAAGCCGAAGCTGGTTGTGATATTGTTGCCCCCTCTGATATGATGGACGGAAGGGTATTGGCAATAAGAGAAGAGCTAGAAAAGAATAAATTTAAAGATATAATGATAATGTCTTACAGCGTGAAATATTCATCTTCTTTTTATGGTCCTTTTCGAGATGCAATAGATTCAAAAAAACTCATAAAACCTCACCATAAAAAATCCTATCAAATGAATCCGGCTAATTCTGACGTTGCATTACATGAAGTCAAAATGGATATCTCTGAAGGAGCAGACATGGTTATAATTAAACCTGGCATGCCGTACCTTGATATTATTTCTAAATGTAAAGATCGATTTAGAGTACCCGTCTTTGCTTATCAGGTCTCTGGAGAATATTCGATGCTAATGTCTGCTGCAAAAATGAATTATTTAAACTTAAATGATATCGTTCTTGAAAGTCTAATTTCTTTTAAAAGGGCAGGTGCAGATGGTTTTTTTTCATACTTTACACCTTTAATTTTAGAAAAGTTACAAAAAAAGTAAGATCTGTTGTGGATTTATAAATAAACTCTATGAAAAGATTTCAATTTTTATTAATTTAATGATAATAAGTCTCAATATCATTAAATAACTTAAAGGCGGTTTCTCATGTTTCAACTGTATAATAAAAAAAATATTTCCATTTTATGGGTTAATAAAAAGAATAAAATATCTGTTAATTTCTGTAACATTGATATGAAACTGAAAAACTGTCAATTTCGTTTATTTTATTATTATTTAAATGGCAAGAGTAAAGAAATAAATGGGAAAATTAAGAATGTTGAACTCCAATTAGTAAAAGAAAACCTTAAGGTTAAAGTTTCCTTAAATGACTTTTTTTATCTTTTAAATGGTGTTGAGATGGTTATGAAAGAACAGTTTGGTTATAATCACAATAAGAAAGATTAAGTATGTTATTCCAAGAAAATCACATTTTTAAAAAATCTTATTTAATTTTTGTCATTTTTTTAATTGGATCTTGTGATAGAAAAGAAATAAAAACGGAAAGAGAATTTTTTATTGTAAAATTAAATGCTTTTAACCTTTTAAATGATAATCATGATTTACTACATGTAATGTTGGGAGAAGAAAAAGGGGATGAGAAAGCTGCATTTGAACAATTTAAATCTATTCTTCAAGTTTCGAATAATGATGAATTATTACCAGTAATTAATGCAATTAACAATATAAAGCACTATTCAAAAGGTAATAAGAAAATTGAAAGTCTTGATTACCTTGTCGATTATTATCAAGCTGGTTTATCGATGCAGTTGGAATCTATTTTAAAGGGATACGGAATAAGTCGTATAGTCTCAAATGATTCGATTCTTATTGTCTATGATAAACTTTTAAAAGATGGTTAGAAATTATCTCGTAACATCTTTTTGAGCTCTGCTTCATGCATCTCTTCAGCCGCAATTTGAGTTCTTGCATATTCTTCCAGCATGATTGATCCTCCTTGAACTGCATTTAATAAATTATAATATGCTTTAATTGCTTTTCTTTCATGCTCAAGGCATTCATTTAAAATATCCTCAGTGGAATGCTTGTGTGTCTCTAATAGGTCACTTATTTTTAAGGTTGGGTGTTCGCCTAAGCTTGTAATATGTTCCCCAACAGCTTCTGCATGTGTCAAAGACTCAAGCGCTTGCTCTCTTAACCATTGTACAACTGATAAGCGGTAAGGTCCTTGGACCATAAAAGCATAATGAGTATATCTGACAACACCAGCTAACTCTAATTCTAATATGTTATTTAAGGAATGTAGAACTTTTGTTTGATTCATTTTAAGCCTTTAAAGTTTTAGTGATTTACATGTTTATAATTTATAAAATATCACAATAAAAATTAATTACATTTTGTAAGACTTCAATGTTTGTTTTATTTTTCGAACCGCAATTCGATAACTTAACAAAAGGTTTATTTATGTCAATCTCAAAACGCCAATTAGAAGAAAGAAAAATGAGAAAAGATCGTATTCTCGATGGTGCATTGGAAGTTTTCAAAGAAAAAGGTCTAGAAGGTGCTACAATGGATGAGATTGCAAATTCCTCCGGGTTTGGTAAAGCGACATTATATTATTATTTTAAATCTAAAGAAGATGTTTTCTCTGCAATATTGAGCGAAGGTTGGATGAAAATATGGGAATCTTTGGAACCTGTGATTGCAGATCAAGGATCACCTAGAAAAACTTTTGTTAACTTATTAATGAAAATTGCTGAAAATGCCCAAAAGCGCCCAGGTTTGTTTGAGTTTTTATTCAGTGCACCCAAAGCGGTTAAGTTAGCTGAACAGCCATGGAAAGATTACCAGCACAGGCTATACACAGTAATACAAGGTTTACTTGAAGATGGAATTAATGCGGGTGAATTTCCAAAAATTCAACCTCAATTAATGTTTAAAGCATTGGGAGGACTCTTTATGGGGCTTATATTTATGGGTGATAAGGAAAATTCAGTTTCAGAAAAAGAAATTGAAAAATTACTCAATCAGCTCATTACCGATCCTCTAACTGAAAAATAATTTTCTTTAAACTTTAGATGAAAAACCTATTTAAACTATCAGCTCTTTTTCTAATAATTAATGGAATTATTTACGGAAAAATTACAGGAGTTGTAACAGATCAAAACTCAGGGAAACCATTGAGTAATGTTGAAATAACAATTGTAAAAACAAATATTGGTACAACTTCAAATGAACTAGGGAAATTTGAAATAGAATATGATTACAAAATGTTAGAGTTAGCATTTAACCATATTGCATATGAAAGTAAATATGTAACTCTTGATAATATAGATACTTCATTGTCCATAACACTTAAAGAAACATTACTGCAAATGGAAGATGTCGTTGTAACAAGTATGCGAAGTGGGTATTTATTGAGAGATGTTCCTGTTTCAACTGAAGTTATCGGTAAAAAAGAAATTATTGCTTCGGGCGCAATTACTATTGATGAGCTTCTCAACCAACGAGCTGGGGTCTCTAGCACAGTGAATGTTGATGGAGGATCAATATTCAACCTCCTAGGGTTAGATTCACGTTATATATTGATTTTGAAAGATGGTCAACCAATTACAGGAAGATTTAACAACAGAGTAGATCTTAGTCAAATTAGTATAAGTCGAATAGAAAAAGTTGAAATCACTAAAGGCCCTGGTTCCGCTTTGTATGGCTCCGATGCAATGGGGGGAATCATTAATATTATCACCGATAATTCAAAACAAAACAAAATTTTTAACATTAGTGCGCGTGGAACAAATTTTGGAAGCAATATAAAGCAAATTAAAAGTGAACCAATTAATACAATCCTTTCTTCGAATATTACAATGCCTTTAAAAAACTACACTTTTTATAGTGACTTAACATTTCAAAATTTTTCCAAGGGGCAAAACTTTGAATATATAAGTGCTGATCTGATAAAAAAAATAAATTCAAATACTGAAATTAGATGGTCAAATAAAAGTAAACATTCATTCTTTTTAAATATTCAAACATTTAGCCAAAATGATGAAGGTTCTACTAAATCAGCTTTTGGTGATATTCTATTTAATAATTCTACAGAAATATTTAGATCACAAGTTTCTTTACAGTATGATTGGAAATATTCAGACTTTGCAAAAATTGAACAGACTATTAGATCTTCGAGATATTCTAGGGAATATTTAGTTCGAGATATTGATGACCTCATCGATAAAAAAGATTTCACACAAGAAAAAGATTTAGAATATGAAGTGATGTACACAAAAAATTATCCAAACTTTAACCTCGTATATGGGATGGAGTTCTCCCAACCAGTTTATTTTAGCGACAGGATTAAAGAAGGAAAACAAACCTTTAAACAAAATGGTGTTTTCATTCAGACAGATATTGATATTCATAATTCTTTTGATCTAGTAACAGGGGCAAGATTAGATCGATTTCAAGACACAGTTGTTGTGAGCCCCCGGCTTGCAGTTTCCTATAAAAAAAATAATTGGAAATTGAGAGGAGCTTATGGTTATGGGTTTAGATCTCCATCTTTTATGGAGTCTTTAATAGACTGGGAACATGTTCAATTTGGATATACCGTTATTGGTAATCAAAATTTAAAACCTGAAGTTTCCAGAGGAATGACTTTAGGGGTTGAATATACGAATAATGAAAATTTTCAAACTAGTCTTCTATTATATCAAAATAGATTTAATAATCTCATAGAAGATTATGCAATCCAGCCAGGTATACTAAGCTATCGCAATATAAATATTGCAAAATTCAGTGGTTTTGAATGGACATCTAAGTTAGCAATTGGATCAAAAATATCGTTTAGTTCTACCTACAACTACGTTGAAAATGTTGATGGAGATAATAATAAATTACCTAATACTGTTCCTCATTCTCTAGGTTCAAGAATCTCAATTGCGTTACTTAAAAATAAGATATTATTATCTTTCAACAATAAGTTAGTAGGAACCTATTTTCCTCAAGAGTTTGATCCTTCCCTTGGAGATTATACCTCTTCCGAAAAAGCGATCAAAGGTTCTTCGATATCGGATCTTGTGATACAATATAGATTAAATAAGACAAATAAAATTCTGCTTGGAATTAATAATGTAAGCAACTTCACAAATGATGTTTATGGCCCCTATATCGGGAGAGTTGCATACATAGAAATACAAAAATCAATAACTAACAAAGGAACATAAATGAATAATCTTAAACTTTTTTCATTTTTATCTATAATTTTCATAATTGGATGTGAAGAAACGAATGATACTAATGGAAATATCATTCCTAATAGCACTGAAGTTGTAACCAGTGATATAATGGAGACAAATTTTTACTATAATTTGGCCACCAAATCAGAAGTACAGTCAGATGAAGTCTGGCATATATCTGCTCAATCAAAGCAAGTAGATTTTGGAGGGCAATCATATGGGATGCCAAATATTGTACTAGGTAATGTTTATGCTCAATTATCTGATAGTACATTCTCAGAAATCACAGTTCCTCCAGCTCAGAACTCTTCATGGTTCCAGGATAATAGCATTGTCGAATATGGTGAAGAAAATGAAATTATAAATTATAATATGACAACTCACACAGCGAGTATAGTTAACGCAGATCAAACTTTTATTGTTTATGAGTATATTGGACATACATCATATAAAGTACAATTCCTTGATTATACTAGTGGGATTGTTTCATTTCAGTTTACACAATTATAATTGAGTAAAATAGAACATAACATTTTGCCATCGAGTAATATATTTACTCGATGGCTATGGTTAATCTTAGGGCTATTACTTACAGCAATTGGTCTAATTGGAATTGTAGTTCCTGGTTTACCAACGACTATTTTTATGATTTTAGCTGCCGCGTGTTATTTTAGAAGTTCGCAGGGGCTCTATAATTGGGTGATTAATCATAAATATTTTGGATCTCACGTAAAAAATTACCGTGAAGGAAAAGGGATGCCTTTACGAGCAAAAGTTTTTTCTTTATCAATGATGTGGGTTTTCGTTTTTTATGCTATATTTTTTGCATTAGCAACTAAACTTTTAGCTTTAAAGATTATCGTATTTTTGGCTGCATTAATTGGAACAAAAACAATTTTTAATCTTCCAACTAGGTAGACCTCATTTGTCTTGTTCATCAAATAATTATTTATGATTTAGCATAGTATTAAACTTCTTCGATTCTAGTAAAATTAGTGTATGCATAATATTGATTTAAATAAGATTCTATCCAGAGATACACGCCTTATCGTTATTCCTCGTATATCAACAGTTCTATTTATATTTTTCCAGATAACTGGAATGTTATTATACCCAGGAGGAACGATGTATAATAAAGAAGCAAAAGGGTATACTTTTACAGAAAACTTCTTTTCTGATATGGGGGCATATGCGGCAAGGAATGGTGATCCAAATTATCTATCAATGATTTTCTTTTCTTTATCCTTAACAATAGTTGGAGTTACTTTTATACTTTACTACTTAACGATTCCTTCTCTATTTAGAAGTGATAAGCTGAGTTATTTTATTTCACTATTAGGATCTCTATTTGCTATTGCTGGATCATTATGTCTAATTGGTACGGGTCTTACACCATCTGACCTCGTCTTGGAAAGTCATAAGTTTTTTGCGAATAATATATTTTACTCTTTTCTCTTCACTTCATTTTTTTACGCGTATCTCATATTCAATTCAAATACTATAAAAAAACGGTATGCAATTGGTTACCTTTTCTTTTTTGTATCAATATTTATTTATGTAGGTGTATTAAACTATGGACCCTCTGCTGATCTAAATAATTCAGCACTTATTTTTCAAGTCGTTTCACAAAAATTAATTGTATTTGTTTTTATTTTTTCAGTTTTACATCAAACTTTTGGATTTGAAAATTTAACAAATAACATTAAGCATTAAAATTTGAGTTTTCAATTTATAGAAGCTTTATCTTAATTTTATATAGCCAATAACAAATTCTACAACAATTTTAAGAGAGGTTATAATGAATAGTATCGTTCTAGGAATATTTTCCTTTTTCACTTTAATTCTAACTGTTTCAGCTATGAATTATAATATGCCCGTAGATAATAATACCTGTGGGATTTCTGATATTAATCAATCGGGATCTTGCTGTGAATTAAAAGACAAAGTATCTTCAGACAACAGTTGTCAAAAACAATGTTGTTATAATAAAAGTAAATAACTTTATTCTGTTCAAAACTTATTAGTTTATGAAGAAATACCTGATAAGAGGTCTAATAGTTCTTTTTCTGTGCTATGTACTATTTTATTACATACTAATTTGGTCAACTTATTTTTGATGAGTAGAAGTCTTAAAAAGTTTTTAATCATGCTCTTATGGATGAGTATTGCAGGTGGAATAGTTATCTCATTGGATACTTTTTTTCAACCTCCTGATGAACTTTCAGGAGTCTTATATTTTTTAAGTATCGGCGTAGCTGCTTCAGCTACTTTAAATTACTACAGGTGAATCTCATGATAAGAAAAGCGACTGATATCTTTAATGAATGGGCTGAAACAGGCAGAGATGAAGGTATGAAAAAAAACCATTCATCAGCTGTTGAGACTATGCTTAACTATTTACTCAAAGGTCAAAAAAAAGAATTTGATTTCATTGATGCTGGTTGTGGTAATGGATGGGTTGTTAGAGAAATGAATAAACATAATCTTTGCAAAAAAGCTATTGGAGTTGATGGTGCAAAAAAAATGATTCAAAAAGCTGTTGATATTGATGCCAATGGTATTTATTGTCATAATGAACTAATGGATTGGGTTCCTAAGAATAAAGTTGCTTTTATTCACAGTATGGAGGTTTTATACTATTTTAAAAATCCAGAAGTTTTAATTAAGCACATGGTTGATAAATGGTTGAAACCGAAAGGAAAAATTATTTCGGGTTTAGACTTTTATTCAGAGAATATTTCTTCTCACTCATGGCCTAAAGCTTTGAACACTGAAATGAAATTGCTTTCTATAGATCAATGGAGAAACTTATTAAGTAGCTGTGGCCTAATTAACATTGAAACATTTCAAACAAATGCATCAAAAACTTTCCCAGGGACTTTGGTTCTATATGGAGAAAAAAGTTGAAAATTCATTTTATAAAAAGAAATCGAATATTTATAAAAATTATAACATTGATAACTGGTATTGCCTTTAATCAAAATTTAACAGACTCAGAAATCAGTGTTGAAAATGAAAACTATAAAAGGGAAAAAATGAAAAAAACAGAATCAGAGTGGAAAAAAAAACTAAGTTCTGAAGAATACCATGTCTTAAGAGAGAAAGGTACAGAACGTGCTTTTACTGGTGTATACGATAAACATTTCGAAGAAGGTCTCTATTTATGCTCAGGGTGTGGAACAAAAATATTTGAATCAGAATCAAAATATAATTCTGGTTGTGGTTGGCCGGCTTTTTCTGAAGCAATTCCTCAAGCGGTTGAGGAAACCCAAGATAATAGTTTTGGTATGAAACGAATAGAAATTACATGTAAGAACTGCGATGGTCATTTGGGACATGTTTTTAATGATGGACCAAAACCATCAGGAGTTCGATATTGTATTAATTCAGTTTCTATGGATTTTTTGCCTGAAAAGGATAAAAGTAAATAAAATTTAACGATATATAAATTTTTGTATTCTATCTCTTGCTTGTATTGGGATTTTATGTCCTGTCGAAAATAATTCAATAAAAGTGGGGTAGCCAATATCCCTCAAAGTCTTTAGTGCTTCTTTGCTTTCAGTACAGTCAATGATTTTATCATTTTCACCATGAAGGAGTAAGATAGATGTTTTTTTACTTTCAATTGTAGCATCAATCTCTACCTTCTTCTTAAACCGGATAAAACCTGAAATTGGAATAATTCCACCTATTGAGAATTTTTGTCTGATCATAAACTCAATAGAGATACAGGCACCTTGCGAAAAGCCAAGCATAAAAATTTGACTATTTTGAAAGCCTTCTTTCTTTAAAGATAGAATGATCTTTGATAAAAAATTAAATGATTTTAAATAATACCAATTATTTTTTTCTGTTTCATTAAACCATGAAAATCCTGATTTTGATGATGTATAGGGTGCCTCTGGAAGAATCCACTTTGTGTCATCTATTTTCAACATTTTAGTTACTGGTTCCATCGAATCAATGTTTCCTGTCCAACCATGCAATGCAATTATTGCTCTTGAAACATTTTCTGATGTTGAAAAAGATTTAATTTTCATTTACCAATCTCAAAATATAATCAAATTAAAAGAAAAAAAGACATGACCGTAATTATGTGATTCCTCATCATATGAAATTCAATGATTTTCCTTTCTATTTTTTTCATACTCATCCATTCTCTTTAAAAAGTCGTCCAGACTACTAGCTTGAAGTAAAGGACTTTTTTTTATATTATTTTTTAGAGATATACTTTTTTGATCACCATAATGATGTCCTGGATATATTCTTGTGTGATTGGGAAGGGTTAAGATTTTATTATAAATAGAATTGTATAGTTCTTCAATGTTACTTCCAGAACTAATCACTCGTCCTGTTCGTCCAACAAACATTGTGTCTCCAGTAAAGATTATTGGAGGTATAAGATAACAAATTGAATCAAAATAATGCCCAGGAGTATGAATTGCAGTTATTTGGATCTTACCAATTTTAATAGTTTCGTTATTGTTAATAATTTTGAAATTAGTATGTAAAAACTTGTCGGCAGAAATAGAATGACCAAAAACAAATATTCCAGGAAAGAATTCGATGTATTGTTCCAGGTATTTAATATGATCATGATGACTGTGTGAGATGAAAATGGCTACAGGTTTATCATTGATAAATGGTGAAATAAATTTAAGATCCACGGAAGGGTCAATGATTATTTGTTTCCTAGATTGATTGCATGTTATCAAGTAGGTAAAGTTTTTATCAAAACCACCAAGTTTTGATCTTACAGAAAAATTAGAAATTGAATTCATGATTCTTTACAGAGTTAACATAAAATTTTGTAATTTATTGACGTAAATGTTCCAAAAATAAAATATTTCCATTAAAAAATAGGTTTTAAATGAAGAATAAGCAAATAGCATGGTATCTAATCTTTGCCGGACTCGCAATTTTTTTAATTGAATTTGTAACTACTATTTTAGCATTTATAGGAAATCATCCATTGTTAGGTCTAGCATGCCTTATTATACTTGCAGGGATCTTTCTTCTTGCGTATGATGATGATTAATAGAATTTTAACTAAAAAAAAGGAAACTAAATGCAAATAAGTTTTATACTAATTCTTTTATTTTTTGTGGGGTGTGGTAAGCAACCATCTAGAAAATCAGTATCAAATTTGAATACTTTTGAAGATTCAACAAGCTATTCAATTGGTGCGGATTTAGGAACAAATTTAAAACGTCAAAACGTAGAAATAAATTATGATGTTTTTCTTTCAGGTTTAGTTGATGGTATGGAATTCGAGGATGCAGATACTAAGCTTAATCAAAATGAAAGAAGAAAAATTATGTCAGCGTTACAAAACAAGATCAGAGAAAAAGAAAAAAATCAAGGATCTGTAAATTTAAAAATTGCAGACGAGTTTTTAGCTGAGAATAAGAAAAAAAATTCGGATGTAAAAGAAACTCCAACAGGCCTTCAATATAGAGTCCTGAAGGAAGGAGATGGAGCGAAACCAAAACAGGATGATAAAGTAAAAGTGCACTATGTTGGTAGATTGATAGATGGTACTAAATTCGATAGTTCTGTGGATAGAGGAGAGCCCACTGAATTTGGTTTGAATCAAGTTATTAAAGGTTGGACAGAAGGCCTGCAATTAATGAACACTGGCTCTAAATATGAATTTTTTATACATCCTAAGATTGCTTATGGACCAAGGCCAAGACCACAGATTCCAGCAAATAGTTTATTGATATTTGAGGTTGAACTGCTTGAAGTTTTAAACAAAAAGTAGAATAAGAACTATTTTAAATACTAGTTTATAAAAAAAGGGAGTGTAAACTCCCTTTTTTTATGGTCGTACGCCCGAGAGGACTCGAACCTCTGGCCCTCTCCTTAGAAGGGAGATGCTCTATCCAGCTGAGCTACGGGCGCATCTATAGCGAAATTACAAATATTTTATTACAGAAATAATAGAAAATATTGATAAATCGCTACATTGATATTTGACTGAAAATTTAATTTGGCAATTATTTTTTACCAAATTGTGATATTCTCTTAGATAAAAATGAAATATTATACATTTCAAAAAAAACTTGACAGTAGGTATATATCCGTAGTACAATTGTAAATAAGAGAATATGGTTTTTTGTGTTCTCTTCACTACCAAGAAACCAAATTAACACTATAATGGAGGTCTTTTATGGCTGAAGTAGTTGCAAATACAGGTGTATCTAAAGATAAAGGTTATTTATACTATCTAGGAAAAGATGGTAATGTTTGGCGTTCTCAAATGGCACGCGCAGGTAAAGGTGGAGGCAATGCGGAAAAAGTTGCTGATGCTGGTGTCACTCGTGAATCTGGTTATCTATATTTTATAGATAAAAATGGTAACGTTTCTAGGTCTCCAATGGCTAGAGGACGTAAATAATAGTTTTTTATTATTCTTTAAAAGGCTCTCTTTTAGAGGGCCTTTTTTTTATGAGTAAAAGACACTTATTTTTAGTAAATTTATCTAATAATTAATAAAAAATATTAAAGTAATAAAAATATATGAGAAGTTTATACATACTTAGTTTATCACTCTTTATTGTCTTGCCTCTTCAAGCTGAGGGTATGCAATTATTTAGATCAAAAAAGTCATCTGAAAAAGACAACACCAGTCAAAGTTCTAGAAATGAAAGAGAAGTTATAGCCGATGATTTTGTGAAAACTGAAGTGACTACTAGAAAGAACATAGAGTCTGTAATTCCTGTTAAAAGAATACCAAATGGATGGGTTTTTAGAGATGAGTTATTAGCTCCCTGGGAATCTAATCTACCTGCAGTACTTTCAATAATTCCAGATACTACAGTTGAAGTCATATACCACGATGATAATAGAACCACTAGAGAAGGTTTTGTTCTGCCCATTAAAAGAGCTTCTGTCGAGTTTCAGTATACATCAAGGCTAACCCATGAACTGATAATGTTGGAGTTTGTTAACGTGGATTTTATTTATAGTACTACAAATAATAATGATTCACACTTTATACTTGAAGGTATAACAAAAAAAGTCAAATTGAAAGATACTGGTTTTCCTCAACTAGCTGCATCAGATATTATCAAACACAAAGTCTTAATGGAATACGGAAGTCCAAAAGAATTTGATGGCGTATGGCATATTTATGAAGATATAAACTCAACGTATAAAGTTAGAGAACTGGATGAAAGAAATATAAAAGTTGAGACTAAAAGTTTACAAGTTACTGATAAGCTTGAAAAAGCAATAGATGATACATATTCCAAGCAAGGTATTGAATATAAGAAAAGATTAATGGTACAAGGAATTGATATCTAAATAGTGTTTCTTATTAAATTTCACAAAAGGCCTCTTAGAGGCCTTTTTTTATACATATATATTTCTTTATCAGTACTTTTTTCTAGAGGATATAATCCTAAAATAATTAAGATAGAATTCGATGGAAATAATAAAACTCTCGATTATGTAATCAGTAGAGAAATAAAGCATCAGAATGATACTATATTAGATAGTTCTAAAGCTGAGCAAGATAGAAATAGAATTGAAAATTTAGGTATTTTTAGTCAGGTGACATGGAAAGCTGTACCTTTAGAAGATGGATCCGCCATTTTAAAGTTTGATGTTATTGAATCTATACAAAGAACTCCTCCACTTGCTATACCAACCTACGAAGAAAAAACGGGATGGTCTCTTACAGCATTTTGGCTTTTAAATAATTTTAAAGGGAAAAATCAAGCACTCACGTTGGGAGGTAGTATAGGAGGCAAGGATACTTATGGGCTTCAATTCAGTGATCCTTGGATATTTGGCAACCATGTTTCAATGAATTTCCAATTTGGGAAGACCCTTTTTCAACACCGGTTTTTGGGTATGAACTTAGAAGTAAATAGTCTCTACTTTAGTCTTGGGAAATGGTTTGGAGAAAATTTTAAATCAGCATTAAGTTTAGAAATTGAAGAAAAAATCTTCTCGAATGATACTAAAAATCAGTTTTTATATTATTCACCAAGTTTTACGATGAAGTATGATACAAGAGATATATATTGGAATCCTGGTCAAGGTTTTTTAATTACGCACTATTTAGACCGAATTACTGGACTAAATCCAAAAACATTTTGGCTAGCTCATTGGAATCAATCTTTCTCAAATTTTTATAGTCTATATCTTTTTCAAAGAAAAAATGTATTTGCATTTAATTTAAGCTCAAATTTAAAATGGGGTAAAAAAGATGAGGTTTGGTTAGATTATTTTGGAGGTTCTAATACAGTTCGTGGGTGGGCCATTCCAGATTCAACAGTCTATTATAATGGCTCGGAACCTTTTCGTTTTGGGCATGAATCATTACACTTAAGTATTGAAAGTAGAAGTGAATTAATACCAAAGTACGCAACGTCTATAGGCATTGAGCTTGGTTTAGTTTTAGTCTTTTTTAGTGACGTTGGTGTTATTGTATCTAAAATAGATGATATAAATGAACAAATACCAATTATAGGAAGTGGATTAGGACTGCGTATACCTTTTCCAATTGTTGATGTTCTTCGTTTTGATTATGGGTGGGGTTATCATGATGGGAAATGGAATAATGGAACTTTTCATTTTGGGGTTGGACAAAAATTTTAAAGTAGTTTCCTGATTTATTATGGAAGAGGGTTTTTCTTTGGAGCAAGTAGCCCACCTGAAATAATTGTTTTTAAACCTTTTTCAACTGACATTCCTGTAGGAATTGTATCTTTTTGTGGAATCATTAGAAAAAAACCAGAAGTTGGATTGGGGGTTGTTGGAACGAAAAGATGGTAATATTTTTCGCCTTTTTCTGTCTCTGAATCACCACTTATAAAAGCCATTGTCCATAACCCTTCTCTTGGATATTGAATATAAACTGCTCCTTCAAAAGCTTCAGTTGACCCTTTTGTAAATGTGTCTGTTATTTGTTTTAGTGTTGTATAAATAATATTCACTATAGGAACTTTTTTAACTATTTTTTCTCCTATTGAGAAAATTCTACGACCTAAAAAGTTAGTAACAAGTATACCCAAAATATAAACAAGAATTATAGTCAGGAATATCCCTAGTCCAGGTATATCTATATTGAATTTATTTAAAATAGGTACAGATACCTCTTCTAGGGTATTAAACAAAAATTTTATTACAAAAAATGTTAAATAGAGGGGCAGAAGTGTTGCTAAACCTGCAAATAATTTTGACTTAAAGTACTTTGTGATTGAGTTCATATGTTTATAAAGTTATTGATTGTTTTGGTTTAAAGCTAGAGACACATTAAGTGAATGCTGCTCTAGTTTGAGTAACTTTTTTTTCATTTCTAATCCATAAGCATAACCTCCGATAGAACCATTAGAGGAAATTACTCTGTGACATGGTATTATAATAGGCAGAGGGTTAGAAGAGTTTGCTGTTCCAACTGCTCTAAATGCTTTTATATTTCCACTCATTTTAGCCACATCTTTATAAGTTAAAACAGAACCAAAAGGTATCTTACTTACTTCTGATAATACTTTTCTATAAAAAGGGGGCAATAAGATGTCTATTGGTAGTGTGAAGATTTTTCTTTTTCCAGTAAAATATTCTTGGATTTGATTTATAGTTTTTTCTAACAGGGGAGTTTGAAAATCCGACTCTTTATTCTGATTTTCAGTTATTAGTTTTAAACTTCGTAATCCTTTTGAACTGGCACAAATTCTAAAAAAGCCAAAAATTGTTTCAAAAGTTGAGAAGTATATTTTTTTATTAATATTATTCTAAAGCTGAGAATATTTATTTTGAATCCATTTTAATTACTACAGGACTGGCCACAAAAATACTAGAATACGTTCCAATTAATACACCAACAATCATTGCAAAAGAAAAAGTATGAATAACTTCACCGCCAAATAGAAAAAGTATAAGAACAACAAAAAAAGTGGTGAGTGAAGTTATAATTGTCCGGCTTAATGACTCGTTTATACTTTGATTGATAATGTTTTTCATCGGTGCATTTTTTGTTGTTTTTACATTTTCTCTGACTCTATCAAATATTACAATTGTATCATTTAAAGAATACCCAACAATTGTCAAAAATGCTGCTATTACAGCTAAAGAAATCTCATATCCTAAAATTGAAAATACACCAATAGTGATTAGGACATCGTGCACAAGAGCAGCAATAGCACCAACGGCATATTTAAATTCAAATCTTACTGAAACGTATATTAAAATTAATAAAAGAGCACTTAAAATGGCCATTAAAGCATCACTGCTTAATTCAGCGCCAACTTTAGGACCGACTTTTTCAACAGATAAAATAAAATTATTCTTATCAACCGGTACTAGGTTGGGGAAAATACTAGCAAGCTTGTCGGAGAACTTTTTTGAGAACTGCTCAGGTTCTTCTTCCATACTTGCTATTCTAACTGCAATATTTGATTCATCACCAAAGTATTTGATCTCGGCATTACTGAAATTAAATGATTGTCCATCAATTAATACTGAGCTTAATTCAGATCGAATCTTTTCAATATTCACAGGCTCCGTATAATTGACAGCTACAAGAGTACCACCTTTAAAATCAATGCTTAATTTTGGACCTCCATTTAGAACCATTGAAATAATTCCAGCAGATATTAAAAAAATTGATAGAAGCGTTGTTATGTTAGTTTTACCTAAGAAATCTATATTGGTCTTTTTTATAATTCTCATCTTAAATACTCAAGCTTGTAATTGATTTACGTGATACATACGTATTAAAAATAGTTCTTGTGATAAAAACTGCTGTAAACATACTAATCAAAATTCCCCAAAATAACACGGTTGCAAAACCTTTTATAGGGCCTGTTCCAAACTGATATAGAACGAGTGATGCAATCAAGGTTGTTACATTCGCATCTACAATAGTAGTGATTGCACGGCTATATCCTGAATCGATGGCGGTCTTTGGAGTTTTGCCTCTTCTTAATTCTTCTCTAATACGCTCAAAGATGATTACGTTTGCATCAATAGACATTCCGACTGTCAAAATTAGCCCTGCAATTCCTGGAAGAGTGAGAGTTGCTTGAAGTGATGCTAAAACAGCTAAAACAATTAATATATTCCAAATTAGTGCGAAACTTGCAATTAATCCCGAAAACTTATAGTAAATCAAAATAAAAATTAAAACTAAAATCAAGCCGAGTGTAACAGCTTGTGTTCCTTGTTTTATTGAGTCTGCACCAAGGCTTGGACCAACTATTCGTTCTTCAATAATATTTACTGGTGCAGGCAATGCTCCAGCTCTTAAAATTATGGCGAGATCTTTAGCTTCTGAGATATTTGCAAAGCCTTCAATTTGAGTTCGTCCACTTGGTATTTTTTCACGTATTGACGGGGCCATGTGGACTTTTTTATCTAGAACGATAGCAATCCTCTCACCAATGTTTGCTCCTGTGACACGAGACCAAGTTCTAGAACCATCACTATTCATTGAAAGTGAAACAACTGCTTGCCCTGCAGATCCACTACCCAGACTACCTAAGTCAGCACGAGCCTCATCGACAATTCCTCCGGTCAGTTCCGGTTTGTCTTCAACGTAATATAATTTGTAAATCTTTTCTATGGAATTATCTGTCATTTCTTGGTTATTTTGGCTCAGTAGAAATTGTCCATTTGAATTTTTCAAACGGGTTGCAACCTCAGGAAGTGATAGCAATTTCTTGAATCTATATAGGTTTTTATCCTCCAATCCAATATCACCAGGGAGAGCAGTTAATAAACTAGAAAAAGGCGCATTTAAAGAAAGCTGACTATCATCTTCATTATTATCAGCTGTGCTCGTATTTATAGTTTCCGATTCACCAAAAAGTTCAGATACAGAGGTTGCTTCATCATCAGATTTTTTTTCTTCGGGTTTATTAGGTAGTTCAAGTTTTGTTAAATCTTTATCTCCTTTTAGCAAATTATCAAGTTGCGCTATCATTTCATTTGTGACTGAGATATTCTTAACTAGATAGAATTCCAATAATGCAGTACTTTGCAGCAAAGAACGAGCTCTATCTGAATCTTGTATTCCAGCAAGTTCTACAACAATTCTATGTTTTCCTTGTTTTTGTATTGTGGGTTCTGAAACACCAAATTGATCTACTCTATTCTGCAAGATTTCTAAAACACGATTAATTGCGTCATCAGCCTCATCTTTTAATGATAATAATATTTCATCAAGTGAAGAGCCATACTCATGATAATATCTGGATAGTTTGATACCATCAGACTTAACATTATTTTCAAGAGCTACAAAAAAGTCTACGTCTGGATTCTTTGACTCTTCTTCGGCTTTGTTGATAATTACTTTTAATCTTTCATCATCAAGAGTCGCTAGATTAGTTAAGAGAGTAGGGATATCTGCTTCAAGAACAATATACATTCCTCCCTTTAGATCCAGTCCTTGTTTGATTATTTTAGTTTCAATTCTCTCCAGTTTACCAGAAGCGCGTAAATCTTCTTTCTGGTTTTCCGTCATTTTCTGATACTGCCATGTTGGAAGAAGGGTGTAAACAGCCCATGTGAGGATTAGTCCAATAACTAAATATCTTGGTGTTAAGTTTTTTTCCATGTTAATCTTATATTTAAAGTCTAAAAAAAGTTGACAAATATACTCCCGGCTTATTTACTGTAGCAAGTAATGACCTAATCTATTTATACTATATTAAATTAAATTTTTTGCCAACCTTTTGAAAAGAGTGTAAAGCTTTGTCTAGGTGATCTTTTTCCATAGCAGCAGAGATTTGAATTCTAATTCTTGCTTTACCCTTAGGAACAACTGGGTAATAAAAACCGACAACATAAATTCCTTCTAGTAACATTTCTGTTGCCATTTTTTTTGCTTTTGATGCATCATTAAGCATTACAGGAACTATGGGATGAGTTCCCTCAATTATATTAAAACCAATTTTTTTCATTTGGGTTCTAAAATAAAGAGTGTTTTCATTAAGCTTACTTTTTAATTCAGATTCATTATTAATTATTTCAAATACTTTGATGCCTGCTGCAACAATACTGGGTGAAACAGTATTTGAAAAAAGATAAGGTCTAGACCTTTGCCTTAATAAACCTATCAACTCTTTAGATCCTGTTGTGAATCCTCCTGATGCGCCTCCTAGAGCTTTCCCTAATGTAGATGTCCATACATCTACCTTATCCATAACTGAATGGTACTCTGCTGATCCTCTTCCTGTCTTGCCAATAAACCCGGTGGCATGACTATCATCTACCATTAACATTGCATCATATTTTTGGGCTAAAGATGCAATTTTATCAAGTTTAGCTATATGTCCATCCATAGAAAAAACGCCATCAGTAGCGATCATTTTAATTTTTGATTCTTTAACGGATATTAGTTGTTCTTCTAAATCTTTCATATCGCTGTGTTTAAATCTTAACCTTTTAGCTTTGCAAAGTCTTATGCCATCAATGATTGAAGCATGGTTTAAGCTATCAGAAATGATTGCATCATCTGGCCCTAAAATAGTTTCGAATAGTCCAGCATTAGCATCAAAACAAGAAGAATAAAGTATTGTATCGTCTGTTCCAAAAAAAGAAGAGATTTTAACTTCTAATTCTTTATGGATTTCTTGCGTACCGCAAATAAAACGAACTGACGCCATTCCAAAGCCATACTTATCCAGTGCTTCTTTCGCAGCATTAATCAGAATCTGATTATTAGATAATCCGAGATAATTATTCGAGCAAAAGTTAAGTACATCCTTATTATTCTCAATTGTAATGTTAATATTTTGGGCCGAAGAAATTTTAGTTTCTTTCTTCGAAAGACCATCTTTTTCGATACTATCGAGAATATGTCTAAAATGTTCTAAAGAATCGTTCATCTACCACTCTAAAACAATTTTTCCACATTGACCTGTCTGCATAACTTGAAACGCTTTTTTATAGTCTTCAATTGGAAATTTATGAGTCAAAACATTAGAAATATCTAATCCACTTCTAGTCATCTGAGTCATCTTATACCATGTTTCATACATCTCTCGACCATAAATACCTTTAATATGTAAACCTTTGAAAATAACGTCATCCCAATTGATAATAGTAGACTTAGGTAACAGTCCCAATAAAGCTACTTTTCCACCATTGTACATATTTTCTAGCAATCCTTTAAAAGCATCTGGGTTACCAGACATTTCTAAGCCTATATCAAAGCCATTTGAAATATTCAATTCATCAAAATAATCTGATATTTTGTTTTTTTTGATATTAATAGTTTGGCTTGCACCTGCTGTTTTTGCAAGATTCAGCCTGAAATCATTGGTGTCAGTGATAACAATATTCCTTGCACCTATAAATTTACATATTGAAACAGCCATTATTCCAATTGGTCCTGCGCCAGTAATAAGAACATCTTCTCCAACCATATCATAGCTTAAGGCAGCATGAACAGCATTTCCAAAAGGATCGAAAAAAGAAGATATTTCAGAGGAAATTTCATTGTGAACTCTCCAAACGTTAGATTCTGGAATAATAAGATATTCTGCAAAAGCTCCATCTCGATTAACGCCAATACCTAAAGTTTTTTGACATAAGTGTGTTTTTCCAGCTCGACAGTTTCGACAATTCCCACATGTGATATGCCCTTCTCCTGTTACCCTATCGCCTTGTTTATAGTGCTTTACTCCTAAGCCAACTTCAGAAATAATACCGCAAAACTCATGACCAATGGTAAGGGGTGTTTTTATTGTTCTTTTAGCCCAATCATCCCAATTAAAAATATGTAAATCTGTACCGCATATAGAGCTATGGGTAATTTTAATTTTGACTTCATTTGTTCCACATGTTGGTTCAATGACATCTTCAAACCATATTCCAGGTTCTGGCTTTTTTTTGATTAGAGCTTTCATTTAATTAATTGATTATTAAGCATGAATATTAATATTTAAATTTAGCAATAATTATAATAGAATTATTTTCTAAGTTTTTACATAAAATTAAAAAAGTTAACCTAAATTTAATAGATATGGCTAAAATTTTAGCATTTACAAATCAAAAAGGTGGTGTTGGAAAAACAACGTCTGCTGTTAATGTGTCATTGAGTATGGCTGTTACGGAGGTACGCACCCTATTAATAGATCTAGATCCTCAGGCAAACGCATCAACCGGATTATCAACGCTTTTTGAAAAACAAAATGGCTCTATTTATGATATCCTTTTGAAAGGAAGTGGAATAAAAAATGTAATTACAAAAACATCTTTCAGCCATTTGGATATAGTTTGTTCCACGAATGATTTAGTTGGAGCTGAAATTGAACTAGTTAGCATTATGGCTAGAGAATTTCAACTTCAAAAAGCAATCAAAGAAGTCCATGATGAATATGATGTTATAATAATAGATTGTCCTCCTTCTTTAGGCCTTCTTACACTTAATGCATTCACTGCTTCAAATTCTCTAGTAATACCTATTCAATGCGAATATTATGCTTTAGAAGGGTTAGGCCAATTGCTTAATACTGTGAGGTTAGTGCAGAGGCACCTAAATACTTCACTGGAAATAGTAGGTATTATTATGACAATGTATGATGGCAGACTAAATTTATCAAAGCAGGTTGTAAGTGAGGTAGATAGTTTTTTTAAAGATAAGCTCTTTAAAACATTCATCCATAGAAATGTGAGATTAAGTGAAGCTCCAAGTTTTGGTAAGCCTGTTTTACTCTACGATGCTAATTCAACAGGTGCCCAAAATTATATGAGCTTGACTGAGGAGATTCTTCAACGTGTCGGTTAAAAGATTGGGGAAAGGACTTGGGGCATTAATTAGGACAGATAGAGAAATTGATTTAAATAAAGATTCAGAGCTTAATGATAACTCCTCTAGTGTATCTAAAATTAAAGTAAGTGAAATAAAGGCTAATCCAAATCAACCAAGAAGATTTTTTGATGAAAAAAAATTGCTAGAATTAGTTGATTCGATAAAACAAAAAGGTCTTATCACGCCAATAACAGTTAGAAAAAGAATATCAGGTTATGAATTGGTCGCTGGAGAAAGACGTTGGCGGGCTTCTCAGAAAGCAAAGAAAAAAGTTATTCCTGCTTATGTTATTGAAGTCGAAAATGAATCCGAGATTTTGGAGTTAGCCCTAATTGAAAATATTCAGCGAGAAAACCTAAACCCAATTGAAGAATCTGAGGCCTATGCAGCATTGAACTCAAAGTTTAAGATGTCTCATGGAAGTATAGCTAATTCAGTAGGGAAAAGCCGAGCCTCAGTTTCAAATTCCCTAAGACTTTTGCAGTTGCCCTCTGAAATAAGAAAGAGTATCAGGGTCGGGGATATAACACCAGGTCATGCGCGAGCAATTCTTCAAGCAAAAACAACAAAAAAAATGTATGACTTTTGGAATAAAATAAAATCAAAACAATTAAATGTTAGAGAAGCAGAAATACTTGTAAAAGAGAAAAAAAATCTAAAAAAACCTAAAGTAATAAAAAAAGAAAACAACCAAATCCAACTAATTGAGAACCAGTTTATTGAAATATTAGGGACGAAAGTCAAAATTAAACCTAGAAAAGATGGTGGTTTCATTGAAGTATCTTATTTTTCAAATGATGATTTAGATCGGATATTAGAATTGATGAACAAGAGTAGATAGAATTGATATCGCCTAAAAAATACACCCTTATGATTATTCCTGATGATGACTCATCATCTAGATCATATTATTTGTCAAAAAGTAAAATATACATAATTATTATAGTTTGCTCTGTCTTAATACTTACAAGCTTTTTTTTATCGGTTTTTTCAATTCAAAATATTTCAAGCTATCACAAGCTGAAAACCCAATATGAAAGCTTCTCAGCAGAAAGATTGAAGGTCTTAGAATTAACTCAGGATCTAAATAGGATAAAACAAATGGATGGTTTAATTAGAAAATCATTAGGGTCTACGTTGCAAATTGATTCGATAAAACCGGTATTAGATACTACTTCTATAAACTTTCAAGACTTAAGTTCAAAAATCTCTTATTTAGATAATATCCCTTCTCATGCTCCGATAAGTGGCTATATAAGCCAAAGGTCTGGGTCGGAAGGATTTTTCATTACAAAAAGTCATAACGGGATAGATATTGTAGCAAAAGAAGAGGAGCCAATTATGGCTGCTGCAACTGGTGTTATTGTGTTCTCAGGTTGGACTTACGAGTTTGGAAACCAAATTATACTTTATCACGGGAATGATTATTTTACTTTTTATGGACATAACAAGCAAAATTTTAAAAATCAGAGAGAAATAGTTAAAAGAGGAGAGGTTATAGGTTTAGTAGGAAGTACGGGGGTCTCTTCTGGGCCTCATCTTCATTTTGAAGTGTGGAAGAAATTTAATCCAATAGATCCTTTAATTTATTTTCCGGAATATTCTACAATGGATTTAACTTCTACCAATGAGTAGTCTTAATTTTAAAAATGTTCAAACAATGATAGGTCCAGATGTAGAGATAAATGGGCCGGTTAAATTAACGCAAGGGATTATTGTTTATGGAAGGGTAAATGGTGATATAATCACTGAAGGGCCAATTCGAATATCAAAAAATGCATTAGTAGATGGAGATATAATTGGAGCAGATATTAAAATTGGAGGAACTGTAATTGGAAATATTAATTCAAATGGTCAGGTAGTTCTAGGCTCAAGTTGTGTTCTCAAAGGTGATATTGTATATAAAAAGCTCACAATCGAAGATGGAGCTAAGTTTGAAGGAAAGTGCGATCTTTTATCAAAAGTTTCCAGATTTAAAAAGGAACCTACTTAATTTCAAATAAAAAAAAATCTCTGTCTGATTTTTTTGATTCCCTCACTTCTTTTCAGAAAATCATCCATCAATCAGGTCCTGCAGCCTCGGCATCATATTCATTATTAGGGTCAATTCTTATTTTTACTTTTACAGGTAAATATTTAGATGATAGGTATCAAACCATGCCATTTTTCTTGTTGTTAGGTGTTCTGCTGGGATTGATAGTTGGTTTTTATGGATTATACAAAGCTATATATTCATCGCAAGATAGAAAAAAGAAAAACTTGTAAATAAAATCAATTTTGTTCTTTTAATACTAATAATTAGTATTGTATTTTTCTCGGCTTTTTTGAAGTGTTTTTTTGTTAAAATCTTTTTTATGAATTAATTATCATTAACAATAGAGTAAAATAAACAAGCATACATAATGAGTTTACCTGCAATACCAGATCACACTAGTTCAAATGTTATGGAACAAGTTGGTCCAAATATCATACATCATGTTTCAAATACATTTAGCGAAACAGATGCCTTTCACCCTATAATCTCATTACCAACATTTTTCGGCATCAATTTTTCGGTATCCAAGCATGTTTTGATGCTCTGGATAGTTACCCTATTACTTTTTTTAACCATAGTGATTCCTGTCCGTAGATTCATTGCAAGTGGGGAAAAAGTTCCCTCTGGATGGGTTAATGCTATTGAAGCGATTTCTAAATTTATAAGAGACTCAATAGCAAAGCCTAATGTTGGAGATAAGTGGGTTATGACTTGGGCTCCTCTTTTAATGACATTTTTCTTCTTTATTTTGTATGCAAACGGTATTGGTATGGTTCCTATATTTGATGTTTTGGGACTGTTCAACCGGTTTGTTTTGAATATCCCAGCTGATACTCACGGTGTCTATTCAGGTAATGTAATAAATGGAATGCTTCATGGTGGAGTAACTGCAACTGGTAATTTTAACGTAACAGGAGCTCTGGCTACTGTTACGTTCTTTTCGATTATGATAGCTGGAACTCTTGCTCATGGTTTTTTACAACATTGGAAAAATCTTGTACCACATGGCTTACCCATTCCAGTTTATTTTTTATTAATACCAATTGAAGTAATGGGACTTTTTGTTAAACCATTTGCATTAACAATGCGCTTAGCAGCAAACATGACTGGCGGTCATGTCGCCCTACTTGCTCTGTTATCTCTAATGGCTATTTTTGGGGAGTTATTCAATACCGGTATAGGTATCGGTGTTGCTTCCGTTGCTATACCCATGGCTGTGGCCATTTCAGCTTTAGAAATTATCGTTGTACTAGTTCAAGCATATGTATTTACATTGTTAACTGCTGTGTTTATTGGTATGGCAATTCATGTACATCATTAACTAATAAAAAGGAAAAAGATAATGGATTCAACACTACTTATACCTCTTGGAATGGGCTTAATTGTTCTTGGAGCAGGAATGGGGATTGGGAAATTTACTTCTGCTGCCGCTGAAAGTATCGCTCGCCAACCAGAGGCTGCTGATAAAATAACTGGAGCTATCAACCTGCCTTTATTCTTATTAGAAGGTGTTGCTATTTTAGCTGAAGTATTTACTTTCTTAATGCTAATCTTGTAACAAATATAATTATGAATCAATTCAAAGGAATACCGGGTGGTGATAATCTCCATGGTTCTACCCAAGAGCATGGTGGTTCCTCAGCGCCCAATCCTTTAGTACAGTTAGATCCCGGCTTATTCTTCTGGACGATTTTAACATTTGTTATTCTTAGCTTTGTACTCTCAAAGTTTGCATGGAAGCCTCTTCTTTCGGCTCTTAAGGAACGAGAAGATAAGATTAATGAATCATTAGATAATGCTGAAAAAGCTAGGGTTGAGCTTGAAAAAATAAATTCTGAATCTCAAGAAATAATTTTGAAAGCAAGAAGCGAAGCACAAGAAATACACTCTGAAGCAAAAATAGCAGCTGAAAAAGTGAAGTCAAACCTACTAGAAAAAGCAAATGTAGATATAAAAAAGCTGAAAGAAAGTAGCGAGCAGCAAATAAAAGTAGAAAAAGAAAAAGCTATTAGTGAAATAAGAAAAGAAGTTGTTGACTTATCTTTAGTTATTGCAGAAAAATTAATTAAAAAGAATTTATCTAAATCAGATAATGCAACTTTAATCGAAGAGACCCTTAATAATTTAAAAACTCATGAAGCTTAAAAACCCATCTCTGATTTTTTCTAAAACGCTTTTCAAGCTTTCAGAAAAAGAAGGTACTTTAGATAAGACTTTATCAGAATTAAGTTTTTTGACAAAAACAGTAAATAATGAGTCTCAGTTCAGGTTATTTCTTCAAGCAAAAAGAATCTCAACCTTACAAAAATTTGAAGCCTTAACAAAAGTTTTTGGAAAAACCTTCAACTCATTTATACTAGAATTAGTTTCTCAGCTAACAGGTCCTGAATCAATAAAAATCTTAAATGATTTTAATTCCTCTTTCGAGGGTTTAGTGAAAGAGCGTAATAAAATCATCTATGTAAAAGCAATCGTTGCTGAAAAATTAAATGCAGATGAAGTCTCTAGTCTATCTTCAAGACTAAAAAGCGTCTTAGGTAAAGAAATCAACTTGAAAGTTGAAGTCGATGCTAATATAATTGGTGGTATTAAGCTTAGAGTTGAAGATATTTTTCTGGATGGATCAATAAATAGCCAATTGCAGGGCTTGCGTTACAAGCTCTTACAAATTTAATAGATAGGATATTATGGAAATTAAAACTGATCAATTAACAAAATTACTTCGCGAGCAAATAGAAAAATTTGACGGTTCCATTGATGTTTCTGAAGTTGGTGAAGTTATCCAAGTTGGTGATGGTGTTGCAAGAGTATCTGGTCTCGAAAATGTCATGAGTTCAGAACTAGTTGAATTGCAGAATGATGTTTTTGGAATGGCGCTCAATTTAGAAGAGGATAATGTAGGTATTGTACTTTTCGGAGAAACAAGGTTAGTTAAAGAGGGCGATATCGCAAAAAGAACTGGGCGCGTTGTAGAAGTTCCTGTTGGAGAATCGATGCTCGGAAGAGTAGTAAATCCTCTCGGACAGCCACTAGATGGAAAAGGTCCTATTAAATCAAAAGAAACTTTACCAATTGAACGAAAAGCGCTAGGTGTTATGGCTAGGCAACCTGTAACTGAGCCCCTTCAAACAGGTATCAAAGCTGTAGATAGTATGATTCCTATTGGAAGAGGGCAAAGAGAATTAATAATTGGAGATAGGCAAACAGGGAAGACAGCTGTTGCAATAGATGCTATAATTAATCAGGCTTACACTCATAAAACTGATGCTCCAGTTTATTGTATATACGTAGCTATAGGTCAAAAAGCATCCACTGTGGCCGCATTAGTACAAGAGCTCGAAGAAAATGGTGCGATGGAATATACAACGGTTGTTGCCGCAAATGCATCCGATCCAGCTCCGATGCAGTATATATCTCCTTATTCGGGTAGTGCCATGGGTGAATATTTTAGAGATAATGGAAAACATGCTCTTATAGTTTTTGATGATCTTTCAAAACAGGCTGTTGCTTATAGACAGATGTCTCTTGTTCTACGTAGGCCTCCTGGTAGGGAAGCTTTCCCTGGTGATGTTTTTTATTTACATAGTCGCTTATTAGAAAGGGCTTCAAAATTATCAGATGATCTTGGTGGTGGTTCACTAACTGCTTTACCCATAATTGAAACTCAAGAAGGTGATGTATCTGCGTATATACCAACAAATGTTATATCGATTACGGATGGTCAAATTTATCTTGAGACTAATATTTTTAACTCAGGGATTCGTCCTGCTATTGACGTTGGTTTATCTGTTTCCCGGGTTGGAGGAAACGCTCAAATTAAAGCCATGAAGTCTGTTGCTGGAACGCTAAGATTAGATCTTGCACAATTTAGGGAATTAGAGGCTTTTGCAAAATTCGGATCAGATTTAGATAAAACAACTCTCTCTCAGTTAACCCGAGGTGAGAGAATGGTTGAGATTTTAAAACAAAATCAATATGTTCCAATGAGTGTTGAAAAGCAAGTTGTAATAATTTTTGCTGCTTCAAAAGGGTATTTAGATGATTTAGAAATCAATAAAGTCGCATTATTTGAGGTAGGTCTTTTCGAATATCTTGATGCAAACTCTAGAGACCTACTAGATGAAATTGTTAAAAAAGGAAAAATTACTGACGAACTTGAGCAAAAGCTGAATAGTGCTATCGATAATTTTAAGTCAGGGTTTAAAGCTGCATAATGGCAAACTTAAAGGATATTAGAGACAGAATTAAATCAGTCAAAAGTATTCAAAAAGTGACCAAAGCCATGAAGATGGTCGCTGCTGCTAAAATGCGAAAAGCCCAAGAGCGGATGGAGCTTTCTCGGCCATATAGTGATTCCTTGAGTGGAGTAATAAAAAATCTTCTTCCGGATGTTGACAGAAGTTTACTACCATTGCTAGACGTTAGGGAGATAAAAAGAAAAGCGTACATTGTTGTTTCGGCTGATCGTGGTTTGGCTGGAGCTTTTAACGCAAATATCTTTAAAATAGCACAAAAAGAAATAGATGCATTTGGTTCTGAAAATGTAGATTTATTTTGCATTGGGAAAAAAGCTAGAGATTACTTCAAAAAAAGAAATTACAACATCGTAAATAGTCACATTGATTTTTGGTCTGGAATGGAATATGATTCTGCTATGATGATAGGACGAGATATAATTGATCATTTTATTAGTTTAAAAGTTGATGAAGTGCATGTAGTCTATAATTATTTTGTTAATGTTGCTCAACAAAAAGTCAAGTCAGAGGTACTATTACCCTTGGAATATGAAACAGCTTCTATTGAAGTTAGTGATAGGCTATATGAACCTTCAAAAAAAGAGATAGTAAAATCTCTAATACCAAGGCATTTGAATATTCAAATGTGGAAATATTTATTAGAATCATATGCTAGTGAGCAGGCGGCAAGAATGCTTTCTATGGAAAATGCAACGACAAATGCAGAAGATATGATTAAAGATTTAACATTAGAGTTCAATAAGGCGAGGCAAGCCGCAATTACTACTGAAATGCTAGAAATTGTTGGTGGAGCTGAAGCACTAGGATAAAAAAAGGACGAAAAAATATTATGTTATTAAATGGAAAAATATCACAAGTAATGGGAGCCGTTGTAGATGTCAGCTTTGAAGGTGGGCATCTTCCAGATATTTATAATGCTCTAAGTGTCGATCGCGGAGATGAAGGAATTCTAGTTCTTGAAGTTGCTCAGCATTTAGGTGATGGAGTTGTAAGGACCGTTGCAATGGACTCAACAGATGGTCTTGTTAGAGGTACTAGCGTTCTGGATTCAGGAGAACCTATTTCAGTACCAGTCGGAGAGAAGACGCTAGGGCGATTATTTGATGTTCTAGGAAATACAATTGATCAAAAAGGCGACTGTAAAACAGAAAAAAGAAACCCTATACATAGACCCGCACCAAAGCATGAAGAGTTGGCAACTTCTACCGAAGCACTAGTAACGGGAATTAAAGTAGTCGATCTAATGGAGCCATATACAAGGGGTGGGAAAACTGGACTTTTTGGTGGTGCTGGTGTTGGAAAAACTGTGCTGATTCAAGAACTAATTAGAAATATTGCGACAGAACATGGTGGATACTCTGTTTTTGCAGGTGTTGGTGAACGTACAAGGGAAGGAAATGATTTGTACAACGAAATGACAGAATCGGGTGTTATTGATAAAACAACTATGGTGTTTGGTCAGATGAACGAACCACCAGGAGCAAGGTTAAGAGTTGCTTTAAGTGGCTTGGCAATGGCTGAATTTTTTAGAGATGATGAAGGGCGAGATGTTCTTTTATTCGTTGATAATATATTCAGATTTACACAAGCTGGTTCTGAAGTTTCTGCATTATTGGGACGAATGCCCTCTGCAGTAGGTTATCAGCCTACTCTTTCCACTGAAATGGGAGATTTACAAGAAAGAATTACCTCAACAAAAAAAGGTTCTATTACATCAGTACAAGCTGTGTATGTACCCGCAGATGACCTCACTGATCCAGCCCCAGCGACCGCATTTGCTCATCTTGATGCAATAAGTGTTTTAGAAAGAAAAATTGCAGAGCTAGGTATATATCCTGCTGTTGATCCCCTAGCTTCTTCATCAAGAATATTGGACCCTAGGATTATTGGTAAAAGGCATTACAAGGTTGCAAGAGATGTTCAATTTGTCCTCCAGCAGTATAAAGATTTACAGGACATTATTGCAATATTGGGAATGGATGAGCTTTCTGACGACGATAAGCTTACAGTGGCTCGGGCAAGAAAAATTCAAAAATTTATGTCTCAGCCATTCTTTGTTGCAGAGCAGTTCACTGGAACTCCTGGTAGATATGTAAGTATGGAAGATACAGTGTCTGGATTCGAGGCAATCTTAGCAGGTGAAGTAGATGAATTAGGCGAAAACTCTTTTTCCTATGTCGGTACTATTGATGAAGCTATTGAAAAGCATAAGAAATCTGCTGCTTGATGAATGATTTTAGCTTAAATATTGTTACACCTGTCAGAAGTCTAAATCTAGAAAATATCTCTTATGTAAGATGTCCTGGGTTAGAGGGCTTATTTGGTGTGCTTCCAAATCACCAAGAAGGTATTTTTGCATTATCCGTAGGAGAAGTGAAAGTTATAAAGGGTGGAAAAAGTCAATATTACTCAATTGGCGGTGGTTTTGCTGAAATTATTTCTGATAAGATAAAGCTTTTAGTAGAATCTATTGAATCATCTTCTGAAATTGATTCAAAGCGAGCGGTAGCTGCAATCGATCGTGCTAAAAAAAGGAAATTAAAACAAAGCTCCAAGCATGACGAGCAGCGAATAGAAGCATCATTATTTAGAGCAATGAACAGATTAAAGGTGTCAAAGCGATAAATTTTATAATTAAAAGAAATACAAAAAACCGCACGTAATTTTGGGCGGTTTTTTTTTATCATAAATTGGATATAAAATGTATAAAAGCACACATAAATGCGGTGATGTAAGACCTAAGGATTTAGGTGAGGAAGTTTTCTTGAATGGATGGGTTAATACAATAAGACTTCATGGACAAATCATATTCGTTGATTTAAGAGATCGGTTTGGGTTAATCCAGCTAGTTTTTGATTCAACAGAGATGAATCTTGATTTTGAATCTATAAAAAAATTATCTATGGAAGATGTGTTGTCTGTAAAAGGGATTGTTAGAATGAGAGGTGATTATGCTAAAAATGATAAATTAAAAACTGGTGAAATTGAAATTCTAATTAAAAATTTTGAAATACTTAATAAATCTAAACCTCTTCCATTTATTCTATCAGATAGAGGAAGCTCAGATGAAAATCTTCGATTAAAATATCGATATTTAGAATTAAGAATGGATGAACTACAAAAGAACATTCTCTTAAGACATAAAACCTACCAAGAGACCAGAAATTTTTTATCAAATAACGATTTTATTGAGGTAGAAACACCGATTTTAATGAAGTCAACGCCTGAAGGTGCAAGGGATTATCTAGTCCCAAGTAGAATTCAAAAAGGGAAGTTCTATGCTCTTCCTCAATCGCCTCAGCTATACAAACAAATACTAATGATAGCGGGGTATGATCGTTATTTTCAAATAGTTAAATGTTTTAGAGATGAAGACCTCAGAGCTGACCGACAACCTGAGTTTACTCAAATTGATATTGAAATGTCTTTCATAGATGAAAACGATATTTTTTTAAAAGTTGAAAAAATGGTAAAGCATATTTTTAAAAATGTATCTAATATTGATTTAAAAGAAACTTTTCCCAAATTGACTTATACAGAAGCTATAGAAAAGTATGGATCAGATAAACCTGATTTGAGGTATGATTTACAAATCAATAATTTTAAAACTTTTATGGATCTCTCTGATTTTGAAGCTTTTGAAAAATGTGAAGCTGTCCGAGGCTTGATTGTTAAAGAAGGAGCAAAGTATTCTAGAAAGGAAATTGACAGGTACACTGATTATGTGAAAAAATATAAAGCAAAAGGTTTAGCTTGGATGAAATGTGAATCAGGATCATTAATTGGAGGTATCTCAAAGTTCTTTCCAAAAGATATTCAAGAAAAATTAATTAATGAATATAATGTTGAAAATAAGGATCTCCTTTTTTTAATAGGTGATAAAAAAGAGGTCGTCTCAAATGCTTTGGGTCATTTAAGAACTGAAATTGCTAGAATTGAAGGACTTGCCTCAAAAGGGGTTTTTAAGCCCGTTTGGATAACTGAATTTCCAATGTTTGATTACAGTGAAGAAGAGAAAAGGTTTATTGCAATGCATCATCCTTTTACGGCTCCTAAACAATCTGATATTAATATTCTAGATGATGATCCCGCTAAAGTTTTGAGCCGTGGCTATGATTTAGTGATGAATGGTTATGAAATTGCTGGAGGCTCGATTCGTATTCATAAACCTGAATTGCAAAACAAAGTATTCTCCTTATTGGGTTTGGAAAAAAATGAGATTGAAGAAAAATTTGGATTTTTAGTAGAGGCATTAAGTTTTGGTGCTCCGCCGCATGGAGGAATAGCATTTGGATTTGATCGGCTAGTAATGCTCTTAGCAGGTACTGATAATATTAGAGATGTGATCGCTTTTCCAAAAACTACATCAGCTGCTTCATTGATGGATCAAAGTCCAAACATTGTAAGAGAAAACCAGTTAAGAGATTTAGGACTTAATATTGATAAAACAAAAGAAAGTTGATATGGATCTTTTAAAATTATTTTAGAATTTTTCTAATTTCGTTTACACTTTCTTTCAAGCACATATTAATGGTTTTTTGAAGGTCTAAGCCATTGTACCATGATGATTTTGACCAGACAATTTTTCCTGAACTTTTATCTTTCAAAGTAAAAATGAGGCTAATTCTACTTTGAGAATATTCTATTCGACTGCCTTGGACTATATTCCCTGCATGAGTTTTTGTTGTTGAAGATGCCAGAAATTCTTTTTTATTACTTTTTTTATCTTCCTCCCTTGATTGATTAACTATTGTCTCTGTGTAGCCACGATTTTCATCACGATAAGGAATGATGATACTTTCTGACTCAGTATAATTTGTAATTATACATGAGAGTAATAGAATTTGATTTGATGAGTTATCTATCAGAATAGATTTTTTATTTTTCTTTTCACTTAACTCAAAATAGTATTTTAAAAAATTATAATCTAAACTGGTCTCGACCATTTTACCTGAACCAACTATATCTTTAAAGTCATTAATTGGAAGTACTTCAATTGAACGAACTTTTTTAAAATTATAATTTTTATTAATTGCAGGTTGAGAAAAGCAAGAAAAATAAAAAAATAGAATAAAAGTAAGAATGCTATTTCTCATTTTTTATTCGATTGAAAGGTTTTTTAAATGAATTTTACATTCTTTTTTTAATTCTTTATTATCTGAATACTTGAAACAGTTCTTCCATGCAATAATAGCATTTTTTCTATCATCTAAAGCTTCATGAATCAGGCCTTCAATTTTATAAATTTCAGAATTCGTATTTTCCTGTTTTTTTGAGTCTGATATATGTTTTAGTGCATCATTATACAGCCCAGCCTTTAAAGCTAATGAAGCTTTGAGCAAAAAATCATTTTCTTGGGCATAAATAAAAGTGAACAATGCTAATATTATTATCTTTTTCATATTATTTTTCCGTGTAATGTTTTTGCCGCTTTACTCAAAAAGTAGAGATTCTTTTTTGAGTAGTTCAAGTGAATATATTTTTGAGAAATAATTTGGGTTCATTTTGTCAGGAAATTGATTTATATCAACTTCAGAAACCTCAAGCAGTATTTTATGAAATTGTTCTCGATTTCCTTTTTTTTGATGAAAGTATTCAGCCATTGAAACAAGGTTTCCTAAATAATCAGAATTTGAGCTAATTGCTTGTTTGAAATATGTTTCAGATTGTGTTAACTCAACTCCTGGGATTCTCGTATACAATGATCCAAAAAAACGATAAGGACCACTATAATTAAATCCAGGGTCTAATGAAATTACTCTATGCATTAATACTTCTAATAATTCCCTATGATTTAATCTTTCCAGAACAGACTTTTCATTTAAATAATGTGCTTTGTTTTCTGCCCACCAAAAAAGACCAGGTACGAGTATTTTAGGAGCTTTGTTGATTGCAGAAATTAATTTAGAGGAGCTATCTCCTATTGCTTCTGTAAAAATGGGTTTAAAATTAGGATGGTTGAAAATAGCATTTTTTGAGATTTCTGCTCCATCTAAAAAAAGTTGTTTTTTAATTTCTGGTTCAGTTTCAATATACTTTGCAAGATTAAATTTTATCTTACTATGAAGTATTGATAGAGCAAAATCATTTGGTCGTTTTTTAGTTGCAAGGGTTATAAAATGATCAGATTTTTGTAATGCTCCATCGCTTGTTCTTTGCTCCCAATGAAGTTTCCCTCTCTCAATTAAAAAATCAATATTTTGCTCACTCACTTTTAGGTTAGAGTATGATTGATAGCAACCAAAGAAAAATAATATCGCAGAAGTAAAACTTGCCTTTTGTATGTAATGAGAGATGGTAATAAACCTTAAATTGTATATTCTAAATTAAAGGAAAATTACTATAATGGAAAAGAGGATTACTCTTATAAAATTAAGTTCTGTGGACTTATTTGGAGCAGGTGATATACATTTGAAACTAATTGAAAAATCGCTGTCAGTTTCAATTTTTTCAAGAGGAAGCATCGTGAAAGTGAATGGGAAGAAAAACGATGTCCTGATCTGTACTAATGTTATTGATCAAATGATTGATACCCTTATTAATTCAGGAAGTCTTTCTTTAAATGATGTAAAAAAAATTTTAACACTTTCTCAAGTTGATTCACCTAAAAAAGAAAACCTTTCTAACGATATTATTTACGATGGTAAAAATGGTAAAGTCAAAACAAAAACTATTGGTCAAGATAACTATTTAGATAAAATAAAAAAAAATGATGTCGTTTTCAGTGTAGGGCCTGCCGGAACTGGTAAAACGTTCTTAGCTGTTGCAATAGCAGTAAATGCATTAAAAAAAAAACAAATTGAAAAAATTATTTTGTGTAGGCCCGCCGTAGAAGCGGGTGAAAATCTAGGTTTTTTACCCGGTGATTTAAAAGAGAAGATCGATCCTTACCTCAATCCTCTCTATGACTCGCTAAGATATTTATTGACTGAGAAAAATCTTGCAAATTTGATTGAAAATAAATTAATTGAAGTTGCCCCGCTGGCTTATATGAGAGGTAGAACATTAGAAAATGCATATATAATTTTAGATGAAGCGCAAAATGCTACATTAGTTCAAATGAAAATGTTTCTAACCAGGTTAGGGGTAGGTTCAAGGGCTATTATAACAGGAGACATTACTCAAATAGATTTAAAGAGAAACCAAGATTCAGGTTTAATTCAAGCTCTTAATATTCTCAAAAACATTGACGGAGTGGGTTTTGCAATGTTGGAAGAATCAGACATTGTGCGTCATCCATTGGTTATGAAAATTATTCAAGCATATGATAAAACATTTTCTAAAAAGAAGTTTAAATGAATTTCTTATTATGAGTAGGTTTAATAAATATTTATTAAATTATAAACTATCTTAGAACTTATTATTAGGGAATAAAATGGTGAAAGAATCAGTAATTGTGGCAGCTAAACGAACACCAATAGGGTCTTTCCAAGGGCAATTATCCAAATTCTCCTCTCCAACTTTAGCCGCAACCTTAATTAGGGCTATTATAAAAGAATTAGGTCTTAAGAATAATCAAATAGATGAAGTAATCTTAGGGAATGTCTTAACAGCTGGTCTAGGTCAAGCTCCTGCAAGGCAGGCAGCCATTTTAGCTGGATGTGATCAATCAATTGAGGCACTTACCATTAATAAAATGTGTGGGTCCGGTTTAAAAGCTGTGATGCTAGCAGACCAATCAATTCGTTGTGGTGATGCCAATGCTATTTTATCAGGAGGAATGGAAAGTATGTCGAACTCTCCCTATCTACTCACGAAAGCCCGAAGTGGATTAAAATTAGGACACGGGAAAGTTATCGATAGTGTAATAAATGATGGTTTGTGGGATGCTTATAATAACATGCACATGGGTAATTGCGCTGAGCTCTTAGTTTCTGAGCGTAATTATGGTAGAGAAGAACAAGATGATTATGCAACTAGATCATATACTAAATCTTTGAAAGCACAATCAGAAGGCATTTTTGAATCAGAAATAATTCCAATGATAAAAAAAGATAAGAAAAATAATATAATCGAAATAGCCGAAGATGAAGAACCTAAAAAAGTTATCTTTGATAAAATTAATAAATTAAAACCAGTTTTCGATATTGATGGAACAATTACTGCAGCAAATGCATCCACTTTAAATGATGGAGCCTCAGTTTTACTGGTTATGAGTCAAACAAGAGCAAAAGAATTAGGTCTAAATCCTTTAGCTAAAATAATTTCACATGCTTCTTATGCTCACGATCCAAAGTGGTTTACAACAGCACCGTCACAAGTTATAAAAAAAGTTTTAAAAAAGTCATCGATGGATAAGAAAGATGTAGGATTATGGGAAATAAATGAGGCTTTTTCAATAGTCGCAATGGCAGCAATTGATGACTTTAATTTAGATGCTGAAAAAGTAAATATATACGGTGGTGCTGTCGCGCTAGGTCACCCAATTGGTGCATCAGGGGCGAGAATATTAACCACACTTTTGAATGGAATGAATAAACGAAATGTTGATGTTGGTCTAGCTACTTTATGTATTGGTGGTGGAGAAGCATCTGCAATTATTGTAGAGAAGATATGATTAATTTTAATTTGACTGAAGAGCAAATTATGGTGCAAAAAACGGCTTTCGATTTTGCAAAAAATTCCTTAGAGCCAGGTGTCATTGAAAGAGATGAGAAATCTTTGTTTCCCAAAGAACAAATAAGGGAAATGGGTGAATTGGGATTTATGGGTATGATGGTACCCGAAAAATGGGGTGGATCTGGAATGGATACCCTTAGCTTTGTTTTGGCAATTGAAGAAATTGCATCTGTAGAATTAGCTACATCAACAATTATGTCCGTCAATAATTCACTTGTATGTCAAGTTCTAGATGATTGGGGCACGGATTTTCAAAAAAATAAATATCTAAAAAATTTGTCACGTGGCATAAAATTAGGAGCATACTCGCTAAGTGAACCTCAATCGGGATCTGATGCTAGTAATATGAAGACTACTGCTGAAAAAGTAGGCAATTCATTTATTATTAATGGAGTAAAAAATTGGGTGACAAATGGTCAAACCTCTGATATAATAATATTATTTTGTTTAACTAATAAAAGTTCTGGATCAAATGAGATATCTGCATTTATTGTAGATAAACAATTTGAAGGAATTTCTGTAGGTAAAAAAGAAGATAAGCTAGGCTTGCGAGCTTCTGATACATGTGAATTATACTTTGAAAATTGTAAAGTTCCAGAAGAGAATCTATTAGGAAGCCTCGGAGATGGATTTAAAATTGCAATGAAGACTCTTGGAGGAGGTCGTATTGGTATCGCATCTCAAGCTGTTGGCCTTTCGAGGTCGGCGTTAGAAAAAGCAATAAAGTATTCAAAAGAAAGGGAACAATTTGGAAAAAAGATTAGTGAGTTTGGTTCAATCAAAAATAAGATAGCTGAAATGGCCATGAATACAGAGGCCGCGAGGTTATTAGTTTGGAAAGCTGCTTATTTAAAAGATAATAATAAAAATTTCAATAAAGAGAGCTCAATGGCTAAACTATTCTCCTCAAAAATTGCAATGAGTTCTGCTTCTGAATGCGTTCAAATTCATGGTGGCTATGGTTATATACAAGAATATGGAGTGGAAAGATTAATGAGAGATGCAAAAATCACAGAAATTTACGAAGGAACATCTGAAATCCAGAGATTGGTTATCAGTAGAGAGGTGATTAAATAAAATGGTAGATATAGATTGGGATAATCTGGGTTTTGATGTCACACCGACAAAGAGTATGTTTAGAGCCACTTGTTTAGAAAACTCTAAATGGGAGCATGGAGGACTTATTCCCTTTGGTAATATTGAACTATCGCCTGCTGCAAATGTTTTAAATTATGGTCAAGGAGCATTTGAAGGGGTGAAGGCTTTCCGCACTGCAAAAGGTAACGTTGTATTATTCCGTGTAGATAAAAATGCAGCAAGGATGGCATTTTCCACGAAGCGTTTATGTATTCCTGAAATGGATACAGATTTTTTTATTGATGCTGTCACAAAAGTAGTTAAAGATAACATTGAATATGTTCCTCCTCACGGACAAGGAAGTCTTTATATCCGACCAGTTGTTTGGGGTACCTCTGCAGGTATCGGAGTTAAGCCAGCAAGTGAATATACTTTTATGATTTTTGTTACGCCTGTCGGTCCCTACTTTAAAAAAGGAATTAATCCTTTGAGTCTTAAGATCACAAGTCAATTCCATAGAGCCGCGCCGAAAGGGATTGGCAATATTAAAGCTATAGGGAATTATTCAGCTTCTTTATATCCGTTAACTGAAGCTAAAAAAGAAGGTTTTGATGAGGTCATTTATTTAGATGCCGCTAGAGAAGAAATCATTGAAGAGGTTGGCTCTGCAAATTTTTTTATTTTTCAGGATGGTAAAATTAAAACACCATCATTATCAGGGTCGATTCTTGGTGGTGTTACTCGAGATTCAGTTTGCTTAGTTGCTCGTGAAATTTTAGGAATCTCAGTAGAAGAAACAGATATATATATCAAAGATATAGAAAATTCAGATGAAGTTTTTTGTACAGGTACCGCTGTAGTTGTTTGCCCTATTGGTAGAGTTACATTCAAAGGTAAAACTCATGTGATCAATAAAAATACAATGGGCCCTATTACAAAAAAAATTAGAGAAACGATTTTATCTATTCAAAATGAAGAAATTAAAGATACTCACAACTGGTTGAGACATATATAATATGAAAATACATGCAAGAAGAATGGCTCGGGAAGGTGTTTTAGAAGCCTTGTTCTCACATCAATTCTCAGATGTTGAAAGAAAAGTTACTGTTAATCGTGTATTAAAAAATGTTCCAGAAAGGAAAGTAAACTTAGAATTTATCACGGCTCTTTTCAATAATGTTTTAGATAATTCAAAATGGGCAGATGAATTAATCGAAGAGCATCTTCAGAATTGGGAATTCGATCGAGTAGCAAAAGTAGATAAAGTATTATTAAAAATGGGTATCTGTGAAATTTATTTTCTGGAAGATATACCTCCAAAAGTGACTATCAGTGAAATGGTTGAGATTTCAAAAGTGTACAGTACAGATGAAAGTCCTAATTTTATAAATGGAATTCTAGATGCAGTATACAAAGATTTTCAAAAAAAGGGAAAAAATTAGTAATGGTTTTTGCAAAATTATTTGGAACAAAATCTGATAGAGAAATTAAAAAACTATCAAATATTATTTCTCAAATTAATCTACATTATGAAAAATTAGCATCAAAAACAGATGAAGACTTAGTTCTAAGAACAAAAGAATTAAGAACTTTTGTTATTAATGCTAGAGAAGAAAAGAAAAAATCTATTCCTTCGAATATGGATAAAAATGAAAGGAAAGAAGAGATATTAAAAGCAGAGCAAGGAGCATTGGGACTTGTGATGGTCGAAGCCTTTGCAATTGTAAAAGATGTTTCAAGAAGGATGTGTGGTTCTTCATGGAGAGTTTCAGGTCAGGAGATAACATGGGAAATGATACCTTATGATGTTCAATTAATTGGAGCAATTATTTTACATAATGGTAAAGTAGCAGAAATGAAAACAGGGGAAGGAAAAACTCTAGTAGCTACAATGCCGATATATTTAAATGCTTTGACAGGACGTGGCGTACATGTTATCACAGTGAACGATTATCTTGCGCAGAGAGATGCTGAATGGATGGGTGAAGTGTATAAGCGCTTGGGGCTATCTGTTGGATATATACTTAACTCAATGGATAACTCTGAAAGAAGAGAGATGTATAATAAAGATATCACTTATGGAACAAATAATGAGTTCGGTTTTGATTATCTTAGAGATAATATGTCACTTAGAAAAGAAGATAAAGTACAGAGAGGACATGCCTTTGCAGTCGTAGATGAGGTGGATAGTGTTCTTATTGATGAGGCAAGAACACCATTAATTATTTCAGGTGCGGTTGATGCACCTGTTGATGAAACTTTTACTACTCTAAAGCCAGGTGTTCAACAATTAGTAAAAAAACAAACAGAGCTTGTTGCTGACCTTGTTAGAGACGCTCAAAAATTTATTGATACTGGTGACGAAAGCAAGGCAGGTCTAAAACTTTTACAAGCCCAAAGAGGTATGCCAAAACATAAATTGGTAATGAAAATATTTCAAGAGACCGGTATGTTGAAATTAGCACATGATGTGGAATCTGAACATATTAGAGATAAAAAAATGCATGAGGTTGATGATGACCTGTTCTTTTCTATTGAGGAAAAAAGCCATGTTATGGACATCACGGAAAAAGGAAGGAACGTTCTCTCTCCTGAAAATCCTGAAACTTTTATCATTCCTGATCTAGGTGAATTATTGCTTGAAGTAGATGAAAATGAAAGTTTAGATAAGCAAGAAAAAGAGAAAGAACGAGAAAAAGCGCATCAGCTACATGCCCACAGAAGCGGTACGATTCATAATTTTAATCAATTATTGAAAGCGTATACTTTGTATGAGAAAGATGTTGAATATGTTTTGGAAAATGGAAAGGTGATGATCGTTGACGAATTCACTGGAAGAGTCCTACCCGGAAGAAGATATTCTGATGGTTTGCACCAGGCTCTTGAAGCTAAAGAAAATGTTCGAATAGAAAGAGAAACTCAAACTCTAGCAACAATTACTATTCAAAACTATTTTAGGTTGTATGATAAATTAGCTGGTATGACTGGTACAGCAGAAACTGAAGCTGAAGAACTGGGTTCTATATATGCTTTAGATGTGACTGTTATACCAACACATAGACCCGTTTCAAGAGAAGATCGCGAAGATCTAGTTTATAAAACTAAGCGTGAAAAATACAATGCTGTTATTGATGAAATTATAGAATGTCATAAAAAAGGACAGCCAGTTCTCGTTGGTACAATATCTGTTGAAATCTCTGAGCTTCTTGCGAGAATGTTAAAAAGAAAAAGTATTCCTCACAGTGTTCTTAACGCTAAGCAGCATAAGAGTGAAGCTGAGGTCGTTAGTAGAGCAGGTCAAACTGGAGCGGTTACTATTGCAACAAATATGGCTGGCCGAGGAACGGATATTAAATTAGTATCAGGTATTAAAGAATTAGGTGGTCTACATATCATTGGAACTGAAAGGCATGAGTCAAGAAGAATTGATTTGCAATTAAGGGGTAGAAGTGGGCGCCAAGGAGATCCTGGATCTTCTAGGTTTTATTTATCCTTAGAAGATGACTTAATGCGTCTTTTTAGTTCTGATAAAGTAGCCGCTATAATGGACAGAATGGGTATTGAAGAAGGTGAAGTGATTTCTGCAAAAATGGTTACAAGAGCTATATCTAATGCTCAAAAAAAAGTAGAAATAAGAAACTATGGTATTAGAAAACATTTACTTGAATATGACGATGTGATGAATCAGCAAAGGCAAGTTGTCTATGATATACGAAATCAAGCACTTGCTGAAGAGAATTCAAGTGACTCGATCTCTCCACTTTTGATCGATTTTGTTGATGATGTAATTGAAGCGCAAAAACAAATAGGTACTCCTGATTCCTGGGAGTGGGACTATTTAAGACAGCACCTATCCAGTCATATCTTGGTGGATACTTCCTTTGCAAAGATAAAAGAGGATTTGAATAATGATGATCCAAGCCCTGAAAATATTTCAGATTGGATCATAGAAAGAGCAAAAGTTATTTATAAAGCTAAAGAATCTTTGCTTGACGAAGAAACGATGAAGGGTTTTGAAAGATTTGTCATGCTACGGACTATTGATGATAAATGGAAAGATCATCTCTATGGAATGGATCAATTGAGAGAAGGGATTAATCTAAGAGCGTATGGGCAAAAAAACCCACTCTTAGAATACAAATCAGAAGGTTTTAAAATGTTTCAAGATATGATGTCTGATATGAATGCCGTTACAGTGCAGAGACTTTTCAGGACTCAAATCCAAGGCCAAGAGCAAGAAGTACAACAAGCAAAACCTAAGATTCGAAATATAAAAACATCGCATCAAGACACCACAGGAATGGGCTTTTCGGGGTCCCCATCTCAAAATAAAAGTAATCAACCTCAACAAATTAGAGTCCCTGTTCAAGCAGAGCAAAAACATGGTCGTAATGAAAAAGTCTCCGTTAAAAGTCCTACAGGTGAAGTTGTTGAAATAAAATTTAAAAAATTACAGTCTTATTTAAAAAAAGGTTTTAGTCAGGTATAAAATGAAAAATAAATTAAAATTTCGTACGAGAGCCATCCACTCAGGAAATAAAGCTGATGTTGAAACAGGAGCAGTCATCCCAGCCCTTAACTTAACCTCAACATTTAAACAAATTAGTGTTGGTGTAAATAATGGTTTTGATTACTCGCGTGCGGGTAATCCAACGACAAAAAGATATGAAGAGAATATTGCTTCCTTGGAAAACTGTGATTTTGCAATCTCTTTTTCAAGTGGAATGGCCGCGATCACTGCTTTATTTCAATTGTTGAATGAAGGCGACCATGTAGTAATTGGTAGAAATACATACGGTGGGACGTATCGGTTGACTACTGAAGTTCTACAAAGGCATGGATTTAAATTTGATTTTGTTGATACTAGAAATGTAGATGAAATTGCAGCTGCAATAAAACCCAATACTAAATGGGTTTTTGTTGAAACTCCTACGAATCCTCTTCTAGAATTGTGCGATATAAAAAAGACTTCAGATCTATGTAGGTTACATAATATATCTCTAGTAGTCGATAATACGTTTATGAGTCCTTATGGACAATCTCCAATTCAGCTTGGTGCTGATATTGTTATGCACAGTGCAACTAAATATATTGGCGGACATAGTGACTTAATCTCTGGAGTTTTGATTACGGATAATAAAGTTTTAGCTGAAAAGCTTTATTTCATTCAAAAATCAGGAGGAGCAGTTCCTTCCCCATTTGATTGCTGGCTGTTATTAAGAAGCACTAAGACACTTGGACTTCGTGTTCAAAAGCAATCTGACAATGCTTTTATACTTGCCGAAAAACTCAGCCTTCATGATTCAATTGAATCTGTTATCTATCCTGGATTGAAGAGCCATAAACAAAACAAACTAGCAATCAAACAACAATTAAATCCAGAAGGAAAGCCTATTTTTGGTAGTATAATCTCAATAAAAGTAATCTCAGTTGAAAAAAGAGACCTCTTTCTTAAAAAAATCAAATTATTTACCTTAGCAGAAAGTCTTGGTGGAGTTGAAAGTTTAATCTCTGTTCCATATGATATGACCCATGTGTCTGTACCAATAAAAACTAAAGAACAGATGGGTTTAACCAAGACACTTATTAGGTTATCTGTTGGTATAGAAAATGTGGACGATTTATATTCAGACTTACTTCAAGCATTAGAGGATTAATTTATGAGTGGTATATAGATAGAAAATCGTTATTTTATAGGAGAGTTATCAGCATCTGTTTAAACTGGTAATTCTTTTTTTATCTCTAATTTTAAAAATTTTTTAAGTTTTAATACAGCTGGAGGATCGAATGTTCTCACTAAAAAAACCATTACTTAACTTGGCGCTTGTTTTGCTTTTTTCAAACCAAGCTTATTCAAATGTACTTGTATCACTTGATGATGTTGAAGCTCCTGGTTACACTGATGAAATTATAGTACCTGTTACAATTGAAAACTCTGAGAATAGTGTTGGAGGTATTCAATTTGATATTATGTCATCACAAGAAGCATTGGTACTTTCTGGAGTGGTAGCTCTTGAATCAGAAAATTTCTCAGTTGATTTTAATGTTCTTAATGATGGCTCGGCGAGAGTAGTGTTTTTTAGTAACAATGGAACTGGCATAGAACCAGGTGGAAATAGTGTAGTACTTAATCTAATTTTTGATGGATCTCAAATTTTATCCGGTTTTTACGAATTAGATGCATTTGATTTAACGGTTAGTGATAATGATGGGGTGGTTGTAAGTAGCCAAGTTAATGATGGTACGGTAACTGTTGGTAGTGTCGTTTCTTTGAGTGCTTCTTCGGATACAGGAGATGTTTCAGAAAATGTTCTAATTCAAATTAGTCTAGCTAATTCAGGTTTAGTTGGAGGATTACAGTTTGATATATCAGATACTCCAAATTATTTAGATGTTACTGGGCTTGAAGCAACAGCTCGTGCTGAAGGATTTTCAATTGAATTTAATGAATTGGCTAGCGGCTTAACTAGAGTCTTAATGTTCAGTTCAGAGAATGAGAATATTGTGGTTGGTGATGGACCAATAGCATTCTTACAAATGGTTGTTGCTGAAAATGCGTACAATTCTAATGTTGGTGTTAATTTTGAAAATATCACAATCACTGACCCAATTGGTGGTGCTTATTTTGTTGAAAGTGCGGATTCTGGTACGGTTACAGTTTCTCCTGGCTATATCGAAGAAGCTCATAATCTCCAAGCGCAGGATGGCATGGATGCACAAGTCTTACTAAGCTGGGATGCTCCATATGGACCGATTCCTGCAAATTTTGAAGAAGATTTTGAAGAAGGAATTGTACCAGAAAACTGGACACTGACTACGAACTCATCGCAAGGTTGGTTTATTACTCAAGATGGGACAAGTGATTTTTGGCCTATACCATCTCACTCATGGTACATGTGTTCTAATGATGATATGGCAGATGATGATGGTTCTGCTGATTACCTCGTGACACCATCACTTAATGTGAGCGGTGCAGAAAATATTTCTTTAAACTTTGCATCTTTTTATGATGGTGCGTATGGTCAATCTGCTAGTATTGCTGTAAGCACTGATGGAAATAATTTCACTGAAATTACCACCATTGAAGCAGCGGCAGAATGGGTGATGGAATCTGTTGATTTATCCCAGTATGCAGGAGCCACGAATCTTTATATAGCTTTTCACTCGAATGATAATGGAGCATGGGCATCAGGCTGGGCTGTTGATGATGTTTTAGTCTCTTTTGCAGCACGAAATTCGCAGCGATTTGTGCATTACAATTTAACGGATGAAGGAGCTTGGGCTCTGAATGCACCTAAGGAGGATGTCCTTGCTAAATATGGTGGTGGATTACCACACAATCTAAAAGTTGATATTGAAAACCCTAATATCAACTCAGATAGACCTGTTTCAATTGATGCATATAAGGTTTACAAATCAATAAATATGAATTCTGGATTTGAAGAACTTGCCGAAGTCGAAGGGAACCTGACCACTTATTTAGATGATGATGTTATAAATAGTACTACATACTACTATTATGTCACTGCCATTTATCCTGACGGTTCTGAATCAGGACCTACGAATACTATTTCAGCTACACCTGTTGAATGGGTCGAGTTATCAATGGATAATGGTTCTTCTCTTTCTGGGCAGATGGATACATTGAATTTTTATATTAATAATGAATCAGAGCTTGGTTTATTTTATTTTGAAATAATGGACTATCCAGATGTCATGAATGGTTTAAATATCATTTCAACAGAAAGAACTGAATCATGGGCATTAGAAATTGCTGATCAAGGAGATGGTACAATAGCAATAACTGGAATTAGTGTTGGCGAGCCTCTCTTAGCAGGGAATGGCCCTGTTTGTCGTGCTGTCTTATATCCTGATGCAGATGAAGAAATGACAGTTAATCTTTCTTTTACCAGTGGTACATCAATACAAGATGTTGGCTTTGTTGATCTTAACTGGACTGCAGATGGCGCTATTTATGAAGTTGGAATAGAAACGCAATTTATAAACTTATATGGTGGTTTTGCACTTTCTGGTGAGCAAACATCTGGATCTGTTTTTATGGAATCTACCCAGCCTGTTTATGCCATAGAGTTTGATATAATGGCTGATCCACCTTTTATCACTGGTACGGATTTAAATTTTAGTGAATTACTTAACTTAGACGGCTGGACTATATCAGGTTCTGATTTAGGTATTGGTTATAGGGTTACAGCGTATGATAATACTTTTTCAAACCCTATCAATCCTGGAATAAGGCATCTTGTAGATATCAGCTATGATGTTTTTGGCCAACTCCCTGAAGCAACTATTGTTGATATTTCTGTAACAGACCCTGTTCTTGCCGATATGAATAACCTTCCTATGGTTACTGAAACAACTCCTCATTCTTTTTATATTGGTACTCCTCCAGCAGGTTGTACGATTGAGAATGCATCCGGACAGCTTACTCCCGGAGGTACTGGAGTTTTTGAGATACACATGGTTAATACAGAAACAATTAATATCTTAGAATTTGAAATCTCTGATATGCCGGATAATATGGTTGTTACAAACATTACTGGTCTTGGGCGATTTGATGATGGTACTATTGATGGTGGCTCTGGAGAAACAGAAGAAGGAAACCTTTATTTTCTTGGTTACGACTTTGCGACAGCCATTGAACCTGGAGAAGGGCCAATTTTAGAAATCGAAGTCGAATTCAATGAAAACCTTAATAATTCATCGATAGTTTTTATGATAAGTTCCATTTCTGCAGGTGATGTTAATGCAGTACCCGTAACTGTTATAGCGGATAACTTTGGTCAGTTTTCAGGGTATTTAAATACAATATCAGAAGGTGTTATTCCGCAGGATTTTCAGCTACAACAAAATTACCCAAATCCATTTAATCCAAGCACTATAATAAACTATAGTCTTCCTTATAAATCAGATGTAAAACTAAACATCTATGATATGAATGGTCGAAGAGTGAACTCTTTAATAAATCAGGCTCAAGAAGCTGGAACTCATAGTATTACCTGGAACGCAAAAGATTTCAGAGGTAATGCAATTAGTGCCGGGGTATATCTCTACAAATTAGAGGCAGATGGAAAAGTGTTCACTGAAAAAATGGTTTACATGAAGTAATTAATTACGTTATGCCGCGGTGGTGGAATTGGTAGACACGCCAGATTTAGGATCTGGTGCCCTTTGGGTGTGAAGGTTCGAGCCCTTTCCGCGGTACAATAGTTTAAGCCTTGTTCTGCATTAGAGAATGAGGCTTTTAATTTTATACCAATACTTGCTAATTAATTCAAATAAAATATAGGATTAACTAGCTGCCCCACTCAGTATAAGAAATTATTATTTTAGTAAAAATAGCCGTATTAAATTATAAATAATAATTAACATACCAATGATAATAGCTATGCGAGCAATGGTACGTATAAGGCTGTTGTTGAAATTCATTTTTTATTTTGATTCAACTGTTCAAACAGCCGTAATGAATTCCACTTGTCAAAAGCTTCATTCAAATTAGTAACATATTCATCATAAATTCTGTAGATGATACTTTTTTGATTGTTAATTTTATCATCCCCATTCATTTTCATATCCCCAATTAATTCAAGCATTACTTCTGCAGATTCTTTTTCTTTTATAATCCAGCTAATGGGCTCACTCATTGATGCTTGGACTACATCATTATCATTTTTATCTTTTGATATTAAAATAGGAATGTTTAAAATTTTAATTTTTTTGATAAGCGATAATGTTGTTTTCTCTTGAATTTTTAATTTTTTTGCTAAGACTCTAATTGAAATCTTTGAAGGATATGACTTTAAAATCAGATGTAGGATTTTAGATGAAGTTTCATCAATTCCTCTTCTTGCTATTCTTTTTTTATCATCTGAAAAGTTTGCTTTCATCTATTTCTCCTGATTAAATATGCAATGGTTGAGTTTAATGAATATTACGCCATAGCTACTCATTTACTTATAACTACTACTCAAATCATTTAGTAAGTTTATGAATGCATAGAAATAAATATTATTTATTATTAATCTTTTCATTGTTATTCGGATACGCTTATCCAGAGAACGAAAATAAAAACGGAAAGGGAAATAATTCTAAGTTTGCACTTATTGACTCTTTATTAGACTACAAAACCATTCAACCAGAAAGAGCAATATCCTTTGCAACGAAAGTTTTGCAAAGGGAAAAGTATGCATCGGGGGACTATCCTAAAATTGAAAGTGCTTTTTACAACCATCTTGGGGAAATCTATCTTAGGATGAATCTACCTTCCCAGGCTCTTTCCTATTTTATTGAAGCAAAAAGAACGCTACCAAGAAAAAAGACACCTTGGCTAGATGTCCAATTTGGGAATGTTTACTTTCAGCAAGGGGAATGGCTTAAGTCTAAAAAAGCATATGAAAAAGCTTTAGAAACATTTACCACTAAGTTTTTTAGTGGTAGGAGGCTTGATGGTAAGGTTTCTGGTGGAAACTCAATAGCTGGACAATCAACTAGTTTAAGCAACCTAGGGATGATTGAAATTCAACTAAATAATTATGAGTCAGCTCTAGTTTATTTCGAAAAAGCTATAGAGCTGAATAGGGAAAATTATGATAAAGAGAATGATGGGGAAGTTAAGCTCGGGGTCCTTTCAAGCTATTTAAACCCTCATTATCTCTTAGCAGATTTATATTTTAAATGGGGAATGCTTGATTTAGCCATGAAACAACTAAGTATCATTGATGCACTCGCTTTACCGGTATACGAGCAAATGGATCTTGAATCAATTCCTAGTCAAGATATGGGACTAAGGAGTTTGTATCGGATTTTAGGACTTGCTTACAATCTGAAAACCATTATCTATACAGATCAAAATAATTTTCAAGCATCCAAGGATGCATTTCTTTTCTCTGTATCAGTTCTCAAAGATTGGCCAATTTACCTTAGTAGAAGTTATGGAAATTCAGCAAAGAGTTACTTCAAGCAAGATAGCTTATATAAGGCCTTGGAACATATTGATAGTGGCTTACGTGTCTGCCAGCTTAAAGGCTTGGATATTGAAGAGTTGGGGCTTTTGCAATTAAAAATGGAGCTTTTTGAAAATAGCAACCTTAATAAAAGTGCTGTTGATGTGGCTCGGGAAATTTTAGTTAAAAAAAGTGTCATAGATGATTATAAAATGTCCGGAATCATTGAGAGTGTAGAAATAAAGTCTGAATTATATAGCAGTAGGAATGAATTGCTAGATTCTAAACGTAAACAAAGAATTTTACAAATTTTAATTGGTGTGATGATGTTATTGAGTGGATTGCTTGTGGTCTCCTATAGAAATAGTAAAAGACACTCTGAGCAAATTGCAATCATCAATGAACAGGAGAATCAGATTACCCAAGTTGAGTTAGCAAATAAAGAAGCTGAATTGGTGAATCTTTCTACTTTTGCTTTGTCTAAAAATGATTTATTAGCCAATATCATTAAAGAATTAGAATATCACACAACTTTACTAAATAATAAAGAAGATCAGAAATCACTAAAACCACTTAAGAAGAAAATTCAGAATTTTATTGACGATGGTCTTGATTGGGAAACTTATAAAGCTCAGTTTACTAATGTATACCCTAACTTCGTCGACTACCTCTTTTCACAAAATCCTGAAATAACAAATAGTGATATAAAATTATGCTGTTACCTAAAAATGAACATGAATACAAAGGATATTGCCCAGCTTTTTGGTTTGACTGTGAGGGCTATTGAGAACAAAAGATATAGGTTAAGAAAGAAGCTTAATTTGGAGACGGAGACAAGTCTAATGACGTTCATAAATGGTGCGAGATGATATATATTGTATTTGAGTAGTATCGGCGTAGGATTTATGTAGCGTTGGCGTACCATATTAAATAAAATTTTAAATTAAAATTCCAGACAAATAAAAAGAGTTTTGAATTTAAAATGAAAAATATATATTTATTATCCGTCCTTCTCCTTCTGATCGTTGTATCCTGTGAAGATGTTGAGGTTGCATATCCTGGGAACAATCAAACTACAACTGCGGTTTCTCCTAACGGTACTGCAGAATGGTTAATTAATTTTAATGATGGTATTGGTGAACTTCCTGAGAATTCTGCAGCTGGACTTGATATAGCAACGTTAAATGCTGAAGATGGTAACCCTGATGATGAATTTTCTTATACCATAGCAAGTCAGAAAATTGATGAGACTGTTTCGAATTATTTTAGTATAGAAACAGAAGAAGGAGGTGCTAGTAAGCTTGTTCTCAGTAATGGTAGTATTAACTATGAAAGTTTGAGTGGTTCCAAAAAAGTAGATCTTGTGATTAAAGTAGAAGACGATAGTCCAGATCTGTTAACGGGAAATTTCTCATTGTCCGTTGCAATTGTTAATGTAAATGAATCTCCCTATTATAGTAACCTAAGCTCAATTACACCTTATGCGGATGAGTACGTTGAGTACTCCTTTAATAAGTTGAATTGGTCAGATATTGATGAAGGAGACAACCCTTCTTTAACTGATAATGGTCCAAGTTGGTTAGATATATCAAGTGAAGGTTTATTTCAAGGTACGCCAAGTAGCTCGGATGTTGGAATCAATTCATATCTTCTCACTATTAATGATGGAGAAATTTCAGTAGATGAAGAAGTTAATATTGAAGTTCGTCCAAATATCGCACCAATTTTTGATAATGCCCCATCTGCTCTCATAATTAAAGTCGGGTGTTATGATGCTAATGATAATATTGTTGATGTGAATTGGAGAGACCCGAATAACAGTTCAGCTTTTTTTGCTGGTAACGATCTTGTCACTTTTGAAATTGAAGAAAATGTATCTTGGTTAGGCGTCAATGAACAAGGTCTGTTCTATTGTATCAGCGCTCCTAGTAATTCTGACGCAGCTGTATCCACCATTAATATGACCTTAACAGATGATAGGCCGAGTAACTCATTATCCACTGACGCTTCATTCGATCTTGAAGTTCTTGTTAATGACGCTCCTAGTTTTACAAATCTTTCAGACTTTCCAAGTGCAATGGATGCTGATTCTACTGAGGTATTCCAGCTTGAATGGTCAGATCCAAATCAAGACCAGGTTAGTTTTGAACTAAAATTTAGTAATGGTGATAACCAATTCTCGCATACTCAGCTTTCATGGGTTGAACTAGATAATTCAGGGAATATCACATTAGAACCTCAATCGGGTAACGCAGGTGAATGGTCCATTGAGTTTATTATTTCAGATGATTGTTACGAAGTGTCTGAAGAAAAAACTTTTACAATTAGAAATTAAAAAAAAGGAAATACTATGAAATTCAGATCAGATATTAATGCAATGACAGCTCTTGTCTATGGTGGAGCTGCGTTTCTACTGGTAATTGTTGGTTTTAGATCCATACTGGCGACTCTTGGAGACCATGTTGGAGTAATGACTTATTTATCTATTGCTGCGCTTGGCCTTGAGTTTGTTCTTCTGATTCTATACGCAAAAGCAATTTATAATTTGGGTCCTGAAACTAGCGAGGGGCATGCTCCCACTGCTACTGCAAGTGTTGCGGATATGAGTGGAAAAGAAATCTCCGAATTAACTAAGGCAGTTATTAAAGTTGCCGAAATGGGCGAGGGACTTGCGAATCTTTCCAATGGAAAAGTTCGTGATGAGGTGAAAAAAGAGGTTAATGATATTCTTTCAAAAGCGATCAAGAAATAGGTCCAAAAAATGAAAAAAGTAGAAGTCTATTTTCTTATTAATCTTGGTGCAATACTAAGTTTGTTTGCTATCGAAGGCGAACTCTCTATTTATATGCAGAGACAAGATGATATTTTAAAGAATGTTGCTCAAGATAAGCTTCAAACGCTTGTTGAAATAAGCAATGTTGAATCGAATTACGATGATTCTGATTATTACAGATTATTTTTTAATGTGGAAGGGCAATACGAGCAAGGTTCAATCCAATTTGAACCGAGTTTCACAACCTCGATTGTAGAGGTTGAAGGTGACTCTATTAAGGTAGATGACTCTTTTGTTTGGGAGCTAGACTCTATTGAAGTCGTTCCTTTTACTGAAGAAGGTGATGAGAATCGATATGTGGCAAAAGTTAAAGTTGCTTCCATTGAAGAAACGTACCTGAACCAGCCCTTTGATGTAAACTTGGGTGTCAAATTTATTCCAGATATTGATACAGTTACATATGCACAATGGACTAAGGCCTTTGGAGACTATACTGTTACCGATAAATTGCTCGAAATTATAGATGCCGAGGTTTCTAGTAAAGGTAGCTTTGAGATGATTAGAGAGTTTGATACGCCTATTACTCTAATCTATATGGATGGACAGCAAGCTGAATTTTTTGTTCTCTTTGATAAAGAAAAGTACACAGTCTTAAAAGGTTTGGACTGGGAAATACCATTCAGCATCGGGGGTGTGAATTCTGAAGCAGATTTTAATATTGAAATATCTGGTGGAAAGGACTTGGTATCAGAAACTCAAACTGGATTACCTAGATCTTTCATTAAAGGTAAGGGTCTGAGCGATGGAACAATTGAAATTGTAGGCCTCAGGAAAAGAGATAAAAAATCGAGTGTGACTAAGGCTAAGGTTGTAGTGGTGGACCCTCAATATAGTACCCTAAATGAGGACAAAGAAATCTATATTGGTGAACAATATGTCTTTGATAGTAGAGTTAAGGATGTTGATAGAGATAGAATATCTGTAAAGGTCTCTGGTTCTGCTGTGAATTCAAAAACATTTAATTCTTTTGAGGCAAAGCTTAAACCGAAAAGTAGAGGAAAGGTCAAATTTGAAACTTTTGTCGATGGCAGAGCTGTAAAAGGCCTCTCCCGTGAATTAGCAGTCAAAAAGATTCCACCTCCAAAGTTAGAATTTAAGCGAATGGGTAAAGGGACAAATAATATGCTTCTTACTGTAACAACCTATGGTAATAAAAATGGTAAAAAAGCAGTAGTTCCATTATCAGGTATCTATGGAAAATTGGAAGAGGAACAGGCTGAAAAGCGAGTAGGAAATCGTAGGGTTGTGAAGTACAGTTTTGAGATGGATGAGCCACAATTTGGAACAACAACCGAGATAAGAATAAAAGTGTTAGATAAATATAAAGCGGAAACTATTTCGGATAATGAGTTTGAATATTATGATTAGAAAAAGTAACATACTTGGGATTGTTTTTTTGATTGGGTCTTCTCTTTCAGGTCAACAATCAATTTTTTGGGAGATAGCTGATCCTGTTGTTAATAGTGAATTTATTGAGTCCTATATCAATCGCTTGATTGAAGTGGATAAATTTGAACAAAACACAATTCAGGCATCGCACTCTATTATTGTTCAAATGGATATTGAAGACGATAAAATTAGCCTTGAAAAATTAAAGGCTAAAAATTATCAGATGGGGGAATATCAATCTTTTGATATGGGTGAAATAGAAAAAATGGATCCTCTTCAAATCAATACCCTAATGTCACGAGAGTATAAATGGAAAGATGTGAGTAGAAGAGATTTATCTGAGCTAGAAGCCTTCAGCACTGTTGATAACGTTTTTCAAGAGCGTAGTTTCAAGGATGCGAGAGATGCTTTTTGGTGGTCAAATTCTCAAATTAGTGTAAGCACTGCTCAGAAAGTTTATATTAGGCAAAAAAGTAATAGTCTTGCATTTCGATTAGAGAAAGGTTTTTCTGATATGGGTTTATCCAGAGAATTATCAGAAAATTTAATTTTAGGTATTTCTAACGACATTGTAAGCTCTTATTTAATCATTCCAGGTGCAACTAATTCTATAGCTAAAGGGATAGGGCATCCTCTTGAAGGTAACTTAGGTTTTGGTTTTAAATTTGATACTCACACACTTGGTGGTCAAATAAACTACATGGATCCAGATGGTCA
>ENA-ORDA01000094-ORDA01000094.1-marine-metagenome-genome-assembly--contig:-NODE-94-length-87682-cov-11.774328_pt1 | contig 87682 bp, 109 predicted proteins | sample MGYA00237778_ERZ508506 | MGnify/ENA primary metagenome ERZ508506 (study PRJEB26177, sample SAMN06267891) | marine metagenome | isolation source: Monterey Bay, California, USA | place: Pacific...
ATATATATAATACTACAATCAATCTAATGGAGATAATAAAAGATGACTGACGAAGCTCAAACCAATGAAGATGTTCAATTAACTATTAATGATTTAATGGTTATGAGAGCTGTTTTTGATACTGCTACACAGGCCGGAGTATTTAAAGCTGCTGATCTATCAACGCTTGGCATGACCTTTGACAAATTGAATATGATTTGCGAAGACTTCATTGCTAAAAATCAAAAACCTGAAAGTGAACCAGCAGAAGCTGAATAAATTATTTTTTGTCATGTAAATTTTATAAGGAAACAGCATGGCTAAAAAAAGTAAAACACTACAAGACGATTCTAAGTATGCACATTTAGACACTGATGGAGATGGCATTGTTTCTGATGAAGAAATGGCGCAAGCAGATAAAATAATGGATCTTGAAGCAAAACGTGAAAGAATAGAAAACGAAGATAAGAAAGAAGATGCTCAGCGTGGTATGGCATGGTTTGCTCTTGCTGGAATGCTTCTTTATCCGTTTGCCGTGGTTCTTGCTAATTGGATTGGTTTAGAAGCCGCTCCAAATATTCTAGGTGATATGGCTCCAACATACTTCGTATCAGTTGCAGCAATCGTAGCAGCCTTCTATGCTAAAGAAGGTTATACAAAAGGTAAATAATATTATAAAGTGAATAGTATATCATGAAAATTGGAATAATTAGTGGCGGGTTCGATCCTTTACATTCTGGTCATATCGACTATATTGTAAACGCATCGACCCGTTGTGATTTTTTATATATTGGTCCAAATAGCGATGAATGGTTAGTACGTAAAAAGGGTTCTTTCTTTATGCCATGGAAAGAACGAGCATATATAATAAGAAGACTAAAACTTGAGTGTGATTTTCAAGTAATAGAATTTAATGATGATGATGGATCTGCAAAAGATCTTATAAGTATGGCAGATAGTTCTACTACTGGTCATGAAATATGTTTTATGAACGGTGGCGATAGAACCACTACAAATATTCCAGAAGAAGATATGACGATATCAGATAAAAATACTTTATCTTTTGAATTTGGTGTTGGCGGCGCGCATAAGAAAAATTCTTCAAGTAAAATACTTAGTGATTGGAAAACCCAAAAGACTGAGACAAGATGGGGGTTCTATCGTGTACTCGATGATAAGAATGTGTTTAAAACTAAAGAGTTAGTTATTGATCCTGACAAATCATTATCAGACCAAAGACATAATTACCGTACTGAACATTGGTATGTTTTAAAAGGTAAATTATGTATGATTACCGAAGATTATAGTGGAGATATGAAATCAACTATAATGAAACCTCATGATACGATGGTAATAGATGCTGGAACATGGCATAAAGCAATTAGTGTGGGTAGCGAACCATGTCATGTTATTGAAATTCAATTTGGAGAAAAGTGTGAAGAAAGTGATATTGAAAGAAGATAGATTATGCAACATTTAGTATTAGATCAAAGTATTAAAGGTGTTGGCCTTGGTGATAGAATAGACTGGTTATGTTATGCTAATATGTTAGCTCAACAAGCTAACGATAATTTTATTACAATATATAAAAGATATACACCCAATCCTACACAAAAACAAGAATTTATATGTTGGGATGAATTGTCTTCTTTATTTAAACCAAGACATATGATATTAGAAATGTCAGATAATTTCAATAGTAATTTAAAATTTTTAAACTATCCTCGATACAGCATTAGTGAAAAAAATAATGCATATCAAGATTTGTTATCTGCACTAGGCGATTTCCCAAAGATAAAAGTAAAAGATTATTCAAAAGATATGCCGCCACTACCAAAAAAATTTATTACAATGCAATGGGACGCCGGTCAACAGAGAAGAAGATGTAGTGAAGATGAAATACAACGTATAGTTGATTTTTATAAAGACTTAGGATATGATATTATAGGTGTCGGTGGTCAGGCGGGTAATGCTATGTTACAAAATGATTTACACAAAATAGCATATATAATGTCAAAAGCTGATCTTCATGTAGGCGTTGATTCTGGATTTATGCATCTCGCAAAAATAGTTATGCCATCTAATAAAATACATATATACACCAGCAATTTTACTCATCAATTTGTAAGTACACAATTAAAAAACGTATTAAAGGCCGGTGCAGTTTTAAATTATTCGAGGGACAAATGAAAGTAAATGTAGAAATTAGTATGGGCGAGTATTTTGATAAGATTACTATTCTAAAAATCAAGCAAGCTCACGGAATAGGTGATAGTAAAGAACTTGATATGTTATTAAATATTAAACAAGACGAGACTAATTCGAGTACAATAGATTCTCTTGTTGGAATATTGTTAGCTATTAATAGTGAGTTATGGGATATTGAAGACGGTAAAAGGCAATATGAAAAAGTTAAAGATTTTGGAACTAAATTTATTGAGCTCTCTCGATCAGTATATATACTAAATGATATGAGAGCAGATGTTAAAAGAAAAATTAATGAATTGACAAACTCAGATTTTGTTGAATACAAATCACACTCAGTGGAGTAATATTATGTTATCAGAATTGAAAATGTTGCTAGCAGATGATAATAAACTTGCTACAGCACTCAGCCACGTGAATCCTAGAAAACCTAAAAATGTAACATTGAAAAGAATTGGATCTCCGCATGACGGCGGATATATTATGATTAATGATTGTATTCATACATCAAACCCCGCGTATTCTTTTGGTGTTGGAAGAAATGTTTCGTGGGAATCACATATGTCAAAAGAATACAATTGTAAGATTCATATGTACGATCACACTGTTGATCGCCATAATAGTGATGATCCTAATTTAGTTTTTCATAAAGTTGGGATAGGATCTAGTAATACTGATAAATTAAAAACAATAGAACAAATTATAAAAGACAATGGCCATAGTGATGTAAAAAATATGGTATTACAATGTGATATTGAAGGAGCTGAGTGGGATATTTTTACGAGTTCTTCTCAGGAAACGTTATGTCAGTTTTCGCAAATGACTATTGAATTTCATTGGTTAGGTGATATGTTAACAAATGATGTAAAACATCCAGATGGTTATGATAAAATTGTTAACACATTTAAGACTCTGAGGGAAAATTTTACTCCATATCATATTCATGGAAATAACCATGCTAGGTCGTTTTCAATAAATGAAAAAACATGCGCTGAAGTTATTGAAGTTTCTTATGTACGAAACGATCTAGTAGAATTTACAGATGACGATGTTATATTTCCAACTAAATTAGATAACCCTAATAATGCAAATGGGAAAGAAATAATGTTAGGAAATTTTAAATGGTAACAGCTCTTATAACAGGAATTACTGGTCAAGATGGTGCATACCTTGCAAAATTGTTATTGTCAAAAGATTATGAAGTATATGGATTTGCATCTCGAAGAGTAAATCAGGCTTATGAAAACTTAGACTATCTTGGTATTACCGATCAAGTAAAAATTATTTTTGGTGATATGACAGATCATTCAAGCATTGCTAACGCAATTAAAACAAGTAATCCAGATGAAATTTATAATCTTGCTGCAATGAGTTTTGTTGGATTGTCTTGGCAAGAACCTATTCATACTGCGAATGTTGATGCGCTTGGTCCATTATATTTACTTGAAGCTGTTCGAGCTCACGCTCCTGAGGCGAAGGTATATCAAGCATCTACATCAGAAATGTTCGGTAATAATTGGGAAGAAGATTTAACTCAAAACGAGTTAACAGCATTTAGACCTAGATCACCATACGGTTCTGCTAAAGTATTTGCTCATAACACGATGGTAAACTATAGAGAAAGTTTTGGACTACATACCTCATGCGGAATTCTTTTTAATCATGAAAGTCCTATTCGTGGTAAAGAATTTGTCACTCGTAAAATTACAGATGGTATAGCACGTATTCATTATGGTCTACAAGATAGCATTGAGCTAGGCAATTTAGATGCAAAAAGAGATTGGGGTTTTGCTGGTGATTATGTAGAAGCGATGTGGATGATGCTTCAGACAGAACCAGATGATTATGTCATTGCTACTGGCAATACTTGGACTATTAATGAGTTTATAGAGATTGCATTTAAATACATTGGAATAAATAACCCTTTAGAATATGGATATATAAAACAGAATCCAAAATTTATGAGACCGGCTGAAGTACCTAATTTACTTGGTGATCCAACTAAAGCAAATGAAAAGCTAGGATGGAAAGCTAAAACAAGTTTTGAAGACTTGGTAAATATGATGATGGAAGCAGATATGGAAAGGTATGACAAGTGAAAAGATTAATATATCAAGTTTATGTTGGTAAAAAATCTAAACTATATGATCATTGTGTAGCTTCAGTAAAAGCATATTGTGAAAAATATGGTATTGATCATGAGGTTCAAAAGACTCCTATTCTCATGATAAAGCCTGACTTATTTTCTACTAATAGAAATCCGAGAGCTTGGGAAGACTACGGCGGATTTATGCCAATATTTGAAAAAGAAAACGTTTTTGATTACTTAGATGATTATGATCAAATTTGTGTTATAGATGGTGACATATGGATAAGACCAGATTCACCTAATATTTTTAATGAATTAAAAGATACTTCAGCTCACTTTGGTTCAGTATTTGAAAGAGAATTGCCGTTAGACCCAAAATATAAAAGTAAAGCTGAAGGATATTCTAAAAATCTTTTAGGTCAAATGCCGGAATATGCTTGGGATTTTAATCCAATTGGCGAGTTCTTTAATTCGGGCGTTATGTTATATAATTCAAATAAAATTAAAGAAATATTAAAAGGAATAACTCCTAAAGAATTCTTGCAAAGATCTGATTTCAAACCGTTTATAGACGGTGATGGATTTTATAAATGGCAAGGTGATCAAATCATGCTAAACTACTGGTGGAAAAAAGAAAATATGAATGTAATTCATTTAGATTGGAAATACAATGCGTTATATAATCCTAATTGGGGAGGAATATTACATGACGAAATCAAAAACGGATACTTTATTCATTTCTTTCAGTCGAAGCAACTGAAACAGTGGGCAGATAATATTGATGAATTAGTGAGGCATGTTTCGTAATGAAAAAATTGATATATCAAGTTTGTATAGGTCCAAAAAGTAAACTATATGAATATTGCACTGCATCAGTAAAAGCATATGCTGAGAAAATTAATGCTGAGTATATTATTCAAAGCGAGCCTATTCTTAGAATAATACCTAATCCATTTATGAATCAGCGTGAAGGTAAAACCGGCGGGTGGAAAAATATTGGCTATATGCCAATATTTGAAAAAGAAAACGTTTTTGATCACTTCAAAGATTATGAGCTATGTTGTGTAATAGATGCTGATATATACATTAGACCAACCGCTCCAGATATATTTGAAGACTTCGATCAAAATTATGCTGTTGGCAGTGTATATGAATGTGACTTACCTATTAATAACGAATATGCTCAAAAAATAAATAGTTATTCAAGAATGCTTTCAATGTTTCAATTAAATTGGGATGTAAGACAACGGACAGGATATTCATTTTTTAATTCTGGTGTGATGATGTACAATAGCAATAAGATGTTAAAAATTCTAAAAGGAATGACTCCTAAAGAATTCTTAGATCAATATGAATTGCAAGACTTTATTAATGGCGTAGGGCTATTTAAGTGGCAGTCAGACCAGATGACTTTAAACTATTGGTTTAAGAAAAATAAAGTAAGTGTACAAAGAATGGATTGGAAATGGAATTGTTTGTATACTACCGTGAGTAATGGCAATTTAAAAGATTCACACTTTGTGCATTTCTTTTTAAGAGATAAATTGCCAAGTAGTGGAGAAAATGTAGATGAATTAAGAAAGTTAATAGAATGATTGATACCGTAGAAAATAATGGAAATACCTATCCAAAGTTTCAAACAAATGGCCAAGCATCTAGGTTTATTTTACCTTTTGCAAAAGAAGTTCTTTCAGGTGAAGGTTTAGATATTGGATGTATGAAAAAAGAATGGTCGTTTCCAGGATCAACTCCTATTGATCTAGAATTTGATGACGAATGGGAAGCTATGAATTTACCAAATAGGCAATATGACTATATCTTCTCTTCACATTGTCTTGAGCATTTAACAGATTGGGTTGGAGTATTAGATTATTGGTCAACTAAATTAATTACTAATGGTACACTATTTTTATATCTTCCACATTATTCACAGACTTATTGGCGGCCATGGTCAAATAGAAAACATGTAAATATTTTAACACCTGAATATTTAAAAGATTATCTAGAAGCGAGAGAATGGAAAAATATATTTGTTTCAGAGAGAGATCTATATAATGCTTTTGCGGTCATGGCTGATAAATCGTAATGAATTTTATAGTAAATGCATTCACTGATGGTACAGATTTTATTGGCCAAGATGGTTTTAGGCCAATTGGTCAACGCTGCGCACCGCGAGGATTTGGAGATATGATATGTCAAATAAGTAATTTAAATGCTCAGACTGATAGTGGAAATGTTTTAACAAGTTATATCAATCCAGCTTTTAATATATTTAATAGTTTATTATTAAAAAAACATCAAAAACATACATGGATTAATAACAGAGCAATCTTTGAGCAATGCGTATCAATGGCTAGTAATAATGAAGAATTGTGCAAAATAACAGATAGAAAATTTCTTCATTCATATCCAGATTATGAATACATAAAATTAGATAAATCAAAATTTATAAAACCAGATGGATGGAACGAAAAACCATTTTCATATGCAACTGCACAATCTGTACCATTTGCACAGAAATGCAAATATGATCTTGACGAAATACAAAATATTTATAAAAAATTCGGAATAAAAATAATTGAAGTAGGCGGCAAAGAAGATTTAGGGTTATTAAAATTAGCATATATAATTCACAACGCGCAATTTCATTTAGGTATTGATAGTGGAATGACTCATTTTGCGTTAACTATAAAAGATAAAAAAGACGTAAAAATTTTTATTCCTAAAAAAAGAATAACTGGTGTAGGAAAAAGATGGATTGATGCTGGTGGAGATGTAACATTGATATGAAAAAAATTATTATAAATGGAGGTTATGATTTACTTCATATAGGTCATTTAAACTTAATTAACTACGCTAAATCTTTAGGTGATTATTTAATAGTAGCATTAGATACTGATGAAAGAATATCAGAAAACAAAGGTAAAGAAAGGCCTATAAATAATCTTAAGACTAGAATAGCTATTATGCAAAATTTAAAAGCTGTCAATGAAGTTTGTGAGTTTGGAAGTGACGATGAATTAATTAGAATATTTAAAGATAAGATGCCTGACATTCGAGTTATTGGTTCAGATTGGAAAGGCAAAGAAATTATCGGTGAAACTTATTGTAAAGAAATAATATATTATGAAAGAACAGATGATAACTCAACTACAAACACCATTGAAGGTTATGTTGATAGGAGATTCGTGTTATGACGTATATCATTACGGCAAAATTAATAGAATAAGTCCAGAAGCTCCAGTGCCTATTTTTGACGAATTACGTCAAGAGAGAAAATTAGGCATGTCTCAAAATGTATATCAGAATATGAAAAATTTCGGTATAGACGTAACACTTGTTACAAAATTTTCAGATGAAAAACATAGATATATTGATGAAAAATCAATGCAACAAGTAATACGTGTCGACATCGCATTAGATGAAAAGAGTGAAGTAATAGATTTTAGTGACTTTAAAGATTATGACGTCATTGTAATTTCTGATTACGATAAAGGTTTTATTACATATGAAATGATCAAAAATTTAAGAAAAGAATATGATGGATGTATCTTCATTGATACTAAGAAAAACGATTTGCATCAAATGGAAGGTTGTATTTTAAAAATTAACGATTGTGAATATTCAAAGCTTGTTAGTAAGTGTAGTGATATGATTATAACTTATGGCGGAAATAAAGTAGTATGGAATGATGAAGTATTTCATCCGCCAAAAGTTAACGTCCACGATGTGTGCGGCGCTGGTGATACATTTCTTGCAGGGCTTGTTTATGGGTATAATATATACAGTGGTAACATATCAAAAGCTATACAATTTGCGATGGAAGCTGCCACAATATCAGTAAAACATTTTGGTGTATATGCACCATCATTAGAGGAAATTAACAATGCGACTTGAAGGAAATGTGAATAAGGGATGGGGATATGAGACAATCTTCGCTACTAATGATTTATATTGTGGTAAACTACTAACTTTTACTAAAAAATCAGCAGAGTTTTCTATGCACTTTCATAGCAATAAAGATGAAACATGGTATATTCAAACTGGAATTTTTACAGTAACTACAATTAATACCTTAAACGCTGAAGTAGATATTAAAGTATTAAACCCTGGAGATACTTGGCGGAATCCACCGCTATTACCACATCAACTTAAATGTATAGAACCTGGATCTATTATTGAAGTTTCAACACCAGATTCAGTAGAAGACAATTATAGAGTTGGTAAAGGCGATAGTCAAAAATGAAAACTCTAATTATACAAGTTTCGATTGATGGTGGAGGCTACGCTTATTCAGACCCAGATATTCTTAAAAATTTAGAAGAAAGTTTAATTCCTTCGGTTAAAAGATATTGTAATAAATATAATTATGATTACAAAATGATAACAGATTGGCCTGACGATTACGATGTTAAATGGTTTAATCGTAATGAATCAAAAAATAAAGCTACGACTCTCATAAGATATTTAAATATGGACCAACCCGAATATGATAGAATTGTTTCTTTAGACAACGATATATATATTAAAAATGATGCTAAACCACTTCCAAAAATAAAAGGGCATAATGCTATATCTGATAATGGACAAATTAATAGTGTTAAATCATTATATAAAAATTTTGTTAATGGTGGCGTACAAATGGTCGATAGAAAATCTGGTAAAAAAATAAAAGAATATTTTGCGAATATTTGTAATAATAAGACTCCAACACCTAATAATCACTATACAGATCAAGCGTATATAAATTACTGGAGAGATACTAATGAAGACCAAGCAAATTTTTTAGATAATAATTGGAATTATTTTATAAATTCGACATTGCATCGAACAAATAAAAATATAAATTTTTATCATTACGCTGGAAGAGCTGGTAGAAAATATATAATAGAAGATATCGAAGCAAAATTTATAATATAAAGAAAGATAATATGAAAAATATATATTTAAATTTAGGAACTAACGAAGGCCGTGATTTAGAGAAATTTGTTAATAGCTCTAGATATTCAAATGATTTTGAAATATATTGTTTTGAAGCAAATCATATGTTAATAGAAAATATAGAAAATATTATACAAAAATATAATATAAAAAATGCTAAAATTATAAACAAAGCAGCTTGGACTAAAAAAGGCATATTAAAATTATATTTAGGAAGAGGTAAGCCTCCGCACATTCATAAAGCAGGCGCATCTATAAAAGGTGGATCGGAAGCATCTAGCATTATGTCTGATAAAATATCTGGATATTTAAGCAAAGACGTGTATACTAATTGTGAAACACTAGATATATCTAATTGGATTCTTAAGAATTTTTCTAAAGAAGATAATATTATATTTACCTGTGATATTGAAGGAGCTGAGTATGATATTATAGATAAAATGAAATATGATGGATCTTTAGATTATTTAAACGAAATATGGATAGAATTTCATGGTAAGAAATTAAAGAATTTTAATATGGTAAGAGAGTTTCAAATGGTAGAAATGTTAAAAGAAAAATTTGGTTCTGACGCGTTTATCCATAAATATCATCAGCACAATATATTCGAAAAACATCATCATGGAGAAGTATGATGAAAATTTATAAGTATAGTAATCATGAAGAATATATAGATATACAAACAAAAGCTAACATACGAAAATTAAATAATGTTTGGGTTGATAAAGAAACTATATCAAAAATATATGAAATGGTTCCAATTGCTGCATTTATTTTATGTCATGGCACTAGAAATGCTGCTGAACAAAAATATTTTAAACATTTCTATCCATATGCTGAAATCATTGGTACAGAAATTTCTCATACTGCTTCTAAATTTGAAATGACAATTCAACATGATTTTCATGAAATTAAAGAAGAATGGATAAATAAATTTGACATCATTTATTCCAATTCTTTCGACCATAGTTACGATCCTGTAAAATCTTTAACTGCATGGAAAAATCAATTATCTGATAGTGGTAGCATATTTATGGAAACACACATTGGAAAAAATAATAAATCAAGTGCGGTTGATCCTTTAGAATTAAACAACAATGATATGAATAATCTTGTATCATCGGTCGGTATGAAAATAGTTTTTCAGCATAATATAGATTCTAAGTTAGGCTATAGGTCGATATTAAATGTACTGAAAAGGGATTAACAATAAAGCATTATCATGAAAATATTTATTACAGGCATATCAGGTTTTATAGGTTATCATCTTGCAAGAAAGCTTTTTTCTCAAGGCCATCATGTATTGGGAATTGACTCATATAATTCTTATTATGATGTTGCTTTAAAAAGAGCTCGAAGCGGAAAACTTGATGAGTTAGGAATTGAAAATAGTTATGGTGATTTGACAGTATTAGCTTTTAAGTCAGATTGGTTTAATAAATTAGAAGATGTTGATGTTGTTATACATTTAGCAGCATATGCTGGTGTTAGATATTCATTAGATCATCCAAAGCTCTATATGGATAATAATATCATTGCCACTCAAAATTTAATTAGTGCGTGTGAAAAACATAAAGTAAATACAGTATTTTATGCATCCACATCATGCATTATGGCTAATAATCCTTTACCGTGGAATGAAGATGAAAAACTTGGTCATCAGTCAAACCCATATGCTATATCAAAAGCAGCTAACGAATCACAATTCAAATGCAGTAAGATTCCTATTAATGTTGGTTTAAGATTCTTTACTGTTTATGGACCATGGGGAAGACCTGATATGGCGTTGTTTGACTTTACAAAAAATATCATTGCTGGAAATCCTATTCAATTATTTAATAATGGTGACATGGTTCGTGATTTTACATACATTGATGACATTATAAATGGTATTAATATTTTATTACAGACAGCACAAAATACTCCAGATAAATTAGAAGATATATACTGTATAGGCCGTGGTGAGAAAGTAATGCTAATGGACTTTGTAGATGAGATAGAAAATAATTTGAGTCGAAAAGCAATACGTAAATTAGTGCCGATGCATCCTGCTGATGCACAAACCACTTGGTCTGATACTACTAAGTTACAAAAACTAGGATACCATCCTAAAGTTTCGATTGCTGAAGGTGTAGAGAAATTTGTATCTTGGTACAAAGGTTATTACAAAGTCAACTGATACTATCCTCCCTTTTAAGAGATTACTCTCTTATTATACACCATTCCTTTGCGCTTGTAAACTATAAAGGTGAAATAAATGAAAGCATTTTGCATTACTGTCAAAAATAATCCAATTTCAGAAAAAGGATTTAATGCATGTTGGCAAAGCTGTAGAGATGCTAAAAACGATTTTAATGTAAAAAGATTTAACGCATCAACAGAAAGTACAGTTAAAAAAGAAATAATTGATTGGGATCTTGTATGGAATTATCCATGGGAAGGTAGAGTTAGTTGTATAGCTACTGGTCTTGTTAAATCAGCGTATCCAACAGCTATTAAAGAAAGAAGAATGGCGGCAGCTGTATCACATTTTCGTTTATGGACAGAATGCTTTGAAAAGAAAGAACCAATTATAGTTTTAGAGCATGACGCATTTTTTATAAAAAAGTTAGATTACCAGTATCTTTTAGATTCAAAATATGATATAATAGGTATTAATAATCCTCTTGGTGCAACTCGCCGAGCTCAATTATTTCATGATATTATAAAAAAGAATAAAAAAGACATACAGCCAGTTCCAACTATCGACGAGTTCAATATTCCACAAGGACTGGCTGGAAACTCAGCATATATAATTAAACCATCTGGAGCTGAGAAAATGATAGAACTCGTCTTTAAATATGGCTTATGGCCAAACGACGCTTTGATGTGTAAACAATTAGTAGATAATTTAGGCGTTAGTAAAACATTCTATACAAGAGTTCAAGGGTTAACTAGTACAACCACTCAACATTAATTTAAAAAAGAAAGAGAAAAACAGAAATGAAAAAACTTTTAACAATCGTAGCAGCAGCCATGCTAGCAACAAGCGCATGGGCTGGGGATAAAGTTAAAGTAGGGTTCGTATATGTCGGACCAACTGGCGATCATGGATGGACATATCGTCATGATATTGGTAGACAAGATGTAGAAGCACATTTTGGTGATCAAGTCGAAACATTTTTTGTAGAAAGTGTGAGTGAAGGACCAGATGCTGAAAGAGTAATTAATACTATGGTCCTACAAGGCGCAGACATTATCTTTACTACTTCATTCGGATATATGGAAGCTACACTAAAAATGGCTAATCGTTATCCACATATAAAATTTGAGCATGCAACTGGATACAAACAATCTAAAAATATGTCAAGCTATGGATTGCGTTTATATCAAGCAAGACATGTTCAAGGCATTATTGCTGGAATGATGACTAAGACTAATAAGATTTGTTATATTGGTGCATATCCAATTCCAGAAGTAATTCGTGAAATTAATACATTTTTTATGGGTGCCCGACGAATGAATCCTGACGTTGAGATGGATATTGTTTGGGTAAATACTTGGTATGATCCAGGTAAAGAATCTGATGCCGCTAAAGTTCTAATGGCACAAGGTTGTGATATGGTTGCACAACATACTGATTCTCCAGCACCGCTTCAAGCTGCAGAACAACAGGGTAAACACGGCTTTGGTCAAGCATCAGATCAAATTGCATTTGCTCCTGAAGCACAATTGACTGCTACTATTGATAACTGGTCACCTTACTATATTCGTAAGGTTCAAGCTGTTATTGATGGTAACTGGGAAAGTGAAGATTATTTTGGTCATATGAATGAAGGTGTTGTTATGATGGCACCATTTACTAATATGCCAGATAATGTTCGAGCGATGGCAGCAGATGTTATGCAACAAATTAGCGATGGTGAGTATTTTGCATTTACTGGTCCTATTAAAGATCAAGCAGGCGAAATTCGCATTCAAGCTAATGAAGTAGCTACTGATGGTGAACTAAATAGTATGAATTATTATGTTGAAGGAATCACTGCTCGATTCCCTGATTAATTATTGAAATGGGAGACCTTCGGGTCTCCCTTACTTTGGAGAAGTAAAATGATTCCTGTAATTGATTTAAAAAGCTCAAACGTTTTAACACAAATTGAAGATGCTTATACTACTGTTGGTTTTGCGGTATTTACAAATGCTCTTGATACACAAGACCAAATCGATATGAATTGTTGGTTTGATGAAATGAAATCATTCTTTGAATTAGATCAAGAGACAAAGAACAAATATCCGTATGAAGGTGATACTAATTTAGGATATAGCGTTGTAGGAGACGAAAACGTAGATCCCACCGCTCCAAAGGATATGAAAGAAAGTTTTAATTATAATAATCAAAGAATGCCAGATCATTTGTGGCCAACTGAATTAAACGGATTCAAGGCAACAGCTCTTCAAAGTGTGGATATTGCTGATAGACTTACACTTCGCATTCTATCAATGTTCGATAAAATTTTAAAATGTGATTCTACTTTAGTAGATACTCATATGAAACCTTTCAATACAACCAGAGTTATTCACTATCCAGCTTATACTGGTCCTCTCGAAGACAGACAAATGCGTATTGGTGAACATAGCGATTATGGTACAATTACACTTTTATGGCAGATTAATGACGTTCCAGGTTTAGAGGTTCAAGATCTTGAAGGTAAATGGCATCCAGTTCCGTATGCGTCAAACGGTGTGGTTTGTAATATTGGTGATTTATTACAGCGATGGACAAACGACTATTTTAAAAGTACTAAACATCGTGTAGTTAACAGTCATATACATAAGACTAGATACAGCATGCCGCACTTCGTTGATCCAACACCAGGTACTATGGTTAAAAATCTAATGGGCGGTACCGATAAATATGAACCCATTGAAAGCCTTGAATACTTGAAATGGCGCCTAGCACAGAGTTATTGATATGTTTAAAGCTTATGTAATTACTATAATGAATAATGAAAAATCTTTACAGGTCGCTAAAAGATGTGCTAAAAGCGCAGCATATTATGGAATTGAAGATGTAGAATTATTTAAAGCTACTACTCCAAAAGATAAACCAATTAAAATGCTAAAAGATCGAGGCATTGAACCTGCTGGATTTACTGAAGTATATTCAAGACCAGAGAGATGTATGAGCGGATTTCTTTCTCATCATAGATTGTGGGAACAATGTGCTGAAGAGAATGATGAACCATATATCATTTTTGAGCATGATGCTATTATGACTGGTCAGTTAGGAATAATGCCGAGAATGCATTGGGATGCTCCAGTTCTGGTTTCAATTGGTGCTCCATCATATGGTAAATTTCATACTCCATCTAAATTAGGTTTAAATAAATTAGTATCTAAACAATATCTTCCTGGCGCCCACGCTTACATGATTAATTCATCAGCCGCAAAAGCTCTTATTACTCGTGCTAAGATCGATGCATGTCCTACAGATGTATTCATTCATAATAATCGCTTTGATTTTTTACACGAGCTATATCCATATGTTGCAGAAGCAAAAGATAGCTTTACAACTATTCAAAAAGAACAGGGCTGTCTTGCAAAGCATGGATATGGTGAAGCTTATGAAATTATTTGATAAAGCATTTTTAACAGGATGCGATGAAAAAACTGAATGGATGCTTCCATGGTTTCTTGAAAATTATAGTAAGTGGAATAATACTCCACTAATATTTGCTAATTTTGGAGTATCAAAAGATTGTTTAAAAGCTATAAAAGATAAATCTAAAAATAATCCTATAAAACACGTTGTTGATATGACTAAACATAAAGAGAAAGGTTGGTTTAAGAAACCTAAATCAATGCTTGATGCATCTGAACTTTCTGAGTATACTTGTTGGATTGATACTGATTTTGAAATACTTTCAGACATGTCAAGCGTATTTAATTATGTAGAAGAAAACAGGCTTGGAATGGTAGAAGATAAACCATGGTCTGCAAGAAGAGGAGAAGTCTGGCATAATTCTGGTATTGTAGCATTTAAAGGTACTCCATTGATTTTGCACCAGTGGGTTGGTTTAGTAAGAACTAAACCATCAGTTGGAGATCAAGAAACATTACATGAGATGCTAAAAGAGCATCCCTTACAGAGAATGATATATATCACAAGCCTTCCAAACGAATATAACTGGCTAAGAATTCAATTACTAGACGGTCAGGACAGCAAAAAGAAAAAAGCTATTCATTGGACTGGATATAAAGGTAAAGATAAAATCAGGAGTCTAATGAGTAAATGACTAAAACAGCACATATTATTGGTAACGGCCCAAGCGCAGGTTTTTATAAGCCGTCAAAGGGATTAAAGATTCTATGCAATCTTCCACCTATGACTGTGCACAACGCATACACAACAGTAATGGTTGACTTTAAAATGATGAAAGCAATTCATGATGGTGATGTTGTTGTTCCAGGTGATTGGGTATTAGGCGCAAGACCCAATAAATGGATGGAGATGAGAAACGATTTCTATATGAAATACGCCCCTCAGATCAAAGAATTTTATATGGTGTTGCCAAGATACGTTGCAAACTATACTGATTTTAATTGTGGTCATATGGCTACTCATTACACAGCTAACAAACTGAAATGCGAAGAAATTCATATGTACGGATTTGATTCTATATTTGCTTTTGATATTACGTCTAGTACAGATTTATATCTTCCATCTGATAGAGACAATATGAATACCGAAAGATTAACACGTAACTGGCGACCTGTCTGGACTAATATGTTCAAAGAGTTTAAAGATACTCAGTTTATTATTCATAATAGAACAACAGATACAAAACTAATTAAACTTTCTGATAATGTTGAAGTTAGAAAGGGAGTAAAGTAACTGTAACATTTATATCACACTTTTATCTAATATCAAAAAAATGCATCTTCGGTGCATTTTTTTGTTTACAATTGGTCAAAACTAGTTTATAAAGATATTAACAAAAGGAGATATACTATGGAAAATACTTATTGGGCCAACAAAGGCAAGTACCAAACAGACTATGATCGTTTAGCTAATCTAATGCCATCTACAGGTGATGCTGATAGTGTAGCAGGCGAAATGATCCGGAGTATTAGCCGCTTAGGTCATGAATTATACAATAACGGTATGGGAAATAATAGCTCAGGTGCTGTTAACTTTCTTCTTAACCACGATTGTATCGATGCTACTACTCATAAAATAATTTATCCATTTACACGTGGTCGTCTTTATGAAGGCAATTACAATGGTGATCCATTTCAAAAAGCAGTTGAAAGCGCTATCGATCAGACTCTCTTTCACATCATTAATAATCCTGGTTTGGAAACAGAGCTTAATACCGAAAGCATGTTTGATGCTGAAGAAGAAGAACAACGGTTTTGCGAAGAATGTGGAGACGAATTAGGTCATTTTGATGGTCATATGTGCAACTCTTGTGAAGACGATATGTGGTTTTCAGATGAAGAAGAGGAAGATTATTAATGTATGAAGTACGTTGCTATGACTGGATCGATGGCGTTAAAACCCTCGTTGCATGGTCGTCTAATATAAATAAAACTACGGCCGTTAAATTTTGTAATGAGTATTATCGTGAAGGTCATGCTCTTATCGAAATGAAAAACTTAGAAAAGGTTAAATCATGAAAAACTTAGATACACTTGATGTTATATTATATGGTCTATGGCTCGGGAGTGCTATGATCGCTATTGATTATTTCTTAATTCCAGGAGGAATTTATTAATGGATATTGAAGATTTTTTTAATAGCTTTAAGCGAGGCGGCCCAGTTCCACATTCTGGTGCTGATGAACTATGTGTACATGCTCTTTTAGCTGGTTATCATCAACCAAAATATGATCCAGAAAAGATTACTGATATGTTTATTGCTGATGCATATAGTGGTCACCTTGGACTTCTTGAAGAAGAAGAAGTTGAAATGTCTCTTCGACTTATAAAAGAGTTGATAGACTCTGCAAAAACAAAAGGTATAAACTTATAAATAGAATAAAATATCGCAACAAGGGTAGATATAATATGATTAAAAAAACTTTTAATAAATTTACAGACGGGCTTGCTGTAAAAAAGGCAAAAGATTCAAATGATAAAATGCAGAGTCCTACTAAGTTTTTGCAACCTATTATAAAAAGATTTCCAAAGCATGCCGCTGAGTTGAAAAATCATATTAATACTCATGTTGAATTAGATGGTCCTAGTGGTTATGACCAGCTCAGAAAAGATATTCATGCGACTTTAGATAAAATAGGAAAATAATCATGGAAGAAGAAGATAAAGGCTTTTATATTGATGACGACGGTGTAGCAGTTATCCTTGAACCTATCCATTTTAAATATCCATATGGTAGAGATGACGACGAAGATGAAGACATTTAAACAATATTCAAAAGATTCAAAAGAAGACAAAGGTTATTATATTAACAAGGATGGCGTAGCAGTTATTCTTGAACCTATTGGTAATCATAGGATTAATAGATCTAAAAAGAAAAATATCAAAGAGTCTTATAAGCCTAACGTTGAAAGCGGCGCTCCGATGGAAATCGAGTTACGTAGACATGGCGGGCGTGATATGTATGCTGGTAGCGAACATTTCGAAAAATTACATAAAGAAATAGCAAAAAACACTGGTGATGTTACTAAAGAAACAAAAGAAGCAATAAATAATTATAGTAACGGATCATATAATTTAAATAATCATTTAATTCATAAGCACATGGTAAAACATGGTAAACCCGTTCCAAAAGATCATTGGAAGCATCTTGGTCAAGCTAAAAAAGATAAAAATGGTAATAAAACTCCATACAAAGACAATATTGACCATTGGGAAAAAGAACACTCACATTTAATGAAAGGTTTTAGAAAAGCAGGTACTCACGTGAAATTATTTGCGGGTGTCAGCGCGAGAACACATAATGCGCTTAAAGATTCTAAAGACGGCGTTATAGAGCACGTAAGCTACGCTTCGGTTACACCAAAATTATCTATTGCTAAAGCTTTTGCTGAAAATAAAAAATCAGATAAATCAAATACACATTATTATAATGTCTATCATACACATCCTGACGACGAAGTATTACATATGCAACCTCATAGTAATATGAAAGAAGAAGAAGAATTTGGTATAAAGCCAGGTTCTCACCACAAACATTTTAAAACTACACAGCATACTGATGAGGATGGCAACACTCATATATTCAATCATTTTAAATCACATAACGAAAGTAAATAATGGAAAGATTTGGATCATTCATAAAAGATGAAGGTTTTTATATGAGCAATGGTGTGGTTACTCTCAGCAAAGCTATAGGTGACAAAACTCCTAGAACAAAAAGAATTAAAAGGGGTATATTTGAAGGATTTGATACTACTGGTTTTAAGCAAGCAAAAACAGAAAAACGGGTTGATCATCAACATCACGAACCTCGCAATGACTTACATGATAATAAGAAAAGAACACATATTGATGATGCTCAAAAGAATAAGAATGTCTTTGGTGAAACAGGCACGCAACTCAGAGCATGGCATCGAGATAAATCTGACATAGAAGAAGTAGGCTCTTTATCAAGTAAACTTGAACAAAAAATGACACCAGCGCAACACAAAGCTTTTCGTCATTTTACAGCTGGAAAATCTGACACAGTTGGCGATGGTAAAAAATGGGCATCTAGTCAGATAGCTCAACATTTTATAACTAAGCATAAACTTAAGACAGAAAATAAAAAGTTGGGTGAATACCATCCACATGCACTTGTTGGTCAAGATAAAGACGCTGCAGATCATCTTAAAACCGCAGCTAAACCTCTTGGCCATAGGGTACATCTTTATTCTGGTGTTCATCCTTCATTTGTAAAAGCTATCAAACATGCTGAAAAACATACTGATGGCGTTGTTCATTCTCCAGCTCATATTTCCACTACTCATGATGTGCACACCGCAGCTGGATTTGCAGTTCATTCTGGACATGATAGTACACAGTTTTTCCCTTTAAATAAAAATACAAATAATGAAAATGTAGGTAAAACAACCAAACATATGATTCACGTTCACGCTGAAGCCAGTAATAAAGGTATTCATATGAGTGGTGTAGAAGGTAATAAACATGCTGCTGAAGCAGAAACGGTACTTCCACCTGGAACACATTTAAAATACTCGCATACTACACATCATTATCACACTGTGATAGACTCCAATGGTGATCATGATCATCATAGAATAGACGTGCATCACTGTACAATTCATAAACAAGATTAAAAAAAATGCATAATATTGAAAATAATCCTTTACAATCGCTCTAAAATGTGTTAATATGTATCTAACAACAAAGGATATGATTATGATTGATACAAATACCCCTCAACCACAACTTAGCGCGATAAATTCCAACTTCCCTAGACAAGCTATCTTTAATGAGCTTCAACGCATTAATGGCTTTGAAAATGTTCAAGGTGAACAGTCTATATCGATGGTTCAAGCTAAAGTAGTTAATCCTCGTTACGAACCGCAGAATGGCATATACGAAACTGAATATAATGGTTTTGAAATTGCTCTTGGTCCACAAACCTTAATTCACACTAAAGAGGGTAATGTATAATGGATTATCAAGTTAGTATTACACTTATTGCTTGCACGATGTCAATATCAGCTTTTGTGATGGGCTATGTTTTAGGTATGAAACATGCATGGAAAGACTCCAAAAAATGATAGAAGCTATCAAAATTTTTATTGATACCATTGCAGATACATTTAAATGTATTGTATGGTTCTTAGCCTTTTGTGCTTTGTGCAAATATCTTGAAATCCTTATGTATTCGGTGCCTTAATATGATTCGTAAAACAACAAGAGCTTCTGAGATAGTTATTGACCTTGATGGTCCTAATGGTAACGCATTTTATCTATTAAAAGTAGCAAAAGAATATGCTCATTCAATGGGCATGAAAGCATCGCCTATTATGTCTGAAATGTGCGCAGGTACAGATTACTATAAATTGGTAAAAGTATTTGAAAAATATTTTGGCCATTTCGTTGTTCTAGAAACTAACAATCCAGAACTATTGAAGTATATGCAGAAATGATTGTATCACTTACTGAAAAAGCAAAAGAATATATGACGAATCAGTTAGTTTTGGCTGATAAAAATTATGTACTTCTTGAAGTAAAAGGTGGCGGGTGTAGCGGGTTTAAATATGATTGGACATATGTAGATGATGACTCAAAAGGGACAGTTATAGATAGCACTTTAGTTATTGATGCTATGGCTGAAATGTTTTTATTTGGTTGTACGGTTGACTATATAACCGAACTAGGTGGAAACTATTTAGTTGTAAAAAATCCACAAGCAACAGCTCAATGTGGATGTGGAGAAAGTTTCGCAATATAATTTATATTGTACATACTAAACAAACTGTGATATAATATAAGTATTGGTCCCTTAGCTCAGCTGGATAGAGCAAGTGCCTTCTAAGCACTAGGTCAGAGGTTCGAATCCTCTAGGGTCCGCCAGACACTAACTATGAACAATGAGGGGATTAGTTAGTGAAACCCTATAGATTTTGGAGGCCCCAGTCTATAGGTCGGTACAAGCGCTGATACCGCGAAACTCAGCCGGTTGCTGCATACGTAAAATGCAGATAGAAGGGGAGGCACTGCAGAAGGTCTCCCCTTTGATTTACTAATATAAGGATTAACGAGTTGTATAAATTAATGAGAAATAATAAGATAGTTCAACAAGTTGTAATGACCGGTGAATTAGGATATATGATATATAAAACACCTACTGTAGTCGATTTAACATTTGATAACAAAAATAAAGCACTTGAAGTTGCTAATCTGTTAAATGCTAAAGTAGTAGAAGAATTCGCGAAAGTAGCTTAGTGGTTAAAGCCCCCCGCTCATAACGGGTTGATCGTAGGTTCAAATCCTACCTTTCGCACCATAATAAGGAGGATTATAAATGGAAGTAAAAGGACCAGGTTTTTCACACCATTATGCCACTCAGCCTCTTGAGTTAATAGTAAAGACTCAAGCCGCAAAAGAACAACAAATGAATATTGTTGAAAATATTCGACGAAGAACAGAACAATCAATAAAGGCTCCACAAAAAGCTTTAGCACAATCTTATGAAGGACATAATGGGACTTATGGCGCTGATGGTAGAAAAACACATATTCCACAAGTTGAAGCAAAAAGGGTAGATATAAAAGCATGACTAAGTCAATTGGACCAAATGATATTGTTCCACCAAAATACTATTCTGGTTGGGGACATGGTGAACATAATAAACATGAACAAAGCTATATTGTAGATAGTTCTGATGATATGGTTGATTATACCTTTAAAATTTCAGATGAAATAGATACATCTGGCCCGTTTAAATCTGCATTTCAAGCATCAACAGAAGGAGTAATTAGACAAGAATTTATTACGTATAGAATGCGCGATGGAATGATGATAAAAGAAGTTAATGTAAGAAAATATACACCGGACGATTATATCGATTCAAAAGATGTAATTCCATTAGGGGAGATAGGTAAGTGAAAGAACAATTGATTAAAGCATGTCGTATGCATGCCGAAGGTGAACTAGAAAGAGCTAAAACTAATTTTATGGTTTATTTAAATAATCCTGTTGGTATTGGCGAACATAGTGATATTGTAGAGGCTATGCAAAAAGAGCTTAGTACTATGGGTCATGCAAGTGAACGTCTTGAAATGTTAAGTAAGCATTTTGAATAGAAGAATAAAATTATTTATTGCTTGGTATAAACAATTAAGGGAAAGGAGACACGAATTTCCTTTCCCTTGGTACTATCACACTTCATATAATATTTGGAATTGTTTTCGTTGGGCTGTATATAATTCAGCTAATAATGATATTAATGGAAATTATTTGTATAAATATTCCCAATGTGGCAAATATAAAAAAAGGATAAGATAGTGACACAATTGATTGAACCAAAAAAATTTACAAAAGCAGTTGACCTTTTAAGGTCATTTTTTTTGAATAGAGGCTTTGAAGAAGTACATACACAAAACCGATTAAGCATTTTAGCTGCATGTGAAGATCCAGAAAATGTAGCAACATATAATTATGAAGGGCAAATATGGCCTCTTCCTCAAACTGGCCAGATGTGGTTGGAATATGAATTATTAACTCGCCCCTCTTCGAAGGGGTTTTTTTGTGTCTCGACTTCGTATAGACAAGAACCAAATGCAATTCCTGGAAGACACGATACGATTTTTCCGATGTTTGAATTTGAAATGCCAGGAGACATCGATGATCTTAAGACCATGGAATATCAATTATGTAATCACTTAGGATTTGATATTCCAACAGAAAAAACATATGGTGAATGGCAACAACATTACGGTCTAAGTTCTACTACAGAATTAGATGCTCAGCACGAGTTATCAATGGAAGCTAGTTTTGGTAGTTCTATGATTACAGAATTTCCTGAATTTACAAGTCCATTTTGGAATATGTCAAGAAATGAAGATGGTACAAGTAAGAAGATTGATGTTATCCTTGGTGGTATGGAAACAATTGGTAGTGCAGAACGCAGTATTGATAAAGACCAAATGCGAGATACATTTCATACTATTTCAAATGGCGAATATGCTGGTCTTATTAACCAATTATTTGGTAAAGATCGCGTTGAAGCAGAACTTGAAAAGTTTCTTGAATTTGATTTCTTTCCAAGAGTTGGTGGTGGAATTGGTATGACACGCATGATCAGCGCGCTCGATACTCTTAAAAAGTAAGAATAATCCAAGGTGGTGGAATAGGTAGACACGCAGCACTGTTTATGCTGTGAATATGTAGTCTTAGCAAAAGAATATTTATATTCGTGCAGGTTCGAATCCTGCCCTTGGAGCCAAATATATATAGTATATATTATAAGGAGATAGTGAATGAGTAAAATTATTGAATTTCCTCAAACATCAGAATTGGATAAACAATTTATGGATATTGAAGCACAACAAAAAATTATTAGAGATCAGGCAGCTCAGATTAAAAAGCTAGAAGACGAAAAAAAAGCAAAGGCTGAACTTCGTGAAGAAGGTGGAGTCATTAAGGGCCAGGCAGTCTTTCTAAGCGAGTAAATATATAAATAGTATTATCTAAAAAATACAAGGTAATACTATTATGGCACAACCAATAAATCAATTAAGTTTTAAAGCCAGAAGTCTCTTGTTTGCTCAACTATCAGCAATCGCATATTCTGATCTTAAAAAAGCTAAAACAGCGGCTCGCAAACTCGAATTCAATACCGTTGAATTTTATGATGTTAACGGTGCGCAAGCCTATCGGTTTATGAATAAGTATGATTGTATTATAGCATGTCGAGGAACTCAACCAACTGAGTTTAATGATATTAAAGCAGATTTACAATCAATTCCTGTAATGGCAGAAACTGTATCAAGAGTGCATAAAGGATTTAAAGCTGAGGTCGATGAGCTTTGGCCAGCTATATATGAAGATTTAACCAGAAAACCAAATAGTAGCAAAACACTTTGGTTTTGCGGACATTCGCTTGGTGCTGGCATGGCAACTATTATGTCGTCAAGATGCTTACATAATTTATTTTTAAAAGATCCGGTTGAACTGTATACATTTGGTTCTCCTCGTGTAGGCTTTAAAAAATACTGCAAATCTCTTGGTGTAGTCCACCATAGATTCGTAAATAATAATGATGTTGTTACGCGTGTGCCCTTAGTAATGATGGGTTATAGACATCACGGAACAGAACATTATATGAATTCAGAAGGCCAAGTAGTAAAAATATCTGGATTTAAAAGATTTTGGGATAGACTAAAAGGCATGGCCGGCGGTGTCATGAAATTAAAGATAGATAATTTTAGCGATCACAATATGGATTGCTACATAAAAAATATAAAAAATATGAAAGAGTAGGGATCCAGGAGACTACTCTTGGATTTTCCTAGAAATTGGTTGATTGACGACCCATGTGACGACTGTACTCATTGGCTAGCTGTGCTGTTTAAATAGTTGTTTACTTTTTATTAAAAAAGTGGTATAATTGTTATTAGATAAAACGGAGAGAAGAAGATGAAAAAATTACTTTTATTGTGTTCAGCACTTGCATTAGTTAGCACTACTAGTCACGCCGCTACTCGACTTGCTCATGTTACTCATATTCAAGATCGTGGCCATCAATGTCAAAGCTCTTCTAATTTCTTAAGCTCTTTAGTTATTGGTGCTGTGATTGGAAAAATTCTTGTAGGCAATGACAAAGGAGCAATAATTGGATCAGCGCTTGGGGCTGGACTTAGTAATAACACTAAAACATGTTATAAAGTTCGAACAGTATTTTGGAGAGCTGAGAGCTATGGCAGATCTTATAGAGGCCAAACCAATGTAAAAGGAAATCAATATATTGGGTCAACAATTTATGTGGACGGATTACCATAATGAAAAAAGATGAAATGGAACTTGAGCGCATGGCTGAGATTATAAATTATATTAGTGGTAAATTAATGGACGACGGTAATTCGCCCGAGTTAATTGCTGGAGTATTAGCTGCGTGTTCTTTAAGCATATATAGATCTGTCTTAAATGATGAAGAATATGAATCAATGATCGATGAAATTAGTAAGTGTAGAGGTCAAGTAAGTCCGTTCATGCGAAGGACTGAGGTAGATGCTACAACAATAACTCGTCGTAGTAAATATCTACACTAAAGATAAAAGGAGTATTAATATGGTACAGTTAACAGACGATACAGAAGCTGAACGTTATCGAAAGATACTCCTGCAACAAGCAAATACAATCGAAATATTGAAGAAACAGTTAGCCGAAGAAGTGAAAGAAAAATATGCATATATGAAACGAATCGGAGAATTAACAAATGTTTAAGAAAGTATTATTAGCAACTATAATATTTGTAGTAGCATCTTGCACTGCAAGTATATCAGTAAAAGCAGATCCTGAAATCTATGTAGAACCTTTAGAACCAAATATAATTAGTCCTGAAAAAGATAAAAATAACTTTGAAAACTATAGTGTTACTCGTAATCCTACACAACAATCAATAAGAATTCCATGCGATACCGAAGAATATTTGAAAACATTACTTGATAAAGAACACGGAGAAAAGCTTTTATTTGAAGCAAGAGGATTAATATTTGGAATTCCTCCTGGACGGCCTCCACAATTTGCTCAGCCAATGGGAATTGATATTAGTGTATATGTGAATCAGAATACCGGAACATTTACAGTTGCTGGAACTGCTGGTGGATACTCATGTATTATTGTAAATGGAACTGATTTCTCTCCTGGTGGATTTTAAAGATGGAAACTGCTATGTGGATGATATATTCGCTTTTCATATTATCAGCTGATGCTAATGATAGACACGTAATAGAAGGCACGACATTTAATTCTTCTGAAAAATGTGTTCAATTTACAAGAACGAATATTGACTTTCTTTCAAAAGGTTTGATCGAAAGATTAAATAGACAGTACGGAATTAAAAAATGGAAGCCTTTAGAAATTGGATGTGTTGAAGTTGGAGGAAATCCAAATGAAAGAATTGTTTTAGTACTGGATAAATGGAAAATGTTAGACGGACAGATTATAATTGAAAGTGAAGGCCAGAGCCTATGACTGAACTCGAAATTGAAATTGAATTGAATAGACAAATGTCTGATTATTATCATGAAGAAAGAATGTTAAGATTTAGACAGAATATCAAAGACGCAGCATTTAGAGGTAAAATGATGGATATGAAAGTAATGCCAGTTGAAAAACAAGAAAGCTATCATGCATATATTGCAAGAAGATACAAAGAATTAGAGGATATTACTAATGTTTAGCAAACAATGTCAATCACATCTAAATGATGTAAATGAAACTGCAATAGGTCATATGTGTGGAGCAGTAATAATCGCAATTAAATTACAAGCTTTAGTTCCACTTTTGCTTATTCATAGTATTATTCCAAGTCTATTTACCACTACAGCATCTGGCACTATGAAAGATATATTAAAAAATAGAGGAACAGCAGATGAGTGACATTTTTGATTTTGGATTTACGGCAGTTACAGAAGAAGAACTTGAAGCAGTTCAAGATGCTGTTCAATCTCAAGCAAGCATTGGAGAAAATTTAGAAGTATTACAAGAAAAAGTTGATAAGCTGTATAATTCAATGATTCCATTACTATCTAATCTAAAGAAAAATCCACAGAAAGATTATATTCATTGGCCAAATAGACTTGAAAAAGTAGAACAATTTGAAGATCTGCTTACTAAAATCTATAAAGGTTAATTGTGACAAATATGTTACACCTATAATTAAATGCATCTTCGGGTGCATTTTTTTGTTTACATTTACTCCTAAATGGTATAGACTATATCTAACAAAGGAGACTACATAATGCAAGAATATAGAGAAATCGCACAAATGCTTCGGCAGCTAATTGCTAATACACAATCATCAGAAGATCCAATTCCAGCTGGCCACATCATGGCTTTGTCAGAAGTCTTCGATGATAAGGCTGATACTATTGAATTGGATATGATTGTAGAAATGCAAAGGAATGCAGTATGATTTATCGTTCTTATCAAAAGCCAGTTGTAATTGATCTCAAAAGTAAAGGTTGGGATGATGATACTATTATGAAGTTTCTTGACTATGTAAATAAGAAAGAAACTTTGATTAAAACTGGCCGTAAGAATGGCAAATATTCTCGTGACTCAGATAAATCAAAAGTTTACAGTGCTGAGTTTAAGTACGAACGTACTTATGGTCAGGGTAAAAAGTTTCAAAATCTTGAAGAAGCTCAAAAATATTGTGACAAAGTTTTAGCTTCAAAGACTTGGAAAAAAATATCAACTGCCGGTGTAAGAAATATTGCTTTGGCTGAAATGTCTGGTAGCAGAACAGCTGGTCGTGCATGGGCTCATAATATTGATCTTAATCGTAGAAGCGGTTTAAATCAATATGTTCTTCTCCATGAGATGGCACATAGCGCAGGCAATATGCACCATGATGTACGCTTTCGTATCACTCTTCTTAAACTGGTTTCTCGGTTTATGAGTAGCGAACAAGCTGCTTATCTTAAAGCTTGCTTCAAAGAAAAGAAGTTGAAAGTTACTGAGTCATCAAATATCAAATCTCCAGAAGTCTGGAAAAAGGGATATGACCGATTAGCAGCTGCTCGTAAAGAAAAAATGCTAGCATGAAAATATGTCAGCCAGCCTTATATGATTATCACGATTTAGAATTTATTTCTAAGCTGGTGGCAAAAAGGCTGGCTGACAATATTGACGATAAGTCAATTATCGAAGAAGTAAAAAACAAAGTAGGATCAACCTACATGGAATACATAATGAAACAAATTGAGGTACAAAAATGTTCGAACAACCGATTCTTGAAGGCATCTTCCTAGCATGTCTTCTTATAGCAATGTTAACATAGGAGAAATATAATGACATATGATAAACGTCATGGTGGTCCATACGATAGAGGAGCCGCCGATAGTTATTATAGAAGAGGTTTTAATCCTCATTATTTTGTTGAGGGTACATATAATAGTCCATGTATTAAAATGGAAGATATGATTCCAAAAGAAATTGTAGATTATACTAAAGGATTTAATGATAACGAAGAAGATGGTTGCTATAAAGAGTGGTAATATTAATGTGACAAATATGTTACACCTATAATTAAATGCATCTTCGGGTGCATTTTTTTGTTTACAATTGGCCAAAAATAGTATAGACTATATTTAACAAAGGAGAAACTAAATGAAATCTTTCACTTTTCAACCTAACCCAACCTTTCAATTTTCACTTCTTCCTATCTTCACTGATGGATTAGGGATTGACTACACAATCAATCCTGACAATACTGTTACTTTCTCTTCAAATGATGAGGATGCCCTTGAAGAATGCTGGGAACAACTATACGACGATCCCTTTGACCTCATGGCGGTATAATAATATGATTCTCGATACATACAATAAACCCACAAAAATTTCAAACGAAGTTCTTGACTCGGTAGTTTCATATGCAAATGAAATGCTTATTCTTGAAGACCTTGAAGAGCTTCAAATTGTATTTAAAAGTAAAAATGGAGATAATTGTGGTTATTTTGACGGTATTGGCGATGAAGAAGATGGTGTTGCTGCTATCGAAATTAATAGTAAGAAATCAGTCGAAGAAATAATAAAAACAATTTTTCACGAACTCGTCCATGTTCAACAAGTCCTTCATGAAAAATTCTGTGATATCGAAAAGACTTGGTTTGGTGAAACATATGAAGGGATTGATTATGAAAATCTCCCTTGGGAAATAGATGCATTTGAAAAGGAAGAAATTCTTTGGAATTCTTTTCAAAATATTGAAAATAATCCTTTACATTCGCTTAAAAGTGTGATAGATTAGACTTAACAAAGGAGAATATTATGATTGCTAAAAACCTAGATGATCGGCTGGCAATAATTAAAGCAATTGCTGAAAAGCAAAAAAACGAAAAGGCTCGCAAAGAGCGGTTGGCAACAATTCGTAAAAATACTGCAAAAGTTCGTATCGTTGCTCGTAAAAAGCGTACAGCTGAAGATAAAAAGCTTTCAGGTTTTACTGGTGGTCAAGATAATGTTAATCATTATACTGATGCATCTAAATATGCTAAAACATACTATGGCGAAACACTACATGAAACCACTCGTCATGATACAGATTGGGGAGATTACTAATGATTAATCCATTATGGATCGCATTCACTCTATTTTTCGGTGGGCTTGGTATTTGTCTTATAATACTGGACTCGATTGCAGGATACTTAATGTGCTATGGCGTATTAGTTTGGCTGTTTATAGCAAACAATACAGATCAACTGTTTATCGAAAAAGAAGATGAAGAAGAGGATTACTAGTAATGTTCGAACTAACAGTAATGGTTATATTAATAGTTCTAGCTGTAATATGTCTAGCTGTTCCGTTAGTTGGTATTATGTGGATGTTCTGGGATATGTTTTTAAGGAGTAAAAAATAATGGAAATTATGACAATTATCAACCTTTTCGTGGGCATTTTTTGTTTACGTGCTTATCTAAAAAGTGATCTTCACGAAGATCCATTTTGGATTACTTATGGACTTTTATTAATTTCTGCAGGAAACTTAGGCATAGTTCTTTATAAACTGTCTAACTAAGGAATTCGATATGGAAGATTATGAAGCATTTGGTAATGCACTTACATTCGCAACTAAGGCGCATTCCAATCAAAAACGTAAGTACACTGGTGAAGATTACATCACGCACCCTATCGCAGTTGCTGATATGATCGAAGAGCATCTGGATGACAATCCGCATTATACAGATCCTCATGGCCCAAACCCAGTTAGTGTTACTGTGGCTATGTCTGTGGCGCTTCTTCATGATGTTGTTGAAGATACATCATATAATCATAAAGACATCAAAGAGCAGTTTGGAGATGAAGTTGCGAAAGGTGTATGGTTTCTTACAGACGTTGAAACGTTTGTTGGTAATCGATCACTTCGAAAAAAGCTTGATCGTGATCGCTTAGCAAAAGCGCCGTATTGGGTAAGATTAATTAAGAAATTTGATATTCAGCATAATGCTGAAAGTATCAAAAAGCACGATCCTAAGTTCTGGGGAATTTTCAAACGAGAAACTGATGAGTTGCTTGAAGCTATGGGTATGCATAGCGACGAATACTATAACGGGCCAGCTGATATTCAGTTGGCATTTTAAAGGAGACTACTATGACTAATGATTTTAAATGGAATGTTCATCAAGACCCGGCAAGAATTAATCAAAAGCTGTGGCATGTAACATCTGGGCAAACGCTTAGGACTGTTTGCACTTCTGAAGAAGATGCAATTAAAATGTGTGAAAACTTAAATAAAGATCGTTGGCACCTTGACCGTGGTCAAACACGTCAAGATCGATGGGGTCATAGTAGTTCTAACATTAAAAACCAGTGGACATTCCAGTTGCAGTGATTTGGAGAAAACTAATGAATGAGCCTAATACACACGGATTTGAAAAGGAGGAAAATGAACATGATGTTGTGGACAAGGTTTATTTAGATATTAATCCTCGTCCACAGCAATCTGAAGTTGTTCAATCACTTAAAAACCAAGCAGGTGAAGAATGGAAGGCTAGATGTACTGAGCATTATGCTTGGAAAGCCGCTGATCATATTATTCAATTAGAAGAAGAAATCAAGTTTTTAAAAAAACTTATCAATAAGTATCATTTAGAAAATGATGCATTTACCGGAAAGGGTAATATCAATGACTGAAGTATTAAATGAAACCGCTAACAGTGATTCTCGTGATAAGTTTATGGGAATGCTTACATCAGGTGTATGCGAAGTAACCTTTACAAAAGTAAATGGCGATAAGCGAGTTATGACTTGTACTTTGCTAGAAGGTATGATTCCATCTGCTGAAAAAGATGAGCCTATTACTCAAAAGAAAGTTCGTGCTGTAAATCCTGAAGTCATTCCATGCTGGGACACGACCGCAAAAGGCTGGCGGTCTTTTCGTGTCGATAGCGTACAGGAATGTAAATATGTTTATCGCCCAAAAGTTTATTCTATGTAAATTAAAATAATCCTTTACAATCTCTTAAAAGTGTGATAGATTAAATCTAACGATAAAGGAGTATACAATGTCTATGCATATGATTCAAGGTGTTCAAGTACATGGCAAATCTAAAATCAAAAAGAAGCCGGGTTGGAAAGCAAGGGAAGCTGAACATCAAGCTTTTCTTGATCGTATGGGTGTGAAAGGAACTAAACAAGATTATCGTCATGAGCGGCCAAAATTTAAAGTTTCAAGAGATCAATTGTCAAATAGTATTGATAATGGTACACTAAAAGAAACGAATAAATATACAGGTAATGAGATTGCTGGTATTGTTGTAACACATAAAAGTAATCTTATGCCAATTCGTAAAGACAATAAACAGGCAGCAGTTGATGCAGCGAGTATGCGTAGATGATTTTAGATAAACATGTTATTAGAATAATTACTAATAATGTGAATATGACGGTGCCATATTACCTTATGGCATCGTATGCTTATTATGAAAAAGATGATCCAATATTATCTGATGATTTTTATGATAAATTAGCAAAAAATATTATTAAGCAATGGGACAACATTGAACACTATCATAAACATCTATTGAGTAAAGACATGTTAGAAGCAGGTAGTTATATTGGAAAATATCCAACTATCATCTCGGCGTCCCTCAAGAGCTTAAGAAAGGCCGCTAAGAAATGAATCAGAACGATAGAGACTTTATCATTAATGTAGTCGATCGACTTCTAAAAGCCCCTTATGCAACTCTTACTAATTCTGAAATTGTTAAATTAAAAGGTTTACTTAGAAAATTATGATTACAGTTGAACATAAATATGATCATAGTATTATTACCATTTTAGATAATAATGGAAAAACCGATGATGTTGAAATTATAGTTGACGAAGAACTTTGTTATATTCGTCAATACACTGATGACGATGATTTTAATATTGTGGTAATATCACCATACATGTTAAAAGAATTAGTAGCAGCATATGATATGGCTGAAGGCTCATATGTTACTGCAGGTAAATCATAAAAAAAATAAAAAAAAATGCGTTTAAGGGTTTACAATGACTCTTATTTGTGTTATTATAGTCATATGTTAAGGAGATAACTATGCTTGAACTTGGTTTACTAGTCAGTGGAATTATTATTACTTCTTTTGTTCTTGGTCGTAGAAATGCAGAAGAAAAAAACGTCGAAGGCATAATTGATCTTGTAATTACTAAACTATGTCATGATGGCTATATTCATTACGAAGAAATGGATGATGGAGATTATGACTTAATCAAAATAGAGGACTTTGATAATGGTAACTCGTAAGCTTGGAAAAAAAGTTAAAGCTAAGCAAACATTTTCCCGACGTAAGTCAACTGGATTTGCGGCAGGGCCAATGGGAAACTTTCGTGATTTCAATGATTATTGCCGTACTGATCTTGATAAAAAAGATGTTTCATCAAAAATTAAATCTTATATTAAAACAACTATGCCAAAAGATCAGGCTAAAATCGCCATTGAAGCGCCTGAATGGGCTTTTACTTCTATACCTTTTGTAGCAGCTACTATTGCATGGAAAGAAATGGGTAAGGAATTTCCGGTATGGTGGAAAGCTGAAGATTGCTTAAATCGTCATATGAAAGAAATTCTAACTCGTGGCAAAAACAATATTGCTCGAAAAGCTGAACTAGGTGACGACACATCACCTCAAAGAAAAACTATACAGGAAATTTTAAAAGAAAAAACATCAGAATTTATTGCCCAAGTTGAATATGTTCTTGATCAATATGATCCTAAAAATCATAAGGAATGCATGAACTATTCACTCTATGATGAATTAAAAAAAGTTGATGCTGCAAATAATACAGCCAAAGCTGTTTTGGATTACTATACACCTATTCGTAATGAAGCAAAAGAATTAGTTGAAGATAAAACCGAAGATTTAGTCGAAGCATTTTCATATCTTTCCGTTTCAGAACGTAAAAAATATTTTGAATTTCTCAATCAACTCGTAAATGATGCTGATAAATTCATGGCATCAAAAAAGGCATTACGAGCTACTCGTAAGCCAAAGGTTAAAACTGCAGATAAGCAAGTTGAAAAACTCAATTACGCAAAAGAGTCAAAGGAGTTTAAGCTTACTTCAATTCATCCAACCTCTATAATTGGTGCAATGCGTTTGTATACCTTTAATGTAAAATACAAAGAGCTAACAGAATATGTATGCCAAAAATCTATTGGGTTTGAAGTAAAGGGTACTACTATTCTAGGCCTTGATGCTGATCTTTCACGTAGCACTAAACTTCGCAAGCCAGATGATTTTATAAAAGCGGTTTTGACAAAATCTGCAAATCAAATTAGAAAAGAATGGTCTGAGCTCACGACTAAAACTAAAGATAAAGTAAATGGTCGCATCAATAAGGATACTATCCTTGTTAGAGTTATGGCTAAATAGAAAGGATGATTATGCAAGAAGAAGTTAAGTTCATGAACAGAGCCAAGTTTGGTAAGTTAATTGAAGAGCAAGTTGTTGATAAAAAATTATCATATATGGAAGCTGTTATTGTGACATGTGACATCACTAATATTGATCCACAAGATGTAAAAAAGTTTATATCAAATGTGATTCGAGAAAAAATTGAAGCTGAAGCAATGAGTCTTAATTTTTTACCAAAGCAAAATGAATTGCTATTTGAATGATACGATGGTGGGATTATGTAGTGATATACATATTTGCAGATATACTTTCGTATATTGTAATTAATCTTTCTAGCAGCCTTATAATCGTGGCGGTGATGTTCTTAAATGCCTATTATTTTTGGGAATGGTATTGCGCTTTAAGGAGTAATCATGAGCAATGAAGAAATAAATAAATTTATTAAAATGTTTAAAGGAGTGCTACCCGATCCAGACAATTATCCAGTAACTTTTGACTACTATTATCAACTATATAAACACACAAAGGAAAACAAGAATGTTTGAACTAATTATGATTACGATGCTCTTTTTGAATGATAATGAAGAGTTTTTTGCTGCTGGTCCAGCAAATGCAGCGGCTGGAAATACATGGCAATATGTCGGAACTCAACCTGTTCCCGAAGGTCATGTTGCAATTCCATCAGTCAATCCTGACACTGGTAAAGAAACTGTTCTTTTTGTTAGAAAATAATATAAATAAAGGTATACTTCATGTCAAAAATGTGGTATAATAATTCAGTTAATACAAAACATAATTCAGCAAATATAAGGAATACAATATGTCTTTTGCAAATCTAAAACGGAACCGCGGCCAAATTGATAAACTCGTGGCAGCAGCAGAATCTGCTGGCGGTGCTAAAAACAAATACACAGACGATCGTATTTGGAAACCTACGGTCGATAAACAGAATAACGGTTATGCTGTTCTTCGTTTCCTCCCAGCTACAGAAGGTTCTGAGTTGCCTTGGGTTCGTTATTGGGATCATGGCTTTAAAGGCCCAACTGGTAAATGGTACATTGAACGATCACTTACATCTATTGGACAAGATGATCCAGTCGGTGAAGTCAATAGCCGTCTTTGGAATAGTGGTGTTGAGTCTGATAAGACAATCGCTCGTAACCAAAAACGTCGTTTGCATTATGTATCAAACGTTCTTATCGTATCTGATCCAGGTAATCCTGCCAACGAAGGTAAGGTATTTCTCTATCAATATGGTAAGAAAATCTTTGATAAACTAATGGATGCTATGCAACCAGAATTTGCAGATGAAGAACCAATCAATCCATTTGATTTTTGGACTGGTGCTAACTTCAAACTAAAAATTCGGGATGTCGAAGGTTATCGCAACTATGATAAATCAGAATTTGCTTCTCAAGAGACGCTTTCTGAAGATGATGCAAAACTTGAAGGTCTTTATAATTCAATGCATGATTTGGCTGAGTATACTGACCCTACTAAATATAAGTCTTATACAGAGCTAAAAACTAAATTGATGAGTGTACTTGGAGAAGCAGCAGTTGCTGGAGCTCCCACAGTAGCCCAAGAGCGTAGCCTTGGAGAAGAAAAAGTAGCGGCACCTATTAAATCGGCTCCTGAACCTGCAATGAGTGCTGTAGCTAGTTCAGATGATGATGACGATATTATGTCGCATTTTGCTAATTTAGTTAACGATTAAATATAACTAGGTAATGCCGGCTTAATTGTCGGCATTACCATCGTCTCAGGCGATTGAGCAGGCCACCGTATTCATCATCAGTTGACGTTGCTGGTGCCGTGACATAATTATAAGTTTGATTATTAACCATAGATTTTAAACCTTCATTTTGAGGTCTCATAGCCTGTTCTGTTATTAATGCTTCAAGCTTATCAGCTATTAGCCCTAATTTATCAGATTGTGCTAGCCTTTCAAGCCGCTCGTCGTCAGCTTTCTTATTTATTAGATGCTTATTCATAGCACTATGTTCATTTGCTAAAAAAGTTTTCATCTGAAGATAATTGTGATCCTGCATATCCCCAGTCTTAGGGTTAAACGCTTGCACACCCAGTATACCCGCGAAAGGTTTTAATCCCTGTTCTGTTCTTTCTGCAGTGGCCGCCGCTACTTCTTGCTTTGAAGTCAACGGACCTGGACCTTCTGTTCCAGATCCTAATCCGAAAAAGTCCATTACAGCTTTTCCAGCGCTGCCTAATTTATTTACGCTTCTTATTATAGTATTTTTAATATCTTCTATGCTTGGAATAAGATCAAAAATCATAGCTAGCATATCAGCCACTTTTTTACCTATTTCTTCCATCAAATTAAACTCACCAAGCGGATTAAATTCAGCAATTTTGTTTGGAATAGTATCAGTAAAGAAACATTTAACCGCTTCAAATTTTTCAGTAATAAATTCCATTACATCAAAATTTTCTAGAGGTGATAAAAAATTACTAATTTTTTCTGGAATTGTATCAGTAAAGAAACATTTAAGACTTTCCCATTTTGCGCTAATATTATCTAATATACCTGTGCCACCTGCTTTTATTATTTCCCATACTGCTTTCATTGCGGCTGGTATTTTAACGGTATAAAAATCAACAAGAAAATCCCAATACATTTTAAGACCAGTTTCTGCAGTACCTAATAGATTGCTTCCTAATGCTTTTATTGTTTCCCATACTGCTTTCATTTTAGCTGGTATATCTACAGTGAAGAATTCAACAACATTACACCAAGTATCTTTTATTCCAGATATTATATCAGAACCGAAAGCTTTTATTGATTCCCAAGTTTCTTTCATTTTAGCTGGTATATCTACAGTGAAGAATTCAACAACATTACACCAAGTATCTTTTATTTTAGATATTATATCAGAACCGAAAGCTTTAATCTCTTCATATTTTGTAGTAATTTTGGTGTTGACTCTGAGAAACCAATCAACTACTCTGGCCCAGGTTGCAGCAATTGGAGCTGCAACATTATCAACAGCGGTGGTAAGCCAATCAGTAAAATATTTTGGTACATCTACAGTAAAGAATTTTACTACTTCATCCCACTTAGTTTTAAGTAAATCTTTACTGATGTCCCATGCTGTTACAAATTTATCTTTTGTAGTTTCAATCCATCCCGGTATTGTTTCAGTAAAGAATCCAGAAAGCACTTCCCACTTTTCGGTAATATAAGCTAATCCATCTTCAATATGACATGATAAACTATTCCACATATCGTCAAAACTTTTACTTATAGAGGGTATAACCACTTCCATGTCAGGCATAAGACTTAGAACAGCATCGTAAGAATTTTTAAGAAGCCACAATAAGCCCATAGATTCTGTTGTCATTTTTCCGGCTTCAAAATCCCATCCTAAAGCCGCTTTAAATAGTTCATTCAAACCTGCGCCGAACTCTCCACTTAATATTAAATCGATACCATTAAATATGGTTTCAATACTTTTCACAACTGTTGAGAGTGTTACACTAACAAAATCTTGAATAGTACACTTAATTCTATTAAGTGGTTTTACAAGAAATTCGGTTATTGAATTTATAGTATCTTCTATTGTTTTTGTTAGATCTGTTTTCTCACCGTTTTCATCTACAAAAAAACCTACTATTTTATTTTTTATAGAAGTAAATGAAGTTTTTATAGAATTCCAACTTTCTTTTATTTTTTCTATAGCTTCTTGAAAATTTTTATTTTCACCAATATCTTTAAAGGTTTGATAAATTAAATATATTACTGCACCTATACCAGTAGCTCGAGCTCCGAACATAAACATACGTTTTAGCATTCCGAAAATTTTTGTAAATTTTAAGAGAAATCCCCCAGCCCAAGCAGCTACCCCGCCTAGCATTGAACCTATTCCACCCATAGAACCACCTGCATCACCACCGCTAGCACCGCTGCCGCCAGAAGTGGCAACCGCGCTTGATGTTCTTCTCGATGCTTCTCTTTCAGCTTCCAAATCTTGACCAGATTTTCTTGCTTGCTCTTTTTGAAATTTTAGAAGATCTTTCACACTTTTTGACAGATCACTAATTTCTTTTTTAGTCTCTTTGGCTGTGTCGTTTTGATTCTCGTTTACATTAACAAGCTGCTGTGTTAACTGTTCTATAGTTGCCATATTATTCTATCCTATTACGTCTTCCCAAGATTACGCTCTTTTGCTTTGTCGTTTTCTTCTTTTATGTGTTCACTTAAAAGCATAATATAGATTTCTCTTTCCCACGGTATCATGTTTTCTAGTTCACTTAACGAATAATTATGGTCTTGCATCATCCTGAAGTTACTCTTATAAAAATTTATAAGACTATCATGAGAGAGGCATACTAAAAAAAATCAGCCATTCCTTGTAGTTTAATTTCATTATGATGATTGCAATTCTCACAATCAAATTCAATATTCTTTATAATCTGCGGCATTTTCTCAGTATAATTTTTTATCATCTCAAATTGTGCTGTGCTTAAAGAATCAATAAATGCAGTCACTGATTCCTGTGATTCGTCTCTCAGTATAATTTGATCATCAACTGTATTTACGTATTTAATACAATTACCAATCATCATCATTGTAAGTTCAGTGCTACTCATTTCTTGCATTCCAGCTTTATTTAAATCACTATAAGCTGGCCATTGCATTTCTAAACTAATATCGTCTGTAAGAACAATTGTTGATGACACATCAGGCATAGCCGGAGCAATATCAGATAGATCAACAACTAATTCATTTGATTCTTCGCATTCAGTACATTTTAAATTCAGTTTACTTGTTTCTCCAACAGATTTAGATCTAATAGTTACGAACATATATTCAATATCAAATATTGCGAGTTCATTCCATTTTATATCACTTTCCTCTGTATCGACACACGCCTTTATGGTATCAATAATTGATGAGAACATTTGATTTGAATCTTCTGATTCCATAGCAAGCATCAGAACCTTTTCTTCTCTTACTAGATAAGGTCTAAAACGTACTATTTGACCAGTTGATGGAATAGTCATTTCATATTTAGGTTTGTCATTTAAAATTGGTAGTGCCATTATATTACCTCATGGTTTAAAATTATAAATATTATCCGATATTTCTGAATGGATCTAACCATACACTTTTTAATTTATTTAAATCTCGTACATCTTTTACGAATTTATCAATTCCGTCAGGAAGACCTAAGCCACTGCCACCTGGAACATTTTTCATAGCGGAGGGTATCTGTGACAAATATCGAGTATATGTTATAGTCACGGTTGTATCTACAATACCGTTATTTTCGTTCGAAAAATCTTGTTGATTTATAGTCACAGGAAAAGCATCTATTAATGAAACGCCAAATAAAGGAGATCCCTCTGTTGAAAATGCAGTTATTGTCATATCTTTTGCGTATGATTTTTTAAAGTTAAGTTCTCCTTCATCTTGATCTACTTGTGTATTTTGCCAAGTTTGAAAATATTTTCTTATTGGAAAATCATTTGGTTCATAAAAAGAAAGTGTTACATCTGATTGAGCATAACCATAAGTAATTTTCTCTTGTTTCATTCCTATTACCCGCTCTGATGTTAGCATTTGATTCATAGGTAAAGAACAGGATCTGCATAAAAAATGTAAGGTATCTCGAGCTGGCAGACCCTGAGCCACTGCAGCAACTCGCGATTCATTGCTTGGAGGTTGAAATTTGTTGTGGTCATCTTCTATGGTTCTACCTGCAGGCAAACCTATCACAAATTTATTTGATCTTGCTAGGCCTTTTCCGATCTGACCTTTAAAAGCATCAATATTAAATATACGACTATTACCCATTTATGATCTTCCTCGAATTTTGATATACTTCTCGACCAGATGCTTTATTCCAGGATGCAGTTGGAAGAAATGTAGCTATCTCCCACTCAGGTGCATGCACAGTTGCAAGTCTACTTTTCAAATGTTTCTTTAAATAATGTTTAATAGTAGGTTTGTAGTATTTCATATTTGTTGCGGCTTTGACTGTTCGATATGTAACATTAAAATCATCTTGCCCTGCATTTTCCATTAGAGCATCAAGAAATTTAGCTCGTAAAGTAGGTGGCAAATAATGAAGATTCATTCCTAAAAAGCCTCCCTTTGCTTTACCAATAATAATTACAAGCGGAAAGCTATCATAAAATGGCAATGTTTCTTTATGCTTTGGATCATAGAAGAACATGCACATCTTACCAATATCAGTATTATTAGTAAGAGTCAATTCATCTTCTTGCATTAATGTACCTTGTTTAATTCTACGAAACTCTTTTCCGCGCATAGAAGTAATTTTCTTGCGGAACCATTCACGCGATTCTTTAGAACGAGGTGTAATTCCCGCTCTAAAGGCTTCTAATTCTAGTGTTTTAAATATCTCTGTCATGAATCTATTTATACTTTTTTCTTAGGTTTCTTCATTGGAGGAAGTGGTTTCATTTTTTTTGGAGGTTTTGGCATTATTCCCATTTGCTGTAGTGTATGCTCTGTCCATATCTGAAATTCCCATTTATGATCTGCTGCATACGATTTAGCGGCTTTCCATTTATTCATATTCTTTACATATGCTAGACCTTCGGTTATGTACCGTTTAGTTTTTTTACCTGGATTTTTTGGAGGGCGTGTCTGAACATCTGGTTTTATTTCAATTAATAATGTTTTTCCGTTCTTAAAAGTAACCTTAAGATCTACAAAGTATCTATGATATTTTTTATCTACTTCATAAAGATAAGGAACTATAACTTCTTCACTAGACCATGAGACTACATCAGTTTGTTCATCACACCATCGAAAACAATGTCTTTCCCACATCGAGCGATATACGATTTTAGTATAATCTCCACGATATTTACGAGGATTTTTTGGATTAAATTTACCCGAGTATGTTTTCATGTTTTCCTATATAAATATAACTAGTAGAATTTAGCTTTATTTATAGGAAATTTCGTATGGTATTTAACGTCGAAGATACGGCTGCTAGGCTCAGAGGAACAAGAAAACGAATCATGGGCAGTCTTGATTTCGAAGCCCGTGCCGGGAGGCAAATGGGAGGTCTCGATTTCGAAGCTGAAGCCGATGTTGCAACTGCAAATGCAGTGAAAACAAGAAAAAGAAGATTTAAATTTCCTTTAGTAAATGAAAACGATTATAAAGCTTATATCTTATTTCAACCAATAATTACTACTCCTCCAGAGTTAGGTGAGTCAATGAAAGCTTTTGGTGAAATGTTTAAAAGCTTAGCAGATCTAACAATAAGAGCTGCAACTGGTGTTACTCCGACTGAAGATCCCATGGAGCCGGATGGAGGTCAAGCTAATTTTGTTTCAAATACTAATAATATTATGTCAAATGAAAAAAAAGAATTAGGAAAAAATAGCTGTAAAATGTATATGCCTTCAAATATAACATTTCAGGACGGCGTTAATTATTCTACAGCCGATCTTGGCTTTATGGGAGGTGCTGCTTCAGAAGCAATATCTAATGGCGGTGGGTTGTTAGAAGGTTTAGCTAGTGGTGGCTTATCTTCACTTGATAATTTTTATCAAGCATTAAAAGGTTCAGTTAGTCAAGATGCAGCAAGATTAGGAGTAACACGACTTGCAGGTATGGCTGGTAAAAATGGAGCAATAGATGGAGCAGTACGAGGATCATTAAGAACTTCACCTATTTCTAATATGACAATGTTATTTGATAAACCTAATTTAAGAACATTTTCATTTAGTTTTAAAATGCAACCAGTTTCAAAAGAAGAGGCGTTTGAAATTGTTCAAATTGTAAAATTCTTTAGAACTGAATTATATCCAGAAGCGTTTAATACCGATACTCTTGGAGGAATAAGTGTTCCATTTGGATACAGATTTCCAAATGAAATTCAAATCAGTATGCACTACGGAGATAGAGGAAATAATAGAAACTTTATAAAATTCAAACCGTGTTATTTAACTAATTTTCAAGCAACTTTTAATGCTCCATCTGGATCTTTTTTCAAAGGTGGAGATTGGCAAGAAACGACCATATCTATGACATTACGAGAAAATGAATTGTTGAATAAAGATGATATACGGAAAGGATACTAAATGGGATATTTTGCTCCGTTTGAAAATGTACAATATAAATTTGGAGGTGCAGACAATGCACTTACAATTTTTCAAAATGTATCTGCATACGCAGATATTCTTGACACCTTTAAAGAGTCATTTCAGCATTATTTAACTTATACTGTTTTAGATGGAGATAGACCAGATGTAATATCTGCTAAATTATATGATGACCCAAAATATTACTGGACATTTTATTTGATGAATGATCATGTTAGAAGAGGTGGATGGCCTCTTGGGTATAATCAGCTATTAGAAAAAACCACAGCCGCATATCCTAATACTACTCTTGTTTTTAGAACTGATGATGATGGAGTACCGCATGTAGGACACCCTACAAGTAGTTCTGACTTAGTCAAAATATTTGGTGTAGGTAGTTTAGTAGAAGGTACCCAATCAGGCGCTACAGGTACAGTAATTCGAAAAAATTTAGATTTAGGTCAAATAGTTATTAGTAATTCTACCGGAACCTGGATAAACGGAGAAACAGTAAAGTTCGATAGAATAATACAAAATCCTCTTTCTTTGACCGATCCCGATTCAGTTGTACCATATCCTGATATTACTTTATTTGAAAATGCTAAATTAAAATCCTCATCTCTTGAAATTTATTCTGCTCATCATTACGAAAATGCTAATGGAGAGTGGGTAGATATCGATGTGAGAAGTGAAAATCAAAGTTCTCTTATAAAAGAAGTCACTCTATTTGAGCATCACACAGTTAAAAATGATGAGCTAAGAACTATTAAAGTATTAAAAGCTGGAGCAATTCGGGCAGTTCATAGAGCATTTATAGAACATATGACTGGATAATTTTCAAATGGCAGAAATTAGTAAATATAGCAATCCATACGAATACGTTATCGAAAGAGTTGTGATAACAGCAGACCGTTGGAATGAATGGGCTGCTGAAGGTTATGATATTAAAAATATGATAAACGAAATAAGTTTTTTTGAATCTTTAGAAAATCCGTTTTTAACCGCAAATTTAGCATTTTTAGATAATGAAAATTTAGGAGATAGATTTCCATTTCAAGGAACTGAAAGAGTTGAAATAACAATTTTAGGCGGTGATGGATTAGATGATAATGGTCAAAACTTTATTACTAAACGTTTTATTGTAAATAAAGTAACAAACACTGGTAAAAGTAACGATAATAATGAAATTGTGTTACTACATTTAATAGAAGAAAGAGCTTATCAATCAAATTTAATGAGTGTAAATAAAATTTTTAAAGCCATCGAAAGCCGAGGAGGTTTTAATGCCGGCGGATTTTCTAGTACTGCTACTGATATAATACAAAGTTTACTACGTGAATTAGATAGATATACTCATAGTGGAGCTGATTATTTTTTAAGTAATGAGTTATTATTTAATAAAAATAGAGAACCAGTTATAGACGGATCCTTAAAAGTTATTATTCCAAATATGGGTCCTTTAGAAGCAGCAAAATGGTTGTGTGATAGATGTGTGACAACGAATGGGTTTCCATATTATGTGTATGCTAGTATGGGTGATGATAAAATTAGATTTTTAGATTTAGAAACTATGTTAGAATTACCTTCTTTAAATAATCCAGGAACTGGGCTAGTTCCATACACATATTCTGAAGCTATAGCAGCCAAAGCGCAAACTTTAAAACCTATTGAAAAATTATTTTTAATTAAAAGTCATATGTATAAAGAAAATGAAAGTCAGAATACGTATAATATGCTAGGTCTGGGCCCTGCTACATATAATTTTATTGATACGTTTGAAGGCACTATTCATGTTAGAAAACATAATCCAGGAGAAATGTTTGCTAGAGCAAAAATGCTAGGTATTATGAATGAATTAGATATTCCGGTGTATGACGACAAAGCGGTTTTTGCAGGTAAAAATATTGGTCAATATAATGCAGCTACTATAACAAATATTACTACTAGCCATTCTCAAAGTGGAATATCTAGTGGTTTACCAGATGATATTAGAGGTTATAACGAATGTGAAGATGGAAACTTGCATAATTTAAAAGTAACAGCATTAGGATTAAGAACTTATGTACATAAGTCTGGATTAACTATTACAGTTCCAGGTAAAAATTTCTTAGCAAAAGACAAAAATATGTCTATAAGTAATAAAATATCTGTTGAATTTAAAAAGAATGCTATGCATCATAGAGCAGAAAATAATGAAGAGTTAGATATAAAAAAATCTGGAGATTATATTATACACACTGCTAAACACACTTTTAGTCCGGCTGGAGATGGAGCATTTTCCACTACTTTAGGCCTAATTAAATTAGGTCATAGAAGAAGGTAAGATTTAAATGAAAAGTTTATCGAGCGCGTATTGGGGAGATGATCCAAGATTTTTTATTGGAAAGGTTAGAAGAAATGACGACCCCAAAAGAATGGGAAGAGTTCAAGTTAGAATATTTGGTATTCATGATAATTTAGAAATTGCTGACGTTGATTTACCTTGGGCTCAAACTTTAATTCCAGTCACTTCTCCTGGAATATCAGGTGATGGTGAAAACAGTGTATTAGGCCGCGGGGCGATGGTGCATGGTATGTTTTTAGACGGAAAGTTATCACAAATACCTCTAGTCCTTGGAAGCTATATTACTAGACAATTACCGTCATATATTCAAGCAAGTGATCCTTCTTTAGAAAATCAATTAGTTGATGGCGGTGAAAATGTTGCAGTTAGATCTGAAGGAAAATATTCTAAAGGTGATGGAGTTTCAACTCAAGCGAATTCAGCTGAGATAGAAGCAATTGCTAAAGCTATGCCAGGAAATGGAACAGAAGAAAAACTATTTACTGCTTTAAGTAATTTTATGCAACCAGCTCAAGTCTGTGGATTCATGGGAAATATTAGAATAGAATCTGGACCAGGTGGTGGACGAGATTATAGAGGAGTTTATACTGTAACAAAAGCATCAAAATCACACCAATATCAGAGTAGCTATGAAGGTCAGTCAGTATTTTTTAAAAGCGGGCCATGGAACGAAATAATTAATCCTGATGATGTTGGACTTCCTGCATTTGGTTTGTGTCAATGGAGGGGTCAACGTTGGGAAAATTTAATATTATTTTCTGAAAAAATGAATTTACCGTGGCAAAGTTTGGATGCACAGGCCCGATTTATATGGCACGAATGTACAGATAGCGGTCAATATAATGAGAAAAGTGCTTGGGGACATATAAATTCATGTGGCAGTGATGTAGCAAATACTGCTTATAGCGTGTGTAGATTCTTTGAAAGACCTTCGTTTAAGTTCATAAAATATGGTGGAGAATTTGGTTCATGTCCATATACAGCTGGCGGCACGAGTAAAAATAGCGGTGGGCGAAGATATTGGTCAAAGTCTTTAAGAGAAAGAATTAAATGGGCTAAAGTTTATCATCGTAGATTTGTTAGTGGTAGTTCATAAGGAGAGCTGATTGTGGATATTAAGAATTTAAATTCAAAACTAAGTAACGTAAGAGGTACTTTAGATTTCGAAAATCTGACTTCAAAAGTAGACATCGTTGGTAAAGGCCTTAAATCGCTAAGTGATACTAAAATGCTATTAAATAAAGTTGGAAATAGTATTAACGGAATTAAATCAGTTACTGAATCTTTACCTGAAGCTAAAGAAAGTATAGCTAATCTTATTGCTGTAGCTCCTATTGTAGAACTAACAAATAAAATGCCAGGTCTTGAAGATAAGATGAATAAGTCTTTAACTGCAGCAGAAGCTGAAATTGTTCAGCAAATGAGCGCACGACCTTGGACTAATCCTGATACTGGATTTGTTGGTATTCCAAAAACAGAAAATGCGGATATAAGAGCTGGTATAAAGAAAGCTAATAAATTGCTTGGAACACCAGCTTCTATTCAATCGAATATTAATAAAATTACAGGATCACTTCCAAAATTTGACGACATAATGAAGGGTATTGTTCCAACTGAATTGCTTAGTGCTGCAAAAGATAGTCTTGATAAGGTAGCTAAATTAGAAGCCTTAGCAGATGGGCTTGAAACAAATTTAACAGGCAATTTGAATAGATTAACATCAATTCCTACACAACTAAAGGGTCTAACTAGTGGTCTAGGTGGAATATCTTCTGCTTTGAATGTAGATTTAGATATATCAATAAAAGGTGTAGATCAAATTTTAAAGACTGTTACTGATGTTGACAATAATATAAATGCGAAACTTGGAGTAATTCAAAATGCAAAACTATCTGCAGAAAATCATATAAAAAGAGGTATTCAAGATTTAGCTGGTTCGGTTTTATCAATTGAAAACACGATTCAATCCGTAAAAGATCTAAAAGAAGAAAATTTTACAAAAGTTATTAACGATATTAATAAAGCATCTATAATCAAAAGCGCTAAGGATGGTAAAATTGTACCGTGGAAAAATCCTAATACTGGTGAAGTTACAACTTTTGGTTCTAATATTGTTCCATATGTAAATCCAGATACTGGTCAAATTACTATTCCAGGAATGGATCCTGCACAGTCAAGAGCTATTATTGAATCACAATTAGGAATATCTATTAGTGATATAGAAAACAAAGTTAATAGTCTTACAACAGATCTTTCTACCAATGTAGAAACTGATGATAATGATGCTCCTCCGTTGTCAGCACCGCAAAGTGATATAGGACAAGCAGCTTCGAATTGGGATGGAAATAAAACAACTATATCTGATAATTCTAGAAAAGTTGAAAATCCAGGTGAATATGCATTTACTCGAGTGAATACATACGACGAATTAGTGGCTGAATTTAATAGTGTTAAAAGAGAAATTACAGAAATGATTGTTCATTGGTCTAGTCATTTTTTAGATCAGGCACATGCCGGAGCAGCGGAAGTTCATGCTAGATCAATAGCATTAAATCATCAAGGATGCTCTTATCATTATATCATAAAAAAGAATGGACAAATAGAAAGAGGACGGCCGGTATATATAGAAGGAGAACACGCTCCGGGTCACGATAAATACAGCATTGGTATTGCATTTATAGGAGGATTGAATTCATATTCCTCAGAAAAAAAAGAGAACTGGGTGTATGGAAGAGAATCGTTGACATCATCACAATATATTTCATTTGATATGATGTGTAAAGCATTTTATACTATTTGGCCAGGTTGCAGTATATTCGGTCATAACGAATTGCAAGATCAAGAATTAGATCCTGGATTCGATGTAGGTAGTTATTTAAAAAATAGATATAAGAAAACTAATCAAACAGATCCTAGTCTTCCAGCAATGGATCAGGATGCTTTAGTTGGAGAATCGCCTATGGCATCAGATGCTCTGACACTGTATAATGCTCCAAATGTTATTCCTACACCGGCGCCAGCGGTCTCACCGAATGTAGTAGATAAAGAACAAGTAAAAACCGCGATACCTCTTCCAGAAAAAATTCCAGTTGCAGTTCATGGATATGATGAAATTGTAAGTCTTCTTAATGACAAAAAATTAAAAGCCGGAGACGTTATAAAATCGTTTGATGTTATTCCAGATGAGGTATTGAGAGTCGGTGTAAATAATCAAAGTGTAGGAGATTATTTAAAACAGGGCTTAAATCTTGAAGACGCTACTAATGCTGCTACTGAAATTAAAGATAAAGCTGGAAAAGTAATTGAGACTGTAGATGACTTTAAATTTTGGGGGAGCGGCGCATGAGTTTAAGATCAGATCTTGATACTCTAATCGATAAGAATAGACAAGCGACATTACAAGGTAAAACTTTAGGTACTGGATTTGAAGATCCAGCCGGAGAATTACCTCGATCTGAATATTTTTATCAACCAGGAACGGAAAAAAGTACAAGAGGAGAAACAATTCATAACCTAGAAACAGACGTTGCTGTTACAGTAGGTCGTGAAGATATATCTCTTGTACATGAAGTTCCATCTTCTGCAACTGAAGTATCAATTAAGACAACACCGAAAGGCCATGTGATTCTTTATGATGATACTATAGGCAGCGAAAGAATTCTACTTAAGCATATGTCAGGCGCCGGAGTTGAAATGAAACCAGATGGCTCTATTATTGTTAATGCAAGAGGTAATAGAGTAGATTTGATAACTGGTAATCATCATCTATTTACAGAAGGAAATGGCAATCTTACTTATTCAGGTGACTTAAATATGAATATCGGTGGAGATTTTAATCTTGATGTTGGAGGAAATTATAATCTAAAAGTTGGAGGTCATTGGATCGTAAACGTCTTTGGGTCTTATACTAAACGAATTATTGGCATGATGGCTGAAACTATTCAAAAAGTAAAAAGTACTACTGTATTAAAAGATGTTACAAATACATTTCTTGGAAAACTAAGCACTTCAGTAAAAGCAGATTATGAGTTTGTTGTGAGAGGTGAAGCAGATTATAATCACAAAGGATCTACAACTCTTACATCACAAACTGAAATATCTTTAAGTTCTCCTAATATCAATATTGTTGCTCAGGATTTGACTGCTACAGGTAATACTGGAACTATTGGTGGTGAGAATATTGTAATGTATAATTATAATATGTTTACTGGCCATTCAATAAATGCAATTGACAATGTAACAACTGCAACTATCTATAATGATACTCAAGTGACAACAGGTCATATGAATATTCCAGTTGTATACGGTGATTTACAAGGCACGGCCACTCAGGCAATGGTATCAAACCAAGCTGGCCTTCATCCTTCGTCTGGCGCACACGCTGGTTCAGGATATGGTTATTCAGCCGCAACAGATACAACTGCTGACATTCCGCCAAATACTACAAAGGGACCAAAGAAATGGCCAACAGACGCTGCGAGCGATTATGGGCCAAGTGGATTAGATAATTTAAAGCCATTACCAACCGCAACTACTTCTTCTATATTCTTAGATAAATCTGCGTATATGGTACAATCAGTTTTTGTAGATGAAGATGATGGAATCTATAATTATATGGATAAAACCGTTACAACAGCAGGAGTTACAGAGAAACCTCTCACTACAGCTGAAATAAGAATTAAAATGCGTAATCCAGCAAATAAAAATAATTTATCGTTTACTCAAGAGCAAATCGCGGCTGGGGTATTGTCTTCTTCATATACTGAAAAAGTTCCTCCACATATAGATCGTATAGTCGGAAAGAAAACTCAATCTAGAATGGGAGGGCAAGTCATCGGTGCGGTTGATCCTACCACCATAATTTCTAGATATAAAGCGAGCGATACATCTAAAAAACAAATTAAATTTATTGTACCTGAAGCACAATATAATCCAAACCATATTAAAACTATTAAAATGGGAACTCTTCTTTCAGCTGGCGTACCAATCGCAAAATTCTTTCCAAATTCTGAAACAATGAATCATATGAGTCAGATTGAAAGACATAGAGTAGCAAGGAATTTAGTTGGTAGTGTTAAGCTATTAAAATTAGTAAAAGCTCCTAAATTTATGGATGGATTTAATGTAAAAATAGTTGAGGGTGTCCAAAAATTAGGGCCAAGTGACAAATCCGCCCCAGAAGACTCTATTACAAAATTATCAAGTACTGGTAGGGTAGTTGCATTTGAAGTTAGAAATGGTAGAACTGGTGAGCTGTCTCCTGATGTAACTTTTGACTTAGCTAGTTATTTAAAAGACAATGCAGAATTTGATAAATTAATATTATCTTACGATACATATGAAGTAGATGAATTATCAAATGGAGAAAAAATATTATATTGTTCAATTATAGTTACTATGCCAGAAATACCACAGAATTATAAAATTACATTTAAACAAGAGCTAGAAACTATTTTTAATGATGAGTTGCAATCAGCTAAAGATTTAATTGAAATAACTTTAAGTGAAACAGGAGCAATTGAATTAGAAGATATAACAGCTCCAGCTATTACTGAGGAAGGGTTAAAGAAAATTAAAACTAAAAGCGGGTTTTATGCCATGGTATCAGCTGTAGTATGGGATAATCTTCAAGGATTTATTAACAAACTTGAAGGGCCAGAATATAATTATACAATTAAAACATTAGAAGGATATTCTACAACTACGCAGAGATATTCAAATCTTCCTGATGAATACAAAGGAGAGGATTTATGGACTTCTAATGCGTCTGGTTTAGGTATAAACATTAATGCTTCTCAGAATTTAAAGGGTACTACTCTTGTTCATGATTTTCCAGACGCCATTGCAGAAATTGCTAGATCTTTTGGATTGGGTTGGGGAGGAGATTTTAACATTTATAAAGATGCAAGTCTATTTACAATGAGAGATGAAGAAGGCGGATCGATTCCAGCTCCTCGATCAAACGAAATATATAAAACAGCTGAAACAAAAGCTGAAATAGTTAAAGAAAAAGAAACTCCAAAAGTTGTTAAGGAACCAGAACCGAAGAAAGCCGGGACAAAAACAAAACTACCGAATGGCACATATGGAAGCATTGACGAATTAACTGCAGCAGCAAAAGCTGGAAAACATGCTCCAGGAAGTACTCTAATATTCCATGATGTTGAAGGCGAAAAGGAATTCTTTAAACAAGTCGGATATAATGAACGTGACTTCCATGGTCCTATTGAATATAGAGTTTATGTAAGCAGAGCAATTTCAGCTGATCGACCACAGTATATGGCTATTAGAGTGGGGCTAGAGGATTCTATAGTGCCGGCATCGCAAGGCCGAGGAAGCCTTAATTGGAGTTTAAAATAACAAATAATTAACAAATAAATGTATAAATAGAATAAACAATAGAAGATAGAATAAAATGGTAACAAGAGCATTCTCAACAGAAGATGGAAATCTTTCAACTGCAGGTATTATCACTTCTGGTATTCGAGAGAGTAAAGACATTAATCTATTGTTTAACTTAAAAACTAATGGTGATATTTTTAAAAAAACAGAAGCAGCTGCAGTTAAACAGGCTGTAAAAAATTTATTAATGACTAACAAATTTGAAAAACCTTTTCAGCACTCTTTTGGTGCTGATCTGACTGGATTGCTTTTTGAATTAGCTGATGATTTGTTAGAAGATGATATTAACCAAGAAGTCGCAATGGCAGTAAAAAACTGGGAACCGAGAGCAAAAATATTAAATGTTCAATCTACGATTCGACCCGATTTAAATAACATTTTTTGTAGAATAGAGTTTTTAGTATTATCTACAGGAACAATAGAAGTTATAGAAACTTCAGTAGCAAGGTTAAGATAAATGGCAACAAATATTACATCAACCCAACTTGATTTTGAAAATATAAAAAGTGCTCTTAAGACATTTTTTAAAGAAAAATCAGAGTTTACTGACTATGACTTTGAAGCTTCTGGTTTAAGTAACATACTAGATGTGTTAGCATATAACACGCATTATAACGGTCTTATTGCTAATTTTGCGTTAAACGAATCATTTTTAAATACTGCTCAATTAAGACCTTCTGTAGTATCTCATGCTGAAATGCTAGGTCTAGATATTGCTTCTAAAACATCTTCAAGAGTAGCTTTAAAAGCTACGGTTAATACTGGATTAGTAGCTAACCGTCCTACATCTATTCTTCTTCCACCTGGATTTACATTTAGTACTACTATTGATGGGAATTCGTATGAATTTCATACTAGACAAAGATACACTGGTGTAGAATCTAACGGAGTTTATACTTTTAATTCATCTACTGGTGCGTCTGAAATTATTGCCTATGAAGGTAAAGTTACTAATAAGACATTTATAGTAGGAGCAACTACAGATAGACAAGTATATGTTATTCCAGATAAAAATATCGACGTTAAAACCGCTAGTGTAACAGTATATAATTCTACAACATCTGCATCTTATGAAACTTATACTGAATTAGATAGAGCTGTTACAGTCGATTCTACTTCAACGTATTATACGATAAGAGAAACGCCAAATGGTTTTTATGAAATTAATTTTGGCGATGGAGTAACTTTTGGCAAATCACCGACAGCTGGTAATAAGATTGTTGTGAGCTATTTAAGTACAGCAGGCGAAGCTGGTAATGGAGGAATTGCATTTACCGCAAATAATCAAATATCTATATTAGGCACAAGCTATCCAGTAAATGTAATACCACTTTCAAAATCAATTAGTGGATCTAATTTACAATCTATTGACACTATAAAGCAGTTGGCACCTGTTGCTTTTAGTACACAACAAAGACTTGTTACTGCTTTAGATTACGAATCAATGATTAAAGCTAATTTCCCAGCTATTCAATCAGTTGCAGCCTGGGGAAGTCAAGATAATATTCCAGTTGATTATGGTTGTGTATATATCAGCTTAGATTATGGATCTGGTGTAACTGAAGAAGAAAAAATAAATATAAAGTCGAATATAGTTAATATATACACCAACAATCTTGCCATTATGGCTATAAGTACAAAATTTGTAGAGCCAGTTTCTCTTGATTTTTTAATCGATGCAAATATTCAATGGGACCCTAATCTTACTGGATTAAAGTCAGGTAATATCGAAGCTAGAACAAAAAATCTTATTAAAACACATTTTGATACACTATTAGCTGGATTTGGTAAAACTTTTAGAAGATCATCATTGTTAACAAAGATCGATGCTTATGACCCATCTGTTCTTTCTTCTAGTATGAATGTTAAACTTCAAATAAGCTTTCAGCCAACACTCAATTTAGAAGATTCGTATAAATTATATTTTCCGGTGCGACTGGAAAATCCATCTGAGGATAGATATAGTATTGAATCAAGCACATTTACGTATGGTGATAATAACATTATTGCGAGAATAAGAAATCAACTAGGTACTACTGTACTTCAAATTGTTGATGCAAATAGTTCGGTAATAGTAGATACTTTAGGAACATATTTTCCGCAAAGCGGTTTAGTCCAGTTAAACGGATTTGCACCAAGAGCCATTATAGATGGATCAGGTTCTGTCAAAATTAAAGCTATTCCTCAAGATCAAACAGTAATTAAACCTCTTAGAAATTACGTATTAAGTGTATCTGAAAATAATCTAACAGTTGGTGTTAATATCGATTATCAAGATACTAATATAGTGTTAGGTTACTAAGAGAATGGTAAAAGGTTTAGAGCATACATTAAGAGATTTTAATCGATTACCGATAGAGATGCATAAGAGCTCAGTTAAAGAAGTTCTGCCTCAATATTTTGTTGATGAATATCCAAGTATCATATTATTTTTAGAATACTACTACGAATTTTTAGATGCTAAAAGTTTTGGATCTTTAGTAAAAGATGTTTATACGTGTAGAGATGTTGAAGATAATTCTTTAGAACAGTTAGATTTAATGTTAAATGAATTTGCATTATCAACTGGTGTTTTAAAGTTTCCAAAAGTACCAAGAGAAATTATTCGTAATTTTGCAAAGTTTTATAGAGTAAAAGGATCTAAATATTCGGCTGAAGGTTTCTTTAGAGCTTTTTTTGCTACAGATGCAGTTGTTCATTATCCTAAAAACGATTTATTTTATCTTAATGATTCCTCTTCTCCAATTGGAGTTGATGCTCAAAAAGTATTACAAGATGGAAAAATTTATCAATTGCTATCTCATCTAATTAGAACAGATGTTGGTATGCCTAGTTGGGAAGAATTATATAAAAAGTTTGTACATCCAGCCGGATTTTTCTTAGGCGCTGAAATAGTAATACAAGAGCCAGCAACCAATTCAATTATTTCTGGTGTAACTGCTAAAATATTTGATATACAACCATTCGCTGTTCATGGTGAAGCTTCAATATCTGAAAATTATTTTTATGATTCACTTGGTTCAAGACTAACAGCTCAGACTTTCCAAGAATTAGATATTACTTCACTTACATCAGAAACTTTTAATGGAAATGTTTATAATCTTAGATTACATACACAACCATTAAGAAATAATATATATCTTAATAGAACTATCACTGAGCTCGAGGCTGCGTATCCTACTACTTATGCTTGGGCAGCACAAACAAGAGAAATTTGGAATACTACAGCAGATAGCGCATCGTTTATTCGAAGTGATAGCAACCCAACGCTTTCTCTTGGAAATGGTATCGATTCTTATGGTTATCATGGCACATATCCATCCTTCTATGTAGGCACTGGAGATAATCCATCGTATATGACAAAGCCGTATCCATCTATTATTACTACATCTCTTGCATATGCAGAACAAGGCGCAGCGTTCTTTGAAGCTGATTCAGATATGACTCAACTTTATCCGCTATATGATTCTGATATTGTAGGATAAGTTAAAAAAAGTATATAAATATAGTTAACAAATATTAATATTTTTACTATTACAATTTGAGTACATATTAAGTTAGGAAAGAAATATGACAGCTATCGTCACTGATGATTTAAAATTTAACATCTTAAGCGCTTTACTGGGCGATTATAATACCTCAGGCACAGAATATTATATTGGTGTTGGAAGATCTGAAATTTGGGATAGTAATGATGCAGCTACTACTCCGATTAATGCCAAATTTGATATAATAGATTTTAAAGAACGGTTGCAATCCGTAAAAAAAGTAGAAGCTGCTAGTTTCGTTGTACCAAGACAAGATTGGGCATACGGAACAGTTTACCCTCAATGGGATGATAGAAGACAAGGTAGTTTAAGTGTTGGAACTAGGTATTATGTTTTAACAGATAATTACGGAGTATATATTTGTTTACGGACTGGCAGAAATAAACAAGGAGTTGTGCAACCATCTCTTGTGAAACCAAGTGGAAACGAAAACGTTGATCCGTTCTCGACATCAGATGGTTATGTATGGAAGTTTCTTTATACTGTTAGTGCTCTAAAAGCTAATTTCTTTTTGTCATCTCAGTATATGCCTGTTCATATTCAAGAAACAGCTCCAGATTCAAACTCAACAGGAATTGAAATTAAGCAGTGGGAAATTCAACAAAATGCTAAGCCAGGTAGAATTACTTCATTCGTAATGACAAACGGTGGCAATGGATATGGAACTACTGGAGCTTTGCCAAATGTCGTTATTCGTGGGAATGGAACGTTATCGTTCGGTGATTCTGCTACAAATTTTGTAACTGCAGTTATAGATTCAAATGCCGGAACAATTACTGCTATTAATACTAATCCTACTTCTGGAAATACATTAAGCTATTTAGATAGCTATGATTTCGCTGCTGTTACAATTTCTCCAGATGGATCTGGCGGTGACAGCGCTCAAGCAAGACCTATCATCGGGCCAACGCCAGGATTTGGCAGAGATGCAAGGAAAGATTTAAAAGCAAATGCTTTAATGTTTAGAAGCAAAATTTTAGATATTGATGATGATTTTATTTTATCTCAAGACTTTAGACAAATAGGTCTTTTAAAAAATCCAAGCGCCGGAGATTCTGCAGGTGACTTTTTTGCTCTTACTGGTATAGCATCTAGAAATATTAAATTATCAAGTTATACTATTGCATTTAATAAAGATAAAATTATTGAAGGTGTAAGTAGTGGAGCTAAAGCTTATATAGATAATGTAGATTCAAGTGTAACTTTAGGATCAAGATTATTTTACCATCAGTCTCCTGAAACTGGTTTTAAACAATTTCAAACTGGTGAAACTATTGCAGAAACAAATGGAAACGGTGAAGGTGTTATTGAAACACATGATAATCCAGGTGAAGTGGACAGATTATCTGGTGAAGTTTTATATTTAGATAATCGAGTAGCAGTTTCTCGTACTGCAAATCAGTCCGAAGATATTAAAGTAATAATCCAATTATAAGAGTAGAGTAATAACATGCCAATAAGCTTCTCAGAAAACTTGATGAATTCTACCTATAAGGATGATTTTTCCGATAGCGCTGGGTACAAAAGAATTCTTTTTAATCCGCGTAGAGCGCTACAAGCAAGAGAATTAACTCAATCCCAAACTATTATTCAAAAAGATATGGAGCGGTTTGGTCGAAATATCTTTAAAGAAGGAGCGATGGTTAATCCAGGTGGAATTAGTTTAAACGCTAATATTCAATTTGTTAAATTGCAGCCAGGCATTTTGCAAGCTCCTACTACTGCATTTGCAGCAAACACACTAGCTGTGCCTGGAGCTATTTTTAACGGATTAACTTCTGGTATTAGTGCTGAGATTATCTGTGTTGAAGACGGGGATGGAACAGCTGAAAATCCTCCTACACTTTATATTATGTATCGAAGTGGTGGATCGCAGACCGCTGGAATCTCTACCTTAAGATTTTTGCCAGATGAAACGATTCAAATAGATAACGGCAGTGAATCGTATAAAATTAAAGCTAATCATACTGAATCAAATCCATCGTACGGTCAAGGTGTACGACTATCAGTCGCATCAGGTGATTATTTTACGCAAGGTCATTTTTGTTTTGCTACATCTCAATCAATAATTGTTTCAAAATATAGCAATGATTTTACAGGGCAGGTAGGATTTAATGTAGTTCAGGATGTAGTCACCGCATCTGATAATGATGCGTTATTTGACAATCAAGGACAATTTCCAAATATTGCAGCACCTGGTGCTGACCGTTATAGAATAACTTTAACACTTGTAGTTAAACCGGCTAATCCTGGCTTAACTACATTTATGTATATTGCTAATATTATTAATTCAGTTATAGTAGAACAAGCAACAGGATTTAATCAATATAATAAAATTAATGATCTAATCGCTCAAAGAACATCTGAAGAATCTGGTAATTATGTTGTAGATCCATTTTATTTGACATACGATTCTGGTAGTAGTACAACCTTAGAAGCAGAATTAAGTCCGGGTAAAGCATATGTAAATGGTCATAGAATTAATCTACCAACTCGAACACAGATTTCGGTTAATAAAGCAACTACCTTTGCTGGTAATACTTCGACTGGCGATATTAGTTCTATTCCTGCAGAATACGGAAGTTATGTAATTGTATCGGCATTTGTTGGCGCATTACCTATGGATTCACCAAGTGGTAATCAAAAAACTACATTTCCAGCAGTTAATATTTACAAAGCTGATAATTCAGTGTTAGGAACTTGTAGAGTACGCCATGTAGATGCACCAGCAGCATTTGGTTCGAACTTTAGAGTCTTTATATTTGATGTAGTAATGACAGGTACAAATAGCTTTAGAGATGCAGTTAAAATTGGTACTAGTACAAGTGTTTATTCAACATTAGTATTAGAAGGAAGCCCTGCTGGAGCAGTTCTTAAAGAAGCAAATGATAATAATTTATTCTTTGAAGTTCCTTATAAAAGACCAAAAGATATTGCAATTGTTAATATGACTGTAATGCGTAAATTTACAGGAACTCCTTCAAGTAATTCTATAACACTTACTGGTTTATCTGGAGAAATATTTGATAATACTGGTGATTGGATTATAATGCAAGGAGGTACAGTCACTACTGCTGCAACAATAGGGTCTCCGGGTAGTCAGACTATTCAAATTACTGGCTTACCACATGCTACTAATGCTGTTGAAGTATTGGCATATGTTAAAAAATCAAGTAACATTTCTGTAAGATCAAAAACGGTTTCAACTAATCAACAAGAAACTATTGCTATTGTTGTTAGCGGTGGTATTGGAACTGTAGATCTTGATCAAAACGATATTATTGCAGTAACAATGATTAAAGAAGGATCATCAAGTGGTCCTGATGTAAGTGATCAGTTTGTAGTCGATAACGGACAACGAGACGGATTCTACGGACTAGGAAAATTAATAAGAAAATCTACGAGCGGTCTTACTGGTAATGTTTATGTAGAATTTACATATTATCAACATGGAGCCGGTGTATGTTTTGCAGTAGGATCTTATCCAGGTCTTCCGGCTGGATATGGTGATATTCCAGAATATATCATGAGAGATGGAACAGTAGTTCAACTCAGAGACGTAATGGACTTCAGATCAGCTATAGCACCTGGCGGTTCAGTATTTAATGATACTGGAGGAGCGACTGGTGGTGTAGTTAATGAATTACCTCAAAATGATACACTTATAGACGTGAGAATTGAGCATTATCTTCCAAGACAAGATAGAATCATTATAAATTCTGAAGGTATTTTAGAAAACTTAGAAGGAACACCAGCAGATAATCCAGTATTACCATCTCAACCACCTAAATCTTTAGAATTATATAGATCGTCACTTAACGGTGGTACAATTTCTCCTTCTGACATGGTCGTTAAATTTATTGAAAATAAAGGTTATACCATGAAAGATATTGGTAAAATCGATAAGCGAGTAGATTTATTAGAAGAAACTGTAGCTCTTAGTTTATTAGAACTAGATACTAATGCGTTGGAAGTTATTGATGCTTCAGGTAATAATAGAACTAAATCTGGATTTCTTGTAGATAATTTTAAAGATCTTTTTCACGCTAATGTTAATTCAGTTGAATATAAAGCTTCTATTGATCCAAAAACTATGACTTTACATCCACCTTTTACTGAATATAATGTAGGGCTTATTTACGATGCAGCAACTTCTTCTTCGAGGACTGTAAGCGGAGTAGATACACCAGACACCGTTTTAAAAGGAGATAACATTTATATTAAACATACTGAAGTTGCATATATTACACAATCAGTTGTATCACGTACAGAAAATGTTAATCCATATATGATTTCCATTTATAGTGGATCAATGACGTTATCTCCTCAGTCAGATGAATGGAAAGTTGATCAAATTGCTGCTGCAAAAGTGATTGACGGTGGAACAAGATTAAATCTCAATCAAGCGCTTCTTTTTGATCAATCAGAGTGGGGTTGGTTAGGTAACGACATTGAAGGAATGGAAGTAGGGGATGAAACTACAGTAGCATCAGCTACAACGACATCTAGTCGAGCATTCTCTCAGACCAGTGGAAGATTAACAGTTTGGGGATTTGACCAAACTACAAGTTCAATTGTAAATAGAGTAGTGGCTTCTGAAACTATTCGAACTTCTTTGGGTTCTAAAATTATTGATGTAGCAGTTATACCATTCATGAGAAGTAGAAAAGTTAGTTTTGAAGCTATTGGGTTGCGGCCAAATGCATATCATTTTGCATACTTAAATAACGTTAAAATGGATGATTTTGTTAGAAGTACTGGAAACTTTGATAGAATTAATTCCTCAAGAGTTGAATATGAATCGCCAAATAATTTTACAACACATCCAGATGGAAGTGGCGCATTACTTACAGATGCAAAGGGTAGTGTCGCAGGATCTTTTTTTATTCCTAATAATAGTACAACTAAATTTAGAACTGGTAACGCTAATTTTATGTTACTTGACGTTACAGAAACAGCGGACAACGGTGGTTTGCCAGGATCACAAGCAGTAGCATCATATAACGCTTCAGGTGCTCTACAGACTTGGCAAGAAGAAATATTATCTACTCGACATCTTACAGTAGTTGGAAATAGAGTTTCAAGTACTAGTAGAGTAGTAACTGGATCTAGATTGCAACCTGTGCCACGGATCGATCGGAGCGAGGCCCCTGATCCTTTAGCGCAATCGTTTCGTGTTCCTCAAGACGAAGGTATATTTGTAACTAAAGTTGATTTATATTTTAAAACAAAACATGCTACGCTACCAGTATGGATTGAATTAAGACCTCTTGTAAATGGTTATCCAGCATCAAATACAATTGTACCAGGATCTAGAAAATATTTAGCACCTGGTGATGTTGCAATTTCTAATGACGCAAGTCTTTCAACAACATTTACCTTTGATGAACCAATCTACTTATCTGGTAGAACAGAATACGCAATTGTTTGTATATGCGACAATACAGATTATTTATTATGGACATCATTTATGGGTGACTGGGAATTAGGATCTACTTCAAGAAGAATTACAAAACAGCCATTCTTAGGATCTTTCTTTAAGTCACAAAACAGTACAACTTGGGAAGCTTCTCAAGAACAGGATATGAAATTTACATTATATAGAGCTGATTTTGCTACTAATATACAAGCAGTTGCTCAACTTAATACAGCAGATTTACCACTTGCTCAATTAGGTCTTAATCCTATTTTAACAAATACTTCAGCTCCAACTTCAATAAGAGTTTTCCATAAGAATCATAATTTATTTGTTGGAGATAAAGTTGCTATTACTGGAGCAACTGCGGTTGGAGGCGTTACAGCTTCTCAACTTAACACTACTCATACAATAACCCATATTGATCCTACAGGCTATAAAATTACATTAGCTGCAGGATCAGCGACTTCAGCAGCTCAAGGCGGTGGAAGTGAAATATTTGCAACTAAAAATATTCAAGGAAATACTTTATATCCTATTGTTCAAACTCTTGATCCTCCTAATACAAGTATAATTCCAAAAGCAAGCTTGTATTCCGGATATTCGAATGTTGCGTTAGAAACTCCATATGTTGCGCCAGCAGGAGGATATACCGATATTGCGCTTAATCAGAAAAATTATTTTGAGACTCCGATAATGGTAGCAAATGCAGTAAAAGAAGATACTGCAACAGGTGCTGGCGGATTAGGTGGAGTTAATACTGGTTCTTTAAGACTCTCAATGAGTACAACTAGCTCTTTTGTTTCGCCTATTATTGATTTGCAAAGATGTTCATTAGTACTTACTAAAAATGAAATAGATAGACCAGCAGCATCAGCTACTTCTGGTCATAATGTGATCTTTGATTATGCTGCAGAAACTACTCCGTTTAGTGGAAGTGCTCTTGCTAAACATATTACAAAGCCAGTGACATTAACAAATACTGCAGTAGGATTAAAAGTTTTATTAGCTGGTAACAGACCTACAGGCTCGTTATTTGATGTATATTATAAAACTGGTACAGAAGATACAATACTAACTGATATTGACTGGACAATAGCTGAACTTGAAGCACCTGTTTCTACTTCAGATAATATCTATTCTTATAAAGAATATCGCTATTTAATTGGCGGCGTTGGAGGGTCTATTCCAGCCTTTACTACATTCCAAATTAAAATTGTATTTTTTGCTAATAACAGTTCAAAGGTTCCTACAGTTAAAGATTTAAGAGTTATAGCGTTAGGAGTTTAAAATTGAGAAGTAATATTAATTGTGTAAAAGTAAATGGTCATCCTAATTTAGTTAAAGATTTAGCTAGTGGAGCAATATTAAATATTGATAACGATGCTATAAATATGGCTAGAATGAAAAAGAAATTAGACGCTGCTAAAGAAAAAGAACTTGTTGAATTAAAAAATGATGTAAGTGAAATAAAAAAAATGTTAGCGCAATTAACAGAAAAAATGGTAGAATCAAATGGCTAGACAGGTAATCGTAAATCTAACTGATACAATTAATAGTTGGAGACAGAAGACCAACCTCATTGGTGAACAAGGAGGAGACTTAGATGCGCTGACTACCGGTAGTGGCCAAACAGGATCTCCTGGTTTTACTGGTCATGATTCTAGTTATGTATCAGCGATGAACCACTTACATGATATGGCATGGATAGATTCAAACCAACTTAAAGAATATCATATAGATACGCATGCGATCTCTGGCCGTAATATTGATTCAGATGTTATTACTTCTCATCACTTAGCTGTTAACGGTATGGGCGGATATTCTCTCCTTAGTGGAGGTGTTCAATATCAGTTTTTAAGATCTGATGGAGATGGAACATTTACTTGGGCTATTCCTCCGACTACAAATTACGCTGCAGGACTTGGTATAAGTAAATCTACTATAGATGATTCATCTGGTGTATTTAATGTTGCAGGTGGTCATGGATTAACTCAAGAAGCTGATGGTCTTATGTTAGAAGATATGCCAGCAAATACAGTTAAAGTAAGAGATGCAAATACAGCTGGAGCATCGTCAAATAAAGCTGTTGTTGATGAGCAAATTTTAATTGGTGATGGAACTGGTTTTACATCTGCTGCTTTATCTCAAGATGTTCTTATGACAAATGCTGGTGTTGTTACAATCCAACCAGATGTGGTGACGAATGCAAAACTAAACAATATGGCAGCTAATACAGTTAAGGTAAATGCTACGGCAGGCGCTGAAAATCCAACTGACTTAGCATTAGGTGATAACACTCTTCTTGCAAAAGTAGGTACTGCAAATATTGATGACTTATCGATTTCTACTAATAGTGTTGTTGCTCGAGCTGCAGGAGATCTCGTAAGTTTTGCTGTGCCAGTAAATACGGTAGTTGGAAGAGTTGCTGGTGATGTGGTAGCAGCTCAAGTAGCAACTGGACAAATTGCAGATAATGCCGTCACTACTGTTAAAATATTAGATGGTAATGTAACAAATGCAAAACTAAGTAATATGGCAGCTAGTACAATTAAAGTTAGAAATGCAGCTACTGGAGGTGTACCATCAGATGTTGCTGTAGGAGATGCACAAATTTTAATTGGTAATGGCTCTGGTTTTACTGCGGCCACGTTAAGTGGAGATGCTACAATTACTAATGCTGGAGTAGTTACTCTTGCGAGTGGTGATGTAACACTGGCTACTAATGCCGATAATATTAATGTAGATGAAAAAAATGATGACGTAAATTATCAAATATTGTTTAGTGATAATAACGGCGCAGGTTACCAGCGACCATATATTGATACAGATAACGATCATTTACTATATAATCCATCATCACATACATTGACCGCAGGAACTTTTGCTGGTAATGCAACGTCTGCAAATTATGCTGACCTTGCAGAAAAATATACTACAAGCGAAGAGCATCCAGTTGGAACAGTAATGATGATATCATCAAACGAAACTGAAGAAACAGTAGCATGTACTGCAAATGGAATTCCAATGGGTGTGGTTTCAGCTGATCCCGCATATTTAATGAACGCAGATATAGATGGACAAGCACTTGCTCTTAAGGGACGTGTTCCAGTTAGAATAGTTGGAGCTGTTAATAAAGGTGATCCTGTATATGCTCACCATAATGGATGCGCAGGTAAAGAGTTTAATGGCTTTGCAACCGGTGGTATGACCGGAATAATAGGTATTGCTTTAGAATCGTCTACTGCAGTTGAAGAAAAATTAATAGAATGTGTATTAAAAGTGTAAATAACTGTTTACATTTAATTAAAAATAGTATATAATTAAATTATGATTAATAAATCTCAACTCATATCTGCACTTACTGCAAATCATATGTATGAACAAAACATGGTTTATGCTATAGATGAACAGGGTCGTGAACAACTAATTACTAGCTTTAGTGATTTGTGCAAAGCACAAAAACAAAACCATTCTATAAAAATTGAACGTATGGAAAATTTTAATTCAGCAATATACGAATATTGCTGGAAAGTAAAAACTGATTGGGAACATAAACCACACGTTACGTGTCATTTATTTTTTGCGGTGGCTGGGTCTTATTCTTTTGATATGCATACCGACCCAGATGATGTTATTATATATTGTTGTGAAGGATCTAAGTCTTTAATAATTAATGATAAGCCAGTGACTATTAGTCCAGGAGAATATATACATATACCAGCCAATACTCCTCATCAAGCATTAAATAAAGATGAAGCATTGACACTGAGCTTTGGTTTAGAAAATTATACAGAGGATAAAATTAATAATGAACTGGCTGATGTATCTCAAAACAACAGAAACATGTCAGCTTAATTGTGCGCATTGTTTTACGAGCGGAAGAAGCGGTCAAAAGATTTATTGGAATACTGATAAGCTAGTTGACTGGATTCATAGATTTAGAAAAGAAAAACCTGCAACACAAGATTCTATACATATGGAATTTCATGGTGGTGAACCGTTTCTTGTACCGGTTGGCCAAATGCGAAAGGTATACGACGCATGCGATGGTCTATGGGATCAGATGTCTTGGGGTGCAACAACTAATCTAGTATTTAAATTAAAAGATGAACATAAAGAATTTATTAAAGGGCCGCTCGGTAATAGATTAGGTACATCTTGGGATCGTAAGATACGATTTGAAAATAATACCCAATATAATCTTTGGCATAAAAATGTAAAAACATTGCTTGCTGAAGGAGTAACTATTCGCCTGTTTATTAGTCTCACTAAAGATACTCTTGCTAAAGATCCTATAACGCTATTAAGATGGTGTAGGAGATTAGGTGTTCAAGAAGTTTCTCTTGAAAGATTAACTAATAATGGTAGTGCAAGAAAAGCATCAGAAATCTTTCCAAGCAATGCAGAACTCGATTCATATTTTTTAAAAATGCATATTCAAAGTGAAGAGCATGGAGCACGAGATTGGTTTGAAAATGACTTTTTAGAAAATGTCTATGCTAAGTTTGAAAAGACTATGACTACATGCGGAACATTTTGTAGAGATTGTGAGCAAAAACTATTTACAATAAATGGTGATGGAACTATCGCAGGATGTCCAAATAGCGCTCCTGAACAAGCCTTTGGAAGTCTAGATGATTCTATCGATATATTACTAAAAAGTCCTAAAAGAATAAGAACTATATTAGAAGAAAAAATGAGAAATCCTCTTTGTTTAGAATGTCCTGTTTCTAGATTTTGCGGAGGAGATTGTCATCAACTAGGATGGGATGGCGATATTTGCGGAGCTCCTAAAAGTTTAATGATAGAACTAGCAAAACATGTATAAATACACCTATATAACGAAAGAAGAATGAAATGGCTACATTAACAAGTCCAATTACAGCACAGAATATAATAGATAGATTTGCGGATTTTGCTCCAGCAAGTGCAAATTCTGGGATTGTTTGGGGTACCAACTCTGTTCCGTTCAGTGGATTTTCTACAAGCTATTTTGGTGGAACGACTGCTGGGAGAAGCATTGGAATTAGCGGATCTACTATAGCCGGAAATCCAATTAATGCTGCTACTATTAATACCGCAATTGAAAATGAAACCGCGGCATATAGTCAAATTAGAAATTTAAATGCAAGGCGAAACGTAACAGGTGAAACAAGTAATATAGGTACATACCAAACCCCAGGCTTAATTTTTAATCAAACACAAAAAGCTTATCTAAGCAGTAGTTATGTGCAATCTTTATCTGCAGCTGGTGTTACGTTATCATCTGGAACACAAATTACTGCTACTGGATTAGAAGCTAAATTTACTGATTTACAAACAAGATTTAATTCGTTAGTATCTAATACTATTACTGTAACTATTAATATTTGTCACAGCAGTTGTCATAGCAGCTGTCATGGTTCGCGAGGAAGACGATGAAAGTTATTGATGTTACTGCGCCGTTCAGTATTGAAGATCTAAAATTGTATTTTGAAGATGATCAAACTTTTTATATGGTTGATTACCAAAATTCTCAATTACAAGGAACAAAGCTATTAACGTATCTTAGCAATTTAGAACTGCCGTGTGATATTGGATTTGATAGTCAAGAAGACTTTGATCATATGACTAAAGAATATCTTTTAGCTAATTTTATTATAAATGTACCAACTCTTGAAGAAAGAGTAATTAATTTGTTACTTCAAATGAAAGGTATAGTAGAGCTAACAGAAAAAAACTTTATAGATGATAATGTTGATATACTTACAACGTGGACTAAAAAATTAGATTCTCTTTCATTATATAATCTTTATACTGTTGAATCAGATGAATTAAAAGATTATGTCAAAGCATTTCCAAAAGATGATACCAAAGATTTGACCGGAATAAATTTTGTAAGCTTACTTAAGCATGAAAGATTCTATCTGTTTTATGCTAATGTAATTGAACATCATAAAACATATTATAAATCATACTTTAATGAGTATATGTTTAAAGGAAATAATTTATTTAGCTATTGGGCAAATGTTAATAACCCAATGTTTTTACTAACAAGCGCAATCGCCACAGGAGAACAGTTATGATACATCTGTTTAAGAAAATTTATGTAACAACAGATAATATCATCGATCCAAAATTTGATCGTATTGTTGTATCGCAGAATAACGGTTTTAATCTTTTAGAAGATCTCCAAAAAATCTTATCTGGTCAACTTATCGCATATGGACTTGAATGGGATGATATTTTAGGAAAAGATAAAACGTTTAAAGATGCTTCAACTCTTTTTGATCAATTAGCTACTAAATGTGATGCTACAAATAAAAGAATCGTCGTTTATTGTGACAATGCAGCATTGCAATTTATTATGTCTACGTGGTATAAATTTATTTTAAAAACTCCTACAGCTGATTCAGTCGAATCATTAGTAAGAGCACATGCTTTTAAATTCAATACATTTTTTAGAGGCAGATTTTCAAGCAACAACGCAAAATTAGGAGCTGGTGAAATTTTAAAAGTAGAAAATTTCAAGACCATTTATGACAGCGTTAAAGCTCCATCTGCAGCTAAGAAAAAAGCTTTTATGACAAAATATAAAAATACAATAAGTGTTGAACATCTACTAGCAAATTATCTCAATAACAAATCTTCAAAAGCCGAGTTAAAAAGCGCAGTCAGACCTTTGCTGAAAAAGGTGTTTGAACAATATCTTTACGAATTAAAAGAAGTATTTTTCCAACATTTCTTAACTAAACCTTTTGCTGATAAATTAAGTTTAGACAAAACTTATACATTAAATAATATTAATGACATTTTTACAGATACTTCTAAATTTGCTCAAGTGTTTATTAAAGATGATATGTGGTCGATAAAATATTTAAGTGGTGCTTCTAGTAGTGATAATATAATATTTGAAAACATTTCTGATTCAGATCTCAATACTATTAAAGAGTTTGTAGCTATTATAGAAAGTCAATGGTCTGATTTTACTTTAAGAGATGATAGCATATTAGAATTCTTACCAGCAATTACTACTGAATTAACAGATGAGTTGTTGGATAGACTTATCTTAATTGAATCATCATATGACAAAGAACCTGAAAAATTCTTTGCTTTAGAGCTTGAAACAGTAAATCATTATTTAGTTCATTCACTGCTACACGCTAACTCTATTTCTGATAAAACTGTTATTGCTAAATATGTGACAGTCTAAATATTTTTTAATTTATAATGTATAGAATGAAATATGATTATATCATTTGTCAATCCTCCTCACGCTGACTGGTCATTAGCAAATAATTTTACATTTTTATTGATGCAAAGTTATTATGCACGGTATGGAAAATATAGCGAAAAAGTGCAATGGTTAGAATCACCATATAAATGGAATAGCTATAAATCGTATAATGAAGTAGTAGATGAAATAATTGCAGCAGATGTAATTATGTTTTCTTCATATACTTGGAATTATATGATATGTGATGAAATTTCTAATAAAATTAAAAATGAATATCCAGAAAAAATATTGGTTTTGGGTGGTCCACATATAGGAACTAATGAACCTGAACTATTAGCCTCTCGTCCTCAGTATGATTTAATTTGTAGACCTACTAAACCAGGTGAACCATTTATGGCTGAACTTATAGATCAGTTTATTGAAAACAAAATCGATCCAACAAGTATTCCATGGGAATTAAGGTCAGACGTAAAAGTCATACATGATATATCAAAAGAAGACTATTCGGTATACGAAGATCATTTAGAATATCTTACAAAATTACTTGAGTATGCCCGCAAGTATAAAATGGAACCATTTATTGTTTTAGAGACAACGAGAGGCTGTCCTTATAAGTGTGTATTTTGTGAATGGGGTGGTGGCATTAATACAAAGATTTATAAGAAATCATTAGATATAGTGAAACGTGATATTACTGCTATGTTGAAAGCCGGTTATAGATCTGCATATTTAAATGATGCAAACTTTGGAGCTTTTTTTGAAAGAGACTTTGAAATTTTTGAATATGCTTGGACAAACGGTTTTAATTTAACCGATATTTCTACTATGAAATCTAAAGATTTAAGTAGAAGAAAAAAATTGATTGATAAGTATTTTGAAATTGTTGGAACAAATTATGCTTCTCCAAATATGAAAAACGGGAAAAACATGTGGAGTGAGATGGCTAATATATCAATAGTTCCATCGGTATCTATTCAAAGCAGTTCTGACATTGCAATGAAAATAGCTGAAAGAGTTGATTTAAATACAGAAGATAAATTGGAATTAAGCAAACACATTAATGAACAATGTTCAAAGCATGGGTTTCCAATACCTAATTTAGAAATGATACTTGCAATGCCGGGTTCTACGATAGATGATTTTTATAATGAAATGGAATATATCTGGAATTTCAAATCGTTTGGTTCTTACAGACACGATTATATGTTTCTTCCTGATTCAGCTCTTAATTCTCAGGAATATAAAATTAAATATGATATTCGAACAGTTGAAGTTTACACTGATATTGCAGATGAACAAGGAATAGATAGTTGGAATAATTTATACAAAAATAAGAAATCATATTTTAAAACTATATCATCGTGCTTTTCGTTTACAATTGAAGAAATGCATGAAATGTGGTTTATGAATAGTGCTGGAAATTATTTATTGCAACACTTTTATCCTATGCTTGAAAATAGTGTATCACCGTCTGTCTTTACTAAAAAAGCATATGAAGCTATAAGTAAATTAGATAGTTGGGATGATATATATTCTGAAATAAGAGATATATTTAATCCAAATTCTCAACCAAAAAGCATTAAAGTTTTAAATCAAGAGTTTAGAGCAAATACTATAAATAAATTTATAGAAAAAAATAGACATATAATTATGTCAGAGGTAAGTAAAGAATGTCTATAGCACCTATTAATCCAGCTCCACTTGATTTTGATATATACAAAATTTTAGGAAGCAAGATCACTCGATCAAGTGAGCTTGTTATAATATTCTTTGAACATTGTAATTTAAAATGTGTATTCTGTCCACAAGATCATAACTCAATGGTCGGAGCTACTCGAGAAGAAATTTTAGCAAAAAGCGATACTGTTGCTAAATTCATTAACAATTCACCAAGATCAAAAGACTATAAATTACATTTATTAGGTGGAGAATTATTTGAAGATCTATGGATTGAAAAAGGCTTTTTAGACGTATATGACGAATTTATGGATTTAGTCAGATCCAAGATTAACATTGGTGACAAAAGAATTTATTTCAATTATCTTACTAATTTTATGTTTGATAAAAAGAACTCTAGTAAAGTCATGGACTTTTGTAAAAAACACGATATAAAACTTTCAACATCTTATGATCCAAGAGGACGTTTCAATAAAGGTCAACAGGAAATATTCTTAGAGAATGTAGAGACTTTTAAGGATTATATTAGAAATGTTTCAATTGTTACTACTAGCCAAAATGTACAGACGATTATAAAGAGCAATGATAAAAGCACTTTTGATTATTTGTATAAAAACTTTCCGGTTGATTTTGATGCTTATATGCCATCGCCACTGATTAAAACAGATGCAAAATTAATTCCTAAAGATAGCGAGTTATTAGCATTCAATAAATATTTAATAGATAACTATCCTGAATGCGAAAACATGGACGCGTTTCATGATCCGTTGAATCAGACTGGTGCAATGATGTGTACAAGAGGTAATTCAATAACTATTCAGCCTGACGGTTCTTCGCCTGGTGGATGTTGTGGTGTAGCATATCAGCGAGATAAAAAAACTGGTGAAACACCATTTGAAACAGGAGAGATGGTAGAAAAGTTTTTAAAAAAATATAATTGTTTTGAGTGTGAATATTATGAAAACTGTCCATTCACATGCTTTGTAAAAGCTGATATGCCAGGTGATCACAACGATATGGAAGAATGTGTTTTTAAAGAAACGTTTAACTACGTTAAAAAAACAAAGGGATTTAAACCAAAACGTGATGGTGAAGATGATCTGTCATATGGTTTTAGACAAAAGGTAAAAATGCTGTGAAAAATGGTTGGAAAATGGATGATGGGTTTTATACAGAAAATAACGTCTTAGCGTTTCAATATTTAGAAAATACTATTCCTAATATAAAATGGCTTAGAGGTATTGGCAATAGAAAAGATTATCGATTCCCTCTAAATTATTATATGTTAGGCATGCGAAAGAAAATGTTGCTGACTGCTGATTATCTTTTTAATCATTATTTAAAACCATATTCAGAAAAACAAGATTTGATTTATTATCATTGTTGGAATGGCACCGAACAAACTTCATGTCATTGGCATAATGATTTTTGTGAAGGCGCAAATATAATGTTTCTTCTATATTTTACTGATATGGATAATGATGCTGGCGGCGAGATTATGTTTAGGAATATATCACAAAATAATAGAATCACGGCATTTCATTTACCTCAAAAATATGATGTGGTAGTAGGAAGCCAAGATAAACAGTTTGAACACAGAGTTGAACACTTTAGAGATCCTGATATGCACAGAATCACTATGAATTTTGGGTTTAATGTTAGCGATTCTCCATGGACTTAATTGTTAAACCAACCGAACTATGTAATTTCAAATGTTCGTTTTGTTCATCATCTAAAATTACGTTCGAAGATAATACAGCCACTCTTGATTTAAATAAGATATTTAAGTTTTTAAAACGTTTTCCAGATACACAAACAATTATTGTTAATGGTGGTGATCCATTAATGATGAAGCCAAATTATTATTGGAAAATTATAGAGTTTCTTGATAAGCATGATATGCCAGCGTCTATATCACTTACAACAAATTTATACCCGTTTCTTACCAAGCCACTAAAATGGAAAGAACTATTCAACCATCCGAGGGTAGGTGTGGCTACGTCATTTCAATATGGTGGTGGAAGATTAAAGGGCGATTATAGTGAGTTTACAGAAGAAGATTTCTGGAGATGTTCAGATGCGATGTTAGAACATGTTGGATATAGACCATCCTTCATAGCTGTAATCGTTGAAGAGAACGAAGATACTCATATTAAAACCGTTGAACTCGCAAAGAAGATGGATGTAATATGTAAAGTGAATTATGCAATGGCATCAGGATCACAATCAGCTCCATATCAATTATCAAAAATATATGAACGTTATGTCGAAATATGGAAAGCTGGTTTAAGCGATTGGGAACATAATACTCAGCAAATGATGGTACGATTGAGAGGAGAATCTACTATATGCCCTCAATCAAGAACATGTGATTCTGGTATTCGAACGCTTCAGCCTGAAGGTGACTACTATTCCTGTGGTGCGTTTGGTGATGATTTAGATAAGGCTATTGATTTTGATTACGAAATGAATGGTGGATTCTCAACACCGCTTGCGACAGATTTAAATTTAATGAGTTTGAAAAATGCGTGCTATACTTGCCCGATGTTTGAAATTTGTAATGGATGTAAAAAAACTATTAAAGATTTAAAACAACATAATATGGTAGAAGATCATTGTGAGCATATGAAAACTTTAGCATCTGATATAATCAGTATAAATAGCATCAATAGACAGTTGACGCCGTATGAGAGGGAATACGCATGATAAAAACTATTTTTCCAATAAAAATGTTACATGAGTTACATAATATTAATGAAGAAGAAAGTAGTACACTTAATTCGGTATGTCAGGCAATATTTAGAAATCATTTAGCTATGGCAGGTCTTTCATATCAAGATGGTGGAGATGATGGTGTGCACATTCCATTGTTTACTGATGATAATATTAAAAATTATAATGAAATCAAAAATTTACACGATTTTTTTGCAAAGTCATTTTTAAAACTAGCTAATGAATATGATGAATCAATTACACATGCCGAAATTTTAGAACGTATGGAACAGACCACTGGAAGATTGCCTTTTATGAGAAATGGCGATTATAAAGGTTTACATTGTCATAGTGGTGCTTCAATGGTCGCGGTTTATTATTTAGACTGTGTAGATAATGACAAAGATGGCGGCAAATTAATTTTTCATGACCCAGCATTTAATCAGGTTATAAAAACAAGACCTAAATCTAAAATGTCTATTGAGACTGAAAAAAATACAATAATTATTGTTCCAGCTCATGTATGGCATGAAGTAACTCCTTATTATGGTGAAGAAGATAGACTTGCAGTAGTAATGAATATTTCCTTTCCGTACAGGTAATGATCGTATCGATTAATCCTTCATATTTTTGTAATTTTAGATGTGATTTTTGTTACCTATCTACTAAGCAACTTGGAGATCAAAAACAAATTTCATTTGATAAATTAGATGAGTTGCTATCTCAAGTACCAGATATAGAACATATTGACCTATATGGTGGTGAAGTTGGTGCAATGAAAAAGTCGTATTTTTATGGCATTAAAGATGTTATAAGAAAATATTATTCAGGTGAAATTAGCATCAACACAAATTATTCTATGATGCATCCAGGTTTCTTTGATGATGATGTGTATCTTTCTGTATCATATGATTTTGAAGCAAGAGAAAAGTCTGAACTTGTGTTTCAAAATATGTTAATGAGTACAGTACCTATTGCGGTTTTAGTTTTAGCATCTCCAAAGGTGCTAGAAAAAGATGTATCTGAAATGATTAACATGTTAAATATGTGTTCGTCAATTACGTCTGTTGAGATTAAACCATATTCAATTAATCAAGCAAATGCCCATAATGTGACGCACAAAGACTTTGAAGATTTTGTTATAAAGTGGCTTAAGTTAAAAGATACTATGAAGTTTGAATTTGTAAATGAAGATAGAATTATAGAATCAACGAAAGGAAGATATAATGCATTTTCAGATGATCACGTATATATCACACCTAATGGCAAGTTTGGTGTCTTGGAATTTGATGAAGAGGATAAAGAATTCTTTCTTGAATTGGATTCTTGGGAACAATACATTGATTGGACAAATAAAGAAAAAGAAGAAATGATAAGTCCTATATGTGCGTCCTGCACGTACTTTGGAAACTGCTTAACAGAGCATTATCGATATGTCAAAGATTTAGATAATAGCTGTAACGGATATAGAGGATTATTGGATTGGTATCATGAAAGAATGGCAAGTTAAACAAGAAGTATATCATCGGCTAAATAAAGACCATACAGACGATTTAAATAAAGTAAAAATAGTTTTTGATGATAATCAAGAAGTCATTATTAAAAATGCTATTCGACATTTTAATGAGAAAGTAGATGAATGGCTATATCCAGCTAAAAGTTATGCTGTAGCAATATGTTATGCACATTGGATTAGTAAAGATTTTAACGAAGACTTTTATGATCTATTAAATGATCCAATGCTTTTAGCTGGAAACGATCCGTATTTTCAAACATATGATAGTAGTAAAGAAATATACGATAGAATACTTAACAATATAGATTGGCCATTGATGATAATTCATGGCATGGTTAGTGATATAAAAGGATATTATGATGTTGAAATTGGGTATTAATGATTGTTGGTCAACTCCAATATTTAAAACTCAAATTACTTTAAATCAATGCGAAGAATTAGTTCAAGAGATTTTACTTAATGCAAGTATTATGAAACCACAAGCTGAATACGATAGTGGTTCGCTCACAGATAAAATTCCATTGTTAAAAGATTTGGCTATAGAAAAATATACGGAATTTTTTAAAGAAGTATTTGATAGTAATTTAAATGATATATCTCATAGTTTTAGTTCATGGTTAACAGGATCTCAAAAGGGATACTCTATGAATATTCATAATCATTCAGGAGCTCAGTTTGCTGCAGTGTTTTATGTACTTGCTGATGAAATAGATAAGGGCGGAGAATTAGTAGCATATGATCCAAGAGTAAATGCTAATCGAGGATATTTCGGAAAAACAGCTGAAATGTTTAACCCTATCGAATATACTCCTCATACCGGTGATGTAATAATCATGCCTGGATATGTATATCATTTGGTAAAAACTTATCAGGCTAATCTTAGATTAGCTGTTCCAGTTGATATATTTCTTAGTAATAATTAGGTACTACCCTCCGTTTAAAGATTACTCTTTATTATACAACAATTTGCTATAAATGTAAATAGTATAAATAGCAATATTAAGATTTAATTTATGAATATAGATGACGCGCAATCTGTTTTTATATTATAAATAGTATAAACTAAAACGAGGGTCGAGGATGGCACATTATGAAGACTTAAATATTGATCAGGGAGCCGATGTCGTAATTCAACTTGAGTTGTTTAATCCAGATGGTAGCAGAAAACTCCTGATTAATTGGGACTCTGATGCAGGGTCATTTGGATCTTATTACATTATGCGTGGAAAAATCAAAAAGAGTTATAACTCCACTGATTCAGCTGAACTATTTTCATGTACTGCTTATAATCCAGCTAATCAAGAAAATCTTTTACAAATATCATTAACTAATATACAAACAACCCGCATGAAAGCTGGGCGATATGTATATGATGTAGAGTTAGAAGGAACAGATAGCAATACTGGTTTAGGCGTGGTTGAAAGAATACTTGAAGGTAAGTTAACGCTATCACCTCAAGTAACAACGTAAGGTAACGATATGGCAATTAAAATAACATCAAATCGTACCATCGTTAAAAACATTAAAGTTGGAACACCGCTTCCAGCTATTAAAGAAATTAAAATTAGAAACAGTCTTAGAGATGTGAGCGATACTGCGATTGCCCCGGCAGGACAAATTCCAGGCGGAACAATGATTGCATTTGATGCTGAAACAGAATTGTGGACAGCTGTAAAACATTTAAATCAAGGGCAAATAATAGATGGTGGAGATACCTTCTAAAAACATATAAATAAGATTAAATAATAAAAGCATTTAGATAGGTTGTTTATTTCATGGCATCTATAATCCAGATTAAGAGATCAGGCCAATTAGCCACCCCTTCAAGTTTAGCATTAGGCGAGCTTGCATATTCATATTATGACAGTGTAGCAGGCGGAACATTATTCGTTGGTGTAGGTCCAGCAGTCGATTCGCTTGTAGTTCCTCAAATGGCAAGTAGAGTAGCTGCGGTAGGTGGTGAAAAATTCATGACTCTTATGCAAGCTGCAGGAAATCCTGGAGTTGCGATTGGTGATAAATTTTTACTTCTTGACTCAGAACGTGCCATTGATTTCTTATATACACACGGACTTAAAGCGGACTCGGCATTTATTAGTCAGCTTAATGTAGATTCTGGCTATATTTCAAGACTTACTAGTGACTCAGCATTTGTATGGAAGTTAGACGTAGATTCTGGCTATATCTCAAGACTCACTGGTGACTCTGCACATATTATAAAACTTGATGTTGATAGTGGTTATATTAGTCGCTTGATGGTTGATTCTGCATATATTTCTCAACTCGATGTCGATAGCGCATATATCTCAAGACTTGATGTTGATAGTGGTTATATTAGTCAACTTGATGTTGACTCTGCATTTATTTCTAGATTAAAAGGCGATAGTGCGTACATTTCTCAACTTGATGTTGATAGTGCTTATATTTCAAGACTAATGGTTGACTCTGCATATATTAGTCAACTCGACGTAGACTCTGCATATATCTCAAGACTAATGGTTGACTCTGCATATATTAGTCAGTTAGATGTCGATAGTGCTTATATTTCAAGAATAGATGCTGATAGCGGTTATATTGGCCAATTTGATGCTGACTCTGCAAAAATAACAAATGCATATATTAGTCAACTTGATGTGGATAGCGGTCATTCTTTATATCATAGTTTTGGTATTGCGCATAGCCCAGAATATCGTGGTCCAGCTACAATTAACATCGATCCATTTCCGTTTGGTGATGTTGCAGGTGATGTTAATATTGTTGGTAATCTTAATGTGCAAGGTACGACAACATCAATTCAATCTGAAACAGTTACGATCGTAGATAAAAACATTGTTGTGGCTGATAATGCTGCTGACTCAGCATGGGCATCAGGAGCAGGCATTACAGTAGGTGGACCAGTAGGTGCAACTATTACTTGGCAAGCCGGTGCTGCTGGAACACAATACGAAAATTATTGGACAACAAATAGACTTTTCTATAATAAAGATTTACAAGCTGACTCAGCGTATTTTAAATATTTTAAAGCGGATTCTGGTGATGTTGATTTTCTTAGAGTCAATAGACTAGAATTTAACGCTCCAGGTACGTCACTTGCTCCTGGTACTGTGCCATTTGTTAATGCAGACAAAACACTGGGTGGCGATTCAGACTTCATGTATGATTCGACCGATGGATTAAAAATTGGGCATACTCAAGGTAACTTTAAAGGTTTAACTATTAAACCAACCGGAGAAATAGTATCATATTCTCCAGCAATGTTTCAAAAATTAAGAGTTACAGATTTACTTCCAGGTTCAGTTTTAACTTCTGGCAATTTAGACTCTATTCAAGGCGGCGAATTATTTTACGGAGAAAAAACTGATAGAGCTAATGGTACTCGATTTGGTCTTATGGTTGCAGAACAAATTATACAAGATTCTGGCTGGTTTAGATTTGTTGTTGATAAAAATACTGGAGTTGTTGATGCTGCAGGAGTTAGATTAGGTTCTTATGCTTCAAAACCTGGATTAAGAACAATTGATCCAAATTCAATATATTATCCAGATTCTGCTCAAGCTAGAGAATTTTATGGTTTAACAGTAACTACTAATGGCGACTCAACCGAATTTGCGGGGCGTAAATATTCATTAACTTCTACTTTACCTATTAACTATTTTAAAAGTGATTTACATAAAGACAGTGGAAGAGATCTTAGAAGATTTCCAGGTGATGGTACTAGTGCTAATGATTCAGACGTTTCAGTTTTAATAAGAGCTATATCACTTGAAGATAGTTCTTTATTCGAAGTTCATAAAGATGGTAGTATTAACTTTACTGGCGAACTTTTACAAAATGGTGTTCCATTTACAGGCGGCGGATTATTTACAGCTACAGCTATAGATGATGCGTATTTTGCTCCAAGAGATTTTTCAGCAACTTATCCATATGGTGGATTTGGTAGAATTGCGGTTGGTACAGATAAACCTAAATCTAGGTTTGAAGTTCATGGCGGGCCATTTCAAGTAAAGGGTCCTTTAGCAGGAAGTAGTCAAACTTTTGATGCTAGCTATAATGATAAAGTCTCTGGCGAGATTTCTATGGCAAATGATCTTGTAATTAATTACGGTGATCCAACACTAAGCGCTCTTGCTGATTCAGATAAAGGATCTAGATTTTCGTTTGTTCCAGGAAAAGCATCAACGCGCGGTGGATACTTTACAAACCATAATGATTTTGCTTGGGGTGCTTTAGGTCAATTTTCAGCGGCTTTTGGTAGAAATGTTAAAGCATCTGGTCAAGGTAGTTTTGCAACTGGTGATAGTAGCCAAGCTGGCGGTATTAGTTCAATTGCTATGGGTTTCAAAAATAAAATAACTGGTTTATATTCTGTTGGTATTGGAGCAAGCAATTCTGATGGCGGTGATAGAAATATTTTACTTGGCGCAGGAAACACTGCAATGGGTGATGATACCTTTATTTTAGGTAAAAATAATGTGGTATCAAATGGCGGTTTCCAACAGGTATTTATTGGTCTTGACAATAAATCGGCTGGCGGCAATTTTAATTTTTTAATAGGACAAAACAACAGAGCTCAAAGTAATGCTGGTTATGCTTTTGGCGTGGAAGATTCTGTTGGTGGTGCTTTATCGTTTGCAATTGGTTCTTATAATAAAGTTGGTGGAGGTGATGCGTTTGCGTTTGGCAGAGAAAATATAGTCTCAGGACAATCTTCTTACGCATTTGGTATGAATGGTCATATTGCTAATACTGCTAATAAAAGCATAAATTTTCAAATGGTCACTACTACTCCTACATATGGAGCAGGCGCTGATTTACTTAATAATCCAAATAGAACATTACCAGGTATTGTTGTAGATGATAACCTCATGGCTATTCAAGGTGGTAACGTATCGATTGGTAGAGAATCAGATATGTTTGCGGCTATTGATGGAGCTGGTAATTTATTTGTTGGCGGTGATATTCTTTACGGCGGCACATTTGCGCAGTGGAATCCAGAAGGTGGAGCCCCTATTGCAGGTAATGCGTTTGTTGATAACGGAACGTTTATTATTCAAGAAACACCAAGAAATATTGGTGTACAAAAAACAACACCAAATACAGAATTTGATGTTCGTGGTGATTTCCAAGTTGATGGTTTAAAAGCTTTAACTTATTCTGCTACTGATTCAGCAATATTCGATTCTGCTGGAGTATTTCCTGGTAATGAATATGACAATATGTTTATGTACAGCTCAAGAGCTGGACTTATTAGAGCTGGTGAAATTTTACTTGCTGAACATCAAAATTCTGATTTAGGTATTACTTCTATAGGTATGGGTCAAGAACCATATGCGAGAGGGTTTTCTTCTATATCTTTAGGTTCAAAAAATAAAGTTGGACAAAGGACTTCTAAAGGAGATATTCTTCTTAGAGGTTCTACATACGGTCTTACTAGTCAAGGTAAGTATAGTGTCGCAATTGGTAAAGATAACCAAATTATAACAGATCAAAACATGTTCCTTGGTGAAGGTAACGTGCAAGACTCAAGTAGTACTGGAACTAAACTTTACGCATTTGGTATTGGTAATAAATTTGGATTAGCTAATACATCAACTGGTGCTACTAATAAATCATTTGCTATTGGTGACGGTAATATACTTGATAATGCTGGAGATAACAATTATCTAATTGGTAAAGATAATAAATTAGATGGTACTGGTGTTGAAAATAATTTAATATTCGGTAAAGATAATAGTTTTATTAATAATACTAATGCTGATAATATTGTAATTGGTGCGGGTTGGAAAGATTCACACACAGCTGGAGTAAATGCGCAGTATGGTGGAACTGCAGTAGGTGGTACTGCTGATAATACTATATTTATTGGTGGTAATACATTTATTCCAACCGGATTAAGTAATGGCATCGTAATTATGAAGCCAGAGACATTTAACGATGCTGGTACTAGTATTCTTGATAGTAACCTTGTAAACAAGGGTTTAAACAATACTAATATTATGATTGGTAAAACTGCGAAAACACCTCATAATAATGCTGCAAAATATGTTTCTGGATTTAATCCGAATTATACTCTTGATATTCATGGTGATGTAAATATTGATAGTGGTGCTACACTTTATATTGGTAATGTTAATATTAAAGATTTTATTAAAGGCACGGAACCTATTGTTGTTGTTACACACACAGCATTTACAACTCCAGTTTCTACATTTCCCGATGGATTTACTATTAATATTGACGCAACTAGTGGAAATGGAAGTGTAACAGCAAATAATCTCTGGAATGGTTTAACAGTAACTTCATCCGGTGGTCATAAACTTGCAGCCCCCGGTTCGATGGCTACTGCAGGTGGCCCAGGCAGCGGATTAGCTATTAAATTTGTTAATGTTGAGACTGATAGTACTTCTGGAACTTCTAGTAGTTTTAATTATAATAGTACAGCCGATAATATATATTTTGTTCAGGCAGTTGATGCAAATACATTTAATTTATTTACTGATAGAGCATGTACTGTACCACTTGATATGTCAAGCGAACCTAGTATATATTCGGTCAATGGTAGCTATGAAGTTATAAATGTTGCAGCTTTAGTATCAAATTTTACTATTTCTGCATCAGGCACAAAAACCGAAGTTATTTTACCGACCGGTGGTGTTCACGGTTTAACAGTAGGTGATGCTGTTCGATTCCAAGGAGTTGCTATTACATCACCTGCTGGTATTATAGACGCAATTACTTTCTTTACTGGGCCAGATAATGGATCTGGAGGTATAACTAATACTAATAAATTTGAATTATTTCATGATCAAGCATTAACTCAACCAGTTACTACCACAGATTACAGCGGAACATTTGATACATCATCAGCAATTTATGCTCAAGTCGTTCCAACTGTAGTAGCTACACCAAGTGCTGATTTAAATATACTTGGAAAACTAACTGTAGCTGATAGCGCTACTGTAGAAGGCTCAATTCATTTTAGACAATCTGTTTCAGGTAGTGTATTTACGATTGGTGATAATCCTGGTACTGGCGAAAGAATGTCGTTTGACAGCTTTGTTGTAAGACCAACTGGTGGACTTATTCCAATTCTAGAAAATCATCTTGATTCGGCATATGTTCAAGCAAGAGTTTCTATTGATAACTTCTGGGCCTTAAAAGAGGGCGATCAACTTATTAACTTTCAAGCAGATGCATCTCTTGCTGCAGACATTCCACAAGGTAATGCTGTTACAATTGCTAGAAATGATGTTAGTGTAAGTGATGCATCTTACAAAGATAATATTGATGGAATAGATTATAAGAAATTCTCGCTTGATGTTCTTGGTAAAGCTCGTATTGATCTTCCAAATTATCAGGTAGCAGGCGCATCTTTAGGAAATAGGCCTGCAGAAGATAATGCTTCTTTACAAGCCGCAATTGATCATAAATCTCCTATTATTACTACATCTGCTCAAGGTACTCAGGTCGCTTGGCCAACTCAAGACTATATTGCAACAATTGTTACTAATGATTATGTAAAAGATAGAATGAACATTGACTCGTCGGTCATTGCTTCTGTTATCGATTCTGGTTATCTAAAAACTGTTATTAGTCCTAACTATATTCTTCATAATGCTAATGATAGTTCGCATTGGAGAAGATCTGCTGATGGTCATACTCTCTATTTTGGTGGAGTTGGATTTAATACTGATACTCAAGTTGCAATTGGTGCAGATAGTGCTCCTATCGATCATCCAGGATCTAGATTATACGTTAAAGGTGATGTAAGAGTTGATTCTGGATTTAGTGCTGGTGGACATAGCCTTATTGAAGGACATAAAATAACACCAGACGATACATTTGAATTTATATTTACTGATGGTTCACCAAAAGATCCTAGGATTGATCATGCTGATAGCTATGTAGTTTCAAGAGATCAATTAACTCTTGATAATGGAGCTGGTGGAGCTTTAGGAATAATTCTTGGAAGCGTTGGGAATGCAGGAGTAGATAACCATTTACCACTCGGTGATTCTTCGATTACTATATCTGGAATACCTGGTCCAGCTTTAGATGATAGTCATATTGTAGTATCATTTAGACCTTATAACTGGAATCCGCCTGGATCATCGCCACGATTTGATTCTTCAGAGCTCAACATTGGCACAGGAAGCGCTGCTCTTGGTGTTCAAACTGGAGATTTTGTAGTAACCGGAACTAATACTATTGAATTAAGATTAGCATCACTTCCTGGCTGGGGCGTAGGCTCACCTCCAGCAAATACCTCTACAATAACAGATCTTAGAATTGATAATAGAGGACTACATCCAATAACATCTCTTAAAGGTAGTAGTCTTTTTGGTCTAAGACTTCAAGATAGTGACAACTCAAGCCCAACAAGTAAAATTCTTAGTTACGTTAAAAATGGTCTAACAAAAGTATATATTAATGGTGTTGAACTTGAATCAAATGGAGAAAAATGGGAAGAAGCAAGTAATAGTCTTATTCATATCTTTGACTCTGCTGCAAATACAAGATTAAAATTAAATGATGTAATTAAAATTGAAGCAAGAAGTAGAAAGAATGATGCATCACTTACAGTTAAAGGTCCTCTTACAGTAGCATCAGGTTTTCAATTAGAAAATCCGGCTATTACTTTAAGTGGTAATCTTAATATTACAAGTAGCAAAAGTGCTACTGGTGAAGATAGTGGTTCTGCTCAGGCCAATACTCAATTTACATTTAATGATAGTGCTATATTTAAAACTGGATTTACTGTAGACGGTAAAATTGCTAAAATACAAAACGGTGGTTTGTTATTTGGAGGTAGTCGCAGAGCTGATGCTGATTATAGAGTAATTAATGGCGGACTACTTTGGGATAGTATTAATCAAACCATGACAGCCGGAGAAAGCGCTGAATTGTATTTCGGCCCTTATCACTCATCTTCTTACGATTCAGCTAGAGGATTTATTTTAACTAATCCATATATTGGAAGATCTTTCGATTCTAATCTTATGAGAGTTATAGACTCGACTTATATTGGTGAAAGATTAATTACTCCTTGGAATAGAATAGGTCCTGCAGGTGGTAATCAACAAATTTATTATGACGAAGAAGGTTCTGTAATTGTTGGTCAAAAAGATACTATTCATGCAAATGATGGAACAACAAGATTTGCAGTAGATTCTGGTAATGTATTATTCCTTAGCTCAAATATTGCAACTATTGCTCAACATCCAAAAGCAGGCGTTGTTCCATTAAGTAAAGCTGGTACTCAAATTGGTGCTGGTTCAAGACTTATGTGGATTCCAGAATATGGCGCTTTCAGAGCAGGTGAAGTTGATGGAACAAATGTAACATGGGATAGTAATGAAGTTGGATTCCAATCACAGGGTATTGGCTATAATACTTTAGCTACTGATTATTCAACAGCTATTGGTTATGACGCAAATGCTGGTAATGTATCTTATGTTGGAATAGCAAAAGGTCCTCTTCATACTACTGCATCAGTTTCAGTAGGTCATACTGTTACTAATCCAGGTCAATTTAGTGTTGGTCTTGGTAAAGATATTACAAACAGCAATAAGCAAAAATCAGTATCTATTGGTCTTGAAATTACAAATACAGGCCGAAGCGGTGCTGCAATTACACTTGACGGCGGAGTTGCTATTGGTAAAGATCTTACTACTGGTGCTGGTGTCGTAATTGGTAAAGAAATTACTGGTGATCCTGGTAATCATAACGATCATTTTAAAAATACTGCTATTGGTAATAAGCTTACTAACAACTCAAAAAATTCTGTTGTCATAGGATATAATCTTGCTAGTGGTCAAAATGGTCTTAATATTGGTAGAGATAATACCACTGGTGTTAATACAAATTCAGTCATAATCGGAAAGAATTCTCAAGCTGGGACGAATGCTCTTGCGATTGGTAGTACAGCCACAGCTGGTACAAACGGTACGAGTATAGGTCAAAATACAAGTACTGGGACCTCCGGAGTTTCTATTGGTTTCAATGTTAGTTCTGGTAATACTGGTGTTGGTGTAGGTTTAAATACGTCTGCTACTGGCGCTAGCGGAATTTCTTTTGGTCGCGACCAGACAATTGGTGGAAAACAGGCTGCAGCGTTTGGTGTAGGTAATACTACTAGTAATTACTCGTATGTTTACGGATCAGGAAACAGTACTGGACAATCTAGTTTTGTTGTTGGTAAATTAAATGCTACTGGTATTAATAAATCTTTTATAATAGGTAACTCGAATAAGAGTATAACAAAATTCTCAAGAGTTTATGGATGGGAAAATGAAACTATAAACTCTGTACATAACGTATATGGTCATAGAAATAAAAACATTAAAGTTGCATCTAATGTGTATGGTAATGACAATAAAAACTTCTATAATGTTAATGTATATGGTAATGCAAATACAGGTTTAGGTATCTCCGGGGGTAATTCATCTCAAGGTGGATTCATCTTCGGTGCATCAAATATTCTTAATAAGAATGGTAATATTTACGGATCTAGCAATACTGTAACTGAAGGTGGCGATGCATATGGTAGAGCAAACACTATTACTGATTTTGGTTATGCGTTTGGCCATTCTAATACTGTTGATGATGAAGGTTTTGCTTATGGCCATGGCAATATTATTGATGGTACTAGTGCAAAAGCGTATGGTTTCGGTGAATTAAACCAAGCAACTTTAGGTGGCATTGGCTTTGGTAAAGGAACTGTAGCTGCAAATGGTGGTATTACATTAGGTACCGAAGTATATGCTACTGCCCTTGGATCTGTCGCGATTGGTACAAAAATTCAAGTCACTGGTGAAAATTCTATTGGAATTGGGTTAGATCAAAATATTGAAACTGTAACTGCTAATAACACGATGTCTATTATGGGCGGTGCAGTAGCAATTGGTAAAGTAGCTGCTGGAGCAACATACGGATTAGATGTTCAAGATTTAGCAAACTTTACAAGTAATATTGCTATTAACACTAAACCATTATATCAATATATTCAACAAGACGTTGCTAACCAAGCATGGATTAGAGCAAATGCTAATGCTACTTATGTTCAATCACATATTAATACAGCGCATTATCGCACAAGTATGCCAGCATCTCAGTATTTTTATAACACAGCTGGATCTGGTTATCTTCACACGACTGCTCCAAGAGTTGGTATCAACACAGCTACACCTGGATATAATTTAGATGTTAATGGTAGTCTTAATGTACAGTCACTATATTGGCAAGGTGATAGGATTCTTGATTCAAATCAAGGCAATCAAGTTTATCTTACTCATCAGGTTGCTCAATTCTTTATAAGTCCTGATTCTGCAACACATTTCTTTGATTCTGATTATATTTTTGCAAGACAACAAAATTATGGATTTAATCAATTTGAAACATATCAGGGTGTAATTAATGCAAATTATATTAATGCTTTAGTTGATGCCGATAGATTCTTAGATTCTGCTGAAGCAATAGCTTTAATTGCAACTGAAACATCAAATTATGCTTTCCAGAAAAATGTTTCACAGAAAGCGTCAGAACCATCTAACTTATTTAGAATGGGTGTACGTACTAACTACGATCCTGCATATACCATGAATATTAAAGGTATTGTCAATATTGTTGATGGAGATCTTCAAGTAGATGGCGATATTAAAATAAAGCAACCAAATGGTAGTTTTGTTAAATTAGAAACTGAATCTCCATTAGTACAAACTTTTGGTGGTACAGTATATCTACCAGCTGCAACCGGTAGCAGATCTGGTATTGGTATTGATCATAATTCTCCTGGTAGTTTATATGCGATCAATGTTGGTACAGATATTGTTGGTGGTGGATTAAAAGACGGTATTAATGTTGCAGCAGGCATGTCATATTATATTGATGGTCAAGATATTTTTACATCGGTATTAGATTCCAGTTTTGTTAATATTAGAGTCCAAAAAGAAGATTTAACAGCTGCAGGTAAACTCGATTCTGCTCATTTTAAATTTATTATTGATTCAGATTATATTACGTCTATTGCTGATAGCGATTATGTTAAGTCGATTGCTGATAGCGATTATGTTAAGTCGATCGCAGATTCAGATTATATCAAATTTGTAGCTGATAGTGACTATATCAAACTTATTGCTGATAGCGATTATGTTAAGTCGATTGCTGATAGTGACTATATCAAACTTATTGCTGATAGTGATTATATTAAAGGCATAGCGGATTCAGATTATGTCAAATCAATTGCTGATAGTGATTATATTAAGTCGATTGCAGATTCTGACTGGGTTAAGTCGATTGCTGATAGCGATTATATTAAAGGCATAGCAGATAGCGATTATGTTAAGTCGATTGCAGATTCAGATTATGTCAAATCAATTGCTGATAGTGATTATATTAAATTTGTAGCTGATTCTGCTTATGTTAAAGGCATCGTTGATAGTGCTCATGTTGATCTAATAACAGGAATTGGCAGTAGATCTGTTGATTTTGGCCCACATCAAATTAGCTTTAAATCTGTAGGTGCTAGTGCTGGTTCATTACCTAATCCAGTAACATATCCTGGTATGACTGCAGTGACAACAAGTGATAATAAAGCAAGAATATCTAAAGGCGGATCTTGGACTGCTATTCCATTAGAAAATACTAACGTAACATTCAATACTATTCTTCCAGGTGGAGATAAGTTATATGATCTTGGTAGCCCAACTGCTGCATGGAAAGATTTGTATATAAGTGGTTCAACTATTCATCTTGGTGGATTAAGACTTAAAGATAGTGGTGGAGTATTTCTTACTACTGATTCTCTTGGAGTTGCTACTGCACTTAATTTAAGTGGAGCAAATACCGGTGAATTGTCCGAAGGTTCAAATCTTTATTATACAGATGCTAGAGTTGATAGCAATGTAACTGGCAAAGATTTAGATATGGGAACAAATAAAATCCTATATTCTAATGTGTATTCTAATTTAGCTGATCTCCCAAGTGCTTCATCTTATCATGGTATGTTTGCTCACGTACATGGAACTGGTAAAGCATACTTTGCTCATGCTGGTTCTTGGGTAGATCTTGCTTCAGGCGCTGACATTACAACAGCAATTAATAATCTGATTGACGGTGCGCCAGCAGCAATGGATACTCTTAACGAGTTTGCTACAGCTCTTGGAAATGATGCAAACTTCTCAACTACAATTACTGCTCTTATTGGATCAAAATTAGATTCGGATAAAGCAGTTACTCTTATTGATTCAGCATATGTTCAAGCAAGAGTTGTTCCACAAGGTATTGATAGTTCTGCTGTAATTGGAATGGTTGATTCAGCATATGTTCAAGCAAGATCATTACTTATTGATTCAGCATATGTTCAAGCTCGTCAAACCATATCGACATTTGATTCTGCTGAAGTTCTTCAGTTAATTGATAGTGACTATATCCTTGCAAGATCTTCGGCTGGTGTCACAACGCTTGGTGCTCTTGCAGATGTAAATGTTCCAAGTCCAACTAATGGTCAAGCATTAGTATATGACACAGCAACAAGCAAATGGATTGCTGGAGCTGCTTCAGGAGGAGGTTCTGCTGATAGCGCGACTATTATAGCTTTAATTGATAGTGATTATATAAGTGCAAGAGTAACTGTAACCGGCGGCGGAGTTGTTACATCTGAATATTCTAACTTTAGATTTACAGCTACTTCTAATCAAACCACATTTAGTGGTTCTGATGTTGCTGGCAATACTTTAGCTGTAACTGCTACTGGAATTCAGGTATTCTTAAACGGTATTCATCTTCTTAAAGATATTGATTATACTGTATCTGGAACAACATCTGTAGTTCTTACTACTGGAGCAAATGCTGGTGATGATTTAGTCATAACTAATATCAGTAGTGGATCAACAGGCAATTATATTATTGCAGGTCAAGCCAACTTTAAAGATTACAAATACAGAGCAACTGCTGGTCAGACTGCATTTACTGGTAATGATCTTAATTCACAATCATTATCTTTAACTGCTAATAATCATCAAGTATTCATAAACGGTATTCGTTTAAATAGAATTGAAGATTATAGCGCAGATTCTGCCACTAATACTATTACTTTATTACTAGGTGCTGCTGATTCAGACGATGTAGTTATACAAACTTTAACAACTGGATCAGTTGGAGCAGTTCTTGGAGCCGCAGTCACAACTTCAGTTGATTCAGCAGTTGCTGCTCTTGTAGATGCTGCTCCTGCTACATTAAATACTCTGAATGAATTAGCTGCAGCACTTGGCGATGATGCAAATTATGCTACTACTACAGCTACAGCTCTTGGAACAAAATTAGACAATACATCTTCAATTACTTCATTAGCTGATGTTCATACAACTGCGCCAACTGAAGGTCAGATATTAATTTGGGATAATGGAAATAGTTATTGGGCTCCAGGCGTGTTACCAGCAGGTACAGACTCAGCTGCTGTAACAGGAATGATTGATAGTGCTTACGTTGCAGCTCGAGTATCAGGTGGAACATTTACAAATGCTGTTAACTTTGCTAATTATTATTATGTAGCAGATTCTGGTCAAACAGTATTCTCTGGAAATGATGCTAATGGTGAGGCTCTTGCAATTGATACTGCTAATTACCAAGTATTTAATAACGGTATTCGATTAGTATCTGGTGTAGATTATACAGTTAATGCTGCAGCAAATTCATTAACTCTAAATGGATTTGCTGCTGACTCAGGCGATGATCTCGTAATTAATACTTTATCACAAACTGTTACAACTTCACATATAGTTGTTGGTGATACATTTATGAATACCTTTAAGTTTATTGCTACAAGCGGTCAAACATCATTTACTGGTACAGATGCTAATTCAAAGACATTAGGAATTGATTCGAGTAACTTTAATGTATTCCAAAATGGTATTAAACTTATGGATTCAGATGACTTTACATCTAATCCAACAACCAATACTATTACGCTAACAACTGGTGCTTCAACATCTGATGAAATTACAATTACTGCAATTGAAAATAAAGCTTCAAATGTTACGGTAGATGCTGCAGCGCTTGCTGGATTAGTTGATAGTGCATATATTGCAGCAAGAACTCCAGCATCAACTGCTCCTGATGCTTGGATAGAAGTTACTACAACACCATTAACATTAACTGGTGGTCAAAGATTAATTGTTGATACAAGTACTGCTAAAACCGTTAATCTTCCAGCAACAGCAACGCTTGGAGATGAAGTTAGAATTATTGATGGAACAGGACAAGCTGCTACAAATGCTATTACAATTGGAAGAAATGGTCATAAAATTGAAGGAGGAGATTCTGATTTAACAATTGATGTTAATAGAGCAGCATTTGGATTAGTATATTATAACACCGCTAACGGTTGGTTATTCACAGAGAAATAAAGGACGAAAGTAATGGTATCGAGAGCATCTCTTATCTCAAAAGCATTTGGAAAATCTGGAGCTTTAGCATCAGTAGCTGAAGCTTCAACTCCAGTCGCT
>ENA-ORDA01000095-ORDA01000095.1-marine-metagenome-genome-assembly--contig:-NODE-95-length-87610-cov-4.827516_pt1 | contig 87610 bp, 54 predicted proteins | sample MGYA00237778_ERZ508506 | MGnify/ENA primary metagenome ERZ508506 (study PRJEB26177, sample SAMN06267891) | marine metagenome | isolation source: Monterey Bay, California, USA | place: Pacific...
GCGGCTGGGTTTGGTATATTCGGAGGAAACTTTGCTGCAGGAAATGGTGATAATACGAACCTCGCAGCGATTGCTAATCTTGGAGACACCGCAACGATTAATTTAGCCACTGGACTTCGTTTTTGGGCAGGAACAGACACAGCTCTTTCTAAGCCAACGGAGAAGCCCGAACTCCAGATTGAAACGGTGACGGTTGCTGAAGATGGAATGACGATCACTTGGAATGGGCAGGATGGAGAGATTTACCAAGTTTGGCGGTCTTCTGATCTGGAGACTTGGGTCGAACTGGATGATAGCATAACAGCGGGCCCTGAGGGGGGCAGCTATCTTGTCGAAGGAGAGGGATTGATCGCAGGACGAATGTTTCTACAAGTTCGCCGATTTGAGTAGGGCGGTAATGCGTAGCGTTGATTCCCTTGATTGGGCGTCTTCGGATTTTCTTGTCGTAAAGTCAGCTCAGGGTGCTTTTAGCACCAAAGAAGATGTTAGAGAGAGGAAGGTGTGGAAAAAAGAGCGGGATGAGCGCATGTTATATCACCTTCATCATCAGTTCCTCCACCAAGACGATACCGCTATCTGAGGCTATTAGTTTAGCTGAAAGAGCCGTCATTTTTGGGGCCTAATTAATTTGAAGATCCCCTTTAGTAAACTCTGGAGGGCGGCTAAAAGACTCTTCCGTTCATTTATATTTAAGAGTAAGTTCCAGCCGAAAACGATATTGGTCATTAAAGTAGCTGCGACGACCAAAGAAAGCCTCCCTAGCGACGCATCTAAAAATAACTGACTCATTCGCCCAGTAAAGACGCTTACGATAATTAGGAAAATTAGGGGGAGAAAGACCTCTTTGATCCAGATGGATGGCAAAAATTGGACTAAACGCTTAGCCCAAAATACTCTGCCAATTGAGCATAGCGACATGGTAATAAGATAAGCCCAGCAAACGGATATTGGCCCTAAGCCAAGATGTAAAAACAACCAAGCCACTGGAAGGGTTAGTAGTAGGAAGCCGCCCAACATAATTTGATATCCGGCTATTTTTCCCCGAGCTGAAACAGCCAACATTTGTCCCACAGTCAAGCGATCGATTATAAAAGCACACAAAATTAAGGATGTCATGCCGCTTGCATATACGGGTGGCTGAACTAGCCACAAATCTAGGACGTATTCAATTTCTAGAATGAGCGGGATTGCAAATAACAAGGTTAAATAAGCGCCAAACTTGGAAGCTCGGTTTGCTTGTATAAGCATTCTTTCTCGATCTCCTCGTCCTTCATTTGTATTAATTTCAGGGCTAAACGCTCCTATTAATGAACTCGATAATTGCTGCGTGGAAGACGATACTGTGTTGCCGATTGTGTATGACGCATTTACCCCCGGCGTGCTGACCGGGTTGAAGTAACGATTCAATAAGATTGCAATTCCTTGGCCTCTCAGGAGCTGACCTAATCCGCCAAATAGATTCCATCCTGAAAAACTGAGTAATTTTCTAAAACGCACCCAATCTAACCAAAGGTTCAACTGGATGCGACATTCCTCATATTTTTTGTAAGCACGCCCGATTTGCATCAAGACGAGTGAAGAAGAAATCGCAACTGAACAAATCGAGAAGAACAGCCAACGATCTCCAGAATAGTGCCAGACAATATAGGCCAAGATGAAATTTGCGACACTTCCCGCGATCCCCCAAATCGCCATTTCTGCAATATCTTGCTTAGCAATAAACATCGCGCGAAATGGGGCAAAGCTCATGCTTATAAATGCTAATATCAAAGATAAACGAAAGACCCAGTGCGCGGTAACTAACCTATGATCGGGAATCTTTATAAAATGGTCTAGAGCCCATTCTCCGATTGGCCAACCAATCGAGATTAAAGCTAAGGGTGCTACTATGTGCAGAAATAAGCTGACATTGAACCAGCGTTGGGTCTCACCTTCGTTGTCCTTACCAATCGAAAAAGCAAGGAAACGTGCAGCGGCATTGGCCAAAATATTATTTAGGAATTCTACAAATCCGATTAGCGCCCCGACCACAGCCATCAGACCAAAATCTACCTGTCCCAGACCCTCAAGAATCCAACGACTGCTTAAAAGCCCCAATGCGACCGCAAAAATACTGCGACAGTATGTGACGCTTGTATTTATCAATAGACGTTTAGAAGCTAACATCTGACTTTAAAAACCTGCATTAAATTTTCAGGTGAGGCAAGTGCGGCGAATAACGAAGTCAGTTATGCTCTTTTCCTTACTTCTCATCGATCGTTTTGCTTCAGCTCTATGACGTCGACCCGTATTTCGCCGAGAGGTATCGACCCATTTTTGCTATTTGGCCATCACCGATTGCCACAGAAACTATCGAGATTTCAATCAACAATTCTGATCTCGTGTTCGCATTTTCTGAGTGTCACTAAATGGAAAAATCGAACCACTCTTAATATTTTCAAGATATGTCTATGGTCTGACGATTTATTTGAAATCCAAATCAAGGATTTTTTAGAAAAATACGCAGGTGACGTTCTGAAAAGGCTTTCAGCTAAGCGCAACAATGGGAAGCAGAAAGCTCTCCAGACAGAGCCGCAATTCGGAATCTTTAAGTCTTGATGCTCTCTTGCCCAATCCAAACGCTCCGTGACTGGATTGGAAATAAACTCTTTCTGAGGAAACAAAAATGTTGCTGAAATAATAATACAATCTCGGCGCTCTGAAAATAGGCTTTTTCGAAACCCCATTTCCAGTTCAGAGACCTTTGCCTCGATACGCTCACCGTTACATAGATAACTTACGCTTTTGAGGTATCTGCTGATAAAAATGCCCTCAGTTTTCCCACCGCCAGCATTCATGGCAACTGCTCCTCCAACGGTCGCAGGAACAGATGCCAGATTAAATGGCCCTTCTCTCCCCTCAGAGTAGAGATACCGGAGAAGTTTTGGGACATTCGTTGACGAACTGACTTCAAAAAGATCCTCTCCTGCCGGTCTGATGAAGTCAGGCAAGCAGTTTCGGAGAATTACAGTAGAAATCTTTTTCTTTCGGAAATATGTGTTTGAGCCATTACCCAATGTGTAACACCTAAGGTTTTTACTCTGTGCATATTTTATCGCCTCATAATAATCTTCAGCCGATTTTATATCGATAACATTAGCAAATTCATGATCTGTCTTGTACCAGGAAAATTTTTTTGTTCTGATATTCAGTATCTTCATATCTTATTTTGGCTGTAGGAAACGGCCACGGAATTTGCTGTTTAAAAAGGGTAGTTCAGTTGCTGACAACAACACCCGTGGAAGTTACAAAAATGGGGTGAATAATTTCGAAGAGCGTGGGCATGGTTGTCCTTGGTTCTATGTCAGCTTGCTGGTTGCGTTGTTTCTTGTGATACGCTTTTAGTTTACGGTCTAGAATGTTGCTTCAGGTTACCTTTCTTAATTACTGCATGATTGCGAGGAAATAAGCAATCGACTTGCTTCTTCATATCTGTCTTATCCGGGAGTTAAGTGATTTTGGCTACGATAGCTGCTAAGGCTGTTACTTTGGCTCACGGGATATAAAGAGGGATCTTCTTGCCCAGAGCGGTTTGGCGGAAAAGGTGAATACTCGTTCACGGGGCATTCATCTTCAGTCAGTATTCTTCGGTTTTCAGTCCCATGAAAGCACTCTATTTCCTCTCAAACCGATCAATAATCCCGATCGTCCTCGCTGCAACCTCCCTCCCTCTGCTCCCGGTATTCGGAAAGGAGACAAAGGCCTCCCCTGATCAGGATAAATCCAACGTCTTCTGGAATTCCGTTTACGAAGACAATCACGTCGTGGAAATCGATATTTCCCTCACCAAGGAAGCCTGGGAGTCCATGCAACCTGCTCAAAACGAACGCGGAAGAGGTGGTTCGCCGCGAGGAGGAGTTCTTCCCGACGGCCCGCCACGTGGTCGGTCCCGGCGCCCTGATGGGCCACCTCCCGGTGGTGGTGGGAGAAGAGGTGGAGCTGGAACGAGCTTCGAATATGTCAAAGCTGACATCACGATTGATGGCGAAAAATTTGGAGACGCCGGTCTTCGATTTAAAGGAAACTCTTCTTACCGCTTCTCTTCCGATGGATTCAAAAGACCTCTGAAAATCGATACCAACCGCTTTGTGACCGGACAAAAACTTCACGGCCGGACCAAATTCAATTTGTCGAACTCCTATTTAGATCCCGCCTTCATGAAGGAGAAGCTCGCTTACGAGGTCTACCAAGCAGCTGGAATCCCGACACCGGGCACGGGCTGGGCCAAGGTGAGCCTTTCCATTGAGGGTGAACTAAAGAAAAAAAATCTGGGCATCTATGTTTTGATCGAGCAGGTGGATGAAAACTATCTGGAGCGCAAGTTTGGTGAAAAATCGAAGAGTAGCCTCCTCATGAAACCTGAGAGCTCTGCTAATTGGCAACACCCCGGTGAAGAGGTGGAACAATATAAGGAGGTTTTCAACATCAAGGAAGGGGAAGATAATATGGAGCAGATCACCCAATTCGGTGACTTTCTCAGACTCATTGGGGAGGTGTCCGGCACTGAGTTTTCCAACCAGATTGGCGAAAAAATGGACCTCGATTTTTATGCGGGCTACCTCGCCGCCACTAGCCTCCTCTCCAGTTTAGACAGTTACATTGGAGCGCCTCACAATTACTATTTGATGGTTGATCGGGCCGATAATAAGGTCCGTCTTTTTCCATGGGATGTGAACGAAGCTTTTGGAACCTTCACCATGGGGACGACTCCCGAGAAGCTCGCCGAGTGGGATATCACGCGGCCTTGGACCTCTAATATCCCTCTCTTGGAACGCCTCTTTATTCACGAGGATTTCTCCAAGCTCTACCGAGAAAAGTTGAACGAACTTATGCTGGATTCCTTCACCGAGAAAAATCTTTATGAGCGAGTAGATATTTTTACTAAGGCCCTCAAACCGTATCTTAACAAAAAAGAGCAATTAGCATTTCGTATGGGGATTGAAGGCGATAGCTCCGGAAAGAACTCCGCTGTTGAACGTGATATATTTGCCATTAAGCCTTTCATTAAACAACGCATTAAGTCCGTCAAAGCCCAGCTTGCCGGAAAGAGCAAAGGAGTGAAAATCGAGGGTCGCGGTGGTCGCCCCCCGCGTCGTCACGCGCCCCGGGAAGAGTCAAGACCACCCAAAGATTAATATTGTGCTTTAGCAGGATGGGCTTCGCGCGCACTTTATGATGACTTTAAAAGCAGGATTTTTTTGGTGGAATCGTTTGGACTTCCCCTTTGAATCTCGTCCCGCTCTGGCAAAATTTATCGTTCATCACAACTTAAAGCGACGCCCCTAAGGCCCCAACCACTCGGCCAAAACTAAGACCTATGAAAAATTTTAATCTAAATACAGTTGTCAGCTGTCTAGCTTCTGGTGGAACACCACAAGGTCTAAAGAGGTATTGCCTAGGCATATTGTTCCTCTTCCTTCCTGCCGCTCTCTCCGCTGATCCGCGCCTCTCATCTTGGTCCACTGATAATTCTGGCCAATACGCTCGACTCTACGAGACGAAAGAAGCCGAAGCGTCAAACCAATCTGTAGCGACTTGGTTTCGGGGACGAGGAAATCAAAGCTTACCGACCTATGCCGATATTCATGAGATTTCTTATTCAAATGACTGGGTCTATATCCGAACGACTGGGCTAGCTTCCCATTTGATGGGGCCATGGTATCTTAATGCCGCCAAAACCAATCTTTTTCCAAACTACCCGAGCAACCGTTCGATTCTTTACCGTATCCCTCGGACCCCGACTATCCCCACCAATAAAATAGGCACAAGTCTCGGAACGATCGGACGCTACGTCAATGGTGTCTCCATGTTTGATTCTCGGGATGCTTTTTCTTACTCGAACAGCAATTCTACAGACTCTAGGCCAAACAATGGCATCACCGGAGATGGCATCTGGAATCGCGATGCCTATGTCAATGAATCGGTCACTTTCGATGCAGGGAATGCTCATCAAGCCGGCCCTACCTACCACTACCACGCGAACCCTCCTGGCCTTCGCCACCAGCTTGGCGATAGCGTGGATCATGATTTCGAGACCAATACTTACACCGAAAATTTCAACTCCTACCACTCGCCCATTCTCGGTTGGGCTGCTGATGGCCTTCCGATCTACGGCCCCTATGCCTATTCGGATGCCAATAATCCTTCATCTACGGTCCGCCGTATGGTTTCAGGCTATCAGAAACGCGATGGGACAAATGGAACCACGAATCTTGCCACTATGGGGCGCACCACACTTCCCGCTTGGGCTGCAACTTTTCAAAATCGAAATGCCAATCTTTCTGCCAATCAACAGGGTCCGCCTGTCAACAACGCCTACGTTCTTGGACGTTATATTGAAGACTACGACTTTCTAAATTCCGGCGACTTGGATCAGCACAATGGGCGCCGATGTGTGACCCCTGAATTCCCCGGTGGCACCTATGCTTACTTTATAACGATCGCAGCCGATGGCACTCCAGTGTTTCCCTATGCCATGGGGCGAGAATACTACGGCACTCCCGCCGGAGGAAACGTCAACTCTATCACTGAGCCTGTCACGCTCCTCTTTGAAGGCGGTGCAGAAAAGGGTTCCAGCATTGACACTATCCAGACTGGAGATGACGAGATCACCCTCACATGGCAGGCAGTGGAAGGTGGCTCCTACCAATTAGAAACATCATCTTCGCTCAGAGGCGGCAGCTGGAAGACCACCCTTTCCAGTGTCAATCCTGACCAGGATAAACTCGTCGTTGGCGATAAGACAGCTGTTCTTTCGAATAATTTTTACCGGGTCAAAAAGGCCGCTGTTGCGCCCTATGATGATAGCGGATTCGTTGATAATAATACCTTCACGACCACTTATACTTTCCGCTTCTCAGCTAATCCCCCTCTTCCAGAAAATATTAACTCTCTCAAGGTTGGGGGGCAAGATATCAGCCTCGCTAACATTTCATCGTACGATCGCTCCGTCGGTATTCTTACCCTCTGTTTTAATAGTGCCACCTTACCCGATGGCGACCATCAAGCTGTCATTAATAGCACTCATCTTTCAGAGAATTTCTTCTCTATTGGAGGGCAAAAAAACATCCTTTTCCTGATCATTGATGATTGGGGGGTTGACGCTTCTCCTTTTGATAATCCCACTGGGATAGTCCTCCCCAAACTTCCTAACATGGACGCCCTTGTGAGGCGAGGACTCCGCTTTACCCGATGCCACTCTCAGCCCCTCTGCTCCCCAACTCGCGCCACCATCCTCACTGGTCGCCACCCCTTTGAGCACACGGTTGGGAATCCCTCTGCTTCCTCGATTTTACCCACATCCGAGTTGACGCTGCCCGAAATTTTTACTGCCCAGAATTCTCGCTTCGAGATGGCTTCCTACGGGAAATGGCACTTAGGAGGAACTGTCAATGCGCCCTCAGTCCGTGGTGGATGGCCAGAATTTGCCGGGATCCGCCGAGGTGGTGTCACAAACTATACTCTTTGGGATAAACTAGAAAATGGAACCACCACTGAGGAAGTGACTAGCTACACTACTACTGACCAAGTGAATGAAGGAACCGATTTTATTGTCTCTCAAGGAACCAATCCGTGGTTTCTCTGGATGGCCTTTAATGCTCCCCACACCCCCTTCCATAGCCCTCCTTCTAATCTCGCGCCAGTGGGCGGGTATTCCACCAGTGGCTCCTCGAATAGCGATCAATACATTCGTGCTCTTGAAGCACTTGATACCGAGATTGGACGCCTTCTCACCGTCGTAGATCTTAACCGGACAAACGTTATCGTCATCGGAGACAATGGGACTCCCGGCCAAGTCGTCCAGGCTCCTTTTGGGAATGGACATGCCAAGGGCGATCTCTACCAAGGGGGAATTCATGTTCCACTTTTTGCGGTTGGTCCTGATATCCGTGTCACTGGAACGACTGACAAACTTGTCCACTGCGTAGATCTCTTCTCCACTATCCTCGACCTTGGAGGGATTGATGAAAGTGCCGCCACGGTTGGAGTTTCGACCCACTCTCAAAGCCTTCTCCCCATCTTTCATGGGATTGATACAGCGAGCAGGTGCGTTATCGCGGAGAAATTCGGCGACAATAATGGCAATGGCCGAGCCCTCATCTCCGATGTCCACCCAGACTACAAGCTCATCATCTTTGGAGATAAAGATGACATCAGCGACACGCCCATCTTTGAACTTTACAACCTTTCGAGCGATGCAAACGAGCAAACCAATCTTCTCCTTTCTCCTCTCAGTAATGAAGCTCAATCTGCTTACGATCACCTTCTTGCCAAAGATCTTGCTCTTGGTGGTGGATACTCTGACTCACCCGCAGGATCATTCGATACGATCTACATCGAGCTCCCCAACCGAACAGGCCCCACTAGCCCTCCCAATAACCTTTCCGTTAATCCGACCGCGATCATAATCGATGGGCAATCAGCCTCCTTTGTCGCTCGGGAAGACAGCTCTGGGACTGCTCAAAGATACTGGGTAAAATGTATTCTGACAGCTGGGACAGGCGGTCCTTTTACCTCTGCCACCATCACCTTTCCAAACAATCCAAATACTGGTGGTGCTCGCTCCTTTAATTCGACTCAAATTATTGCCAACCCCTAATTCAGCCGTGCTCCATATCGTCTGGGTAAAGTGAAAATATAAAAATGAAAAACCGTCCTATTATACAGACGGCAGTCGTGATGCTTCTGGCTTCGTCTGTCTTTGCCGAGCCACTCATCGATTCATGGCATACCGCTGACTCAGGTCGCTATGCCCGCATCTGGGCCTCTCAGGACCAGGAAGTCGATGAGCGCCAAAAAGGTGTCCGCTCTTCTCTTAAGACCTGGGATTCCGCCGATTACCCTAGGGTGAGGGTCGGAGATCAACCCATGCCCGTCTATGCCGGAGTTCAGGGAATCTCGTACTCGGAGGACTATGTGTATATCAAGTCCACCGGCCTTGCCACTAACACCATGGGCCCGTGGTTCCTCAACGAAGCCCAAACCACGGATTTTCCTTCCTTCCCTGGAAATGCTGCCATTCTTTATCGTTTTCCCCGCTCATCCGGCTACCCAAAAAATTACGCTCCGGCCACCCGCACTCCGACTAATGTCGGGACCTGCGGATTGTTCGTCGATGGCGTTCCACTTTTCAACACAAGTGATACCTTTTCCTACGATACTTCAGCTGGGGAAGATCAAGAACCTACCAATCAAAACCGTGGCGACGGATATTGGAATCGCGATGCGTTTACCAATGAAGGAGTGACGTTTGACGCCGGAAACGCTCATCAGGCCATGGAGCAATTTCACTACCATGCCAGCCCCAATGCTCTCCGCTCAATTCTCGGCGACTCGATCGATTACAATCCCGCGGTAGTCTATAAGGGAATCGGGAAAGCGAGTCCCTACACCGAGAATTTTAATGGGAAACATAGCCCCATCCTCGCTTGGGCCAATGACGGCCTACCCATGTATGGTCCGTATGGCTATAGTGATCCAAGCGACGCCACCAGTGAAGTGCGCCGGATGGTTTCCGGCTATCAAAAACGGGATGGCACGAATGGTTCCACTAACCTTGCCGTAACCGGCCGCACTACCATGCCCCAATGGGTGGTCGCCCAAGGAGTCCATACCACCAGAACCCTCTCCTCGGCATTCTATGGCCCCAATGTCTCTTCTGTCTTCACTATTGGGCACTACATGGAGGACTACGAATACAAAGGTCACCTCACTTCGGATGTCACCAATGCTCGGTTTGGCCAATATTCCAGCGCTTCTCTTGGCGTCTTTCAGTCCCGCTGGTTTTTTGATCTCAATGAATACAATGTGCGCTTCTGCGTCACTCCTGAGTTTCCCGATGGGACCTGGGCCTACTTCACCGCCGTCGATGACAACGGCACCCCCGTCTATCCTTACAACCTCGCCTGGCACTACTTTGGTGACCCTGCGGTCGCCTCCGGTGTCACCGAGATCGATGAAACTGTGATCGAGATCTTCACTGGCGCTGCCGAAAAAGGAACCCAATTTGAAACTGCCACCCTCGCTGATGATACTGTCACCATCATTTGGAATGGCATTGAAGGGGGCGCCTACCAAATTACCGAATCCCTTGATCTCAAAACATGGACGACTGGTCCTTCTTTTGCCGCTGATGATCAACTGATAACCCTTACCGAAACCGGGAATCTCCGCAAATTCTACAAGATCGAACAAATTGGACTGGCAGGCTATGACACCACCGAATTCGGGACTGCTGCTGGGGGTGGAGGTCCAGGAGGAGGCACTGGTGGCATGCCTGGCACCGGCAACCCAACTGATGGATTTGTGTTCAGCTTCGTAGACGGCCCCCCCCAAGCCAATCTTATCAGTAATTTGAAGGTCGGAGGCGTCACTGGAACCGTGGTCAGTTATAACCTCAACGGTCCCGCAGGCGGGACAATCACCATTTCTTTCAATGACGATAGTTTCTCCTCAGGCACAGCTTACCGGGCCACCTACCTGCACTCCCCACCGGGAGCAGGCACCATTACCGCGACCTCAACCAATTGGTTTACTAAGCCGTAATCCTCCCCAACTCGATTGAAAAATCTCCACGCAATCCTCTTAGTCTTCGGGGTCGGCCTTAGGCCTTTCTCGAAGGTGGGCGATTGTGTTATTAAGACCGCTGTTTTCCTAGTCATCTTTCTCATGCCTCTTCTTGCAGGCACTCTCCGCATCGACCTTTCTCATCAGTTTGGGGACCAACCCCTTACTCTTAATTCTCTAAAATACGAGAGTGCTGAAACCCTATCTGTCTCGCGCCTCTCTTATCTAATTAGCCAACCTGCCCTGCAAAACGAAGACGGCAGCTGGCAAGAACTTCCTAGACAATTTGCCTTCATCAACGCCTCGACCCGCCGCACCTCCTTTACTCTGAAGAAGGTTCCGCCCGGCACTTACAAGTCCTTCCGTTTCAGTCTCGGAGTTCCCCAAAAAGAAAACGATGGAGACCCGGCCCAATACCCTGCCGATCATCCGCTCAATCCCAACCTCAACAATCTTCATTGGGACTGGGCTGGAGGCTACATCTTTCTCGCTCTCGAAGGACAGTTTCGCACCTCCCCAAAAAAACTGAACGGCTTTGTATACCACCTCGCCAACGATCAAAACCTCTCCCGCGTTCAGCTTGCTGCTAACTTCCGGATTAAAAATAAGACCGCTCTCGCCCTCTCCTTTGATCTTAAAAAACTCCTCACCCAACCTCGTGCGCTTTCTTTCGAAAAGGACGGAAATTCCACCCACTCCCATCCCGGAGATGCCATCTCAAGCGCCCTCGTCGCGAACCTAAAAAGCGCATTTTCTGTCAGGGGAATTTCCTACCCTGCTGGCGAAGTTCCCCTCGCCGCGGTGACCCCACTCTACCTCCCAAAAAAATACACGCCCTTTCCCTTGAAGATGAGTCGCCGTTTCCCCATGCCTCCTCTTCCTCGCGACAATCCTCTCCTCACTCAACGGGTCGCTCTTGGTAAAAAACTCTTCCATGATAAATCCCTTTCTAAAGATGGATCTATTTCTTGTGCGACCTGCCATCATCAGCACAAAGCATTTACCGATGGACTCAAATTTTCAAAAGGCATTAACGATCAAGAGGGTGACAAAAACTCGATGCCCCTCTTCAACCTTGCCTGGAAATCCTCCTTTTTCTGGGATGGACGGGCCAAATCTCTCCGTGACCAGGTCCTTCAACCGATCCAAGATCATCGTGAAATGGCCTCCGATCTCAAAACCGTTGTGGCGCAGCTTCAAAAAAACGAATCGCGCGCTTTCGAAAATGCCTTCGGGCCAGGTTCCGTAACCGAAGAGAAAATCGCCCTCGCTCTCGAAAATTTCCTCCTCACTCTAACGAGTTACGATTCCAAATTTGACCGGGCCATGTCTGGAAAAGCGAAACTCAGCGAAGCTGAGCAACGCGGTATGGAACTCTTTTTCACTGAGTATGAACCGCGTAGCCAGCAATATGGAGCGGACTGCTTTCACTGCCACGGAGGCTCCTTCTTCAGCGATCATCAATTTCACAACAATGGACTTAAGCCCTCTCTTTCTGATGTTGGGCTCATGAAAGTCACCGGGAAAGAAACTGATCGAGGAAAATTCTCTACGCCAAGCCTCCGAAATATCGCTCTCACCGCGCCCTACATGCACGATGGTCGGTTCCAGACACTCGAAGAAGTCATTGAGCATTATAACGAGGGGATCCACCGCACTTCTACCCTCGATCCCAATCTCGCCAAACACCCCAAAGGGGGCATCGCCCTCTCGGGCAAAGATCAGGCTGCCCTCATCAGTTTTCTGAAGTCACTCACCGACAAAAAATATGGTGCTCAAGAAACAACTCTCAAAAAGAAGACAAACTCCTCTGAGGAAATTCCTCAGTAGGAACGGAGGGAAGTTGCCCCGCGTGCCGGCGCCTTTGTGAAGATTACTTCAGGCTCTTCTTCTTTTTTGTTTTACGCTTTGTGTCCGGGAGGGGGGTGAGGCCGTCGCCAGGTTGGTTCCATAGGCGATAGGGGTCATCGAGGCGGCGCATTTCAGCGAGGAGAAGACCTTCCATTTCAGCGAGTTTTTCGGCGTAGTCCGGATTCTCGGCGAGGTCAGTGAGACTGGGATCTTTCTTGCCGTGTTCGCTGATGAATTCATTGGGGTTCTTTGCGAGGTTGAAGAGCTGGGTTTCGCGGACTTTGCCATCAAGGACGTCATATTTGATGAGTTTCCAGTCCCCTTTTTTGATGGAGCGCATTCCTGGCTTGGTGCCGCCGCAGTAGACGCCGAAAAGGGTGTCTCGCACGGTGTCTTTTTTTCCTTCTAGAACAGATTTGAAGCTTACGCCCTCGGAGGTTTTGGGGGCCTCGATGCTAGCGAGATCGCAGAGGGTGCTAAGAGTATCGAGAAGGTAGATATTGCCGGGGGCTCGAGAGCCGGGTTTGATGTTGGGGCCTTTCACGATAAAGGGGACGCGCCAAGTGTGTTCGTAGAGATTTTGTTTTCCCTGTAAGCCGTGGCGGCCGATCGCCATCCCATGATCGGCAGTGTAGAAGATGTAGGTGTTCTCGAGCTCGCCCATCTCTTCGAGTTTCTTGAGAACGCGGCCGATTTGGATGTCGATATTTTCGCTACAGGCATACTCACGACCGAGTTCGTTGCGGATCGTGCGTTCGTCCCGTTTCCCCCAGACTCCTTTCACGCTGACTTCGTCGCGTAGGCCGGGGTGACCGTGGTGGAAGGGGTGCTTTGGGAGGTAATTGATTTGAAGTTCCGGCTGGTTGGGGTGGGCCGGGGGAAGGACTTCTTTTTGGGTGTGGTTAATAGCTCCATACTTTTTGAGGAGCTCGGGTTTTCCATCGCGGGTGTCGTGTGGATGGGAGAAGCCATAGTAGATGAGGAAGGGTTTGCGTTTGTCTTTTTGGGAGCGGTCTTCGAGGTAGTTGAGGACTTGGTTTGCGTGCCATGAGCTTCCGGTTTCGTCGGTGCCACCACGCTTGGTGGCGTCGTTGCGGATCGTAAATTGTTCGTTGGCAGCCTTGTAGCTGTTGCCGTTCTTACAGGTACGTACAGTATCGTAGCCGGCGCGATTGAAGACGGAGGCCATGACGTTTTGTTCGAGGCCGGTGGGACAGAGTCCTTTCTTGATGGCGCCTCTAGCGTTAGGGAGATGCCAAACCGTGCGGCCCGACATAATCATGTGGCGAGAGGGGGAGCAAACGGCTCCAGAGAATGAACCCATGTGGTGGGCAGCGTCGAAGATCATGCCATCGGCGGCCAGTTGATCGAGGACAGGGGTATCGAGCGGTGAGTTAGGATCGTAGACTTTAAGATCGTAAGGGGATTGGTCGTCGGCAACAATGAAGAGGATGTTCGGACTCTTTTCGCTAGCGAAAAGCGAAGTGCCTAGGGCGAAGAGGCAGAGGAAGAAGAATGTTCTCGATCTGGATCCTCTTTGGTTGATGCCGTCTCCGATTTGGCGGAGAGGCGTATCTATAGAGGTGGGACTGGTAGGAAAATCAATGAAAACTGGATTCATAGGTGGGAAGGTTTGATGGTTCTATTTTTGCAGCGATGAACTTTATCAGAGTAGGAACGTATTCAGCTCTATAAAGGTATCAGACGTCAATCATTCGGATACTGTTGCGCCTTATTTGAAGAGACGCGAGAACGAGAAAGTTTGCCTTGTCGCTCTATTCATCCAGAATAGGGGCTTCTTTGTCGTGGTTAATTACGATGAATTTTTAGTGGAAAGGAAAAGGTCATCACGGGGAGCCGGGCTCACTTCAGTGAGAATTATCTTTAAAGATTTGGATTTTTCTTATCCATGAGATTGATAATCTTCCGACTGCCATGAGACTTCTCCAGTTCATCTTTTCCCCCCTAATGATCCTAGGTTCTTTGTTCTTTGCGGAGCAAGTCCATGCCGAAGTCCCGGCGAACATGAAGGTTGATAGCTTGTCTCCTTGGTGCGTCGTTCCGTTCGATGCAAAGAAAAGGGGGCCCGAGGCACGGGCCAAGATGCTGGCTCGTCTTGGCTTTAAGAGATGTGCTTATGACTGGCGCGGCGAGCACGTCAAAGACTTCGAGGAGGAGATTCTCCAGTACAAGAAGCACGGCATTGAGTTCTTCGCTTTTTGGGCTGGTCATGAGGAGGCTTACAAGTTGTTCCAAAAACATGACATTCATCCACAGATCTGGCGAACGCTTGGTTCGCCGACTGAGGGGTCGGTTGACGAGATGGTTTCGGCAGCCGCGGATTCGGTTTCGGGGCTCGCTAAGCGTCTCGATCAGATAGGTTGTGAACTAGGACTCTATAATCACGGAGGTTGGGGAGGTGAACCTAGGAACCTGGTCGCGGTCTGTGAGGAGCTCCATGAGAGGGGTCACAAGAACGTCGGAATTGTTTATAACTGGCACCATGGTCATGGGCACATAGGAGACTGGAAAGAATCGCTCGAGCTAATGAAGCCTCACCTCCTTTGCCTGAATCTGAACGGTATGAATGCCAGAGCGGAGCCCAAGATCCTTGACCTGTCACATGGTCAGCATGATCAGGCGATGCTGAAGGTTGTCATCGAGAGCGGTTATGATGGACCGATCGGGATCCTTGATCACCGGACCGATCTCGATACGGAAGTCGTTTTAAGGGCTAATCTTGAAGGGTTGGACTGGCTCGTCCGCGATTATAACGAGCCTGGATCCGCGGGCCTGAGACCGATTAAAGCTCCAAATAAGCCGGAGGTGGGGGCGATAGCCCCGCGGGACATAAATGCCAAGCCACTGAATCCCGAATCGAACCCCTACTGGGATGCGAATGTGAACCGTGACCGAGTCTATGATTTTTATGCGAGGCAGGCCATTGCCCGGAACCGGGAACCTGCTGCTTTCCCCGGGCTCGACGGAGCGCACACGGGTCACTGGGGCAATCAGAACGATCAAGAGACTTGGAAAGATGGGAGAGTAAAAGATATGGATGTTGGATCTATGGTCAGTGGGGTCTTCCGTGGTCAGGGATTGACGATTCCACGGGCTGTGAGCGTTCGCCTTCCATCCGTGCCTGGTCAGAAAGAACCTCTCAACGTGGCCTTTGATACAAATAAGATGCGGTTCGCTGCTGCCTGGTCAGGTGATCTGGTGGCTTGGACCGATGTGAGGCGTGGTTTAATGCATGGAATTCCTATGGGAGGAGAGCCAGTCGAGCTGGTTGATATGAAAGCTCAGTTTGAGGGGGCCAAATTTCTCGGTCTATACCGTGACGCTGACCGGGTCATTTTCTCATGGTCCATCCTTGGGAAGGTCAATCACAGAACCGCTGTTGTCATTGACGGTAAAATACATGAAGTGGAAGCGGAGATTCCTGAGGATCCGGAGCCTCAGTGGACACAGAGGATCATAACTCGAGGAAAACTCGGGGACCAAATGCCCTATGCCATTGATACACTGACTCTCCCATATACTAATCCATGGAATGCTCTCATTTTTCCGGGAGGACATGACTTTGTCTCGGAACGGAGAATTGCTCTTTGTACAATCCACGGTGATGTCTGGGTCTGTGACGTTTCCGGTCCCGGCCTCGAAGAGCTGACTTGGAAGAGGTTCGCAGCTGGACTTCATCAACCTCTCGGTCTCAAAGTAGTGGATGGGCTCATTCATGTCATGTGCCGTGACCAGATCGTCGCACTGCATGACCGTAATAATGATGATGAGGCAGACTACTACAAGCCGGTGTCACGTGTTCATCAGACCTCGGCTGGGGGACATGATTTTGTTACCGGCCTAGAGCGCGATCTTTCGGGGCGGTGGTTCTTTGCCTCAGGCAATCAGGGGCTTTGTCGGGTTGATAATGAGAGGATCGATGTTCTTGGAACGGGTCTGCGCAACCCAAATGGGCTTGGGATCTCTCCGAACGGGAGCACGGTTCTGACCAGTGTTCAGGAAGGGACCTGGACCCCTGCTAGTGCGATCTGTGATGTGAGCTTTGGTGGGCACTTTGGGGCAGGCGGTCCACGCGAAGGGGAACGGGGCTATGTTCCTCCTATGCTTTATCTTCCGAGGGGCGTTGATAATTCCTCCGGAGGGCAGGTCTTTATCGACAGTGATAAATGGGGTCCTTTGAGCGGGCAATGGGTCCATTTCTCTTCAGGATTTGCCAAGCACTTCATTCTACTGAGAGAACCTTTGAACAAGTCTTCTCAGGGAGCTGCAGTAGTCCTTCCAGGATCGTTCTTGGCGGGTTCGCACCGAGGTAGGTTCTCCCAATACGATGGTCAGCTTTACGTTACCGGTTCTCAGGGGTGGGGGAATTATGGCATCGCTGATGGGGCCCTGCAGAGGGTCAGATATAATAATCAGACAGAATACTTTCCCTATCCTGTGGATTTTGAGGTGCGGGGAAATGGTCTCTTACTAACTTTTGCCAATGAGAAATCAGTTCCTAAGGCAGAGCGGGGGAAATGGTATGCTCAGCACTGGAATTACAGGTATGGACCGAGTTACGGATCCAGAGAATATTCGGTTTCGGATCCGAACAGAATTGGCCATGACTGGCTCGAAATTCTTTCCGTTCAGAGGGCCGGAGATGGGCCAAAACTTTTTATCGAGATTCCTCAGATCGAGCCGGTCCATCAGCTCCACCTTCATCTTGATGATGAGAAAAGGATCGAGCTCTTCGCAACGATCCATCAACTTGGAGAACCGTTCACTGATTACAAGGGCTACAAAAAAATTGAAAAAACGTTTGGTATTGATCCAGTCATAGTTAGTTCAAACCTGAATGATCCTGAAGTTCTAATGGATGCATGCAGAGCCTGTCATCATCCGAAGGACCAGACCGTCGGGCCTTCTCTTGAATTTATACGTGGTCGATATGCCGGGAATCCAAATGGAATTGTTGAATGGGCCATGGACCCGAAAAAAAATAATCCTCAGTTAGCGCCGATGCCGTCCTTTAAGTTCCTCGGAAAAAAGAGACTCCGCACCATTGCAGAGAAAATTTTAGAGTGACCCGGTTCCGTCTCTCCGAGCAGAAATAATCAGGTTGATTGCCAGATCCTCGGCACCCCAACATAAGTGGATAAATATCCAGAAAGAATAGGTTGAATAAGATATTCAGTTCAATGCAGCTACCCTTTTGTCTTGGAGATATTCCAAGCGGGCTTCGCGAGACGCCGCTCAAATCTGAATGGTTTTTCGGCCGTAGTATCGACTGTGATTTGGACTGGTGGAAAATTTGGTTCGAGCCGGTCGACTTGCACCCGAGTGATGTTTGTAGCCTTTTCCCAAGGCTTGTCGACGATCCACTTATGACCGTCGGCATGGAGAAAGAGAACTGGCTTCTTAAAGTCCGCCGCGAGCTTGCCGAAGGGCTTTGTGAACGAAGAGAATCGATTGTTGACTGCTGCTGCCACTCCGCTTCCTCCAATAGGGTTGGCTTGGGCACATACGACTGCCGCGCTCACCTCGGATTTATGCTTTGCAAATTGAGCTTTAATCCAAGAGATATTTTCGCGGAAGCGGCGTGCCCATTCTTCTTTGTCGTGGATGCGCCCAGCTGGAAGATTGATGCCGATAACTAGCACGCTGTTCGCAACGAAAGCAAAGTTTTCTGGACGCTCGCGCTGCCGGACGTTTTGCCATTCGGTCTTAAAGTTTTTCTCAAGTGCTAATAAATGTTTACACCATAGGTCCCAACCAACGTCGGGGTCAGGCCGGTCGTTCCACTCATTGTCACCCGGAACGATGTAAGAGGGGATCGTATTACCTTTTGTGAAGAGGTCTTTGATGTCGGAGTAGGATTTTTCGGTGAGCTTCCCGTCACGTGCTGCCACGCCGGTGCAGATGTCACCGAGATGAATCAAAAACTGCGAGGTCTGGGCTTTATTCTCCTGCTTCACGTATATTTTCGCGGCCCGGAGATCAGCCGAATTATAGGGCCCGCACCCCATGGCGGAGAATACCAATGGGATCGTTTTATTGTCGGCGAGAAGGGTGTTGGGAAAGATGCTGATGAGCAGGGCGATGACTAGATGACGGTTGACGATCATAGTAGCAGTGGGTGAAACGAAAAGTCAGATGGTCTTGGGGTGAGGGGGGATAAAAGTCGTTCTCGTACTACTCTGAGTCAGAGAAGTGCCTGAAATTCCCACTCGATGCTCACCTTGGGTGAAATATCCGTTTCTAGAATCAAGTGGATTAAACGAACTTTCGCCAGTCGCGCTTCACCAGCTTATTGGCATCTGCATTATTACTAATTTCTAGCGTGGTGGTGTCCCACTTGAGCTCCTTACCATGATGACGGTTGGCGATGTTGCCAAGCAGGGTGGCCTCGGTGAGGGGGCCGGCGAAAGCGAAATGGCTGGTGGTCGCGCCACGGCCGAGGCAGGCGTCGATGAAGCTAAGGTAATGGTTACGGTTTTCGAGCTTGGGTAGTTTAAGATTGTTGTTTTTTGAGTGGGACAAAAGCTGCGGACCACCAACGTGAGGAAGCAGGAGGTTACCGCCCTCCCCGATGAACAGGCTGCCTCCGCCGGGAAGATTTTGTTTTTTATCGGAGAACCCGGCGAGTTCGTGCGCGGGCTTTTTGCCGCCGTCATACCAGAAAGCTTTGATGGTGTTGCCGACGGTCCACTTGGTTCCCGGGTAGAGATATTCGTAGGTTGCCCATGCGGGCCAGTTTTCCTTATTGGCGGCCTCGCTTGAGGCCCAATCGTCGGGGACGCTCGTGGTTTTGACGCTAGTTGGAGCGGTTAGTTCCAATGCTTTAAAAGGAGAGTCCATGATGTGGCACATAAAATCTCCAAGTGGACCGGTGCCGAAGTCTTGCCAGGCACGCCATTGGAAGGGGTGGTAAATTCCTTTTTTGTAAGGCCGCTCGGGGGCGACGCCGAGCCACTTGTCCCAGTCGAGCGTCTTTGGGATGGGATCGGCTCCCGGAGGTCGTCCTTTGCCGGGGAAGGAAGCTCCGGACCAAGCGTGAACTTCTTTTATTTTTCCAATTACGCCTTGCTGGATTAGTGCGACGGCGGATCGGTATTCGATGGTCGATTGGATTTGATTACCCATCTGCGTGACGACTCTCGCTTTGGCGGCTGCTTCTACCATGGCGCGGGTCTCCGCAACCTCGTGCGCCAGCGGTTTCTCGCAATAGACGTGTTTTCCTTGCTCCATCGCGGCGATTGAAATCGGGGCGTGCATGTTGTCGGGCGTGGCGACTTGAACGGAGTCGATCTTGTCACCTTCTGTCTCGAGCATTTCGCGCCAGTCTTGGTAGGCCCGGGCGTTGGGGAACTTTGCCATAGCCTTTGCCATGCGTGCGGTATCGACGTCGCAGATTGCGGTGACGTTGACGCTGGGATGGGAGGCGAGACTTGTGAGGTCGCTCCAGCCTTTGCCATCGACGCCGACTGCCGCAAGGTTGAGCTTTCCGTTCGCCGAGGGGGCAGCGCGGAGGTTACTGAGAATCAAAGGCGCGCCGGCGGCGGTCTTGAGGAAGTGGCGACGGGAGGTCAGGGTCTTTGGCATGGTGTAGCTTTGAGAGGAATTGATAAGGGCGCGAGGCAAATCGGAGAGGGCCGCTAGGAATTTACTTTTAGTGGGAGAAGAGTGAAGCCATTTTTGGGCTGGAGCGGATTAGGAAGAAGAATTTCTACCGCCCCTTCTCAGTCGGAAGATAGTTTAGAGTTTTAAATACTTACTTCATTGATTCCTGCGGGAAACCTTACATACTTCTATGCCCAATGACGGAGAAAATCTTACGCTTTGTGCGTATTCCGAATCGCTATAAATCTTTTTTAATAACTTTTCTAGTCGTTTGTTGTCTTAGTCAGGTTTCCTTTTCTCATCCGATCATTTCTGAATTCTCGGCCTCTAACTCAACGGTCCTTCAAGACGAAGATAATGATTATGTTGATTGGATAGAAATCTATAACCCAAGCAATAATCCTCTTAATCTTGCCGGATACTACCTCACTGATAAATCCGATAACTTAGTTAAGTGGTCTTTCCCGGCAGTGCAGTTAGCTGCTGGTAAAGCGATGATCGTATTTGCTTCCGAAAAGCGCCGATCAAACCCAGGAGGGAATTTACACACTAATTTTAAACTTACGACGGATGGGGAATATCTTGCTTTGGTCGGTAAAGACGGACTCACTGTAATCCAAGAATTTGCCCCTTTCTTTCCTAAACAGTTCACAGATATCTCATACGGATTTAAAGAATCTGATGCTGGAGGAACTGAGGGGTATTTCTCTCCTCCGAGTCCCGGGGTAATGAATGGAGCGTCTTTTCAGAATCCTATTCCTCTCGTTAATTTTTCTCATTCTAGCCAGACTTTCACGGAAGCTTTTAACTTGGTCCTATCGGGAGCCGGGCCGGGTCAGGCGATTCATTTTGAAACTAACATCAGTAGTAGTGGGGCCACTCCAGAACCTAATGAGGATAGTCCAATTTATCAAAATTCTATATCAGTTCAGAAGTCTTCCGATAGGACTTTGCAAGTAAGGGCTAGGATCATTGGTGTGGATGGAACATTGGGAGAGACGCTGAGTGCCACCTATATTTATCTACAGGAGGAGAATGTCACTAACTCTGAGCGTTACATAGGTGCGCCCATTCGGGATTTCACTTCAGATCTCCCCATTGTTGTTCTCGACAATTTTGATAGAGGGCGACCGAGTAGTAATCGCGATATGCACATTTCTGTTTATGAGCCGAAAGGTGAAGGTGAGGAGAAGCGGGCGTCGGTAAGAAATAAACCTGACTTGGAAACCCGGGGGAACATGCGCCAACGTGGGTCTTCCACGGGTTCTTGGGCAAAGTATTCTCTTGCGGTGGAGTTTCGGGACGAGGTGGATGAAGATCGTGATTTAAGCGTGCTGGGAATGCCGGCCCAGTCTGATTGGGTGCTAAGCGGGCGCTGGGACTTTGACCGTGCGCTGATGCGTAACCCCTTTATGTACGAGCTGAGTCGCAGGATTGGTCGTTATGCGCCGCGGACACGATTTGTGGAAGTTTTCTCGAATACGGATGATGGGGTTCTTGAAGCAGAAGACTATATGGGAGTTTACTCTCTCATTGAAAAAGTTAAGAGGGGTCCTAATCGCGTCGAGGTTGAGCGCCTCTCTCCATCCGATACGACTGAGCCTGCAATCACAGGAGGCTACATGTTTAAGAAAGATCGACTCGATCCTGGGGATCGAGGTCTCAGTGTTCAGAGTATGGGGTCCCTAGGATGGATTTATCCAAAAGAAGAGAATGTTACCGATGCCCAAGCGGAATATCTTAAAAACTATCTCAATGAATTCAATGGAGCTATCCGTAATTTCCCTGACTACACGAACACCGCAACTGGAAAACATTATTCTGAGTATATCGATGTGGGAAGTTGGTTGGATGAGCACTTGTTACGAATCCTTTCAAAAGATCCCGATGCTTTGCGCTTAAGCACTTATTTGTTTAAACCTCGCGGAGGAAAGGTTCATTATGGCCCTGTTTGGGACTTTGATCGTTGCCTGGGCTGTGATTCGGATAGCCGTTCAGGGGTTCCGAGCTCTTTTTCTAATAATGATTTTTGGGCTTATCCTTGGTGGAATAATCTGATTTGGAAACCTGGTGTGAATGGAGCCCCTCCGCTTGCGAGCGATAGAGGTGATCCCGATTTCAACCAAGCCTATATCGACCGCTATTTTAGTCTCCGGAAGACACATTTTTCAGAAGAAAGTTTCAACAGTATCATCGACGGGATGGCTTCTCAGATCAGGAAAGCTCAGTCGCGAAACTTCCTTCGCTGGTCGACTAGGCCTCCGAATGGGGGGCGTTACTCCAATGGCGATAGAGGTTGGGAAGGTGAAGTTGAGCACCTCAAAGGATGGTTAAGAGAGCGCGTTAAATTTATGGACCGGCAATGGCTTCCTGAGGCTACCATGAATCGGGAAGGTGGAATTGTGGAGGAAGGTTTTGAACTCGCGATGTCATCACCTAAGGGGTCGGTCTTTTACACATTAGACGGAACGGATCCGCGTGACTTTAATGGCGTTGTAGCTGGCGAGCTTTTTCCTGGTGGTCAATTCACCAATAATTACGTTGCCTCGTTTGTTCCGAGTAAACACTTAATACCTTTGGATGACTCTCTTGGTAATGGTTGGAGCACATTTGATTTTGATGATTCTTCTTGGGCTTCTGGTGCAACCGCGATGGGATTTGAAACCAACGGGCCAGCCCTCGATTTAATCAACACAAATATACAGAGCGAGATGCGGTACGTGAACTCGAGTGTTTATGCTAGGATCGAATTCAACTTCAATAACAAGGCCTCAAACGTCAATGCGGTGACGCTTAAAATGAAGTATGATGATGGATTCGCAGCTTATCTCAATGGGGTCGAAATTGCTCGTGCTAATGCTCCAGAAACGCTGGCATGGAATTCTCGGGCAACGAGATCTCATAAGGATAGTGAGGCGATTATTTTTGAGGATTTCAGTGTTGCTAATGGATCGGAAATCGTTCGTGAAGGTCGTAATGTGCTCGCGATTCAAGGGATGAATACTTCCCCGGGGGGCTCTGACTTTTTCATTCTTCCAGAGCTTGATATTAATGAGACGCTCGCTCCCAATCCCCTTCCGATAAACAAGTCGACCCTCGTCACTTCTCGAACGGCGGAAGAAGCGAATGGCCGTATCTACTGGAGCCCTCCCAAGAGTGCTTATTTTGTGGTTGGCGAAGATCGCGGCTCAGAGGCTAACCTTGTGGTTTCGGAGATCATGTATCATCCGGCCGCACCAAGTGAATTAGAGAAAGCCGCAGGATTCACTAATCAAGATGATTTTGAATGGCTTGAGCTCCAAAATATTGCAGGCAAACAGGTCAATCTTTTCGAGTCATCTTTTCTTGCAGGAATTGGGTTTGATTTTCGCGGAGCAGATAGAGTGACTCTCGGACCAGAAGAAGTGATTTTATTAGTTAGTAATAAGGAGGCCTTTGAACTCCGTTATGGTGGCGGACTTCCTGTGGCTGGCTCATATAGCGGGCGGCTTGATAATAATGGCGAGCATCTTCTTTTGAGCGATTTTTCTCAAAGTGTTATAAAAGATTTTCGCTATCAAGATGCCTCTCCATGGCCAGAGGAAGCGGATGGACAAGGCTTCAGCCTCGAACTTGTTCGCCCTTTTAGTAATTCTGATCACAACGAAGCTACGAGTTGGACCGCTAGTTTAGTAGTTGGAGGTACTCCCGGAGTTGGGATCGGAGGCGCCCCTCCTGCTGTTGGGAATGATAGCGATGGAGACAGTGTTCCCGACGATGTCGAAATTGCGATGGGAACGGATCCAGCCGATCCGAGTTCGTTCGCTATTCCTGAGGTAGGAGTTATGAATTTTATTGTTGAAGAACAAGAGGGTAACTTTCTCTACTTTGCATTTCAGAAAATAACCACTGGGGTGCTCGATAATTACGTCATTGAGCAGTCGAGGAATCTTGAGAATTGGGAGCCGGCTGACGGTGAGCTGATATTTGTTTCTGAAGAGGTAGCAGAAAATGGCCTTTCAGTAGTTCTATATCGAAGCGTCTTACCCTTCGATAATCAGGAGGAAAAAGTATCCTTTATGCGACTACGCGTTTTGACGGAGTAGTGATTTCCTTTCTAATCGGAAATGGAAGGAACCCAGGTTTTGATTGGAGAGAAAAGGAGCTGAGTCGGACCACCCCGTTGAAGCTTTGGTTTTTTCTTGGGGGGTCTGAGAGGATCTCGTCCGAAGTTAAAATCTGAAAATTATTGTTTTGGATTCGCTGAAGAGGCTTTCACCTGCGAAGAAGTGTCGTCGTTCATTCGTTCTTATGAGATTGTTGGGGTTCACTTCATTTATTTTAGTATCACTTTCGATTGCACTCACGGGTCTCGCTTGTGGTCAGTCAGTTCTCATTCCGTTTGGTTCAACGTGGAAGTATCTCGATGACGGGAGCGAACAGGGTTACGAGTGGAGGCAGGATTTTTTTGACGACAGTTCGTGGAAAAGCGGATTGGCTGAGCTAGGCTATGGTGAGGATGAAACGACTCAGGTTGGGTTTGGTGACAATCCGAGAAGTAAGTTTATCACAACGTATTTTCGGCGTAAGTTCATGGTGGATGACCCGTCGGCTTTGCCGGGAATCAAACTCGAGCTGTTGCGTGATGATGGGGCTGTCCTCTTCGTGAATGGAGTGGAAGTCGGGCGGTCAAATATGCCGGAAGATGAGTTAATCACGAAAGACACGGTGGCCAGTCTTTCACAGGGAGGGGTGGTCGAAACTGTCATTCACGAGTTCATCGTATCTCCTCTCTTGCTCAAACCGGGAGAAAATATCATCGCCGTTGAGGTGCATCAGGACAAGCCGGGGAGCTCCGATTTGAGCTTCGATTTGCGTGCGACGGATGTCGTCGGGCCGACTGCCCCTGTGATTCGGCGCAGTTGGCTTGCTGCTTCGACTGGGGAGTCGATCATCGCGATCACTCCAGAACAACTGAGGGCATCTGATTTTACGAGCGATGATGCCCAGCTCGATTTTAGGATCAGTGATCTTGAGTCGGGGCGGTTCGAGTTAGTTTCAGCTCCTGGTGTTGCGATCGCCGATTTTTCTCAGGTTCAGATCACCGATGGCGAGATTCAATTCGTTTACGAGCCGGGCCGGTTTGGGGCAGGACATGTTGCGGGGAATCTTCTTGAGCCTACGCGTCTTACTGAAATCTCAGGATTGGTCGCGTCGATTCAGAACCCGGGGATTTTGTGGGCGCATCAAGATAGCGGCAAGCCAACCAATTTGATCGCGCTGGGAACCAACGGAAGCAATCGAGGCGAGTGGATTCTTGCTGGTGCGACTAATAATGACTGGGAAGATATTGGTGCCGCCACGGTGAACGACGAGCCCCTGCTCTACATTGGTGATTTTGGGGATAACGGTGCCGTAAGAACAGACCTGAACATCCTTCGAATTAGAGAGCCGCTTCTGGTCGCCAATGGGGGTGGAGTTATTCCGGAAACGGACATCGAGAGAATTGAGTTTCAATATCCCGTAACACCGGGAGGTGAAGGTGGACCTGGAGTGCCCGGTGTTCCAGCTCGCCGTGACGCAGAATCTTTGATCGTCGATCCACATAACGGGGACGTGTATATTCTGTCTAAGCGTGAAACAGTCGGCCGGCTGTTCCGGCTCGCTCATCAGGAAAACTATATTGGCATGCAAACCTTGGAATATCTCGGTGAGATGCCAGCCATCATTCACGATCGCCTTTACGGTTTTTCAGTGAGTACAACTGCTGCCGATATTTCCCGAGATGGGCTCGAAATTATCGTTCGAAACTACGAGCACGTTTTGTATTTTCGGCGTCCGGATCTGAGCGTCTCTATTGCCGACCTTCTCACCGGTAGTGCTATTGAAGAGTTACCCTTTTTTGGAGCACGCGTTCCGGGAGGCGAACCAAAAGGGGAGGCGGTTTGCTTTTCGGCGAGTGCTGACGCTTATTTCACAATCGGAGAGAGAGTCTCTGGGGTCATGGATATTTCGATGTTCCGTTATCAGAGGCTGGCTCCGGAATCTCCCCCAAGATTCGCTGTCACGGTGAGCGATGGCATATTGGAAGAGGGGCCGCGGCCTGCTAAGATTCTTTTCAATGCGGAGCCGATGGAAATCTGGCGGCATCAACATTTCAGCATCGAAGAACTTGCCGATCCTAATCTAGAATCCTCACTATGGGGTGATCTTGCGGATGGGGATGGAGATGGAAAGAAGACTTTGATCGAATACGCGTTCGGTAATAACCCAAGATCAACAATTATAGAGGATGACGGAGTTACAATCGGGCATGAAGGGGAGTCGATGGTTTTGACTTACCGGAAGATTCTCGATCGAACCGATATCATCTACCAGGTCCAAGCGAGTTCCGATCTGAAAACCTGGATTGATACGCCTGATGAATTGCTCGAGGCTCGCGCCGAAGTTGAAATACGGAGGGTGTCGATTCCATTGGCAAACGGGGGGGAGAATTTCCTGCGTTTGAAAGTTTCTCGATAGGGTTAGGCGGAGTCGAGATCGCTCGGATTGCGACCCGGTCCGAGCGCGACGCAATAGATCAACCGAAAACCAACAGAAAGGAAACCATCGCAATCTGCTGAAAAAGCAAATTAACATGAGGAAAGTATCTACCTCAGTGCTGACGCAGCAAATGCTCTCCTAGTTACCGTCTGCGGCTGCTAGGATTTTACTTTTGGTGGCAGGGCCATGGAGCCGTATTTGGATTGGAGCTGGTGGGGAGAAAGAGGATTTTATCTAAATTCCGGTGCTTCTGATTCGCCAACGGTTATGAGGACAATTTGATTTCTTGACGGAGTGGAGATTGGGGTGATTCTAGAATTATGGTTAAATCCAAATTAAACTTACTCTGTTCTTTGTTTTTGATTTCATCTTTTGCTGGTGCTTCTCCTCTGGACGTTAAGGTGAAAACCATTGATGGCACAAAGACGACCTTAGGTGCGACCAAACCTAAGGTCGTTCTGGTCGTCAACACTGCTTCAAAGTGTGGCTTCACGCGTCAGTATGAGGAACTTCAAGCCCTCCATAAGAAATATGGGGAAAAGGGGCTCTTGATCGCTGGCTTTCCTTGTAATCAATTTGGAGGGCAAGAGCCTGGCACGGAGGCGGATATCAAGGCCTTTTGTAAGACAAAATATGATGTTACTTTTCCGATGTTTTCGAAGATTGAGGTGAATGGTAAAAAACGACATCCTTTGTATGAAGTGTTGGCAGGGAAAAAATCTTCACATGCCGGTGACATTGGCTGGAACTTTGAGAAGTTCCTCATCAATGCTGACGGGAAAATCATTGCTCGTTTCAATTCAGGAGTAGAGCCAACCTCGGCTGAGGTCACTGAGAAAATTGAGAAGCTTGTGAAGTAGCTTAAGAGAGAGCTTTTACAAAACTTGAGGTATTCCGGACTCGGGAAAATGACAATCTGGATGTAGATGCTCTCTTGTGATAGAGAGAATTTCACGGGGATCAAGGTCCGCTCCGATAAAGATCCCGGAGCAGGGCACTTTCTCGGAGACGCGAACGGGGATCGGGCTGGGAGATGCAATTTCACCAACGCGCTCATAGAGGAATCGAGACCCTTCTTCGCTCGGGTGCGCTACTAAAGCCTTGGCGCGGATCACAGATGCAGGAAGCTTTTTAAGCCATACTGGGACACGGGTTTCTTCGACTGGTTTGGGGAAAATAATATTACAACCGGTAAATTGGTGGGCGAGTTCGTGACGTTCGTGAAGATTTTTTTTCGAAGGGGGAATGGGCGCGAAGCGAAGCGAAGCATGGTGGTTTTGGTTCAGTTGTTTTTTCGCAAAGGTGTGGTGGCGGTTGTTACGGATCGCTCGACTTAGAGCATCTGCTAACAGGGGCGCCGTAGTGCGCGTTGCCTGAGAATTGATGGTCATAACTTTTTTTTCTAATGCACGCTCTTCCTGCTCGTTAAGCTCGGAATTCCAAGAAATGGTGAAGTGACTCGCTGTCTCTAGTTGGAGTTTTTCGAGCTCGTCGAAGTTGCCTCGCTTCCCAAAGTGACGGGCATCGATAACGCAAACCTGCCAGCGGGGGCGTAGACAAAATTTCGATTCGAGCAGCGTAAAAGATTCCAAAAGCGGAATGGGGTCTGCTGTTCCATTTAATTCAATCAAAAGAAGGTCGTGTTGGCTTTTTGAAGCCTTAAGAATCATCTCTACCAGTTCGTCATAACCTTCGCAGCAGACACACGATCCGGTGAGTGCTAACACATTTGCAGCACGGTCCTTCAGTGTCTCACGATCAATAGAGGCATTTTCTCGATCATTAAGAAGCACATCAGCAAGATGTTCTCGCTCAGCGAGTTCATCTAAAATGGAGCGAAGTAAGGTCGTTTTTCCTGATCCAAGAAAACCGGTGAGCATGAGCAAAGGTCTAACCGCCACAACAGGCGGTAAGGCAATTTCAGTATGTGAAGTCGTAGTTGACACTTAACGCAAGTTGATTGCGTTAAAGCTGACGGGCAAGTCTTATCGATGCTAAGGAATTGCTTTTGGCGGGAGAGCTTTGCTCGGGGTCACCGATTTCTTTTAGGCGGGCGCAGTTGAGGACCAGTAGCCGCCAGAAAGGAGACAAGGTCGCGAATCTCGTGCGAATCTTAGGAAGATGCCTATGGCGGGAGGGCTTTGATGTCGCCTTTGGAGCGGAACAGAGGGGGGAGAAAGTAGATGATACGTTTTTGCTAAGGCCCCGGCATGGGACCAGTGATCGCTGCTGATACACAATCACGCATCTTGGGCGTCGAAGGTATTGACGATGCCCTGAGAACTTTCTTTGAGATCCTGTATGGAACCAAGACATGACCGTTGAAATGGGCGATATGGTCTAGACGAGTAATTCGAGCTCGCAACAGAAGAACTTAGCTAGTCTCCACTATTATTTTTTCTTATCGGCCTCGGAGTTGTTCTCTGAAGCCTTTATTATTTCCTCGATTTCCCTAGCTTCCGCCGCATCGTCTGGGTCGTTAGGATCGAAATTCCCCACCGGCCCTGAAAAGCCAACTTGTCCGCCACCAGAAATATCCTTCATGCGAATCTCACGCTGCGGGAATGGGATTTCGATATTGTTTTCCTTAAACTCCCTCCACACCTGCAACAGCACAGCGGAACGCACATTGGCCACGCCCTCGTTAGCATCATTGATCCAGAAGCGAATCTGCAAATCGATCGATGAATCTCCAAAGCCCACCAGCAGGCACTTGGGAGAAGGATTCCCTACAACGCGCGGGATACTTTCCGCAGCCGTGATGCAGCACTCGATCGCTTGATCAACATCCGCGTCATAAGAGATCCCCACATTTGCCTTAATCCGCACGAAAGTATCCGAGAAAGACCAGTTTACTACCTTGTTGGTGACAAAGTCTTCATTGGGAATCAAGATCTCTTTACGATCGCGTGTGAGGACAGATACATATCTAGTTCGGAGCGTATTGATCCAACCATAGGTGCCGTCGATCTCGATGACGTCGCCAGGCTTGATCGATTTATCCAGCAGAATGATCACACCTGAAACCAAATTAGAAATGACCTTCTGCAAACCAAAACCTAATCCCAAACCAAGGGCTCCTGAAAAAAAGGCGAGAGCACTGAGGTCGACGCCAGATGTCTTCAAAGAAATTAAAATTGCCACCACATAGAGAAAGAGGCGAGACGCCTTCATGACAAGGACTCGCATCGTGGGAGGTAGCGACCTATTACGCCGAGCCCCTACCTCTATAAGATTACTAATGACTCCGGCGAGCCAAAGAAGCACTAATAGAATCACAATCCCCGAGAGAATTCGCCAGAGATCAAGACGAATATCACCGACCGGAATCGCAGCGTTCGACATCGCTTGCTTGAGTGGTTCGAGCCAACCTATTAAGGAGAGGGCCAATGTAATATAGATCAGTAAGCCAAGTACTTTGGGAACAAAATGTCCCCTTGAGAATACGTTTACTAGATTGTAGACGCAGTAGGCTGACACCAAATAAGAAATGACCTTGATGTAACGCGATTCCAGATCGAAGAGAGGAACAGTATTCAATGCTACCACCAAGCAAAACACAAGAATACAGGGATAGGCGCGAAGGCCGTCGTAGTTATCGAATGCGGATTTACAGTACCTTTCAAACTTGGTGTCAGTCTTGTCAAAATAGGATTTTATTGCCTTCTTGATCACGAAGGTGAATCCAAGACAGCCAGCGACTACGGCCCATTGGATCCAATCCGATTGATCATCGAACAAGTCTACCAGAGAATTGAAAAAATCTGTGAACATTAGTGTGCTATGTCGCTTACAACAAATCTCGTTTTATTCCAATGGTATTCCCCCCAAGAACTGGAACGGAGGAGGAGAGAAAAGGAGGTTATGGGCTCCATGGTCTCGATCTTGAAGTTGTGCTTGGTGGTGTGGTGGCGTTTGAGGATGGTCCACTAGATGACTTCTCCCGAGAAGGTGATGGTGAAGGTCTGGCCTTTTTCATAGTCGCCTCGGATTGGAATTGCCTCGCCGCGATTCCCTTTCATGGGAGCGATGCCTTTGTTAAACTTGATGAGAATGAAATTATCGCCGATGACGGGGTTGAGTTCTCCTCCGGTAAGAAGTTTCACGTTGGTGAGGCGTTTCGGTAGAAGGTGGACAACGGGCCGATTGTCCCAGTCGCCGCGTTCGTTGGCGGTAACGGTAAAGGTATAGATACCGCTTTTTTTGCTGAGGGTCTGGGTCCACGGCAATTGACGTTTTGGCATACGTGCCTCCCAAGCGGGGTCGCCGTAGAGCACAACCACGTCGCGATCGCCGCTGAGACCGTGGATGCGTTTACCGGCTTTTGCTAATGTCTCAATATTGTAGTTGAGGGCGATTTGGTTGGCGTGATGCGCTTCCGATAGGCTAAAGCGCCCCGCCTGCAATTCCGAAAAGTAGTCCTTTACGCCCCAACCGCCGTAGCCGTAGCCCGTGGGGATGGTGTAGCCCACCATTTGATTTACGCCGGCAGAATGCATCAGCGCCAGCGCCATGCATTCGCGATTGGAAACGTGCGCGATTAGACAGTTGCCGACGGGCAGGTGAACCTTTGGATTGGGCGAGTTGATGTCATGGCGTCCGCCCGACGAATCCTGACCAAAGAGCTGCCCATTTTTGCATTTGAAGTAGCCGTTGCGATAGGTGAAGCCCAGTTGCCAATCACGTTCCGTAGCGTGACCGCTGGTGATGAAGACGTCCGGTTTGTAGTCGTTTAGCGAATCGACAATGAGCTTAGTGGTGTCTTGCGGGCAGGACTTGGGGGCAACGGTTTGACCGGAGACTTTTTCCCACATCGCATTGGCTTTTAGTTCGTTGAACATGACGCCTTCCTCATAGGCGTCCAAAGGTGAACCGACCGTCCCGGAAAGAGCGCGTTTTACCGTTAGCGGTTCGGCATGCTTGGCTATGCGCAAGGCATCAGCCGATTCATACCCTGTGACAATGGCCCAGATGGTGTCGGGGTAGGGATCCGCGTCGAGTTGACGGGTGAGTTGATGGGCGGCGGCTACGAAGGCACGTCCCGCATCTTCCGGCTTGGCGACGATACAGGTATATTTCGGAAACGCTGCTTGTAACGCTGGGAGGCTTTCCGAAAGATTTTTCTCGTACTCGATTACAATACCGCTGTGCTTGCTGCGCAGCGCCTCGACGACTGGCGCCCAATCGGCGTGTGCATAGGTGTCCTTGCTTACCACTATGGCATAGCTGTCGTCGGCTTGCAGCTTAGCGGGCGATGTTAAAAAAATAGCGATGCCGACAAGCCTCAGAGCATGTTTAATTTTCATGGTTGCAAAACTGCTAGGAAATTACGGTTACTGCTAGAAAATTTCTCTTGGCGATGCGGCCATGAAGCCACATTTGGACCGCAGCGGAGGAGAGGTGGGATCATCGCTAAGGAAAACCCCGTCTAGACTCGCGTCCTCAAGGTTAGGATTGTGGAGCTCGATCCAATCGGGGTAATCCTCAAGCGGATGATGGGGCTCTTGTCTATTTAAATGGGGCGGAGGTCGGGTGGTAAAAAGGGATTGGTGGAATCAAAGGTGATTTCGAAGTTATTGTCCGTCGACCCCGCCGATTCCGTTGAGCAGCCTCCGATTTAGGTTCTGCTCCTCCCCGATTCCAAGAGAGTTTATCGTCTCAATTTCATGGGATTTCGTTTCGATTCTGGGAAAGGACTCTCAGTCGGACGCTGCTTTGAGTCGCAGGAAATTGCGGCCGGACGGAGTCATCACGACATGGGAACGTTTCAATTCTTTGCCTGCCACAGAGGAATGGGTGTTGGTCTCGACACCGGTGGTTGTGAACGAACCAGGCAGAAGGGTGGAAGAACGCTCCCCAACCATGGTCACATCGCTGCGTGAAGGGACGGACTGATAATCCAAAGCCAGATAGTCGACACCATCTTCCTCGAAGATGGAAGAGATGATGCTGTCTAAATCCGGGACCAATGGATGCTGCCCCATCTTATATTCCAAGAGATTTACAATTCCATCAAAGTCGGGATCAGCGCCAGTATCAAGATCGGCCAGAGGATCAATACCAGGAGTTGCATGAGCACTACGCCATGTCTCGTAACCCACGGGGTAAAGCGCAGGTGCATCCACCGCTGCCGTGTCCCAGCCATTGCCGCCGGCGAGCATGGATGAGAGTTCAGCAATCAAGTCGGCGTAGGCAGGGTCGATTGGAATAGCCGCCAGATTCTGTTCTTCCCGGGGATCATTGAGATGATCGTAGAGCTCAACAAACTCCGGACTTTCGAAGAGCTTCTGGTCGCGATCCGTGAAGCCACCGCCCGCTTGATTGCTGGTCTGGGTGCGCCACCACTCGGTGTAGCGGTAGCGGTCGGTCCTTAACGTGTAGCCCATGCCGTTGCCAGAGGGATTCCCTGTCCCCCGAATGACGCGCTGGTACTGGGAAAATGCCGCTTTCTTCCACGGTTGTCTCGGATCTTCAAGAAGAGGTCGAAGACTGATGCCTTGGGCCTCCAAGCCAACCGGCTGGGACGGTTCCGCGATACCCGCAAGATCGACTAGGGTAGGAAAGAGATCCACGAGCTCGACCGGAGTGCTGCACACTTTTCCAGCCGTCGCCAAGTCGTCCATGCCTGGAGCCCGAATGATGAGTGGACTGCGGGTGGCATTTTCAAAACAGGTGTGCTTGGCCCAGTAGCCATTGTGGTCACCAAGGTGAAACCCGTGGTCTCCCCAGACGACAATGATTGTATTGTCTGCCACACCGGATTTCTGGAGAGCCGCAAGAATCCGTCCGAACTGGTAATCAGCGAAACTTGTGGTCGCGAGATAACCGTGGATCAGACGCCGGGCGTCAGCCTCCGCAACGGTGGTATTCAGATCCTCGTAGCTGCCGATCTCATAGGTCGCATTGGTAAATGCGAGGCCTCCCGTCGGGGGGGTGCGGCTTCCATCGTAACCTGTCAGGTCAATTTCCGCAGGATCGTAGAGATCCCAGAAGCTCTTCGGACTCGTAAAGGGTAGATGTGGCTTCTGCAGGCCGACTGCTAGAAAGAAACGTTTACCGTTGTTCAGGTAGTCGGTTGCGAACTGATTGAGCTTGGAGATGCCGGCTCCGGCGATCCGGCCGTCGGAGTAATCGAGGTCGGGATCCACCGGGCGGTTTGGAGTTGCCCAGAAGTTGGTGACGCCTGCATCCGTGGAAAAGAGCCTGCGCCGGGTGCTGGAACCTTCAGGCTCTGCCTGCTCTGCCTGCCATTGTCCTTCTTGATAGAAGTGGTGGGCTTCTCCCGAGTTCGTATTGGACACACTTGGGCTGCTGAAACCCTTGGGCCACGACAAGGCCGCGTCCTGTTGGGGTGGTGTGCTGCGAAAATCGTAAATCTTGCCGTGTCCGGCGACGTTGTAGCCCCGGGCCGCAAAGTGCTGGGGAAGCGAAACCACTCCCGGCATAGTGTCCCGGAAGTTTGGCCCATCATCCCAGATTTTTGTCGTATCCGGGCGGCAGCCAGTCATCACCGAAATCCGAGAGGCCCAGCACACCGCCTGCTGGCAATAGGCTCGGGTGAAGCTCATGCCCATCGAGGCGAGGGAGTCGAGATTGGGCGTGAGCGGACGCGGCATTGCCAGGGTAAGCTCAGGCGTCGCGAAGGGGCCGAAGTTCGCCTTGAGGTCATCGAAAGCAAAGAACAGGACGTTGTAGTCACCCGTGGGCAAGTAGCGCGTGCGCCTGGGGCCTGGAGGAGCGACCGAGGTGCCTATGATCTGGAGATCATCCACCCGCAACTGCTTTGAAGCCCCCTGGTCAAAATCCGGCAGCGACCATCTTAAGGTCACCGTTCCGGAATTCTCAATCGCAGAGAGGGCCGACAGGTCGGCGGTCCACTCGTTGTTGTAATTCTGATCGTTGGTCAATGTCAGATCGATTCCCGGCACCGGCTGGAAGCTCGTCCCTAGGCTGTAATCGAAGGCCGAGAAGGCCACGACAGGCACTCCACCCGACTGGGTCCCGTTGTTCCGATACTTGAACCGGAGCTGGAAGTCCTCCGCACCGGTAGAGTCGAAGGTAATCTGAAAACTGTTTCCTTTCGATCCACCTCCCGGGTTGGCATTCCACGTGGCACAGCGACCGGGCTCCCAGGTCGTATCGTCGAAGGCGACGAAGTCCGCGAAGAAATTGGCAAAGTTGGTGAAGGCACTACCTGTTCCGGAGAAGACTGGTGCCCGGCCACCCAAGGACGAAAAGGATACCCCCTCATCATAAGTTGCACTTATGATGGTGTTCTGCTCCAGTTGAAAGGTCCAGTAGGCGCCGACGGTTTGAGCGGATGCCACCGACGGCATTGATACAAGGCCGGCAACCACCGGAACGGAACGGAGGAGTTTCATGGGTTACTGCTAGGAATTTGCTTTTGGCGGAAAGGCCGTGAAGAGCGGAATTGGGTGGAGTTCATGGGGGAGAAAGGGGGTTGTTCGACATGACCTCGAAAGTTGGGAAGAGGCTTCTATAATTATCACACGGCGTAAAGCCCTTACCCCCCTACCCCCCGGGTGCAATTGATCAGAAACCCTTGGTCTGCTCCCTTGTTATGGCGTTTACCCCACTTAACATTGAACTGGCAGTGGCTTTTTATTGTGCGTTTCGATGTCAGAAAAAAAAGCAAATGAGCGAGAAAAAGATATTCTGGATCTTGCTAGCATGCGGCCCCTGTGGAATTGACTGAAGTATATTTCTATTCGGCTTTCCGAAAGTTTGATCATATGAATCGCATGAAGGATGAGGTGTCGGGTTGACTGCTTTTTTGGTGCATGGCGTCAGAAAAAGAGAATCTCCAACGACACTTCCGAAAAGTCGGATTAGCACTGCAACAAGTTAGCCAATTGGTGGCCCGGGTAATGGGAACTTATTAGCGCTAATTGGGACTAAGCTTAATCGCTCCCATAGCAGATCGAATCAAAGCTGACCTCGCCAATGAAGTAGCCACCCTCGTCGCGCTTTGCAAAGCTGAAGTTCTGCACCGCAATACAAGATAACGTTTATTATTTTCGCCAGCGGAAAACGAGCTTCTTCCCGTGCTTGGGGTGTGTCTTATCGAGAGACTCGAGCATTAGGCTCATTCCGCTTTTCTCGAGCCGTAAGTCGACCCAGCCCCGCGGCTCGTCGGGGTCAAAAATGTAAGCGGTGGTTGGGAGGTTGATAAAATGAATTCCATCGATCTCCCAGCGCCGCCACTCGTGCGTATGCCCAAAAATAAACGCCTTGACGTGCTTGCGCGGACGCAGGACTTCGACCAGCGCCGCTCCGTCCCGAAGTCCCCCCTCCTTTGCAGTACCTGACGTGGCTTCTGGTTGGTTTACGTTGTGATGGCAGATGACGATGGCTGGCTTTTCGTCGTGCTGGTCGAGGGCCCGCGCGAGCCACTCGATCTGCTTCATCCCCAAGTCTCCTTCCGTGACCGTGCGCTCGGTGTTGTACAAAGAATCGAGGAAGAAAAAATTTGCACGTTCTGTCTGAAGCACGTTGACCAGCCGACCGGCGACCGGCGGCGTTCCAGGGAGCATCGTGGTCAGCGTCTCCGCGAACAGACTGCGTCTGTCGCAGTTGCCCATCGTGAGATGGACCGGCATCCCTTGTTTGCTGAGCGGGTCAAGAAGCTGGGCTAAATATCGGTACGCGCCAGCTGTTGGGGGGGAACCATCTGTTGCTAAGTCGCCGTTGACAACGACGCCGGCCGGCCTAGCGGTTTGCGCGGCGATCTCGGCGACAACTTGGCGTAAGTGATCTGCCATGTTGATTCCGCGCGCCACGGCGGTGGGATCCGCCATGATGTGGGTGTCCGAGAGAAATGCGAAGCGGTGAGGGTCAACTGGAACTTCTTTACCCGGTATCGCTCGAACCGATGGCACGGCGATCGCGGCGACTGCGCCTCTTGCCGAAACGTGGAGGAACCGGCGACGCGTAATGGGAATTATGTGAATCGACATAAGCTTGTGCTTGTGAATATCACTCGCTTCTTTAGCACACAACATGAAAGCTGATCTCGCCGATGAAGTAGCCGTCGCTCACCCCGGTCAGTTGAGGGGCCCTACCCTCCGGCGAACACCGGCTTGAAGCCCGCCTCGATCAGACTGATTGGAATCGTCCAAAAGCGGGTGCTCTTGGCTACGCTAAGATTTCTTTCACGATTTTCCCGTGGACGTCGGTGAGGCGGAAGTCCCTGCCCTGGAAGCGGTAGGTGAGTTGTTCGTGATCGAAGCCGAGAAGATGGAGGAGGGTGGCGTGGAGATCGTGGACATGGACTTTTCCATCTATGACGCCGAAGCCAAGTTCGTCGCTTTGGCCGTGGATGTAACCGCTCTTTAATCCGGCTCCGGCCATCCACATGGTGAAGGCTTCGATGTGGTGGTCGCGGCCGACCGTCTTGCGGTTTTCGCCCATCGGAGTACGACCAAATTCACCGCCCCAGATGACGAGGGTGTCTTCTAACATTCCGCGTTCCTTGAGGTCGAGAACGAGGGCGGCGCTAGCTTGGTCGACGTCTTTGCAGACTTTTTCGAAGTCTTTGTTGAGGTTTTCACCGGGGCCGCCGTGGCTGTCCCAGTTGGTGTGGTAGAGTTGGACGAAGCGGGAGCCGCGTTCGACCAGACGGCGGGCGAGAAGGCAGTTGGAAGCGAAAGATGATTCGCCGGGTTTCACGCCGTAGCTATCGAGGGTGGTCTTGGATTCGCCTTTGAGATCCATGAGTTCGGGCGCACTGGTCTGCATGCGATAAGCCATTTCGTAGGCGTTAAGGCGAGTAAGGATTTCGGGGTCACCGGTTTCCTTGAGACGTTCGCGATTGAGAGAGCCGACGGTGTCGTAAAAGCTTCGCTCACGTTCGCGGGTGATGCCTTTGGGACTGCGAAGGTGGAGAATGGGGTCGCCTTTTCCCCGGAAGGGAACGCCCTGGAATGAGGTCGGAAGGAAGCCGCTGGCCCAAAGGGAATTTCCGGCGCGTGGTCCGCGTGGTCCGCTTTGCAGAACAACGAAGCCGGGGAGGTTTTCTGATTCGCTGCCGAGTCCGTAGGTGATCCACGAGCCCATGCTGGGTCGCCCCGGGGCCTGGAAGCCGGTGTTCATGAAGAGCTTGGCCGGGCCGTGGTTGAAGACGTCGGTGGTCATACCGCGAAGCCAGACGACTTCGTCGACGATTTTGCGGTGGTGGGGGAAAAGTTCGCTGAGTGACATGCCGCATTCTCCGTAGCGGTCGAACTCGCGTTGGTTGCCGAGGAGGGTTTCGTTGCCTTTGAGAAAGGCGAAGCGCTTGCCCTCCATGAGGCTTTTGGGGGGAGTCTTACCGTGGTATTCGCGGAGCTTGGGTTTGTCTTCGAAGAGTTCGAGTTGGCTCGGCGCGCCGGCCATGTGGAGGAAGATGACGTTCTTGGCCTTCGCTGGAAGAGGTGGCTTGCGGGAGCCCATCGGATTGGCCGGATCGATGACGGGGAGTTGTCCGGCTTGCAGTTGTCCCATCATGGAATTGATGGCAATAGAGCCCAGGCCAACTCCACAGTCGCGAAAGAAATGGCGGCGGGTGCGCTCGGCGAGCCAGCGGTTTTCGAAGTCATTCATGAGTTACTCGCGGGTGATGAAGTTGTCGGTATTGAGAAGAGCACGGGCGAGGCCAACGAGGGCGGCGGCTTCGGTTGGCGGAGTTTCGGAAGCAAGGAGATTGCTGGAAAGGAGTGCTTGGGCGGCTTCCTCGTCTTCGGCGAAGTCCTTGATCTGTTGGTGAACGTATTTTTTAAGAATGGAGAGTTCCTCGCTGCTTGGCTCACGGCAGAGGGTGAGTTGGAAAGCGTGGCGAATGAGCGCTTCGAGCCCGTTGGGTTTGTCGCGAAGGAGACGGGCGGCGAGACCTTGGGCGATTTCGAGAAAGGCGGGATCGTTGGCGATGGTGAGCGCTTGCAGCGGGGTGTTGGAGCGGACGCGGTGGGTGCAGACGGTTTGGAAGTCCGGTGCGTCGAAGGTGGAGAGAAGCGGGTAAGGAGCGCTGCGATAAAAGAAGGTATACATGCCGCGACGGTAGCGATCGGGGCCGGTGCTGGTGCTCCAACCTTTGCGGCTTTGGGTGAAGGCGTAAATGCCATCGGGTTGGGGCGGGTAGACGCCGGGTCCGCCGATGATTGGGGCGAAAAGCCCGCTCGCGCTGAGGGCGGCGTCGCGGATGATTTCGGCATCGAGGCGAAGGCGGCTTTGGCGGGCGAGGAGGAGATTGCGCGGGTCGAGGTCGGCGAGATCTGGACGGGCTTTGGATGAACGGCGATAGGTTTCGCTGGTGACGATGAGGCGGTGGAGATTCTTCATGGACCAGCCGTCCTCGATGAAACGGCGGCCAAGATAATCGAGGAGTTCAGGATGAGTGGAAGGTGAACCCTGGGTGCCGAAGTCTTCTTCGGTTTCAACGAGGCCGCGTCCGAAGTAGCGCATCCAGGTTCGGTTGACGGTAACGCGGGGTGTGAGCGGGTTGGCGGGATCGACGAGCCACTTAGCGAGGTCGAGACGATTGCGGCGCGAGGTGGGATTGGGAAGAGCGGGTTTGACTTTGGAGAGAATCCCGGGCGTGAGTTCTCCGAGGTCTTTATTGGGTCGGGTGAAGTCACCGCGAGTGAGGAGATAAGTGGTGCGCGGCTTGGCCAGTTCCTTCATTACCATGAGCTTTCCAGTGCGGGGTGTGACTTTGCCGGGTTCTTTACCTCTCGGAATGGACGGAGCGGTGGCCGAGAGATCGAGGGCGAAACGTCCGACGAGATAGTTATCGTGGAGATTGTGCTCCATGCGGACGGTGAGTGGCTTGCCGTTGGTTGCAATGGGTTTTTCGAAAAGAAAAGTCACTTCGTGCTCGGCGTTCATTTTAGCCTTTTGCCCGCGACCGATGTTGATGGCCCACCCAGTCTTCTCGTCACGATCGATGATGTGGGAAGCGGGGTAATCCGGCTGCTCGTGATCAGCAAAGGCGGCTTTAAGACGGATGGGCTTTCCGTCGATCGTGACGGTGAGATTAGTCAGGACGAAATTTCCATTGCTCGCAGTGCCCGGTCCTTTCTTTGGGAGGGAATTGTCAGGGAGGGTGCGGAGTCGGAGCGCAGCGACGGTCTTGAGATCAGTGGAGATTTTGAGGTCGTAGGCTTCTTTTCGCCTGACGGACTTATCCACGAGGAGAGAGTTATCGGGGAGACGTTTCAAACTTAGGTTGGACGAAGTACGATGGTGCGCGTAACGAACGGGAAGCCACTTGGCGGTCTGTGCTGATCCCAACTCTTCAGGCATGATAGGTTTGGCGCCGTTGTTCAGGATCTCAAATTGTTTGACCTCCACCGTGGGGCCGGTGCCGTTGGCATCTTCGGTGTTGTTGAAGAAGGCGAAGAGTTCGTAATACTCACGGTGTGTGATGGGATCGAACTTGTGCGTGTGGCATTGGGCGCAACCCACCGTGAGGCCAAGCCAAACCGCTCCGGTGGTGTTGACGCGGTCGATGACAGACTCCACGCGGAATTGCTCGCGATCGGATCCGCCCTCTTGATTGATGAGAGTGTTCCGGTGGAAGGCCGAGGCAATGAGCTGGCTTTTACTCCGGGCAGGAAGGAGGTCGCCAGCCAGTTGTTCGATCGTGAATTGATCGAAGGGAAGATCGTCGTTGAGTGCTTTGATTACCCAGTCGCGGTAAGGCCACATGTCGCGACCGCCATCGACCGAGTAGCCGTGGGAATCAGCGTAGCGAGCCTGGTCAAGCCAGTGCCGACCCCAACGCTCGCCATAGTGCGGGCTTGCAAGGAGTCGGTCTACAAGGCGAGCCCATGCGTCGGGACGTTTGTCGTTGATGAAGTCGTTAGTTTCTTCGGGCGTCGGAAGGAGGCCGGTAAGATCGAGAGAGAGTCGTCTGATGAGAGTGGCTAGATCGGCGGTTGGTGAGGGCTTGATGTCAAGACGTGCGAGGGAGGCCTCTATAAAGTAGTCGATCGGATTGCCTTTCCAAGACACTGGCGGGTTAGTCTTGGCGAGAGGCTCGAAGGACCAGTGACCTTGGTAGGGAGCCCCTTGTTCAATCCAGCGACGAAAGAGAGCGACCTCTTCTTTGCTGAGGCTTTCTTTTTTGGCATGTGGCGGAGGCATCGCTTCATCACCGGTGGCTTCCGCGATGCGGTAGATCAATTCGCTATCATCTGGTTTGCCCGGAACGATCGCGGAGAATCCGTCACGGTCTTCAATCGCGCCCTCTCGGGTATCGAGACGAAGGTCGGCCTCGCGTGTCTTTTCGTCGGGGCCGTGGCAGAAGAAGCACTTGTTTGAAAGGATAGGCCTAATGTCGCGGTTGAAGACCACTTCTTGGGAGAAAGCGACTGAGATCAGTGCGAAGGTGAGAAGAACAGAGAGGCGCGCCATTTCTAGTGATATTTATAACGCGGATCGGGGCCGAGGCAATAAACAAGCATCAAAGTTGGACGGCTCAGGATCCCTTTAATGGTTAGAAAATCGCTTGGAATTTACGATTGCTTTTCCATAGGCAATTTCTTGCCCTGAGGAGGTTCATAAAAAGAGTATTTCGTTTGACTCTTTGGTGGAGTATCCTGCGTGTCATTCAATGAAATTTAACCTTAGCTCTTGTCTCATCGCAGCTGCTGCCTTTGCTGCAGGAATCGCGGTTGACCGTGCTGTACTTTCCCCTGTGGAGGACATGGCCGCGGTGGAAGGCGTCTCAAGCAGAAACAAAGAGTCCAGCAGCTCCTCTTCGAGGGGATCAAGAAAGCGGACGATGTCTTCTCAGTCTGGTCGAAGCGATTCTGATCGAGAGCCCCGAGAGTCAAGTGAAGAGGGAGCTGATGGAGTTTTGGGATCCTTTCGAGAGGTGATGGAAAAGCTCCAAGAGGGTGGGAGCATGGATGCAAAAACCGCGAGTCAGCTTTTACAATCATTTCCGGCTGGCCGGGAGCGGCGACAGATGTTGGAGCATCTCTCCAATGTTTGGGGTCGCCGGAATGGTCAGGTAGCGGTGGAATGGGCCGAAAGTTTGGAGGGAAACGATCGCCGGAGGGCCTTAGAGAGCGCTTTGCATGGTTGGTCGGAAGAGGATCCTGCGAGTGCCGCTCAATATGTGGCGGAGCTCCCGACCTCTGAGCAAAATTTGCATTTGGTGCATGCAATGGCCCATCGTTGGGCTGAGACCGACCGAACTGCTGCGATGGAATGGGGAGCGTCTCAAGGTGATGCCGCGATACGCAGCCGGGCGATGGGTGGGGTCGTAAGTTCATGGGCTGAGACAGATCCCGCTGCCGCCGCTAATTTTGCTTCGACGATCGACAACCTTTTCGTGAAGCATCAAGCCCTTGAGATTGCGGCTCGTCGTTGGGCAAGCCAAGATACGACTGCGGCGATGGAATGGGCGCAAGGCTTGGCTGGGGTGGATCGTCACCGAGCTACTCAATCAATCTTACGTGGAGTGGCTGAAAATGCTCCGGGAAAAGCAGCTGCGATCTACGGGGAGCTAACGGCATCTCTCTCACCCCAGTTACGGGCAACACACGAACATCGACGGATGGCGCAAGAAATTGCTTCGGCTTGGTCCGCGGCTAGTCCTCAAGAAGCTGCGGATTGGGCGTTGGGTCTTCCGGAGTCCGGGGAGGTGCGTCGCTCTGCGGTTGGAGAGGTGGCTGAGCGTTGGTTGCGGATTGATAGCATGGCTGCCGGTGAGTGGATCCTACAGCTTCCGGAAGGAAGGGTTCGTGATGCGGCGGCGGAACGAGTGGTTGGAACGATGCTTCCTACCGACCCCGCGGCAGCATTCGACTGGGCAAACAGTCTCAGTGACAATGGGCATAGGACCGGGATGATGCGGGAGGTGCTTCATCGTTGGAGCTCCCGCGACTTTGCTTCCGCGAATGCCGCACTTCAAAGCGCAGAGATTTCGCCTGAGCAACGCCGCGAGCTCAACCAAGTCTTTGGAAGAAATGAAGCACCAGCTCCAGCTGAAGATCCGGGAGGGCAGTCTGAGTAACTCCGGAGAAGATCGGTGGCGGATTCTTTCTCGATTTAGAATTGGATGGAAATGGTAAGTGGAGCCCCAGAGAAATCTAATTTTCGTCGTTAAAGCTCTGGCGATGGACGGTGGTTTCTCCGTCGGCCTGGTAGATTAAAAGAATGGCATCTTCGCTGGCGATTTCATCAAACAGGTCCATCATGAATTCTTCCTGACCGGGCCAAGGGTAGACAAAGAAGAGATCGACTTCGCCAGGGTCAAGACCATCATAGAGCGGAGTAGTGTCAATGATTGCTCCACCCGAAGTAGTGGCCTGTGGAGGAAGAAGGTCCTTGCCGCCGATGCCCTCACATTCTTCATAACCTTCAGGAAGGTAACTGGTGCAAAGGTATTCGGCGGGGATGGAGAGGTCTCGAGCCAGTTGGGTGGAGAGCTTTGCAAGGCCATCTTCGATTTCGATCCCATAGGCTTTAAAACCTATGAGAGAGGCCATGCAGGTTGCTATCCCAAAGCCGGAGCCCCATTCGCAGAAAACGTCACCGCGAAGGATTCCAGATTCTTTAAGAGTGGCGATGGCGGCAAAGACTTTTTCAGGATTACTGGGAAGGTAACGCGGGTAGCGCCGATCCAGTCCGGCCTCGAAGAAGGCGTCACATCGTTGCTCGGCCTCGGCAAGCATCGAGGTGACTTTGTCCGGTATCTCGCAGGGCTTGGAGATCACATTAAGTTGTTCGAGAGACACGGTAGTGAGTTATTTTCTTTGGTGTTTTGGCAAGAATTGCACGGCATCGGCGATGACGTATCTTCCTTCGGTTCCTTCGTTTGAAATGATGACTGATCCGTTTTTTCCTTTCTTGAATTCGTAGGTTCCCAAGGAGCGAAAGAGTCTCCCATGCTTGGGGACATCTTGTTGATTAATCCGAATGGTGGATTTCCCGTTCGCGTGGACGATCGTCACGGGGGTAGCGGTCGAGCGTCTTGAATTGTAGCAATGGGAGAGACGGACTTCGTATTTCCCAGATCGTGGGAAATCAGGAATGAAGGTCGCGGATTTCTTCCCTTTGTCCGATTTTTGGTCATGGAGGTATCCGATGCCAACATAGGGTGGGGTGTGGGTTGAGTATTGCCATTTCCCCTTGAGAATAGCGCTGGTTTCATCGAGAACAATTCCAGGGAGAGCATCTGGGTTGGGGATGATGAATTTCAGGTTGGCCTTGAGGTCGACTTCACCTGGCGCGTGAGTGTTTGGTGCTGCATCGGGATGAGGTTCGATTGAGAAGACGAGACTTCCCCCTAGGAGAAATAGAATCGAGAGGAACCACCTTGTCATTTTGAGGGGACTAGCTAAAGCTTCCTGAGAGGAATGTCATTTCATTTTGTTTTAAGTTTTTGGTTTCGAGTTTTCGAATGGTGAAAATTTTCCGAGTTTAGTTTCGTAACTCAAATCCATGTCCCGTCTCTTACTCGCTTCCCACCTCTTGGTGTTTGGGGCTCTTTTTTCGGGGTCTTTTCTATTCGCGGTGGAGATCACTCCCGAGAGAATGGAAAAGGAGGCCGCAAATCTCGATGTGCTCATTAGCTCTGTTCTTGAAAAATCGGAAAAGACCAAACCTACTCCGGTTGATGATTTCACCTTTCTACGCCGCGCTTCCTTGGTGGCCATCGGGAGGATCCCTACTCTGACCGAGATCAAGGAATTTACCAACGATTCGGCTGCGGATAAACGCAATCGCCTTGTCGATCGGCTTTATCGTTCGAAGGGTTATCAAAGCCATATGAATAATTGGTTTCATGACCATCTAAGGCTCAACGAGGTGAAATTACAGGGAGGATACTTTAGTTCTAATACTCCTCTCATTAATTGGACGCGGCAGGCGGTTCGCGAAAATAAAAGCTGGAAAGCGATGACCGTTGAATTGCTGTCGAGCCGTGGCAATGGCTGGACTGGCTCGGGGGCTTCCCATTATTACACCCGGGATATTGGTATGCCGCTAGACAACTCTGCCAACACCATGCGGGCTTTTTTGGGGGTTCGCATGGAGTGTGCCCAGTGCCACGATGATCCAGGTTCGAGCTGGGAACGAATTGACTTTTTCAATCTTGCTGCGTTCACCCACGGCAAAAGCAATTACGGGCGCCTCGATTTTTTAAGAGGTAGGGGTTTATTCGTTAAAATGTCGTCGGATAAAAAGTTTAATGTGCCGGGTCTTCATCACTTGCACTTCTTTAGCGATGCGATTGGCCAGTATGCCGCCAGTGGGATCGAGCCCGGTAAGGGGACAGGGCGGATCAAGCTCCCTGATGATTACCAATACGAAGATGGTGATCCGGGCGAGATGGTAGAGGGCCGAACTCCCTTTGGAGGGAAGGTGCGCCTTGAATCAAAAAAGACCAACCCGGATAGTCTTGATCGATTTGCGGCCTGGGTGGTGGGTGAGGAAAACCCGACCTTTGGTGGTTCCATCGCGGCGAGAATGTGGCTGCGGGTGATGGGTGCCAAATTGCATAAGAAGGACAACGAAGAGTTCCTAGATTCAAAAGATTCCGTCACCGGTGCTCTCAGTGGTGCGTTGATGAAGCTCATCAAGGACTACGACTACGATCTTCGCGCCTTCCAACAGACTCTCATGCTGACTAAGACCTTTGCTGTAAAGTCAGCTCCGGATGCCGAGGCTTCCTTTCATGGCCTACTAGGCCGGCCTATCGAGAGAATGAGTGCCGAGCAGATTTGGGACTCCCTGATCACGCTCGTTCTCGAAGACCCAGAAGCGCCGCAGCGGCTGGAAGATATGGAGCACCTTTTCATTCACGGTCGTTACATTGGCCGCCTCGAGGACATCATCGAAAAGGTTCATTCCTTTAAGACGATCAAGGACTATCAGAAGTGGATCATCTCAAAATACGAGGAAGCGCGCGACGGAACCGGCCCAAAGGCACCTGTCTCTAGGCCTCCGACTTACATCGCGGGTCACGGTCGTCTGATGACTTCGGCAATTCGGGGAATGGCCCGTGCCTCGGAGCTTCCTAGCCCGGCTCTGCCCAACCATTTCCTCCGGAAGTTCGGCCAATCCGATCGGATTAGTATCGATGGTGCAACCAATGAAGGAAGCCTCACCCAGACGCTCCAGATGCTCAACGGGGCAACTCAAACAATGGTGGCAACCAAGGAGGATGCCGCCATTCGTAAGATCTTTGAGGTCCCTGGTTCGCGCGACGAAAAGGGAGCGCTAGTCTTCCAGTCTATCCTCACCCGAATGCCTACTGACCAGGAACGTGCAATGTGTAATAAGGAGCTGGTTGATCGCGAGGGCAAGGGGCTGGCCAACATCGTTTCTGCTCTCGTCTGTACTCCTGAATTTCTTTTCATCTATTAATGAACTCCTTTAATCAAAAGCTGAGCGATGAATTTTCTCGTCGCGAATTCCTTCGAGATGCCTCCCAAAAATTCCTAGGGGTCAGCCTTGCCCCCATGCTTGGGGGGAGCCTTGCTTCCCAAGCTTTCGGCGAGAAAATTTCCGCAGAAAGACCGAATCCGGCGACCCACGTTATTTTTCTCAACATGGCTGGTGGGATGAGCCACATCGATACCTTTGATCTGAAGCCCGGGCAGGATGTCCAAGGGCCGGTTAAAGGAATCCCAACAACGGCTGATGGACTTCAGATTGCCAATTATCTTCCCGAAACGGCGAAGGTCATGAAGGATGTTTGCACCATTCATTCGATGCAGTCTAAGCAAGGTGATCATGATCAAGCCAGCTACCTTCTTCATAAGGGCTACAACCAACTCGGCACAATTGTTCATCCCTCGCTTGGCAGTTGGGTTACCCGGTTAAAGGGTACTGATAACGATACCCTTCCCGGATACATTGCGGTGAATAGTCCGGCCAACATGATTGGTGCGGGTTGGATGGGAGCCAAGTTTGCCCCGGCAGTGGTGACGAATCCCGAAAAGGGACTGGAAGGAACGAGCAGGCATCCTTCTGTGAATGAAGAGGACTTTGAACGCCGACTTAGCCTTACTGACGCCATCAATAAGCGCTTTCACCGTGAGAATCCCTCGCCCAATGCCAAGAATTTCGGAATGCTTTTTGATGAAGCAGTGCGGGTCATGAAGAGCGAGGACCTGGCCGCCTTTGATCTTACTAAAGAAAGCCCGACGATTCGAAATCGATATGGTCGCCATTCTTTCGGACAAGGTTGTCTTCTTGCCCGCCGGTTGGTGGAACATGGCGTTCGTTTTATCGAGGTTACCCTCGGTGATTGGGACACCCACTATGATAACTTTACTGGAGTGCAAGCCCGCTGCCAGTTGCTTGATTCAGCTTATAGCTCACTGATCACTGACCTCGGAGCGCGTGGTTTGCTAAAATCAACTTTGGTCGTATTGAGCTCAGAATTTGGGCGCACTCCTGAGATCCAGAAACAGCATCGCAACGGTCGCAGTCATCACCCCGGAGCCTTCACCAGCCTCCTCGCAGGTGGGGGAGTAAAAGGTGGTATGACTTACGGTAAGACTGACAAGGAGGCTCGCAAAGTGATCGAGAACCCGGTCACCTTCCATGACCTCAATTCAACCATCGCATATAGCCTTGGACTTGATCATGCAAAAGTCATCGAGTCCCCGAGTAAGCGACCTTTCCGCATGGCTGGCCCTGACAAAGAAGATGCTGGCCCAATCACCGAGATTTTTGGGTAGAACCATGGCTCCCGTTCCCGGTCGGTAATTTCAGGGCAAGTTTGAGCAGAACTGAATCTCCAGCGGAGGGACCAATAAATTTTAGGGGATTTGAGTGCTTGTAGCGGGAGATTGCATCCAAATATTACCCCTTGTAAGATCTCGCATCGTTCGGACGTTAAGCATGGTTATAGACCTTTACTTCTACCCGATGCTCTTACAGTTTCGCCTCCACTTTCTCGCTGTCTTGTGCGTCAGCGGGGTTTCGGCGGCGGAAGTCGGGCTCGATTTCTTTGAGGCCAAGATCCGCCCGGTTTTGGTCGATAAGTGTTACGGGTGTCACTCCGTGGAGGCGGCCAATCGAGATAAGCTAAAGGGGGGGTTGTTTTTGGATACTAAGAAAGGGATCCGAAAAGGCGGGGATACGGGGCCGGCGGTTGTTCCAGGGAATGTTTCTGAAAGTCTCATTTTAAAAGCGTTGAGGCAGGAAGAATTGGAGATGCCTCCTAAGGGAAAGCTTTCCAACGAAATTATCTCCGATTTTTCCCAATGGATCGAGGCGGGTGCAATTGATCCGCGGGAACAATCCAAGAGTAAACTCAAGATCGCTAAAATTGATGCCTCCAGCCACTGGGCCTTTCAGCCGCCCAAAGAACCGAAGCTTCCTGAGGTAAAGAATTCCAAGTGGGGTCGCTCGGAGATTGATAGTTTCATCTTGCGCCAACTCGAAGAACAGGACTTGAGTCCGGTGCCTGCCGCTTCGTCTCGGGTTTTAGTGCGGAGAATATACTTCGACCTTTTAGGGCTGCCTCCGACGCCCGATCAGGTCGACGAGTTTCTTAAGAATTCTGCAAAGGATCAGGACAGTGCGATTGGGAGGCTCGTTGATTCACTTTTAAAGTCTTCCCATTACGGTGAACGTTGGGGGCGGCATTGGCTCGATGTGGCGCGCTACGCCGAGGATCAGGCCCACACTTTTGGAGTTAAGAAGCGAGCAAACGCCCATCAATACCGCGACTGGGTCATCAAGATGTTTAATGAAGATCTACCATTCGATAAGTTCATTAAATTCCAATTGGCAGGTGATCTAATAGAGAATGAATCGGAAGATCGTTTCCGCCAGTTTGCCGGTCTTGGTTTTTTAGGTCTCGGGGCTCAGTACTATAAAAACTCCGACAAGGCTCAAGCTGAGGCAGATGAGCTTGATGACACGATCGATACCGTGACTCGCGGATTCCTCGGGCTAACCGTCTCGTGTGCGCGATGCCACGATCATAAATTTGATCCTATTCCGACCCGTGATTATTACGCTTTAGCAGGAGTGTTTAACGGCCGAAGATATTCTGAAATTCCGTTGGCTGGAGAAGAGGAGGTGAAGGCTTACAATGATGAACAGCGAGCCATCAAGGATTTAGAATCAATACATCGTAGTTACCTTAGAGGAATCGGCAAACAAGAGGGTCAAAAGAGGCTTGGTCAAGTGAGTCGATATTTACAGGAGGGTTGGCGATTGGTGACCTTGAAATCTCAAGGAGTAAAAATTTCGGACGATGAGTTCGCGGAGCAAGTGGGGCTCCATCGCCATTATACAAAGCGATTCCGGGAAATGCTGGAGAAAGGTCGCAAGAATGACCTGATGAAGCGTTTGCCTGAGTTGAAAGGATGGCATGATGTGGTGGTGAATTTCACAGAGAAGCCCACGGTCGAAACTCTCAAGGTTCCAGATAAAATCGTAGAATTGTCTCATCAATTTCAAAACTTCGTAGATCGGGCTGAAGAAGCTATTTCGCAGATTGAGACTGAGAAAGCAGAGGAGTTGGCAAAAGCCCGTAATGTAGAAGACCGAGTGAATAAAATCATCGGGAAGATGGAGAATGATCAGAAGCGCCTTCTTAAAAATATTTGGGTCGATGGTCATGCTCCTCTCTACGCCTCTGAAAATGATGCATATGCGAAGCTTTTGAATGAGGAGCAAAAAGCGGAAGCAGATCGAATGAAGACCGAATTTGAGTCTCTTCGTAAGAAGGCCAAGCCCAAGTATCCCCTAGCCCATGCAGTCCAGGGAGGAGGTAAGGCGATGCAGGTCTACATTCGTGGTAATCCGGCGAGCAAAGGTGAATGGGTTGCTCGGGGGACTCTTGAAATTTTGGAAGATGAGCCTCGACCGACTAATCCCGAAGCAGCCAAGAAGCATCCTTTTTCACGTCTTGACCTTGCTGAGGCTATCGCTTCCTCGCAGAACCCTCTTACCGCTCGGGTGATCGTGAATCGCGTTTGGCAGTGGCACTTTGGAAAAGGCCTGGTGACGACTTCAAGCAATTTTGGTCTTTTGGGTGAAGCCCCGACTCATCCTGAATTGCTCGATTGGTTGACCGTCAATTTTATAAAGAACGGATGGTCGATTAAGTGGTTGCATCGCGAGATCCTCAAATCATCGACTTACCAACTTGCTAGTCAGCGAAGTTCTAAGAACGAAGAACTCGATGGTGATAATCGCTTTCGTTGGCGATTCGATCGTCGTCGCCTAGAAGTCGAAGCCTGGAGGGATGCCCTACTTGCAATCTCTGGGAATCTCGACCCGGCGATGGGTGGTCCGACGATCGAGCTCAGTAAAAACAAAACACGTCGTACGGTATATGCGAGTATCAGTCGTCATCAGCTCAATGGGATGTTAAGGATTTTTGATTTTCCCGACGCAAATGTTTCTGCAGCTTCTCGAACGGAGACGACTGTTCCGCAACAACAACTCTTCGTTCTGAATAGTGATTTTATTATCGATCAGGCTAAGGCTTTTACCAAACGGGTGACTGGTAAATATGATGAAGTTCCAGAGCAGGTGGAATTTGCCTATCGCCTTGTTTTTGGGCGTTCACCCTCGAAAGCCGAATTACAAGTTGCGGAGGCCTATCTTAGTATTGAAAAAGAAAAGGACGACAAACTCTCCCGTTGGGAGCAGTATGGTCAGGCGCTCCTTGCGAGCAACGAATTGATGTATCTCGATTAACATGCAAAACGGAACCTTCGACCAGCCCATCATGAATCGCCGCGATATGCTGAAACGCGCGGGAGGAGGATTCGCGTCGCTCGGGCTTGCCGGAGTTCTTGCCGATCAAGGCTTGTTAGCTGCGGAAAGTCCGCTCGTTCCAAAATCTCCTCATATTCAACCTAGGGCTAAGCGTATCATTCATCTCTTCATGAATGGTGGCCCTTCCCAGGTCGATACCTTTGACCCCAAGCCGGCTCTCGAGAAATATCATGGGCAGCGCCCGCCGGGAGCTGAACGTAAAACAGAAAGACAAACCGGAGGACTTTTCAAATCGCCCTTCAAGTTTAAGCAATCGGGGCAGTCTGGGATTCCGGTCAGCGAAATTTTCCCCGAGGTTGCAAAGTGTATCGATGACATCTGCGTCATTCGATCCATGCACACTGATGTGCCCAATCACGAGCCTTCCCTGCTTATGATGAATTCGGGGATCACTCAGCCAATTCGCCCCAGCATGGGGTCTTGGCTAAGTTATGGTCTGGGGACCGAAAATCAAAATCTTCCGGGTTTTGTTGTCTTATGTCCGGGTAAACCGGTCGTAGGGCCACAACTTTGGAGTAACGGTTTCCTTCCCGGAATTCATCAGGGCTGCCACATAGGTAAGCTCGATCCCAAAAAGATCGTTGATCATATCAGCAACAAACACCTCACTCCTCGGACCCAGCGTCAACAGCTTGATCTGATTAACCGGCTCAACGGCCTTCACTCGGATCAACGCGCGGGAGATGACAAGCTTGAGTCACGGATCCAGTCGCTTGAAGTAGCCTTCAGAATGCAGACCGAAGCTCAGGAGGCTTTTGATGTCAGCAAGGAAACCAAAGCGACTCGCGAGCTTTATGGGAAAGGGCAGTTTGCCGATTCTTGTCTCGCGGCCCGCCGTCTCGTCGAGCGTGGGGTTCGCATGGTGCAGGTTTATTTTGGTGGCGGTCAACCTTGGGATGATCATGGGAATATCGAAAACGGGCACCGAGCTAAGGGGCAGCAAAGTGACCAGGCGGTGGCCGGCTTGCTTCGTGATCTGAAATCGCGCGGGCTCCTCGAAGATACTTTGGTTTTATGGGGAGGAGAGTTCGGTCGTACCCCGGTGTCTGAGGGTGGAAGTGGTCGTGACCATAATCATCACGGATTTACCGTTTGGCTCGCCGGCGGAGGAGTCAAGGGCGGCATGACCTACGGTTCGACCGACGAATTTGGCTTCGCGGCCATGGAAAACAAGGTGCATGTCCATGATCTCCATGCCACCATTCTTCACCTCATGGGACTCGATCACGAAAACCTGACTTACCGTTATTCCGGCCGGGATTTTCGCCTCACCGATGTCCACGGACATGTTGTGAAGGATATCTTGGCGTGACGTGCTGTTGCCGAGACTTTGCTTGTGACGTGACTTTCTTAAGCAGGCTCGTTGTCGGGCGCATCATCATCATCCGAAGGTAGGCTGAATTGCTAAAAGAGAAGGTGTTTTGGCCCGACCTTGACCTTTTGGGTCCTCAAGCCTAGCGTCCGCCCTGATTTCTAGCGCTATGAGCACTCCTGAAGGAAAATCCTACAAAGACACCCTGTTTCTGCCGAAAACAGATTTCCCCATGAAAGGGAATCTGACCGTGCGGGAGCCGGCTCGCCTCGACAAGTGGAACTCCGAAGATCTCTACGCGCGAATTATTGCTAAAAGAAAAGCTGAAAATGCTCCACGTTTCATTCTTCATGATGGCCCTCCATTTGCAAACGGGGACGTTCATATGGGAACCGGTCTCAACAAAGTCCTTAAAGACTTTGTGGTGAAATCAAAGACAATGGCCGGATTTGAAACGCCTTACATCCCAGGTTGGGACTGCCATGGTCTTCCGATCGAGTTTAAGGTGATGCAGGATGAGGATGCTCGCGATATCGAACCCGCTGAAATCCGACGTCGTTGCGAAACCTTCGCAAGAGGCTGGATTGATACTCAGCGTGAATCTTTTAAGCGGCTTGGGGTTTTTGGCGATTGGGATAACCCCTACCTCACCCTTGATCCCGGTTACGAAGCTAATATTCTCAGGACGTTTGCGGCATTGATCGAGAAGGGCTGCATTTATCAATCAAAGAAGCCAGTCCAGTGGTCCTTCGGGGCTAAGACTGCGCTTGCCGAGGCTGAGGTCGAGTATCAGGTCAAGAGATCGACTGCCGTTTTCGTGAAATTCGATCTTCCCTCGCACGACACTTTACCTGCCGGGAGCTCGATCGCAATTTGGACTACGACGCCTTGGACGCTTCCAGCGAATCTCGGAATCGCAGTGCATGAGCGTTTCACTTACACCATCGGGAAATATTCGAATGGTGAAACAATTATCGTTGTCCGTGATCTTCTTGTCGATTTTCAGGAAAAAACTGGCCTGACTTTAGAAGAGGAATTGGGCGAAATCAAGGGAGCAGAGCTCGAAGGCTTAGAAGCACAGCACCCCTTCTTAGACCGTTCTTCCAAAGTGATTCTTGCTCCTTTCGTCACCACCGAGTCAGGAACAGGGGCAGTTCATATCGCTCCCGGTCATGGAGCTGATGACTACTCTATCGGGCAGCAAAACGGCCTGGCTGTGCTCAGCCCGGTTGATGACGATGGACTCTTCACTGACGAATGTGGTCTGCCCGAGTTGGTCGGAACACACGTCTTCAAAGGGAATGCTCGGATTGTTGAGATTCTTACTGAAAAAGGAGCGCTTCTAGGCGAGGAAACCTACGAGCACAGTTACCCGCACTGCTGGCGCTCCAAGACACCCATCATCTTCCGCGCGGTAGAACAGTTCTTCATCTCTATGGAGGGGCTTCGCGAAAAAGCTCTCAGTGAGATTGATGATGTTGAGTGGCTTCCCAATTGGGGTCGTAATCGTATTTACGGAACTGTCGAAGCTCGGCCGGACTGGTGTATTTCGCGCCAGAGAACTTGGGGTGTTCCGCTTCCTGTTTTCTTCAAGGAAGATGGTGAGCCCATCGTCTCGGCTGATCTTGCCAAGAAAATTGCCGATCTCGTTGAGAAGGAAGGCACCAACGTCTGGTTTGAAAAATCTGATGCTGAATGGGCCACCCTTCTCGATTTGCCCGAGGGGTCTACAAAATGCCGCGATACCCTGGACGTCTGGATCGATTCTGGTTCGTCCCACGTCGCCGTTCTCGAAGCTCATCCTGAGCTCAATGTTCCGGCCGACCTCTACCTCGAGGCGACCGATCAGCACCGTGGGTGGTTCCAAAGCTCGCTCATGCTGAGTGTCGGAGTGCGAGATGAAGCACCTTATAAAACAGTGATGACTCACGGCTTTGTGGTGGATACCGAAACTGGGAAGAAAACTTCTAAATCTGATGCCAAGAAGAAAGGGAAGCCGACTGATGCGGCGCACTTCTATGGGAAATATGGGGCTGATATCCTTCGCCTTTGGGTGAGTTCGGTGGATTGGCAAAATGAGGTCCCTTTCAGTGAGAAGCTCTTCCAGCAAGTTGGAGAGCCCTATCGTCGACTCCGTAACACCTTTAAAATTCTCCTTGGCAACATGCGGGATGAAAGGGTAGCGGAACCAGCATCACTTCCGCTGATTGATCAGTGGATCATGGAGCGCTTGCAGGTCATTATCGCTGAAGTGCGAGAGGCTTATGAAAAGTATGACTTCCGTAAGGTTTTTACGCTGGTTAATCAGTTTGCCGCGAGCGATCTCAGCGCTAACTATATCGATATTACCAAAGACCGCCTCTATTGCGACACCGAGGGAAGTGAGCAACGCAAAGCGAGTGTTTGGGTGATGGGGCAGCTATTTGATGCTCTCGTAAAACTTCTCGCGCCGGTTCTAGCCTACACCAGTGAGGAAGCCTGGGAGCATGCGGGTGGTGAAGGGAGTATCCATGAACAGGATTTCCCAAAGGTAAACCCCAAATACGCTACCACCGATGCGATAGAGACGATTGACAGACTTCTTGAGATCAAGGCTGTTATGCAGGCTGCAATTGAGGAGAAGGTTCAGGGGAAGGAATTCAAAAAGAATAATGAAGCAAGCGTCACTCTAACTATTCCATCGAGCAATCCGTGCTTTGAATTGCTTAAGGATCATCAATTTTCTTCCGAATTCTTCATTGTGAGCGAACTGAAGATAGAAGAGGGTGATGTGATGTCTGCGGCTGTGGAGAGAACTTCACATCCGATGTGTCCCCGCTGCCGTAAATACGAACCCGCCGTCAATAGCGATGGTCTCTGTCAGCGTTGTGCGGATGCGGTCTCTTAGGAATTCTTTTAAGTGTGCTCGTGATTAAGGCGGGGTAATTTTCAGCCGAAAAAAGCGACTTGGCCCAGAGACCGGGACGTTCAACGTCGCCTCGTGTCCCGTCGCCGGAATGGAAGCAGCTTCGATCGTCGGGAAGGTGAGAAGATCCGTTCCGCTTTCGATCGTGTGTTGATAGCCCGGAATAGTGTGAAACCACAGCTTACCCGTATCATTCAAGACGAGGGAGGGATGCCTCAAAATATCACCTCCCCAGTATTTTTTGGCGTGCTTGTAGGCGGCTTCCCCAATTTTTTGTCCCATGATACGTCCTGGACCATCATCGGGTGAGAGGTGGATACCACCGTAGATCCGCGATTCACCTGCTTCATCTGCAGCGTCGTAATAGGTGGCCCATTGTAGAGTGAGGTCGCGGGTAGGCCCCGCTTCGAATTTGAGATAACCAGCGGGGATAGTGTGGGAGAACAGTCCGCCAGGAAAGAAGGATGAGCCAGTGAAAAGCGTCATCACTTCGGCGGCGGCTCGGCTGAATCCTGAGTGTCCGGAGACATACCCGGCGAAGGCGGGAGTGACGAAGACGTCCTGTTGATAGGGAAGCCAGTTCCGTGCGAGAATCCACTCCCGGCCTCCGGCCTCGGTTTCTGGATCATCTGGTTCACCGGGCCACACATTGACCGCGATACTCCCAACGTAGAAAGAGAGATGGCTGTGGTAGCTTTCGCCGGTTGAAGCGGTGATTTCTTCAATCAATCCAGGAATAAGAGGTAATTCGCCAAGGCGAGCGAGGTAGCGGATCGCTGAAATAGGGCGGACGTAATCGTAGTGCGCTTTCACACCCCAAACCGCGACTGCTGTATTGTGGAGAGCTGAATTGAGCGCGAAGTAGAGTTTTAATTCCCATTCGAGAATATCTAAAACTGGACCATCACGGGCTATTTTCAGATCGAGGGACGGATCCGCGGCAATTATGTCCGTGACTTCGTTGGCGAGGACATTCCAGTGACCGGGAGGAGTTTCCGAGTCTGGACCGTCAGCCCAGAATTCAGCGACACAGCGTCCAAAATCAGCATGCAGAACTTCATTATCGGGATAAGGAAGCCCAGTTTCCGGATTGATCGGATGGCCGGTCCCATCATTTGTTCCGAGAGGATTGTTTCCTCGTACTGATGGTGAGAGATTGATGGTGGAGGGGTTGGTAGGATCAAGGAGTGCCGAATACTCCAAAACCTCAACTGCATTATTTTTGTAATCAAGGTCACCGCTTTCTCCCAACTTAGGTGGGGCGCCTGGGTCGAAGTAAAGACCGTCGGAACCTCGGTCGGAGGAAAATAATCCAAAGGTCTTCACACTCCCCCAGTGTGGGCTGACAAATCGCTGAATTTTGGAAGCGATTTGACCATTCTGGGTGAAGGCAACGCTGAAGGCTAGAGGCTGCCATCGATTCAGATCAGACCAGCCGTTGGGAAAGAGGGAGGCAGTATCATTTGTTGCCAAAATAAGCGGTGAATTTGTTGGGATATAGTTTGTGTCATCGCGGTAGCCGGCAAGTGTGCTTTCATTGGCTCCATCCTCTCTTCCGTAGCTAATGATCGCAGCCGCAATCCTGTTTCCAATAGCTGAGGGCGAGGCCCCAATAGTTGATGTCTCAGCCTTGTCATATCCGAGGCTGTTCAAGCGGAGATCGAGAGCAGCTAGAGTGGTGACGGAATTTGTTGAAAAAGCATAGCGATGCTTGAGCACACGGTAGGCTGCGTAGCTGATCGCTTCATCGCGTGCAGCTTCCACTGTGGATCCAACTGGAACTAGCGCGCTTTCATTGTAGAGATAGCCAAGAGCATCATCGTCAAAAGCCGCCCAAGCATCCCACATTGCCACGGAAAGATGGAAAAGGTTCCGCGCGTGGACGGTTGGAGCGGGAAAGTCTAGACGGATAGCGGCGAGGTTTTCTTCGTTCCAGTGTCGAGCTACGCTTTTTGCTTGTGCGACGGATGAAAATTCCAAAAAGCCGAAAAGAAATATGATGGTCTGCCTTACTCCCAATCCCATTATTTCCCTCCTCACCCCCCAATCCTAGAGCTTTTCTATTACTGAGCAAACTAGAACTTAGAGCGCAAGGTGAAATATCGAGTAATATTAGCGACCGTCGGTTAGTTTATGAGAGTTTGGCTCAAAGAGACGTAAAATGCGAATTGGCATAGGTTCGTCTAGAAGTTATCAACAAAGGCCGATTCTGTTTCGGCGTTCTTTCCAGTTTAATTTCCCATGCAAATTTCTTGTCCTCATTGTTCGACCGCGCTGGATGTTACCCCCGAGCACTTGGGGCACCAAGTGCAGTGCCCGGCTTGTCAAAATCGATTAACGATTCCTTCGGAAATTGTTTCTGGTGGTGATGCTGCCAAGTCCAAGCACCCTGAGAGAACCGGATGGGAGGAGGGCGATCATGCGAACGTTAACTTTGGAAAGAGTCTCTTTTTTGGAGTGTTGATAACGCTGGGCGTTTTAGGGTTGATGGTTCCATTTTTGGGGACTCGGCTCGGTGATCTTTTCCTCGACCGTGGCTGGGTGAATTGGGTTGAAACCTTCCTTTTTTGCTGGGGCTTGGTGATGCTCGCGATGAAATGGAAGAAGAATAAGAGTCAGGAGCGGGCAATTCTACTCAACCTTTTCCCTGAGCATCTTGGGCGGGAGATTCACGTTGGGAATGTGGGCACCTTTATCGATAATGTTTATCACGTTCCCATCAAGCTTCGAGACAGTCTTATGGTGAATCGAATCCGGAAGGCTCTGGAGCTTTTTGAATCACGGGTGAACAACCAGGAGGTGGCAGATTTTCTCAACACGCAATCGGATATCGATGCCAACCGCTCAAGTAGTTCGTATTCGTTAGTGAAGGTTTTCTTGTGGGCCATTCCCATTCTCGGTTTCATTGGGACTGTGATTGGCCTTTCGGTTGCGGTTGGGTCGCTCGCGATGGGTGATGCTTCGGATCCGGAGTCTTTAAAGGAGTCGATCAACAGTCTTACCGGGGGGTTGGGAACCGCATTTGATACGACCTTGCTTGGTTTAATTTTGAGTATCCTGATGAGCTTTCCGCTCGCATTGGTTCAAAAGAAAGAAGACGAAACGCTCACGATGATTGATTCTTTTTGTGTGGAGAAGCTGCTCCCTAAACTTAATGATAGCCGTACTTTGGTTGGGGAAGAATTGATCCAGCAGGCCAATAGTATACCGCAATTGGTCACGTCTCTGGCCAAGGCGCATGAGACCTTCCTGGTGAATTTGAACGAGTCTACCCGTATGCTTACGGAGTCAGCCGAGGTTCTTCAGGTGAGGCTGACCGGGCACCAAAAAATGGTTGAGAAAACCTTTACCGATGCGGCGAGTAAGCTGCTGGAGACAAGTCGCGATGTTTTTCTGCGATCCAATAATCAACTGGAAAAAAGTTTCCAAAGCATAGCTACGGGAATCGATTCGATGAATCGTTCGCTCAAGGAGCTCGGAGAAAATCAAATTCCTAACGAGGCCAAAAAAAAGCGTGGATTCTTTTCCAAGTTCTAAATTTTAAGCCGTGGCCCGCCGATCGAAAGATTCCGATAATGGGGTTTCCCTTTTCCCCTTCATGAGCATCTTGGCATGCCTCATCGGAATTTTGACGCTTATGATCAGCGTGGTGATACAGGTCCAGCAGATGAAGAAAGCTGGCCGGACCGAGGAGGAGATGGCTCTGGCGATGAAGAATCGGACACTCATCAAGAAGGCTGAAAAGTTATTAAAAGAGGGTGATCTTAAAAAAAAGGAGCTCCAGAAAGAGAAGGCCACGGTGTCCGTGATGGAAAAACTTAAGGATCGCAAGATCGCACTCACGATGGAACTGGAGGGCTTGAATAAAGCGAAGAATAAAAGTCGTTCGGATGCCGAGTTGCAGAAGCAGGTCGAGAACATGAGGAATGAAATTGTTGCGATAAAGGAGGAGCGTCCACCCCTCGCGAAACGCTTAAAAGATCTGGAGGATGAATTGAAGAGAAGGGAGGAAAAGCCTAAGCCAAAAGACTCTGTCAAGGTGCAGCCAAGGGGTGTTTTAGGGGGGGGGGCGGACGTGATTTTCTTTGTTGAATGTAACTCAACGGGAATTGTCTTACTTGATTCGCAAGGTGGGCAGAAGAAGATCTCTACGGCCGCAATTAAGACGAGTGGGGGTTACGCAAAGTATCTAGACCGGGTGAAGAAGACCGAAGATTCGATGGTTTTGTTCCTTATCCGGAAGACCGGGAATGAGGCTTACCGGTGGGCGGCTGGAATGGCTGAGTTAAAGTATAAGCTCCCAATTGGAAAGTTACCTCTTCCAAATGATGGTGATATTGATCTTTCGCTTTTTAGAGATAAGTAAGAATGGCACGTCGGCGTAAATCCAATTTAGAAGAGGGTGTCAATTTGGATTCCCTCATGGATGCGCTCACCAATGTGGTGGCAGTTTTAATTCTTGTTTTAATCCTAGTGCAAGCTGATGTCAGCAAGAAGGTGGTTGATTTTTTGGAAGGTCTAGAGCCCGCGACCTCAGAGCAAGTTGAGGCTTCGAAGAAAGAGGTTGAAATTCTCGTAAAGAGGGTGGCTGAGTTGGATCAATTGCTGCAGAAAGATGCGCCGACTCAAGTGGAAATCGAGGTGGAAAAGCGTCAACTCGCTCTCCTGGAAAAGGATGTGAAGGAGCGGAAAGATCTTCTGGTTGAACTCGAGGGATTAAAAAAAGCGGCGAAGGAGGCCCAAGAAGAGCGGGATTTTGAGGCGCAAAAAACTGAGAAGATTCAGGATCGAATTGCAGAGCTAGAGGGGCTCTTGGACGAAACTCCCGTTCTCAAGATTGAGCCGACTATTGTAGGGATACCGGCAAGCCGCCCTATTCCGAATAATGCTTCGATCTATCGTGCAATCGTGATCCATAATCGAATTCATTTTATTGATCCGATCACCCCTCTTGAATTGTTCAAAGCGGAGTTTAAAAAAGCAAAAATAGATTTTCCGAATCAGAGAATCAAACGCCGGGGATCTGACCGATACATTTACCAAGCCCCCCCCATTCTGAAGCATTTTAAGGGTTTTGATTTTAAGAATTCAAGGGGGCAAAAGCACGAACTTACGGCTTCCCCCACTTCGACTCGCTTACACATTCGGGTTTCTCCAAATCTCAAGAATGGAGGGACTTCACTCGAGGAATTGGGTGAGCCTCGTTCTGATTTCGGAAGGATTCTTGATAAGCTCAGATTTAATCGCAGGGCGGTCTTGATTTTTAACGTGCATCCCAATTCGTTCAATACCTACCTGAGGGCGAGGCAGCTGGCTGATCGTGAAAAAGTGACAGCGGGCTGGGAGGTGAATGGTTCGAGTACTTTTGTAATACGAATTAACGATATCGAGATTAAGAGACAGCAGGAACCGACTCCGGCGAAGCCCGGACCGGAAAGGCCGCCCAATTTACCCACTAAGATTGATTAGAAGCAGGGGAGAGTTTTGGACGATTTTTTTAATGTCTCTTGCTATCGATTTTTTTAATCCGTAAATGGGGGTCTTATGAGGTTTTTGGCCCTTGCTTCACTTTTTGTGAGTCAGTTATTGGCTGACTCGAGTTTACTGCGGCTCTACTGGACGGATAAGGACTTGGGCTTGATCCAAGCGTCCGATCCTAATGGAGGAAATAGAGAGACTATTCTGAGCGGTCTCTCTGATCCGCGCGGGATTGCCGTTGATACAGATCAGGAGAAGATTTTTTGGGCAGTTCATGAAGTGAATGGGGCGATTTGGTGGGCCAATTGCGATGGAACGAACGCTGAAGTCTTCATTGGCTCATTAGATGAACCAGCAGATCTCGAACTTGATATTGAGAATGGCGTGATCTATTGGATTTCAGAAGGATCAGGGCAGATTCAAAAGGCCAATCTTGATGATGATCGAGAAGTGACGGTTGTTCTAAGTGGGCTAATCAGACCCTATTACCTCGCTCTAGCCGATGGATTCGTTTATTGGAGTTACTTTAATAGCGGGATAATTGAGCGGGCCTCAGCCGAGAGTGGTGCGGATCGGGTAGTTGTAATTTCGGGGCAACAACGGGTGCGGGATATTGAAGTCTTTGATGGGGTGATCTATTGGTGTGACCGCAATAGTAGTGAGCTACGCAGTCGTGAGGTGAACGGGGCCGGCGGCGGAACTATCTTATTTTCGGGGGGAATGCTAGATCGTCCGCACGGGCTAGTAATCGACCCGGTATCCGGGACGATGTATTGGACAGATACCGACACTCAATTAATTGGTTCTAGCTCTATGGATGGAAGTGGTTCGACTATTTCTATCGTATCGGCGGGGTTAGATGGTCCTTGGGCAATTGATTTAGCCAGGCCTATTCCCTTGGCTAACCCTTATGAGGCTTGGCGAAGAGAACAGTTTCTGAGTGATGAGCTCACTGATCCGAGGAAGGAACTTTTGGTATGGGGAGATACTGCCGATCCAGATGGCGATGGAGCTAACAACCTTCTTGAGTATGCCCAAGGAACTGATCCTAACTCTGTGGTAAGGGAAACCGGGATGATGTCGGTGGTAGGTGGTCAGAAGGCTCAAATTGTCTTTCGGGTAAGGTCTGATGATCCGGATTTAACTTTCACTTTTGAAGCGACCGATGATCTTTCTTCCGGTCTTTGGAATCGTGATCTATTTAAAGAAGTTGGGAAGCGGGTTCCTGATCCAAGAGATCATTCTTATCAGTTCATTACGATGGAAGCTAATTTGGCATTGCTTCCCAAAATTTTTGCGAGGCTACGGGTAAGCCGATAAAAATTGCCTGAAAATTAGAGTGAGTTACTCTCACGGAGTGAAAAAATTCCCAGGGATCCTATGCATTATTTTCCTGTCTTCTGGCTTTGTGTTAAGCGGAGAAAAATGGCCTCAGTTTCGAGGGAGTGAGGGGGTTGCGGCGATCGATAGTGCGACTTTACCTTTGAAGTGGAGCGCTAATGAAAATGTCAGATGGAAGACTGAGTTACCAGGACCAGGGAGCTCCAGTCCGATCTTCTGGAGCAACAAGCTCTTTGTAACTTGCTATACCGGATATGGTACTGATGAGAAAGAGGCTGGTAATGCTAATAAGCTGAGCCGCACCCTTTTGTGTCTTGATCGCAAGATTGGAAAGATTCTTTGGAAAGAGGAGGTGCCTTTAGTAAATCCAGAGGATGACTATCGTGGCTATTTGACCGAACATGGATACGCGAGTGCCACACCGGTGACTGACGGTAAGCATGTTTATGCCTTCTTTGGTAAGTCAGGCATCCACGCCTTCACGGTTACTGGTGATAAAGTTTGGAGTGAGCAGGTGGGGAGTTCTTCTAGCAATCGTCGCTGGGGGTCCGCGGCGAGTCCGATTTTAGTAGGCGATTTTCTCATTGTGAATGCTGCTGATGAGGCGCGGGCGATCATCGCTTTTGATAAGGCAACTGGAGCTGAAAAATGGCGCTATGAAGCGAAACAATTGGAGCTGACTTATAATACGCCAACCGTCCACACTCCAAAGTCCGGAAAGATTGAGTTGGTGATCGCAGCTCCCAATGAAATATTCGCGCTCGATCCCAAGACTGGCAAGAAGCTGTGGTGGGCAAAGTCTGAAATCCCGGGGAATATTTCGCCGTGTGTCATCAGTGAGGGAGAGATTCTTTTTACGACCGGTGGTTATCCTCGGAAGGGCTCGATTGCGATCAAAGGGGGTGGTTCGGGCGACGTGACCGATAAGATTCTCTGGAAGAGCAAGACCTTCTCTTACGTGCCAAGTTCGGTTTACAAAGACGGTCTCCTCTTTTGGGTGAATGACGAGGCCAGTGTCATTGCGATGGATTTGCTCAAAGGCGAAACTGTGACCAAGCGCAGTGTTGCAGCGATCAAAAAGCGAAAGAAGTTTAGCTTCTATGCGTCGACTCTGCGAGTGGGTGAGAGGCTCGTTGCAGTGAGTCGGAGAAATGGAACCTTTATTTTCGAAGCCGGTAGAGAGATGAAATTGATTAGAGTAAACACCTTAGATGATGATTCGGATTTCAATGGCACTCCGGCTTTGGCGAGCGACGCGATTTACTTGCGCTCAAACAATGCGGTGTATTGCATCTCAAAGTAGTTAAAGATTCCTCTAGGGGTCAGATCTTTGTGCTTAGGCAACGAGAGGTTTGATGAGTTCACCATGGACATCGGTTAGTCGATAGTGGCGGCCTTGAAACTTAAAGGTGAGTCGTTTGTGATCGACCCCGAGGAGGTGGAGAATGCTGGCGTGTAGGTCGTGAACGCTGACTGGATCTTTAGTGATGTTGTAAGAATATTCGTCAGTCTCTCCGATCGACTGGCCCGGGTTGATCCCTCCCCCAGCGAGCCACATTGAGAAGCAACGTGGATGGTGGTCGCGCCCGAACCCGTTCGGAGTGAGATTGCCTTGACTGTATACGGTTCGGCCAAACTCTCCTCCCCAGACGATGAGGGTGTCGTCAAGGAGTCCGCGTTGTTTGAGATCGGTGAGAAGGGCTGCCGAGGCTTGATCGGTTTCCTTACAACGTTGCGTTAATTGCTTGGCGAGCCCGCTGTGAGTATCCCAGCCACGGTGGAAAAGTTGCACGAAGCGGACCCCGCGTTCACTGAGCCGGCGTGCCATGAGAGCGTTGTGAGCGTAGGTGCCAGGCTTACGAGCATCTTCGCCGTAAAGCTTGAAAGTGCTGTCGGGTTCGCTGGAGACGTCGGTGAGTTCGGGTACTGACATCTGCATGCGATAGGCCATCTCATATTGGGCAATCCGAGTTTCGATTTCAGGGTCGTAGAATTCTTGATGATGAATACGATTAAGCGCGCCGATCTGATCGAGGGTTTTACGGCGAAGATCAGTAGAAATACCTTCGGGGTTATTGAGGTAGAGGACTGGATCTTTTCCAGAGCGGAAGCGGACGCCCTGATGTTTTGAAGGAAGGAAACCTGCTCCCCAGAGCCGGTCGTAGAGAGCTTGGCCGGATCGGTTGGAGGTCATGGCCACAAAGGCGGGAAGGTTGGCGTTTTCGCTGCCAAGCCCGTAGGAAAGCCAGGAGCCGATGGAGGGGCGGCCAGCAAGTTGAAATCCAGTTTGGAAAAAGGTGATAGCCGGGTCGTGGTTAATGGCCTCGGTGTGCATGGAGCGGATGACGCTGATGTCGTCAGCAACTTTGGAGAGGTGTGGTAGGAGGTCGGAGTTGAGCCACTGGCCGCTTTGCCCAGCTTGTTTAAAATTGAATGTTGATTTGGCGACTGGGAAAGAGGCCTGTCCAGCGGTCATGCCGGTGAGGCGCTGGCCGTTGAAGACCGAGTCAGGAACTTCTTTGCCATGAAATTTTTCGAGTTGTGGCTTGGGATCGAAGAGGTCCATCTGCGGAGGTCCTCCGCTTTGAAACAAGTAGATGATACGCTTGGCTTTCCCTGGTAGGGTTCTTGATCTTTCGGCAAGGAGCGATTGATTGAGCAATGAGGCAAGTGCCACCGAGCCTAATCCGTGTGAACTCCTTTCAAGAAAATGGCGTCGTGTCATTTCATTCATGGCTATTCCTTGGTGATCACTTCGTCGAGGTTGAGAAGGACATTGGCGAGAGTCGTATGAGCAGCGAGCTCGACAGGGTTGAGGTCTTTGGGGACTGAGGAAGTGCCGATCTTTATCAGAGATTTGGCGGCATCTGGATTGGCTTTGAAGTGAGCGAGATAATCACGAAGCCCCTGCGTTAGGAGTTCTTTTTCGTCAGGTCGAGGGGTCCGCTGGGTCACAATTTGGAAGGCATGAGTGACTGGGTCGTCAGTGTTTTCGCGGAGGATGCGTTCAGCGAGTTTACGTGCGGACTCGACGAAGGCGGTTTCGTTCAGCAGGGTGAGCGCTTGAAGTGGAGTGTTGGTTCGTTTGGTTCCGACCCAGCAGGCTTCGCGTTCGGCGGCGTCGAGCAGGGCCATGGATGGCGGATTCACGGTCCTTTTCCAGATGGTGTAAATGCTTCGGCGGAAAAGATCGTCACCGGTCGATTGTTTGTATTTTTGTCCCATTGACATTTCGATCCAAAGATTTTTGGGCTGGTAGGGGCTGACTGATGGGCCTCCGATCTTTTCGACGAGGAGCCCGCTAAGAGAGAGAGCTTGGTCACGGATGACGTGGGCAGGGAGTCGTTGTCGGGGACCGCGAGCGAGCAGTCGATTGTGAGGGTCAACCTCAAGGAGTTTGGGGGTGAGGTTGGATTGCTGTCGGTAGGTGGCACTCGTCACAATGAGCTTTTGAAGGTGCTTTACGTCCCACCCTGAACGAATGAATTCGGTGGCGAGCCAATCGAGGAGTTCGGGGTGGGAGGGTTTTTCGCCTTGAACGCCGAAGTCTTCGGACGTTTTGACAAGGCCGGTCCCGAAGTATTTTTGCCAGTAACGGTTGACGGTGACCCGGGCAGTCAGCGGGTTTTCGGGCGAGGCAATCCAGCGCGCGAGGCCAAGGCGATTACGAGGAAGGTTTTTGGAGAGTGGAGGCAGGATATCAGGCACGTCTCGGTGCACTTTTTCACCGAGGGCATGATAGACACCGCGTTTACGAATGTGTGTTTCCTTGATCGTGAGATTTTCCTTCATAACCATGGTGGTTGGAAGGGTCCGAATAAACTGATCCCGTTTGGTTTCAGCATCGATCAGTTTCCGGTAAGCTTCTAGGGCAGCGCCTTGCTCGAGGAAAATGGTTTTGGCTTTGGCTTCCGGGTTTCCGGCTAGAGTGAGAATTTCTCGGGGCTTTAACGGTCGATCGTAGACGCGGACGCCACGGAGATCACCTTTAAGGTAATCGTCGGGATATCCGCCAAGCCGTAAAGGAGCAGTCTTCTTAGCTGAGCCCGTATTGCTGTTGGTGTTGTGCAGGACTTTTAGTCGGGCTTCTCTCCCGTTAATAAAGATGTGCTGGTTGGTAGCACGAAGTTGTCCGTGGAAGGTCAGGGTAAGGTGGGTCCACTCGTTTGCTGGGATTTTTTCAATAGTTTCGACCTGAGCAACTCCGGCGATCCATCGGGTGATCACGCTGAATCGGAGATGACCATTTTTGAATTGCAAGTTCATCCCGGTGCCGCGTTCATTTTCATCGGTTTGATGAGAGATGATGGTCCCTGATTTTACCTTAGAAGGTTTAACCCAGAGGGAAACAGAGTAGCGACTGAGTGGGGTGAAGACTTGGAAGCGGGTGGGAGCATTTTTTTTCTTTGTGAGTGCCGCGCTCTTAATATCGATGGATTGAGTGCCATCGAAGGAAAGCACCTCGGGAGGATGTTGGTAATTGAGCCCACGGGTAACTAAAGTTTTGGCTTTATCGAGATCCGGTTGCTGGGTCCTTAGTGTTTTTGCGATGGCGTCGATTTCTTTTTGAGTGGTCGACACTTTCGCTTCGAGAAGCGCAAGTTGAGCCTGCTGGGGTTTAGTGGGAGCTGGGATGTAGGGTTCCGAGTTCCCTGCTTTAATGGCGCGTCCGAATTCGGGGATGTTGTTAAAGAAGGCGAGCATCTCGTAGTAGTTTTTCTGCGAGATTGGGTCGTATTTATGATCGTGGCAGCGGGCGCAGCCCATCGTAAGACCGAGGAAAACGGTGCTTGTGGTATCAACGCGGTCGACCGCGTTTTCGAGCAGGAATTCCTCGGGAACGAGGCCGGCCTCTGAATTGTAGCGATGGTTTCGGTTAAAGCCGGTTGCAATTTTTTGATCGAGAGTGGCATTGGGGAGGAGATCGCCTGCAATTTGTTCGATGGCAAATTCATCGAATGGTTTGTTCTTGTTGTAAGCTTTGATCACCCAGTCGCGCCAACGCCACATGAAACGTGGGCCGTCAAATTGGTATCCATCAGTGTCTGCGAATCGGGCTGCTTCGAGCCAAGGGAGAGCCATTGTTTCTCCATAGCGGAGAGAGGCGAGGAGTCGATCGACGGTGCGTTCGTAAGCGCCGCTTTCTTTATCTGAGAGAAAAGATCGGATTTCTTCAAGAGTGGGAGGGAGGCCAGTAAGATCGAGGGTGACACGGCGAATGATTTTTTCGCGGGAGGCTTCGGGGGATGGTGAAAGGTTTTCTTGATCGAGTGTGTGAAGAATGAAGTGGTCGATAGGATTTCTCGGCCACTCTGGGTTAGAGGGTTTCGGCAGCGGAGGTGAAAGTGGCTTTACAAATGCCCAGTGGTTTTCCCATCTAGCTCCTTCCTTGATCCACTTTTGTAGAGTTTGTCTTTCGCTGTCAGTAAGTTGACGATGTGCATCAGGGGGAGGCATAATCTCGTCCGGGTCCTCGTTTAGAATGCGGAAGACCAACTCGCTTTCATCGGGATTGCCTGAAGCAATGGCAGGAAAGCCATCACGATTAGCTTTGGCTTCCCTCTCAAGGTCTAACCTTAGGTCGGCTTCGCGGGTTTCAGAGTCGGGTCCATGGCAAGTGAAGCAAGCATCTGAGAGAATGGGCAGGACATCGCGATTAAAGCTGACTTTCTGAGCAGTTCCTGAACCCGCAAAGAAAATCGAGGATAGGAGGATTCGAAATATTGACTGCATAGTATAATTTACGATCCTACTGACTTTGAAATAATACCACGGGTATTTCTTGAAAGCGCGGGCTAATTTCGCCGAGGAGATAGAGGTTTTAGCACAGTTGTAGCAGAGAATTTTAAAATGAGCGTTGGGCCATCGGCTGGAGATTCCGGGTTTTGAGCGGAGGCAGCCAGGCTTAGCGAAATAGGCTAGCAATGAGGCCAATGAGACCTCCGCAGACTCCACCCCAGACGACGAGCCAACCCAAGTGAGTGCGGATCATTTGTTGGATGATTTCTTTGACCATGGTTGGCGTGAGCTCTTCAAGTCGTTTTTCGACGATGGCGCTGACGCGGTCCAGGAGCTCGGAGTGATCGCTCGCTTCTCCGGTTGCAAGGGCTTGAAGTTTTTCCTGAAAGTCATGGGATGAAACGATCTCTTTTACGGAGCTTCTCATTTTTTCAACAAAGTCGGGCTTGATGGGGTCAAGCGCAGCGGCCCCTCCAAACATGGCGAGGGCGCCCCCGAATTTAGAATTCATGACAGCCTTTTTTAAAGCTTCAAAAGTTGGGTCTAAATCAACCGAATCAATCAAGGGTGAAAGGTCGACTCCGGATTTGTCTCCGGTTTGATTCCCTTTGAAGAACCGGGCCACGTTCTCTGTCGTGAAAAACTGTTTCATGATGAGGCGGTGTATGCCTTCTTTAAAATCTTCAAAGCGGGCGGGGATAACACCTGATCCGTAAAAGCCGGGAACCTTTTCAAATAGCATGTGAATTGCTAGCCAGTTTGTGAGGGCTCCTGAGAAGGCGAATAATCCGATATTTAGAAATGGATCGCTAAAAGGAGCGGGAAGAAAGTAGCCTGTGACCGCGAAGAGAATGGCGACGAGATTAGTGACTAGGCTTTTGTTGAAGAAAGGGAGCTGGCTTACCATCGGTTGAAGGGCATGATTCGTGGCTCTTTAATACGGGGGGATATTGCATTTCTTCAATACCGCTTTTTGATTTCTTTGAGATTGACTGTTACCGTTTGGGAGACCTTGCAATAATCGAAACCTAAAATAGGTTTTTGTAGTGGGTTAAACTAGCGATAAAATAGTCTGGAGCTTTCATTAGATGGTACGAGTTAGTTTTCTGGAAATGAAGTGCTACCAAACCACTTGTCCTAAGAGCTTCGATGTTCCAAGGTCCTCGCCAGCCGATGCCCGATAACGAAAGTCTCATAAAAATCGAACGTCTTTCGGGTTCGCGAAGAGATCGTCTTCGGTTCGTGCAGTTTTTGTTCGATCTTTATCATAACGCCCCTTTGTGGGTCCCGCCCCTGATTCGCGATGAACTCAAGTCTCTTGATGCTAAAGCCAATCCCGGATTGGAGAATTGTGAACTCCAACTTTGGTTAGCCATACGTAATGGCAGTTGTGTCGGACGGATCGCAGGAGTGATTCATCGTCGGGATAACAAACTCCGTAACGTGGAGGCGGCGCGATTCTGTTTACTGGACTTCGAAGATGATCCGGCAGTGGCGAGGCTTCTTTTGGAAACTGTTGAAAACTGGGCAGTGGAAAAAGAAATGACCCTTCTTGAAGGGCCTTTTGGGCTGACTACCTTTGAGCGGTCGGCGGTGCTCGTTGATGGTTTTGATCGGCTTCCAACTGTTGTTTCCTCGTATAATTTCCCTTATTATGGACCGGCCATTGAGTCGTGTGGCTTCGCTAAGGAAGTCGATTATGTTGAGCACCGTTTTGAGCTGCCTCCTGAGCTAAACTCGAAATACCAGCGGGTTGCTCAATATGCTTTGAAGAAAAAAAAGCTACGCTTGGTTGAGAAGAAATCAGTAGGTGAATTGCGCCCGCTGGGGCGTGAAATTTTCCAACTAATTAATGCTGCCTATTCGGATCTTTACGAATTCACGCCAATGACAGATGGCGAAATCGATGCGCTAATTAAAAAGTTTTTCAACCTTATCGACCCGCGCTTTGTGAAATTGGTAGTCGATACGGAAGACCAGATCGTGGCCCTAGGGGTCGCTATGCCTTCGTGGTCTGGCTTAATGCAGAAATTGCAAGGTAGGATGAGACGTGTTTTTCTAGCTTGGTTGGGTGGGGAACTAAAAGGGAGTCGTGATACGCTGGATCTCTACCTGATCGCGGTCGCGCCGAAACTTCGGAACGCTGGGTTAAACGCGGTTGTTATGCAGGAGATGCACCAGTCTGCGGCTGCCGCTGGTTTTAAATGGGTGGAAACGAACGGCGAACTCGAGACGAATTCACAAGTGCTTTCGCTTTGGAAAGATATCGAGCACGAGACTCACAAGCGCCGCCGAATCTACTCGAAGGCGCTTGCGTCCTGATTATTTTAGTCCGTCGTGAAGGGGGAAGCCGGAAGGCCTTCCTTATTGTAAAGATTGATACCGACAGGGTTGGATTCGTAACCGAAGCGGACGTGCTGTGGTTTTTTAACTTCGTCGTGCCAAACTACAACATCTTCGCCGTCGATTTTGGCTTCAGCCCAATGCCACTTTCCAGCTTCGTCTTGAATAGAGAAGCGGGCCAATTTTGTGCCCGTGGTTTCCTTCATTGGTTCCAAGCCTTTCTTCTCGCCGGTTGTGAGGCCAGAGCCGACGTAGTCGAAGGAAACTCTGATCTTAGGTCCTTCTTTTTTCATTGATTTGTAGAGTGGCCCGGAGGGAACGATGTTTTGATTGTAGTCCTTCGCGAGAGCCCAAAGCGCGAGGCGTTTGCCGACGTCTTGTTTGTTCTTAGGGTGGATGTCTCTAGCATTTCCGATGTCGATAATGACAGCCATGCCAGTTTTAGGGAGTCGCAGCGCACGACGTTGTCCTTCACGAACTGGGCCCCAGCCACCACCTTCCGGTTTGTCTCCGGGATTTTGGAAGTTGGCGAGCTGAACCCAGTAGAAGGAAAGGTCTTCGTTATCGAAAGCCGAGCGCCATCCTTTCACGAGCCCTTCCTTGAGGTGATCGTAGCGGAGTCCATCACCGGCGTTGGATTCACCCTGATACCAGATTGCACCACGTGCGCTGAGTGGTGTCAGTGCATGAACCATTCCGTTGTAAATTTGTACGGCGCCGCCTTTAGGGTTTGCTTTCTTCCCCTCGGCGCGAGCCTTGGCAACGGCATCAAGATTCTCGACATAGTCTTTTAGGTTGGGAACTGATTTGAAGCCGACTGGCGGAGTCCATGGTTCGATGCGAGTGCCGCCCCAGTTTGTCCCAACAAGGCCGATGGGGACGTTAAGTTCCTTTTGGAGTTTGCGACCAAAGTAGTAGCCGACCGCGCTGAAGCCAGGAATGGTCTTCGGCGAGCAGATCTGCCACTGACCCCGGGGATCTTTTTCAGGCTCCGGTTTTGCCACGTGCCCAGGGACATTAAAGAGGCGGATTTTCGGGTGATTTGCTGCTGCAATTTCTTCCTTAGGATTGAGAGAGCGGTTAACCGCCCACTCCATGTTAGATTGTCCTGAGCAGATCCAGACTTCTCCGAGTAGGACGTCTTTAATTTCGACTCTATTCTTACCTTTAATAGTCATGGTATGGGGCTTGTTGTCTGCCGTAAGGGATGGGAGGTCAACGCGCCAAGATCCTTCCTTGCTTGTAGTTGTTTTCTTGGTTTTACCGCCGAGAGACACACTGACACCCTCTCCGGGATCAGCGGTTCCCCAGACACGGATGGGCGCTCCTTGCTGTAAAACCATATGGTCGCCAAAGACCTTTGAAACGCTGACATCCGCTGAGGATGGAAATATTGCCGCTAGGAAGAGAGTTGCCGAGAGATGGTGTCGTATGTTCATAAAAGATTCAGATTAAAGATAGTCATCCTAACGATGTTCTCTTTCATGGAGTTGTGGAATTTTCTTCCTATCTCGGTTTTAGATTGAGAATCCTCCGAAATGCTCGCCAAGAGTTTTCTTAACCACTAGAACTTTGGGATGAAGAATCGTCGCCAATTCATTAGCACGGCCTCTGTAGCTGCACTGGCAGGTCATTTGCGGGCCGAAAGTCGACCGGGACAGAAGCTTAGGGTGGGGGTAATGGGTTTGAGCAGAGGAAAAGCCCATATTAATAATTTTGCGAAGCTGGAAGGGGTTGAAATTGCGTATGTTTGCGATGTCGATCAGAGTCGTTTGGCGGCTGGAGCGAAATATACAGCTGACCGCCAGAATGGTAATTTCCCCAAAGCAGTCACCGATTTTCGTCGTATTCTTGAGGATAAAGAGGTCGATATTCTATCAATTGCAGCTCCAAATTTCTGGCATGCCCCTGCCACGATTCTTGCGTGTGACGCGGGGAAGCATGTTTATGTTGAGAAACCTGGCAGTCATAATCCACGGGAGGCCGAGCTCATGGTGGAAGCAGCCCAGCGGACGAAGCGGAAGGTGCAGATGGGCAATCAAAGACGGAGTGCTCCAGCTTTTCGCGAGGGGATTGAAAAACTCAAGACTGGGGCGATTGGGAACCTTCGGTATGCACGTTGCTGGTATGACAATAAGCGAGAGTCGATTGGAAAGGGAAAGCCTGCGGCAGTTCCAGCGAACCTTGATTACAAGCTTTGGCAGGGTCCAGTTCCGGTGCGACCCTACAAGGATAATTTGATTCACTACAATTGGCATTGGCACTGGGCTTATGGTGGCGGTGAACTTGCTAATAATGGAGTTCATGCCCTTGATATTGCTCGCTGGGCACTGGGAGTGGATTCACCCCATTATACCAGCTGCATTGGTGGGCGGTACCACTTTAATGATGATCAAGAGACGCCTGATACCGCTGATGCAACCTACGGCTTTGGTAAGGTTGGGATGAGCTGGCACGGGAGTAGTTGTCTGCAGCGGAAGCACGAGAAGCATTCCTTTGTGAGTATTTATGGTGATGGCGGGATCATGTCATTCGACGGCGGTGGTTATCGAATTTATGACAATGCTGGTAAGCTTGTGGATGAGGATGTTCCTAAGCTTAATGATGTTCCGCACTTCCAGAATTTCATCAATGCCATTCGAAAGGGAGAAGCTCTCAATGCGGAAATTTCTGATGCCCAAAAGAGCACGATGCTCTGTCATCTTGGTAATATTTCCTACCGTGAGGGCATTCAAATTAAAGGCGCTGATGCTCCCAAGAAATACTGGCAGAGAGAATATTCAGACGCTTGGAGGCCCGCTGGGATTTAGCGAGGCCCCCGGGAGCTCTTGGGGTTATCCAAATCCCCCATTGCAGATTTTTTTCGCGGTAACCTAGAAGTTTTCCTAATCAGGCGCTGAGTTTTTTATTCTGCCACCATTGGAAAGTTATACCGACAAGAGCGATAACTGCCCCAAAAAATTCGCGAGTGAGTTCGACACGCGGGTCGGCTCCAGACATTGATTCACCTGTCATGGTGAAGGATTGTTCACCGAATATGTTTTCCCAGAGGCCAGGTCCGGAGAGATACATTTCTGTTAGACAGGCAATGATTGCGAGAATGAAATACCAGATCGGGACACGTTTTTTGATTAGAAGGAGAAAGACTAATCCGATGACGGCATAAAAGAGGAACCAGAGCGCGGAGTCTAGGGTGGGATTGCCGAAAGAGGGGCTTGAGTAGATCTCTGGATCAATATCGTTTCGTTGGAACCAAGCGAAAACAAAAAAGAGGCCAGCTAGGATCAGGTTAATGGGGAAGAAGAGGAATTTCATAAGAGGCGAATTGCTTATTGAGAGATACCAAGGAAGCGTTAGCGTAATTTCCATGTCACGGAAGGTCTTATTTGTGTGCACAGGAAATACTTGTCGGAGCCCAATGGCGGAAGGGGTGTTTCGCAAGGCAGCCGAAAATACGGATATCGAGGTTTCTTCGGCGGGAGTGGCGGCTCAGCCCGGGAGTTCAGCGAGTCATGAAACGGTCACTGTTCTCAAAGAGCAGGGAGTCGAGCTGGAGAACTTTCGGAGCCGCATGGTAGATGGCTCAATGCTAGAGGAAGCAGATGCTGTGTTTTGCATGACCGAGGGACATCTTGAAATGTTGGAAATAATGCATCCGGAGTATGAGGAGAAATATCATCTTGCCTGCGATTTTGTGGAGATGGACGGTAAGGTGGGAGTGGATGTTCCTGATCCTATCGGGATGGGGCGACCTGCTTATGAAATGACCTCGAAGGTCCTTAATGCCGCGATGGGCGGGATTTTAGGCTTCATGGAAAATCGGGAAGAGGAGTCTTGATTGGTCTTTTGGTAAGTGAGCGCTTGCCATTTTGGCAAGTAGGGGCCAATGAAGGGGGGTCTAATGAGTGCAGATTCTTACCGCATTGCAGTCGGGGCCGATCACGGCGGAGTTGAGTTGAAAAATGCTGTCGTGGAGGCTTTGAAAAAGGCGGGCCGCGAGTTCGTCGATTATGGTACCCATGGGACCGATTCGGTTGACTATGCCGATTTTGCTAATGAGGTGGCCCGTGCGGTAAATGAGGAGCGCGTTGATCGTGGAATATTGATCTGCACTTCCGGCGCGGGTGTGTGCCTCGCCGCGAATCGTTTCCGTGATGTTCGGGGTGCTAATATTCATAATGTAGAGCAGGCGGAGTTCGCGCGGTCTCACAATAATGCCAATGTGCTCTGTCTCGGTCAGAAGGCAGTGAAAGAGGAAGTCGCACTTGAGATCGTTGAGGTTTTTCTTAAGACAGATTTCGAGGGTGGGCGCCATGAGCTCCGACTTTGTAAAGCGTCGGGATCGCGTCTTGCGATGACGGATCCCGAAGTTTTTGATGCTATTGTCGGCGAGGAAAAACGCCAGCGGAGTCACATTGAACTGATTGCTTCCGAGAATTTTGCAAGTCCTGCAGTGATGGAGGCCCAAGGTTCGCTTTTGACTAATAAATATGCTGAGGGTTACCCCGGGCGTCGTTGGTATGGAGGATGCGAAAATGTTGATGTGGTCGAGGAACTTGCGATCGATCGGCTCAAGAAGATTTTTGGAGCCGAGCATGCCAACGTACAGCCTCATTCCGGGTCCCAAGCCAACACGGCAGTTTACTTTGCTGTGCTGCAACCAGGTGACAAAATTTTGACCATGGATCTTGCGCACGGTGGACACTTGACACACGGCCATCCGGCTAACTTTTCGGGTCGGCTCTACGATGTCACCCACTATGGAGTGGCTGCAGAAGATGAGTGCATCGACTACGACGCTCTTGAAGCGCAAGCGCAGGAGGTGCAGCCCAAATTAATCACTTGTGGAGCGAGTGCATACTCGCGAACGATTGATTTTGAACGGATGGGAAAAATTGCGAAAGCGGTTGGAGCTTATTTGTTCGTCGACATGGCGCACATAGCTGGATTAGTCGCGGCAGGAGTTCATCCTAGCCCGGTTCCGCATGCTGATTTTGTGACGTCTACCACTCACAAATCTCTGCGCGGACCTCGTGGCGGCATCATTTTATGTAAGTCGGAGTATGCCAAGAAAATCGACGGCCGAGTTTTTCCGGGGGTTCAAGGTGGGCCGCTGATGCATGTTATTGCAGCTAAGGCGGTATGCTTTGGCGAGGCTCTCAAGCCTGGGTTCAGAGAGTATCAGGAGCAAGTTGTTAAGAATGCTCAGGCAATGGCGACGGCTCTAGGAAAGAATGGTTATCGCATTGTTTCTGGAGGCACTGACAATCATGTCTTCATGGTCGATCTTCGTCCGGTGGGCCTTGATGGATCGATTGTTTCTGACACCCTCGACAAGGTCGGTATCACCGTGAACAAGAACTCGATTCCCTTTGATGAAGCTGGTCCAATGAAGCCGAGCGGGATTCGAATTGGAACTCCTGCGGTGACAACTCGTGGGATGAAAGAAAATGATATCGAGATGGTGGCTGATTTAATCCATGAAGCCTTAGAAGCTCGCGAAGATGATGGAAAACTTGTTGAGATTCGTGAAAAAGTCTTCGCTTTCAATGCCGCTTTCCCGCTGCCTTGGTAGCTTCTTTGAGACTCTCTCTTCCTAAGTAGGCTTTGTGATTGCGAGGGTTTCACAAGGATAGATCCTCCTTCTGGCGATAAGCGGGGAGTAGGTTTTGGATCGCCTTTTGAGGATGGTCTTGGGCATGTGTTTGTTCCGATTGAGATCTAGACTTGGCGGAGAAGAAGATTGAAGTCAGTCTTTGCAGGTGAGCCTTCTTGCCTATCTTGCCTTTCTTCTACTCCTTGGGGTAGTGGCCCAATGGTCGGCTTGGCGGATGAAGCTACCGTCAATCTTACTTTTACTCATTTTGGGGTTTGCGCTTTCGCATTTTACCGGAATGCGGATTGATAATTATCTTAAGGATGAGAGTTCTCTCTTAAGTCTAGTTGGTTTTTTCGTAGCGATTATCCTCTTTGAAGGTGGGCTAACTTTAAAATTCTCCGAGCTCAAAGAGGCTGGCACTCCGGTGTTAAGACTCTGCACCATCGCGGTGGTATTAGCCTTTGGTCTCACTGCAGTGGCAGCACGCTACACTCTGGGATACCACTGGCAAATTTGTGCGCTGTTGGGAGCGATTTTAGTGGTGACTGGGCCGACTGTGGTGGCTCCTTTGCTCCGCTTGATTAGGCCACGTCGTAAGGTGGCTTCGATCGTCAAGTGGGAGGGAATCGTGGTAGATCCCATCGGGGCAGTTTTAGCGGTCTTGGTTTTCATTACGATTCAGGAAGGTGGAGTCGGCCAGGGTTGGGATATTGTGGCTATTGCTCTGGTGAAGACCCTGGTTGTTGGGGTGGGGTTGGGTTGGGGATTGGCGAAGGTGACCGAGGGATTAATGTCGCGGCACTTGATCCCAGATTTTCTGGAGAGCATGTTTTTTCTGGCTTTGGTTGGAGTGGCCTTTGCAGGTTCCAATGCCATTCAACATGAAGCGGGCTTGCTGACGGTGACTGTTTTAGGAGTGGCTTTGGCCAATCAGAAAAAAGTGTCAGTGCGGCACATTCTTGAATTTAAAGAGAACTTGAGAGTGCTCATTATCTCTCTCCTTTTCTTAATGCTTTCTGGGCGGATCGGGATATCGGAGATTCAAATGGTTTGGCAAAAGGGGCTGATGTTCCTCCTCGTCTTGATTTTGGTGGTGCGTCCGGCTTCCGTCTTTTTGGCGAATCTTGGATCGGCGCGTACGACGTTTCGGGAGCAACTTTTTTTGGCCCTATTGGCTCCGCGGGGAATCGTGGCGGCAGCCGTAACGTCAGTTTTCGCTCTTCAAATTATGGGGGCGGCGAAGTTAAACCCCGAGAACGAAACTTATGTCGTTTTGGCTGGGGAGGCTGGTGAATTGGTTCCCCTAGTTTTTATTGTGATCCTGGGAACGGTCACTTTTTATGGTCTGCTAGCGGCTCCTTTGGCGCGTCGGCTTGGGCTGTCCGATGCTAATCCTACGGGTGTGCTTTTTGCTGGAGCTGAGCCTTGGATTCGGGTTGTCGCAAAGGGTTTGGTTGACCAAGGGCACCACTGCCTTTTGCTAGACACACGCTTCGAGAAAGTATCGGCTGCAAGGCTTGATGGCTTACAGGCAGTGCGAGCTAATATTCTCTCGGAGTATGCTGAGGAGGAAATCGATTTCGCGGGGCTTGGGCACTTGGTGGCGGCCACTCCCAATAATGAGGTGAACTCGCTGGCGGCGCGCGAATTTCAGCACCGATTTGGCAAGGCTAACGTTTGGCAGATCACGCCATCGGATGTCGATTTTCATCACCAAAAAGCGGTCGCTAATCACATGCGTGGGCGGTTTTGTTTCCTTGGGGGGCCGAGATTTTCCGATTTGAGTTCTTTTGTGGAAAAGGGCGCCGAGATGAAATCAACCTTATTGACGGACGTTTTCACGATGGAAGATTTCAAGACGGCGCACGGCGACAATGCTATTATTCTTTTCACCGAAACCGAAGATGGGAAGTTGAGTCCGGTTTTATCGGAGGACGAGGAAATTGAAGGGTCAATCACGATCCATTCGCTCGTAATTGAACAAGATGATCCCGAGACTAAGGCCTTAAAAAAGAAAGAAGTGTCTGAGGGAAAATCTGAATCATGAATTCGGGTTACGAGGGTTTTGAAGCTTCTTGGCATGACTTGTTTTGGGAGGCCGAGGAAGCGCCTAGCGAATTACCTTTAATCGAGAAATTTCTAGAGGATAGAAAAGGGAGGTGTCTGTATATTGGATCCGGGTCGGGGCGCTTACTGGGTCCTTTAGTCGCGGCGGGACACGATGTGCTGGGACTTGAATGCTCGTCTGAAATGGCGAGGCTCTCACGAGAAAAATTTCCTGATGCAAAGGTGCTTGAAGAAGAATGGCAAAAACATGAGGGCAAGTATGCTGCTATCGTGATTCCGGCCTTCACTTTCCAGCTTTTTTTAGATCCGCAAAAACAGCTCGCGCGGTTGAGTGGACAAGCAGACTCTCTTTATCTGACTTTGTTTTTCCCCTGGGCAGAGATCTCCGGAGATCTAGCCCCGAGCGAATGGTATTTTGATCGTAAGGTTGTTTTGCCAACTGGTGAAACTGGTGAACTTGAGACGCAGCATAAAATTAAAGAGCAAGTCGGAAGCTTAGTAAGGAAACATCGTTATACTTTGAAGGATGCTTCGGGGAATATTGTTAGGAGGGAAGAGACTGTTCAGCGGTTGCGATTTTTCACCGATGCGGGATTAAAAAAGCTCCTCAAAAAGTCAGGTTGGAAGATTATAAAGGAGATTAATAATTTGGGCGAGGGCGACGACGGTGAACTTGTTTATGTCGCAACGCTACATCTTATCGCGGTGTCGAATTGAGTTTTCAGCTTAATCTGCTCCGGAGCTTACTTTCTAGGGACATCGTCCCAATAATCTGCTAGGGGTTTCTTGTGCAGCTTAAGAAATCTTTGGGGTTAGTGCTCGGTCTCGTTGTGGGATGTGCGGGAGGTTATCTCTTTTCAAAAAGTCAGCGCCCTCCCCCAGGTTCGATCCAAGACCGGTTAGAGCTTGCTGAGCAAGAGGCGGCTAAGAGTAGCAGAGAAGCAAGGGCATTGAAGGCTTATGTGGAACGTGCCGAAGGGTCAGGGTCTTCTAAGTTTCGGCGATTGGCTCGTGATCTCAAGGATGGGAAGGAAGTTAGCTTTGATGATATTTTGGGAAGTGCGAAACCTTGGATGCGGCAGGTTGCTCCAGTGATGGAGCGGGTTAGGAAGGTGAACGAAGCGAAGTGGGTCGATGCCCGGGTTTCTGAGTGGACGCGTAATTACACTTTGACGGTAGCCCAGAGGAATGAATTACGTGGGCATTTTAAGAAACGAAGTGAGGAGAATGCTGAGAGAATCACCGAAGTGATTAATAGTGATCAGAGCGGTTTTGTGGAATTCGTGCAGGCTACTGAAAACGATTGGCGTGATTTCGAGGAAACGAACGACTTGATGGAGGGTTTTTTAAAAGGGGAAGAGTTGGAACAGTTTAAAGAAGAGCGTCTTGCAAAGAGGGTTGAGGCGGTGCAGGAGGAGGCGGACCGGAAACTTGGGCGACTGGATGAGATCGTGACATTGAATGATGAACAGCAAGCTGAGCTTTTTCGGGTGATGGCGCGGGGTTCCGAAGACTATCGACCGGAGGTTAACCCTCAAGATTATCGTGGAGCAACCGCTCCCTTAGATCGTGTGGCGAGGGATGCTGCGATTAATGGGGCGCTGACTCCGGACCAGAGAGAGGCGCTGAATGAACACCGGGAGAATCAGCTACGCAAAGTAGCCGAGCAATGGGAGCTTTATCAGTTGGCTCCTCCTAAAGATTTTGATCTTTTGGAGGGAGATATCTTTTAAATGAGCGAGTCAGGAATCGTAATTAAAGATCTCCGTGTTGATTACGGAGATTTTGTAGCGGTTAATGACATTAGCCTGACGATTCCATCAGGGGTTGTGTATGGGTTAGTGGGGCCCAATGGAGCGGGAAAGACGAGCACTTTTAAGGTTCTTACGACTTTGATGGAGCCAACTTACGGGGAAGTGAACGTGGCGGGGTTTGATATATTTGAGTCGGCTGAGGAGGCGCGCCGAGTTATGGCTTACATGCCAGACCTTGCACCAGTGCCATCCGATTTGAAGCTATGGGAGTTTTTAGATTTCCATGCGGATACTCATCGGTTGGGCCGCGCTAGCGACCGCCGCGAGAGATTAGATGAGTGCCTCAAGATCGTAAATTTGTATGATAAGCGAAGTGCTTGGTGCAAAGAGCTCTCGCGTGGGCAGACACAGCGTCTGGTTCTTGCCAAGACGCTATTGCATCGCCCCAAGGTCCTAATTCTTGATGAGCCGGCTAGTGGACTTGATCCACTATCGCGCCGCGAGATGCGGATTGCACTGCAGGCTTTGGCGGCAGACGGAGCGACGGTTGTTGTGAGTTCCCACATCCTTAGTGAGTTGGCGGAAATGTGCTCGTCGCTATGCGTCATGAACCAAGGTGAACTGCTGGCTAGCGGAACTGCGGAAGAGGTGAGAAGGGCGCTGGGTCGGGCTGAGCGCAATTTGAGCGTAATGACTTCTGGTGATTCGGAAAAAGTTAAAGCATGGTTGGAAGGCTGGATAGGAGTGAGTGAATTGAAGGTGGATGGTTCACGAGTCGGATTTCAATTTTTGGGAGGAGAGGAAGAGCAGGAAAGATTGCTGATAGAGCTCGTAAATGCAGGTTTGAAAATTCGCTCTTTTGAAGAGGAAAGCTCGTCCTTTGAGGAAATTTTAGTGCGAGTTGCGGAGGGGAATCGCGAGGTATGAGAGACCGGAAAAAATTAAAGCTATTACCGGCGTGGATGATTTGGGCTAATCCGATCTTAAAACGTTACGCGCGAAGTCGGCTCCGTCCGGCGAGTTTTGGGGTGGCGTTGTTAATGACAATTCTCGTAGCTGGTTTTTTCTTTTTTCTCGCGCGGGAAACTACTGCGAGATCAATCCAGAATCCCATTGACGTGGGACGTATGCCTTTAATTCCGTTATTGATTCTTCAAGGGCTCATTCTGTTTGGTCTAGGAACCGGACAAGCAGCGGCGGGAATTACTACCGAGGCTGATGAAGGAGTGATTGATTATCAAAGACTGGCTCCCATGACTCCATTTACGAAGGTGTTGGGTTATTTGTTTGGGCTCCCCATTCGTGAGTGGATTCTTTGCTTGGCGACTTTACCTTTCACTGGATATTCGATTTGGAAGGGGCAGGTTCCGCTTAATGGAGTCTTGCAGCTTTACGCAGTCTTTTTTATGGCTGCGATTCTTTATCATCTTACTGGGCTCTTAGCGGGATCAGTGATGAAGAATAGGCGATGGGCTTTTCTCACTTCAACTGGTCTGGTGATGGTCCTTTATTTGATTATCCCGCAAGCTGCCAAGTTTGGGTTAGTTTACTTAAAGTATGTTACGATTTATCCCGTTTTTAATGAGGTTTACCCGAGTTTAATTCCGCGACCACTGGGGGATGCTGCGGAGGTTTTTAATACGATTATCCCTCCGGCTAAGTTTTTTGGGTTAAATTTCCCGCAGTATGTTTTCACCTTAATTTCGCAAGGTGTTTTAAGCCTTGCGATGGTGATGATGCTTTGGCGACGGTGGCGAAAGGCAGATTGTCATCTCCTCGGAAAGTTTGCAGCGACCGGGCTCTTTGGCTGGCTTCAGATGATGTTGTTGGGGAATGCGTTACCCCTGATGAATTCGGGGGATTTGTTCCCCTCACGTGAACTTGACCGACGATTTGGGCGTTTGATCAATCCGGATATTCAGTTTTGGAGCCCGAAGACTTGGGAGGCTACTGTAATGATTGGGATTTATGGGTTGGTGACTCTTGCTAGTCTCTGGTGGCTAACTTTTATTATTTCGGCTGATCAGCATGGTCAAGTCCGTGGCTGGCGGCGGGCGCGTAAGCTTGGTAACCTGAAGTTGCCTTTGCTATCGGATGGCGCAACCTCAGTCCCGTGGGCTTTAACCATGTCGGTGATGGGTGCGGTGGGATGGTTTATCTTTGGCAGAGAACTCATCGACTCCCACTGGTATCCCGAGCTGTCGCTCCTAACAGTGACCCCTGTGGCAATGTTTTCTATTCTGGCTTGTGGGGGATTGGGAATGGCCGCTCTTCTGGAATCGGTAGGACGTAAGGTAACTGGGCTTGTGGTTATTCTCGGAGGAATTCTTCCTGTAATGTTGGGTGTTATTTTGGCCGTGAGTAGCGACGATTTTGTCGCCCTGGCTGTTTGGTTAGCTGGGATTTGTCCAGTTTCGTGGCCGATTTATGGATCGGGGGTTTTTCTTTCTGAGGAGGGCATGCCTAGAGATGTAGCAAGAGCGATCCCGAATGCCTTTTGGTTTTGGCAGGGAGTTGGAGCCATTTTAACAGTTTGGCTCCTGAAAAAACTCAGGAGTGCTCGTAAAAAAATCTCCGATTCGTCGAAGGAATTTTAAGCTCCGACGGGGTCGGGCTTCCCGGCACGTTCGAGGCTTTGACGGAAGTTGTCGAGCATCTTGGATTCGCGCTTTAGCATGTTGACGAGATTGCTTTCGTCTTCTTCGGAGATGAGTTCTCGCTCAGAGAAGAAAATGATAAGGTTGGCAATTTCTAGAGTCGCTCCACGCGCATGACTTACAAAGACGGCAAATTCAGGCTTAGTTGGGCAGCTGCTGCCCTCGGCAAGGATGCCGGAGATGCGATAACTGACCTCACGCAGTTGATTGGCAAAAGAGGTTTTCCCCAAAGAATCGATACCATCGGCGAGGTCGGCAACACGATGTCCAATCTCGGTTGCCATTTTCCATACCTCAAGGTTTTCAAATCGAAAGTCAGCCACATGTGGCAACTACCGACAAATCATGTTTTTGACAAGTGTCATCTCAGAGGTTTACGCAGTCAGACTCGTTTGATACGCAATGACCTCAGATGAGCGGAAGAATGGTGGCAATACTGGAATCGGGAGGGACAAAGATGGTCGCCGCTCTCTCACGTGGGCCAGGTGAGATTATCGTGCATGAGAAGATTCCGACCACGACCCCGGGGGAAACTATTCGTCGCTTAGTAGAGTTTTTCGAGAGAGAGCAATCTGCTCATGGAAAAGCGGAGGCTTTAGCTATCGGCACTTTTGGTCCGGCGGATCTTGAGGTGGGGTCAGCAACTTTCGGTTTTATTACGTCAACCCCCAAGCTTGGGTGGTCGGAAACGGATTTACTAGGCCCCCTTCGTAAGGCCATCGCGGATGTTCCGGTTGTGTTTGAGACTGACGTGAATGCGGCCCTATTTGGAGAGGTGAGCTGGGGCGCGGCGAAGGGATTTAAACATGCGGCTTACTTTACGGTGGGAACTGGCATTGGCGGAAGCTTGATAGTTGATGGTTCCTTAGTGCATGGATCGGGACATCCCGAGATGGGGCATATGCGAGTGACGAAGCATCCCGATGATGATTTCGCGGGAGTGTGTTCGTTCCACGGAGATTGTCTAGAGGGCCTTGCGTGTGGTCCTGCGATTGAAAAGCGCTGGGGGAGAAAGGCTGAGGAATTGCCGGCAGATCATCCCGCGTGGGAGTTGGAGGCCTACTATCTTGCTCAAGCTTGTGTGAACGTTTTAACGATTGCGCCGGTGGAGAGAATCATTCTTGGCGGTGGTGTAATGCATCAGGAACAGCTGCTGGCGATGGTGCGTCAAAAGGTGAGCCAGCTGGTCAATGGCTACCTGAAGCTGCCAAATGCCGAGGACCTTATCGTTCTTCCTGCATTGGGAGATCATGCAGGACTTCTTGGGTGCGTTGCCTTGGGACAAGAGAAGGCTAGCATGGAGTTATAATTTACGACATTGGTAAGTCCCCGCTAGGGGGCGAGAAACTTGTGTGTACAACTCAGAAAACACCCTTAAGGTGTGTTCTTGCTTTTTGGCTCAGGTCTAGTTTGAAGACCTAGTTCCTGATTGGCGGCAGCGACAAGAGGATCGAGCTTTTCGCGTTCGGAAGCAGCGCCTCGAGCCATGTCAGGTTTACCCCCTCCTTTTCCTCCAGCGATGGGTCCAAGGTTTTGGATGAGATTTCCGGCTCCGTGACCATTTTCCTTCCCTTCGTTTCCGCAGATGGCTCCCAGGTGGAGTTTGCTGCCGTCGTCGATTACAATAAAGGCGGCCTGGGTGAATTGAATTTTCTTCAAGCCGTTCAGCAGCTCCTGAAGAAGAGCGGGTGATCCTTCAGTGGAGATGACGATATTTCCGGTAATGTTTTTCTCGGCAATAAGAGAGTCGGCCATGCGGGCTGCTCCAGTAGCTTGAGCCTTTTTAAGGGCCTTTTCTGCTTCGATTGCCTGATTTTTCACTTCGAAGGCTAGGGCATTATCGGGAACCAAAAGGGTGGGAGCATCAAGTTTGGCAAGGGACTCGTTGGCCTTCGCTAGCTTCGCTAGGGCTTCGGATTTTTCTGCGGATTCCTTCTCTTGTTGTTCGCCGAGAAAGGCTTCGGCAGCGGGGCCGCAGACGGCTTCGATACGGCGAATTCCGGCTCCAGTAGATCCTTCGGATTTAATTTTGAAGATACCGATGTCAGAAGTTTTTCGGACATGAGTTCCACCGCAGAGTTCCATCGAATAACCGTCGAGAGTTTTGTCACCCCCTCCTATTTGGACAACGCGGACAAGGTCACCATATTTATCACCGAAGAACTGCATGATGTCTTCGCGGTCTTTCACCGTTGAGTGTGGGACTTCAACCCACGAAACCGTATCGTCAGCTTTGATTGCGGAATTAACTCTTTCCTCAATGGCTTCGATTTGTTCTGGAGTGACCGCTTTTGAATTAAAATCAAAGGTCAAGCGATCTGGCGAAACGCTGGACCCCTGTTGGGAAGCGTCGGGTGAGATGACTTTGTGTATAGCCCAGTGGAGGAGGTGGGTGGCGGTGTGGTGAGCTTCGATAGGGGAACGGCGCTCACGATTGATTGTCAGATCTACGGTGTCGCCAACTGCAGGAATATTACCTTCGATTTGGTGAGCGATCGCGGAGCCGATCTGTTGGGTACTGGTGATGGTGGAATCATTAAGCGTTCCGGTGTCACCTTCCTGTCCGCCCATTTCGGTGAAGAAGACGGTTTTATCGGTGATGACGAGATTGCCGTGAATTTCGAGAACGATTGCCTCGCAGGAGTTTTTTTTGAATCCGAGGAATTCGGTGATAACATCGGTAGAAATCTCAGTCGCACGGACTACCATTTTCTTTTGTGAAGCTCGGGAAAGTTTGCGGGCCTCTTCCATACGGGCTTCGACCGCTTTTTCATCGAGAGTGATGCCTCGCTCACGACAAAGAAGAGCGGTAAGATCGAGGGGGAAGCCAAAGGTGTCGTAGAGTTGGAAGGCATCCTCCGGAGGGAAGACGTTTTCACCAGCGGCCTTCTCAAACTTTTCCATTCCCCGGTCGAGGGTTTTATTGAAAGACTCTTCTTCAAGCGTGAGAGTTTCTTTAATGACTGCGGCTCTGGTTTTGATTTCGGGGAAGACGTGGCTGAATTCCTCGACGAGTGTGTCGACGAGTCTAGGGAGGAAGGGTTCGTTGCCATTGAATCCGAGAGTACGGCCGTATTTGACAGCGCGTCGTAAGATACGGCGTAGGACGTAGTTTCGTCCGGTATTGCCAGGGATTATACTATCGGCGATCGAGAAGCTGAGGGTACGGATATGGTCAGCGATCACTCTGAAAGCGATGGCTTGTTCGAGGGCATCGGATTCCTCGCCGGGGTAGACGTCGACGTATTTTTTGCCGCTGAGTTTTTCGAGCATACGAAAAATTGGCTGGAAGACATCGGTAGCGTAGTTTGTGGGTTTTTTGGAAAAGTCAGTGAAGTTCTTGGTGTTTTGAATGAGTGAGCAGACACGCTCGAACCCCATGCCAGTGTCGACGTGTTTGGAGGGGAGGTCACGGTAAGTGCCGTCTTCTTCAGCGTTGTATTGGATGAAGACTAGGTTCCAGATCTCGATGCAGAGATCGGAATCCATATTTACAAGTTTTCCGCCGGTGTCGCCGTTGGGTGTCATGTCGACATGGAGTTCTGAACAGGGGCCGCACGGCCCGGTATCTCCCATTTTCCAGAAGTTGTCTTCGACGTTCCCATTAACGATGTGGATCTTTGGATCGAGGCCGGCTTTTTCAAAGAAGCCTTTCCAGAGCTGGTAGGCTTCATGATCAAATTCCGAAGGGTCGCCTTCGCTGGGAGCGTAGACAGTCGCGTAGAGCCGGTTGGCTGGAAGTCCCCAGCGTTCGACGACGAGTTCCCAAGCCCATGCGATCGCTTCTTCTTTGAAGTAGTTGCCGAAGGACCAGTTCCCCAGCATTTCAAAAAAGGTGTGGTGGTAGGTGTCATAGCCGACATCCTCAAGGTCGTTGTGCTTGCCGCCGGCACGGATGCATTTCTGGGTGTCGGCAGCGCGTGGAGGATCGTAGGGAGCTTTCTCAGTGCCAAGGAAGTAAGGAACAAACTGATTCATTCCTGCGTTTGTAAAAAGGAGTCCGGGCGACTGTGGCAGAATAGAGGCGGAGGGGACAGTGGTGTGCTGTTTCTCCTTAAAGAAGTCGAGGAAGCTGTTGCGAATCTCTGCCGAAGTCATGACGAGAGCTTTAGGACCACATTTTGAAGGAAGTTGGAAGTCTTTAGAGTAGAGAAGGTAATTTGAGCAAGAAAACGTCGAATGCTAGAGCATTGAGAGCTACATCTTGAATGCTTGGGACAGGTTAAATCTGATGCAGAGCAGCTCAGGCGTGTTGGGAATGGTGGATCGGGATTTGGGAGATTGTCAAATCAGTTTGGATTTACTAGTTAGAGGGATGTCTGATGAAGCTTCTCCTAGTCTGATCCCGGTTTCCAGTGGGCGATTAATGTCGTTGGATGCTTTTCGGGGGTTTGTGATGTTTTGGATTGTGGGTGGCGAGGCGCTCGCTCATGCGCTGGCGAAGTTAGACGGGGTGCAATCAGAAGTTCTAAATACGGTAATGATTCAGCTAAAACACGTGAGCTGGGAGGGGTTTCGTTTTTATGATCTCATTTTCCCGTCCTTCGTTTTCATTGTTGGAGCTTCGATAGCGTTTTCATTAGGAAAATTACAAGCGTCGAGCAGTCGGCGTGACGCGGTTCGGCGGGTGATTTGGCGGGGGCTTTTGCTTTGGTTGGTCGGGATTATTTATTATGGAGGAATCTCGGGTGGATTAGAAGGGGTGAGGTTGCTAGGTGTCCTACAGCGGATAGGGATTTGCTATTTGGTGACGGGTTTGGTGTTTATCTATTTACCAGTGCGTGGGTTGGTCGCGGCATTTCTGGTTTTGCTTGGCGGGTATTGGGCGCTTTTGTCTTTTGTCGCGGTGCCTGGTCAAGAAGCGGTGAGTTTCGAAGAGGGGCGGAATATAACGAATTGGTTTGATTCAAAATATCTGCCGTTTTTTAAATGGAATGGAACACATGATCCGGAAGGAATCCTTTCCACATTGCCGGCAATCGCAACTTGTCTGCTGGGAGTTTTTACGGGGCTAGTTCTGAAAAACGAGCGGATGGCAGGAGGAAAGAAAGTTCTAACTTTGTTGGGAGTCGGGGTGGCTTTGGTTTTGGCAGGGCATTTATGGGGCGGTTATCATCCGGTCATTAAAAACCTTTGGACTTCCAGCTTTGTGGTTTTGGCAGGTGGTTGGAGTTTGATCTTACTGGCCTTCTTTTATCTGGTGATAGATGTGGTGCGGGTCAAAAAGTGGGCCATGCCGTTTGTGTGGATTGGAATGAATCCGATTGCGATTTATTTGCTCTCGAGCGTCGTGAAATTCAACCAGATTGCTGAGCGGGTTTTGGGCGGTTCGATCGCCGATTGGGCGAATGGAATGGTGTCCGGGCTGGGTGCCCTAGTGGTCGCGGTGGGTGGAATGATCTTGATCCTTTGGTTGTGCCGGACCCTCTACAAACGAAAGATCTTTTTCCGGATTTAGTGAAGATGCGGTTGTGTCCAGAATGTGATTTTCCTATCGATCATTTTAGGATGAACCATTGCCCGAAGTGTGATGGCCCTGCTTCGCGCGAAATCCGAGAGGGGGTCCTAGAGGTGGATGTCGCGCATGCTGGCGAAACGTGGGAGCAGGCGCGCGAAAAAATCGTGAAGGCGCTGGATCAAGCCATTCATTATCGCCACGCAGGTTTAAAAATCGTGCATGGTTACGGTTCGACGTCGGGCCACTCTATCATTGGCCCGCGTGCGACGGCTTTCTTGCGTCATTTGGCCGAGGAGCTGGGAGGAAGGTATGCGAGGGACCGAAACAATCGTGGGGCTTCGATTATTTGGCTAAATCGTTGATGACAAAGCTAGTTCTTCGGGAAGTCGATGCGCATTTGGTCCTCTTCGAAGATGATACGTCCACCACCACGTTTCGTGATTTCTTCTTCCATGGCGGCAAGTTCATCGGCAAAAAGACTTCTCAGGCTCTGAAAGGCATCGTGGGTAAAGAAGAGGAATCCTTGGGGGACGCGGGCGGGGCCGAAGCGACCGCCAGCGGCAAGGAGATTCCAGATGCGACCGCCATCTTCA
>ENA-ORDA01000096-ORDA01000096.1-marine-metagenome-genome-assembly--contig:-NODE-96-length-87236-cov-4.738352_pt1 | contig 87236 bp, 69 predicted proteins | sample MGYA00237778_ERZ508506 | MGnify/ENA primary metagenome ERZ508506 (study PRJEB26177, sample SAMN06267891) | marine metagenome | isolation source: Monterey Bay, California, USA | place: Pacific...
TTGTCCTTGGCCTTGTTGTTGGCCTTGTCCTTGTCCTTGTCCTTGTCCTTGTCCTTGTCCTTGTCCTTGGCCTTGTCCTTGTCCTTGTCCTTGTCCTTGGCCTTGTCCTTGGCCTTGTCCTTGTCCTTGTCCTTGTCCTTGTCCTTGGCCTTGGCCTTGTCCTTCACCTTGTGGGTTTTCAGTCTCTCCTCCAGCTTCGGATTCTCCACCGCCGTTAGTTCCGCCATTCCCGGAGCCTTGTCCTGATTCAGTAAAATCAGGGTCGTAAGCATCAGGAATACCGTCACCATCGGAGTCAGAGTATTCGCCATCGTTAGGATCTGTCGGGTAAGAGTCGGAGTTATCCGGCTTACCATCGCCATCAGTGTCGGAGTTGTTTGGATTTGTTCCAGCTGCATACTCTTGAGAGTTGGATAATCCATCTCCGTCAGGGTCTGCGTTGCCATCTCCGCCATTTGTTGGGTTCAGTCCATTCGAGACTTCCCAGCCATCTGGGAGTCCGTCGCCATCGCTATCAGCATTGTTTATGTTAGTACCTTGACTTTGTTCCTCAGCATTGGTTAGACCATCACCGTCGAAATCTGCACCGCCATCAGACGGGTCATTCGGGTCGGATCCAGTACCGCTAACTGCAGTAAATGCAGAAATGGTAAGGAATAAAGCTAGTAGTACGCTTATCATCTTCGTTTTCATGTTTTTTCACTTTCCTATTTTGGTTTGTTTTACATAGAGAACCCGCTGTTCTCTCTTTCCAAATTCAATGCTACACGGATGGGCATTAAAAGTTGGGAAATATGCGATGCTGCGCACTGTGCTTTTAGATTAAAAATAACTGTAAAATAGTTTTTACTAGACGCTTTTGCATCGCCTAGTTGGGCTTCAGTGCCTCTTTTAACTATTCTACTAATGTTATTTGTCAAGTCCTCCAAAATCATCGCATTTCACGGGTTGTTCTTAGGGAACCCAGCGTTCCCTCTAATTTATCTAACAAACTCACACTATATGAATAACGCGATACACTGATTATTCAGAGAATGCAATTGCAGGCAATAAAATGGATGCATCGTGTGAAAGTACAAACCTAGTGACATAATCAGCCAGATTAGAATCTGCAAATGCGTGTAAACGCTCAGATCCGTTTCCTTTTGCATCATCGAATAATTTCAGAGTTAAGCCCTTTTCTTGGCGTGATAGTGCTATTTTTGCAGCTCGGATTGCATTCGAGCCTTCGATGCCATCGTGGCCAATTTTATTCATACCAAGATAATGTACTAATTTACCCTGTCTAACTCCGTTTTTACCTTCGAGCGCTAACATACCTAGGATGATGAATTGATCCCTCTTTGCAGCATTCCAACGATGGTAATCTCCTGAAAACTTTTCCTCAAATCTATCGATGATTTCACTGTATTGTTGGGGTAATGAGGTTTTATCTATCGGCTTCACTTTCTGCTTTGAGTTTACGCGTACGTTTTTCGGCATAATATCTGAAAATGGAGTCCATAGACACTCTTTATCAAGCCATGTAGTTAGCTTATCATAAAAAACGGGATCTGTTTTTCGCCAATCCCATACACTCCGCTTTAGTAACTCGGGGGCCAGTGAAGCAAAGCCGTCTGGGTCTTGTATGGCCAATTCCTTGAATGCTGCCAAGTAACGTTCAACCCGTTTCTCGGTCTCTGCTTGTTCTGCCATCCAGTCGTTCTCTTTTGAAGTCATATAATATGTTTTTTTCTTGTTGGTATTTATTTGTTGCATCATTGCACGCCCTTTTCATCCCAAAAATTACACTAAGGATTGTTTTTTATTGAAATTATAATATTTCTAGGGTTTATGAATAATTCATATCATAATTGCTTCATCATTGACCTGTGTGGCCCTATTCCCTCGATGGAGTACGGAGTATCGATAATTTCCCAGCCTTGAGATTGATAGAAAGGAATTGCGTGTTCTCTGGCTTGTAAAAATCCAAATTTTGCTCCATATTGCTTCTTTGAAGCGCCTTCTAAGTTAGATAAAACAAGGGCGGCAAGTCCCTTTCTCCGCTCGCTAGTAAGAGTTCCCATTTGCCTTATTTGAATCGCGGGCCGATTATCGTCCTGTTGTGAGAGTGGACTGAAGCCAGGGCACTTTGTAGCATCCGGGCCAGCATGGTCTGCCGCCGAGCCGTCGCTACCGAGCGGTATGACATGAGCGCGCCCTACTGCCAATACTTTGTCACCTTTAGCGAAATAGGAGTGTATTGCCTGGTCATCATCTGCAAGAATCTCTGCGCCTCTAGGAAATCCAAGTGGCTCTCTAAGGATAAAATACCTGCAATCATAATATGATTGTGGAATAGTCTGTTCTGGAAGAATTGTTTTCAACATGTGTTCACCTAACTGGGGTCAAGGGTTAGCAATACTGCTTATTCGGCCTTCGCTAAACAACCAATGACTTAAACAAAACCTATGATTGTAAAGTTATAGTTTAAGGTCGCGTTGAAATAGAACTTGTTAATCCGACAACCTACTGCACGGATGTCAGAGCGGCTATGAGCGGGATTGCAGATCCTGAGACCTGAGTTCAAATCTCAGTCCGTGCTCCATTTAAATTAGTCAAGTTTTACTTATTTTTCACAAAGAATTGAAATGCGGAAATGGTTTCGTTAAAGTATTCCACTGGAGGTCCTAGTATGCCAGAAGTAAACAAGAATATCAAAGATGTGGGCACAGGCTTTGCCTCTTTCCTATCACCTCCAGGGCCTGAAGTAGTTCGTTTTACAGTTGGTCAGCCAGATTTTGATACTCCTGAGGCAGTAGTTCAATCTGCAAAGGATTCCTTAGACAGAGGAGAAACGGTGTATACAAGAACTCAAGGAAGCGTAGAGTTGTGTACTGCTGTCTCAAATCATCTCAAAAGGCATAAAATATCGATTCCTGCAGAAGATATTGTAATATCTCCTGGATGCAAGCAAGCGATACTCTATGGGATGATGGCAACTCTAGACCCTGGTGATGAAGTATTGTTACTAGCACCCGCGTGGCCATCATATGATGGAATGTTGAAACTATTAGGTGCTGTACCTATCCATGTGCCTGTGAATAGGGAAAATTATCATCCCGACTTTACCGCTTTAGAAAAAGCGGTCACTGGTAAAACGAAGGCAATAATAGTCAACTCCCCAAACAATCCTACTGGTGCAGTTTACGAGCCAAAAGAAGTGGAGATGTTAGTTAAATTTGCAGAAAAGCACGACTTATGGATAATAGATGATATGATTTACGCAACACTAGTCTGGGAAGAATACGGTTATACTTCGCCCAGTGTCTATGAAGGCGGTAAAGATAGAACGATTACTATTGGCGGATGGTCAAAAGGTTGGGCTATGACTGGTTGGAGGCTCGGATGGATTGGTGGGCCTAGTGAGGTTATTGATGCGGTGAAAAAAATCAATGCTAGTGCTGCAACTCATGTCGCTACTTTCCTCATGCCTGCTGCGGTTACCGCTCTTTCCTTAGAAGAAGAAACAAAAAATATGGCTGCCTCATTTAGGCAGCGGAGAGATGTGATCCACGAATTACTTGATGCCCTTCCTGGACTCTCAGTACCTAAACCTGAAGGCGCATTCTATGCATTGTGTGATGTTACTGGAACTGGAATGGATGATGTAGAGTTCGCAACAAGAGCATTGCAAGAAGCGCAAGTTCAACTAATACCCGGATCTCTAATGCAAGGTGGAGAAGGACTGGTCAGAATATCGTATGCTACATCGATGGAAAATATCGAAGAAGGTGTCAAAAGACTTCGAAATTGGTTGTCGAGTTTCTAAACACTAATTGATAAATTATTGTACCTACGTGATAGTATGACAAAGGACGAAGTACTCTCTAAAATGCTACTTTCTTCAACCTCTATTCACATATTGGGTAGTGGTTTAAATGTTGAAAAACCAGCAAATAGAGCAATACACGACCTAAGTGGAAAGGGTTGGAGACTAGTGCCTATTCATCCCAAAGATGCTGGTGCAACAATAAATAATATCCCAATTCGAAAAGAAATTGATGATGGAATAATCCCTGAAATTGTAGTATTATTCTTGGCCCCTCAAAGAGCTCTAGATGTGGTAAAGCAGTTTCTCTTTAGATTTCAAAACTCTGAGTTTCCTCTAATTTGGTTTCAAAGAGGAGCGAAAAACGATGATGCTGTATCGATGTTGGAAGATATCGGTGCTGATTACGTAGTAGAAGATTGCATAGTGGAATATATCCTAAGAAATTCCTTGATTAAATCAACGGATGTTCAACCCTTACCTTGGTACAGACAAACAAAGGATTTGTCGCAAGACGGATGTTCAATTTGGTCGGCTTACACAGGCGATGAACCTGAAATCAAATTTAAAGGAGAATTTGAATGGACTGGAGACCTGTTGGATTTGGAAGATTCACAGCACATCATTCCACGCTATATACGTTCGATGATGAAGCAAAATCAATCTCTTGAAGAGCTGGCCTTAAGTTTAAGTTGAAGTTACTCTGTACAGTGTTCCGCCATTTCCAAAGATTGCATAATACAAATCCCCAGATGGACTAAATCTCAAAGGTAGTGGGGTTCCAAGGTCTTTGGCAAAAACTGTAGTTTCACTATCCCATCCAGAAAAGTTACCTTCAGCATCAAAGGCGGGAGTGAAATCTACTCTTATCAACTGGTGACCTTGTGGAAGAATAGTATTCCAAGACCCATAGACGGTTGCATAAACAGTATGCCCGCTTCCCTCTGAAAGACCTGGTAAAGTTGAGTTTTGTGGCCGGACATCAATTCCATTTACTGAAGTATGAGGCGTCCATGTGGCAATCGGGCCTTGAGTTCCCTGTGGCACTGGAGTCTCAGGCTCATCATCTGGCCAGCCATATGATTCTCCGGGAATTAGAAGATTGATCTCTTCAGGAGGATGGTCTCCGTCCCAATCTCTACCGTTATCAGTGAAGATGTAACCCATCGATTCTATCCAGACACCATCGAAAGAGTTGCGTACTCCAGAAGCAATTACTCCATGGTCGCCACTTGTTGGATTGACCCATAACAAGGCAGCATTACGTGAATCGTCTTCTTCACAAACATTACATGTTGAACCAACATGCCAGATTAGAGTTCCATTTGGGAGTGCGTTAATGGCATTAGTCTGGTGATTTTTGGTTGGAACATTTTCAATCAAAATAGTCTCATTGGTTAATTCCCAATTAAGACCTCTGTCATACCTAGTTAGTTTACCCGATTCGGACACAAATAAATACTCGAGAGTAATATGGACTCCGTGGGGTTTGTCTAAATCCTCTAAAATGGTAGTCTGGGAGAATTCCTGTGAAGTATTGAACAATACTATTCGTTCGCCGTCTCTATCACACATCAATAGATTCTCAGATTCATCCCATTCTAAGCAAGTTGGGCCACCTAAGCCGCCAGCAACCTTCTCGATTTGATATCCATCAACCAGTACTTCATTGGAAGGAGTAGCATAAGGGTAAATCTCTCTTGCAAGTATTAGAAATACGATTGTCAAAGCAATCGGAGTGCCGTGTAATGCTATATGACGGCGAAGACCCATGTCATTGTGACACAGGCCTTCGCTATCAAATTTCGCAAAGGTCAGTTCAAATTACCTTACTCGTTTTTGTTTCGAGCGAATAAAAGAGCGCCCATCAAAGCGATCACCGCTGTTACTGAAACGAAACCAGGTGTGTTACTGTCGGACTCATCGTCAGTATCTACCGTATTACTGTCGTCAACAACTGTGACTCCACCGTCTCCAACAATGACCTTACCGTACATTTCAGCTAGGATGTGAGGTTCACAGACATAGTAGAATGTTGAGTTATCCTCTGTGAAGGTATATCTGAAATCTACAGTAGTCTGAGATGTTCCTGAAGAGACTCCTCCCTCAACAAATACATTTGAACGGTCTCCGTCTACTTCTTTGACGTTGTGAGCCATTGTTGCATCAGTCCATTGCCAACAAACAGTTTGGCCAACATTCACTTCGACAACTGATGGGTTAAACGCCATCCCTGATAGACCAATTCCTACTGTGTAATCACAGGTAGGTAGGTCTGCCGGAGGCATTAGCACCTTATCGATAACATGTATTACTCCATTGGATGCTGGTACATCAGCCAATACAACAGTAGCCATTTCTGCACCAACAGAAACTCCATCTGCACTGACATCAATGTCTAGAGAGTCTCCGTTTGCAGTGGTCACTTGACTCTGACCGGATGCTAAGTCAGTGGACATAACAGTTCCAGCAACGACGTGGTATAGCAAGATATCTTTCAGTGTGTCAATCTTTTCAGGAGTATCAAAACTATCTAGGTCGATTCCTGCATCGGTGAATGCTTGGTCAGACGGTGCGAACACTGTATATTCTGTTTCTCCACTAATAGTATCAACTAATCCCGCAGCGGTTAGAGCAGCTACAAGTGATGTGTGAATTGTTGTTGCTTGAGCAGTCACAGCGAGGTTTACTGCTGGAGTCCACATGTAAGAATTACATTCTAATTGTGAAATGTCAGAGACTGCGTGAGTAATAGTGTTGTAACATCCCGTGATAGTTTGACCGCCCATCGAGTAATTCTCTACGTATATGTGAGCATTACACTGAACCTTTGTGGCACCTGGAATGATCGTGTGAGAAATTACGTTGTAACATATGTCACCAGCCGGAGGCATCAAAACCTTGTCTATTACATGTATTACGCCGTTGGAAGCGATTACATCAGCAGAAGACACTGTAGCGTCGTTTACCTTCACTCCTTCAGAATTGACTGTAAAGGACATCTTATCTCCATTGATTGCTGATGCTTGCATTCCATCCGTTAAGTCTGTGGAAAGTACATTTCCAGAAACGACGTGATAGGTCAAAATATCTGCTAGCGTTGCTATTTGCTCATCTGTGGTGAATGCTGCTAAATCGATTCCTGCATCAGTGAAGGCTTGGTCTGTTGGTGCAAATACAGTAAACGGACCGCTACCTTGTAGAGTAGATACTAGGTTAGCTTGTGTCAATGCTGATACTAGAGCACCATGGACTCCTGTTCCTTGGGCAATTGTTGGAATATCCTGTAAATCTGCTGGCGGCATCAATACCTTGTCGATTACATGTATTACGCCATTTGAAGCGATTACATCTGCTGAAGTCACTGTTGCCTCATTTACCTTCACTCCGTCATTATTGACTGTGAATGTTAAATCGTCCATGTTAAGTGCAGCAGTTGTCATTCCATCGGTTAAATCTGTAGACAATACAGTACCTGAGACGACGTGATAAGTTAGGATATCTGCCAATGCTGTAATCTCTTCAGTAGTCTCAAAGGTTGAGAGGTCTATTCCTGCATCGGTAAATGCTTGGTCGGTTGGAGCAAATACAGTGAATGGTCCATCGCCTTGTAGGGTTGTAACTAGGTCTGCCTTAACAAGAGCCGCTACTAATGAAGCATGAACTCCTGTCCCTTGTGCAATTGTTGGAATATCCTGTAAATCTGCTGGAGGCATCAATACCTTGTCAATTACATGAATTACTCCATTGGAGGACTCGACGTCAGCCAAAGTAACAACTGCATCGTTAACCTTGACTTCAGTAGTGGAGACGGAGAATGTAAGTTTGTCTCCGTTGACGGCGTCTGCCTCCATTCCGTCTGTGAGTGCGGAGGACATTACACTTCCAGATACGACGTGATAGGTTAGTATATCGACTAAGGTTTGGTTTTCCTCATCCGTATCAAATGTCGATAAATCAATACCGGCATCTGTGAATGCTTGGTCAGTAGGGGCGAATACTGTGAATGGTCCTTCGCCTTGTAGGGTTGTAACTAAATCAGCATGAGTTAATGCGGCCACCAATGACGCATGGTCGCCTGTTCCTGCCACATTTGTTGGTATATCATCAGACTTGTCTGCAGACACATTCAGTGTCACTGTCGAAATCATAAAGCAGGCTACAATCAAACAAACTAATTTCTGTTTCATGTAGACGACTGTGAAAATGCCTATTATAAACCACTGTAAATTACCATGATTAGAATGGAGACCTATATTCGTTGACATCCTCAGCGATTCTAAGTAACTGATTGTACTTAGCCACTCTATCAGAGCGTGCCGGAGCTCCTGTTTTGATTTGTCCGGCTCTAGTACCAACTGCTAAGTCGGCAATTGTTACATCTTCAGTTTCCCCGCTTCTGTGAGAAATGACATTGTTGAAACCGTTTGAGGAGGCAAGGTCCATTGCCTCGAGCGTCTCAGTAACTGTGCCAACTTGGTTGACCTTGACCAGCATAGCATTAGCAGCACCAATCTCAATTCCTTGAGCCAGTCTTTCAGATTGTGTAACAAACAGATCGTCCCCGACGGTCTGAACTCTATGGCCATCTCGCTTGGTGAAATTAGCCCATCCTCGCCAGTCATCCTCCCCAAATCCATCCTCGATTGAGAGAATTGGGTACTCGTCCAGCCAACCAGAGTATAAATCTGCTAATTCCTCACTGGAAATCACCTTTCCATCCATGTGATAGCCATCTTCATGGTGAAATTCGGTGGCTGCAACATCTAGAGCAATACCCATTTGTTCGGTAGAATAGCCAGCGCCTTCTATGGCTCTAACCATGTACTTGAGACCTTCTTCATTAGCTGGAAGATTTGGGGCAAAGCCACCTTCATCACCGACTCCTCCTAACAAGCCGTCAGCCTTCAGTTCTCTTTTGAGAGAGTGATAGGTTTCAACTCCCGCTCTGAGCCCTTCTTCGAATGTATCAAAACCATGTGGCATGACCATAAATTCTTGGACATCGACATTACTTGCTGCGTGAGCACCGCCGTTTAGGATGTTTAACATAGGGACTGGCATCAGTCCTCCTGCTACGCCTCCAATGTATTTCCAAAGGGCTAATTCATGCATTGCTGCACCAGAGTGAAGGCAAGCCAATGATACTCCAAGCATTGCATTTGCACCCAAAGATGATTTATTTTGGGTTCCATCAAGTTCAATCATTACTTCATCGATTACTTTCTGTTCATCAACCGGCAAACCAACAAGTGCCTCTTCGATTCTTTGAGTAACGTTATCAACTGCTTGATTAACTCCTTTTCCAAGATATTTGGTTTTGTCTCCATCACGCATTTCAATTGCTTCATAAGCACCTGTAGAAGCGCCTGAGGGAACTGCCGCTCTACCCATAAGAAGACCGTCGACATAACAGTCAACTTCCACTGTTGGGTTGCCTCGGCTGTCAAGAATCATTCTTGCATTTAATCCTGAAATGTGTCCCGCCATGTGTTTCCCTGTAACGAGCCAATGTATGCCGCCCTTTGAATAAAACGGCGGTAAAAAAGGAATTTGTGTGGTTTTTAGGATGAAGGGTTTCCCGCTTTTCGGCAAATTATTCTAATTACTTGCACATTAACTACTTAAATGTGCTTTTAATGACGGTTTTATGAAGTTTAATAAACTAGCAACTTGAGGGGTGTATATGCCACGCATTGCAGAAATTGATAGAGCGATACTTGCCCACCTTAGAAAGAACGGAAGAATGTCATATGTCGAATTAGCTAGAGACATAGGGGCTTCTGAACGAACCATAAGAACTCACGTTAGAAAAATGGAAGAAGAAGGTGTGATTCGCGGATACACAATTAGAGAAGGAGGAGTTGGATTAACTGCTCTTGTTAGAATTAAGGTTCTGCCTGGTGCAGAAATTGGTTCTTTTGCCTCTGAAGTAACCGGCTGGGATGGCATCGAAATTATCTACGAAGTTTCAGGAGAAGCCGATCTAGTTGCTCTTGTCCACGTCGATGATACGATGGCTCTGCGTGCTCTACTTGACAAAATGTGGATGGCAGCACCGAATGAAATTGGTTCTACAAGTACTGAACTAGTCTTAGAACAGTATTGATTAGGACCACTTATCATCATCGCTAGATTCGCTCTGGCGAACTCGTATAAATCCAACAACTAGTAGTAATATTACGACTAAAAGTCCAATTTGAATTACTGTTGAAGAGTCGACTGATGAGGTTTCATCATCTGAATCTGTACTATCGACTTGGCCATCGCCTTGATTGTCTTGGCCTTCGATATTTACTATGAACTGGGCCGTACTGGAATTAGAGTTCCCAGAAGCATCCAAACTCACTACCTCAAGATTCCATTCGCCATTGAGTAGCGGTTCGGTGGTGAATTGGTGATTCTTTTTAGTAGCAAAGTTATCCTGATAGACAATTTGTTGATTAAGAGATATTTGCTCAGTAGAACTTTCTGATGTATACCATGAAATTCTTGCCCTTCCGTCTTCTAGAACCTCTACTGCCAGATTGAGAAGGTCTGGGGCCGTAGTATCAACTACAGTGGAAGTGGTGAAATTTACAGACTCAGAACTCAATGAATCTACAAATACTTGACACTCGTATTCAACTCCTGAAGATAAGTTGGCCATGGTAATCGCATGTGTAAGCCCTTGTCCGACCCATGGCTGCGATAATGTAGTGGATACTGAAGGTTCATTTGGTGTAATACAATCAACTCTGCCGGATGCTGGTTTAGTCGTGGACCATTCTAGAAGGGCCGTACTAGATGTACTACTGACATATTTGAATCCGTAAATCTGTTGGGCTATTTCTGGCATTTCAAATCCGGTTAATTGGGCATAAATATGGCCATCGACATCATAAGAAGAAAGCATAGTTTGCTGACCTGCACCATCTAAAATTATGTCGATAATATTTGGATCATAATCGACTCCATCGTCTGATGCTGGGTTTTCTCCGCCACCTAGTGTCCAAGTAGTAGGTGTAGCATCAACATCTCTCCACTTACCTGTTCCAAATCCGTCTTGACTACCGATGACTATGATATATCTGTAATTTGGAATATCCTCGCCAATAACGCCTTTACTGACTGTGAAAATAATCGTATTTGTAGATGTGTCACCAGAAACATCAATGCCTCTAGCAGAAGTACTACCTGTATCTGCTTGAACTGACATAACAGCACCTGGCTCACCAGTTCCGCTGATTGCCACTTCCCAAGCCCAGTCGGGATGAATCTCTGCATTGGCTCCTGAGAGCATCTCAGTATTACCAAACGAAGTATTGCCTTGGTCGACATAAATCTGTACTATCTGGTGACTAAAGCCGTTACTTAGACCCCATATATCTGTCATCTCACCCATTTCAATTATGAATTGGGCATTCCATGCACTCTGACGAATTGTGACCTTTTGTGCATCCCACAAACCACCATCTCCGGATGTAGCAAAATCACTTGCTAAAGGATAGATGTAATCTCCATCGCCAGTTTCATCGCCTATTTGGTCTTCAAATTGCAAAAGTGTGACCCATTCTTCCAAGTCTGGTAAAATCAATTCGGCTGGTGCTGGAGGAGCTACTTCCATATCTATGCCATCGCCATAAGAAAGCGATTCTGCCCATGAAGAAACCACTTTGACACGGGTCGTATATCTTGGAGCAAGCCCTATTTCAGCCCAAGGAATCATGAACTCATATACATCTTGTGCAGCACAGTTTCCTAATGATGAACTACCTGTCAAAACCCATTGTTCTTGGTCGCCCGATTTGCCCTTGGCTGTGAATAAGTTCCATTTTGCTCGGCCATCTTCTCGCAGTGTATCAAAATCAAAAGAGACCATGTACTTAGCAGGGAATCCAAGTATCTGATTACCGTAATATGTTCTGAAGTTTGTCTCGACTTCATTGAAATTAACTGCATTTGGTTGCATGAAATATATCGCTAAGTCAGGTGCATCGTTGCTTGATTCGCGATCTACTGATGCCAACATCTCTGGCGTCTCAGTATCTATTCTCAAAAATACATTACTTGAATCATAACCAACGTAGAATTCGTCTATATCAAAATCTCCACCGTCGACTGGGGCATCATATTTTGCTGCGCCGTCCCATTCCCCTGGAAGAGCGATACCATCTATCATTGGCTCGATAATACCTCCATACGGAGTAACGGGTGTTGCAGCCCCTGTCCAGAGGTCTTGCAAATATGGGGGTAGTTCCATATTTACTGCTTGATAAATATTAGAAAGATGAACCTTGAATAGAGTATCCCAGTTCTCGTCATATCCACTGTCTTGGTCTAATCCATACCACCAGAACCAGTCACTACCTTCAGCGATATACAGCGACTCCCAAGCATTATCTAATCCTGAGTGAGTTGGATTAGATTGTTCGAATTCTACAAGAGCACCTCTAGCCTCAACCAATCTTTGCCAGCCTAAACTTTCCTCTGCCTCTCCGGCCCATGTTCGTAATGTACCATCTATCCAAGAACCTGTACCTATGGTTTGAATTTCAGGCAATGTGGTGTTTTTGGTCAGGAATTCTGTTGGAGTTGTTGTGATTACTGTTGGATGGGTTGCTAATCTTGAATACCATTCTTCCATGAACGGTCTCGCGTTATCTTGGTGTTGAAATTCTGACATGAACATCCAATTTTCACCATCTAAAGCAACGGTCAAGAGATGTTCTGATGGGTCTTCGCCTGCATCGATTAACTGTTGTCTAATATTATCAAGATATGAAATGAAGTCTGAAACCGCTGCTTCTGGAGTCATTGTCCCATATTGGAAAGCTATTCTATCTGATATCACGCGGTCACGGAAAATTACTGCTACTTCTCCTCCATCCTCACCTGTCGCAACCCAGGGAGTGGCTAGATTCTTAGCATCTTCAACATCTATTAAATTACCAGATATATCGGTTGATTGTTTCAATAATTCTTCATCTGTGACCATCCATTGTATTCCTACATCGGATACTGGTTCAACCATAGTAGGGGATACTGCCTGCTCACTTGGCCACATACCTGTTGGCCTGAAACCTAGTTCAGCCTCAAAAAGATCCATTCCTGTAACTAGGTGATTCTCTACATCTTCTGGCCATGCTTCTTTGTTGACCCTAATTCCATCTTCCATGGTCCACCCGTCCATCATTAGCAATGGCATGATTGGATGATAATATGGAGTGGTGGTAAGTTCTATTTGACCTTGCGCTGCAAGTTCGCTATACATCGGCAAAACATTTGCCATGTGTCCATGTTGAGAATCGATGACATACATCAAGTCTGCATGAGTATACTGGCCGTTTTGAGTGAATAAATCAATCAGCCCTTGGTCTCTGTGGCTCGAATTATACTCTCCTTGAACATAATCTGGAGAGAATTGATACAGATACCACAGTACCTGTAAATCAAGGAAATCCTGTGGCGCTAATAGTTCGTCATCCATTATTGTATTAGGCTTCAAATTATGTAATGTCATATCGTATAATTCAGAGTATCTTGAACTAGAAGGATATAGCCATGATTGGATGTGCCCGGTTTGTGAAACATTGTAGATCCATCCACTATTCCAAAAAGATTGGAATTGCATGGTGTGTAATTCCAATGCTGTTGCATTTGGGTAACCACCTTCTTGCCAAGGCCTCTTAGCAATATCAGTGTGGTCGTCCAAGGTTTCATTGCGATTATAATCGACTAGTTGTTCAATAAACGAAGGTACCAAGTTGTAAGTGACTTTGGTTCCAGTATCCGCTAAAATACCGGGAGAATCTACGTATTCTGTCATCGAGTGTACCCTGACCCAAGGCATTTCATACGTGTTGGTTAGTTTATTCTTGTAATATGGTTGGTGTTGGTGGAATACAATTGCGAGATTTAGAGCATCTGAAACTTTCTCCACGCCACCGGTATCTACTACTGGTAAATCGGAAGGTATCGTCGAGTTACTAACATTGCCTACATGCCAAGCATGAGTGAAGGTTTCGGCACCATTTGAACTCGCCGGATTCTCTGTCGGGAATGAAGTCCATACATTACCAGCATCTTGCCATTGAGCATATGCCATGAATTGGAAAGATGTTGGGCTACCAATCGAAGCCCAAGGTATTGCCAATTCTGTAACTTTATTATCGTTCCATCCAGTATAGATATCGAGCGAAGTTGTTTGGTCTTCCCATGTGCTTCCGTCAAAGGTTAGCATACTGTTGTATGATGAATCTTCCAAAACAAATCCATAATCTGCAGCGAACGGCAAGGTATGGGCGAAATTCCAATCTTTACTTAGAACTGAACCTCCCAAAGTTGTGTTGAAGTAGATGAATAAATCTGCACCTTCGCTTGTTGAAGCCCAGTCGGTTCCATTCCATGCGAAATACAAGTTCTCTGAGTCCCAAGTAGTCAGTAAAGATACCCCATTAGAATCGGTTTGGAGTGTTGAATCGTTTTGTGACCACTGCGATAAGTCTCCATCGATGGACATTGTTTCAGGCGTTGAAGCCGTAGTAATACCAGCCATCGCTTGGAGAAAAATGAGCAAAACTAGTGATACCGCCTTTATTCGCATCATCCTTCCGTTGTGTGATACCTTCAAAGGGTTTCTTCTTAGTGGTTAATTTATGGGCGGTTCAAGAGGTGTTTTATGCCACTTAACTTCACTACCTAAATCTAATATTCAAAATATTAAGAATTTCATCTCGCTTTTATCTAAAAATAATATTAATTCTTGGCAAATGCTGCCGATAACACCTCCAGACCAGCATGGTTCTCCTTATTCTTCACCATCTGCATTTGCGGGTTGGAACGAGTTAGTAAAAGGTGAAAAGTTAAACGATATGCCAAATGAAGAATACTGGTTAGATGACTGGGCATTATTTCGTACAATTAAGTCATATCATGACGATTTGCCTTGGACGCAGTGGCCACCAGAACTGAGAGACAGAGACCCTAGTGCATTGGGAGAATGGCGCAATAAAGCCGAATATGATTATGAAAAAAATATTCAGCAATCCTTTAACTCTGGATGGATTGAAATTCATGAATATGCAAAAGAAAACAATGTTTCGTTAATCGGAGATTTGCCTATTTTTGTCGCTCATGACTCTGCAGATGTGTGGGCTCATCGTGAATTATTCCAATTGGATGATACTGGAATGCCTGTTGTCGTGGCTGGCGTACCGCCTGATTATTTCAGTGAAGATGGACAAAAGTGGGGAACAGTGTTGTATAATTGGGATTCGCACAGAGAAGAAAATTGGCGATGGTGGAAAGAAAGAATGGCACGAATGATGAGACTATTTGACGTTGTCAGAGTCGACCACTTTAGAGGGTTTCACTCCGCCTGGGCAATACCTGCCGAAGATGAGAACGCACGAAATGGGGTTTGGCAGAAAGGCCCTAAAGGTGAGATTTTGAAAATTCTAATCGATGTTGCTGGTTCAGAAAGTCGAATTATTGCAGAGGACCTCGGGATCATTCCTCCTGAAGTTATAGCATTAAGAAAAGAAAACAAACTAGATGGCATGGCTGTAATTCAATTCGGTTTCGATGGAAACTTGGAAACCAATCCACATTATCCAAGTAATATATCTACAAATCAAATTGTATACACTGGAACTCACGATAACGATACTACCTTGGGTTGGTGGAATCAATCCGATGAGGGCCGAAAGATAAGAGTAAAACAATTATTAGATGATAGCGAAGATATTGTTGAAGGCTGCATTAGATTGGCGATTGAGTGTGATTCTAAGTTAGCAATAGTGCCCTTGCAAGATATACTGGGGCTTGATTCAAATTGTCGTATGAATACCCCTGGAACCTCAGTAAATAATTGGAATTGGCAATTTTCATGGAATGATTTGACTGAGAATCGTTTACAATGGTTTGGGTCACTATGATAATCCTCCGCAGTTGAGCGCTTACTGCATGGGGCTAGTTGGGTACTTTACTGCTGAGATTGGACTTTGGTCGGAATTACACACTTATTCGGGTGGACTTGGAGTCCTAGCAGGCGACCATGTTAAATCTGCAGCTGATGCTGAACTAGACCTTGTAGGAATTACCCTTCTTTATCGTGAAGGATACGGGCGCCAACACATCGATAATGATGGAAACCAGTCTGAAAGTTATGGCGCTATTGACCCTATTGAACACTTAGTCGATACTGGCCTAGAATTGGCTTTACCTCTAGATGGAACTACTCTATATTCACGGGTTTGGAAGGTTGATGTTATCGGGGAAACTGGGCATTGCGTACCTGTTTATTTCCTTGACACCCACCATGACAACAACTCAGAAGAGCATCGTAGACTTGGTGCAAGGCTCTACGGGGGCGACGATAATGTAAGAATTCGTCAAGAATATTTGCTTGGTGTAGGTGGCGTTCGTCTAATAAATTTACTAGGTAAGGAAATTGATGGACTACACCTCAACGAGGGGCATTGTACCTTTGCTTTGCTTGAGATGCTAAATCGCGGATGGACACGTGAAGAATTAAAGAAAAGAACTCTATTCACTACTCACACACCTGTTCCGGCAGGGCATGATAGGTTCGATTGGGATAGTGTCAAAGTAGTGTTAGGAGATTTACTGCCCGAAGATTCTGCTGAATTAGTAAGAATCGCGGGTGACTCGGAAAATGGTGAAAGGTGTTCAATGTCTCACCTAGCAGTAGCCCTTGCAGGGCCTGTCAACGCTGTATCAAATCTAAATGCATGGGTTGCATCAAGTATGTTTGCCGAGCATCATATCCATCCTATCACCAATGGCGTTCACCACACAACATGGACATCTCCAATTATGAAAAAATTATTTGATGAAAAATTACCTGGATGGAGAAGTGATCCAACACAATTAGGATATGCTGGGAAAATATCTGATGAGGACTTGATGTTAGCAAGAAAAAAGAATCGGGAAGTGTTTAGAGAACTTGTCAAGGCCTCAAGTGGGGTTGAATTGGAAGAAGGAAGATTGACGGTAGGTTTTGCTCGTCGCTTTGCAACCTATAAGAGAGCAAATCTAGTATTCAGTGACTTGGAAAGATTACGTTCGTTCGGTTCTAGTAAAATTCAATTCGTATTTTCTGGAAAAGCACACCCACGTGACGAAGGTGGCAAGCAATTGATTCGAGACATCTATGGAAGTGCTTCAGAATTGATAGATGAAATACCGGTTGTGTTTCTTGAAAACTATGACATGGCAACTGGTTTGGCAATGACAAGCGGCGTTGATATTTGGCTAAATAATCCGATTAGACCGCTTGAAGCATCAGGAACTTCAGGGATGAAAGCAGCAATGAATGGAGTTCCTAATTGTTCGATACTCGATGGTTGGTGGCCTGAAGGCTGTCAACATGGAATAAATGGATGGGGTCTTGGTGCCGCTGAAGACGATAGAGATGATGCTCGTGATGCAAACTATGTGTATGAGACTCTAGAGAATGAGGTCCTTCCAGCATGGCAAGAAGGTGGCACCACATGGGCCAATATTATGCGCTCAAGTATTGCAACTTCAGCTAGGTTTACTGGGGCTAGAATGATTGCTGAATACAAAAGGTTCTACGATGAATTCACGCAATGAAGTTACTTCTTACGTGAAATTATCGCCAAGACTACAATGCCACAAAATACCGCTACTACCAACCCGTTTCGGAGAAATTCTGAAACTGATGATTTAGATTCAATATCTACTTCATCGCACTCAGCGCACTGTACTGAGGGGCATCCCCCGCCATTATCAACAATTATCCTAACTTCACCGCAACAACCTGTACATTGAATGGTTTGGGCATTAGAATTATTAGTTTGATTTGTTGAATCATCGGTTTGATTTGTTGAATTGTTGGTTTGATTTCCATTATCAGTAGACTGATTATCTTGAGAGTTGTTGTCTACAATCACTTGCTCATATTGGCATGAGTTGTCATCTTGTGTGGCATTTGAGTCGAAATTCAGAGCGAGTTGATCCATGCATCCAAGTACCGGTTCGGCTGGGTATTGACAAGAACCATCATCCTGTGTTGCTTCTGAATTGAAGTTGGTTGCCGCTTGGTCCATGCAACCATAAATTATCGCAGGAGTATCTCGAATTACATCTAACTCGATTACTGTTACTGAATTTGCCGGGACTGTTATTTGTCCGGATGAAAAACTAGCTTCTCCAAATTTAATCAAATCACTCGAAGAAAATCCAGCGTAAGCGGACTCTGCCCCTCGGTTCAAAATCACTGACATATTTTGAGATGAGTGAGACATATCATAGATTAGTAAATCCGCACTCGCATATCTTGTTGAATATGCGCCTTGTTTTAGTGCAATAGAATTTAACCTTAGTTGGCCTAATTGTGATATGTTTTCAAATAGTGATGATTCTCTATCGCTCCAAGAAGTCATATTTCTGTACATGTGCCTATTATCGGGGTCCGCTCCACCATATTCGCCATATTCATCACCGTAGTAGAGTAATGGTGCCCCAGGTGTTGTGAGTAACCAGCCATAGGCTTGAAGCGCTGCTTGGTAAGGAGAATCTATTCCTGGTTGCCCTGGCAATCCATCTTCACTCCATTGATTGTAAGTATCCCCTGTGCCTGTGTCGGCTCTACTGACTAAACGCGGAACATCATGGCTTCCAACATAAGGAACCATTATTGAGCCGGGGGAATATTGGTCTTGACTTCTATTGGTCCAATAATCTAAATGTTGATAATTTTCAGTTCCAGAAGTGAAGACATTGTCTACAACTGCATGATATAATACGAAATCTGCTTGTCCATCGAGGCCGTTCTCACCCATATACCGGTTGATGGTATCATACTGTTCTTGATTTGAGGCTAAATCATGTCCAGTCCAACCCATAGCAGTCTCTCCTTTGAGGTAATATTCGGTACCGACCGTCTCGAAACGTTGCTTGACTCTAGTTGCTAGATTTGTTATCGCTAAATCATCTACATGCTTCACAGCATCTATTCTTGCGCCATCCAAGTCGAATTCTTCTAACCACCATAGTGCATCTTCAATGAATTGTTCTGAAGCATTTCTCTGCTTCCAATTTACATCTGGCATGTAAGATGTGAATTGACAATCCAGTCTGTGTTCAGTCCAATCGCAATTTGAAGTTCCGCAGATGCATCCTTGGTTGAACCATTCTGGATTATCTTGGTAGTATGTGTGGCCTTCGTGTACGTGATTGACAACATAGTCCATAATTACCCTAATTCCTGCTCCATGTGCAGCGTCAACCATAGTCTTCAATTGGTCCGCAGTCCCTAATCTCGGGTCGACTTGTCTTGCTTCAATGGGCCAATAGCCGTGATATGCTGCCACATCATGAACTCCATCAGCAGCCAATCCGGTATCTTGAGCATTTGTGTTAAACGGTGTTAGCCACAAGACATTGACACCTAAATCAGAAAAGTAACCGGATTCTATTTTTCCAGTAACTCCCTCAAAGTCTCCTCCCATCCAATCAGCACCGGATGCAGCGCTATTTGTTGGATTATCATTACTCAAATTTCCGTTGATAAAACGGTCAGTCATAATCATATAAATCAGCGAATCCTCCCATGAGAAATCAGATTGTTCGCCAATCCAAAAAGGGACTACTTCATCATACGCTGTGTTGGAATCCGTATCATTGACCTCTAGATGTAAGGTGTGTTTGCCCTCGGTAAATGATGAAAGGTCTAGGGTCCATTGCATGGTATTTTCATTCCATATCGCCCCGCTCAAGTCATTAGGGGTGTTTTCTGGACCTGCTCCCCCAATTCCTGGCACAAAGGTGACAGTTAGTGTATCGTTTGTAATTAGTGTTTCAAATATTGGTCGAGATGAATCTTTAACTCTAACCACTGAATTTTCATATTGTCCACAGTATCCTCGATATGGGTTTGATGGGTCAAAAATATACTCTCCATCGACTATGAATTTATAGCAATAAAGTCCTTCTGAAAGTTCTATTTCAGTAGTCCAAATACCGTCATCTTCCGAAAGTGAAATCGTGTCACTCCAATTCCATTCTCCTTCGATTTGAACTGTTGTAGCCTGGCCACTCCATGAAAAAACCGTATCGCCTGTTTGTGGGTTTTGAGAAGGCTGGTTGGCGTCTACCTGTATCAATGGAAAAATTAGAACAGATACAAGAAGGAAAACCAGTCCACTCGAATATCGCATTATAATCCCTCATTTATTTTATTTCAGCCTAATTGAAAAGGCTATTTGCTGTTTGAACCAAATCGTCTATGTGTTGACAAAGGAAAGATTTCACGAAATCATTTGCAGGATTATTGTATGCTTCAAGTGGAGGTGAATGTTGTTGTAAAACTCCTTTATCGAGAATTGCTACTCTATCGGCTAGTGTCATCGCCTCTATTTGGTCGTGAGTCACGTAGATCGTTGTGGTTCCAAGTTCGTCGTGAAGGCGGCGGATTTCTTTACGCATTTGATGGCGTAGCTCGGCATCAAGATTCGATAGTGGTTCATCCATTAGCAATACCTTCGGACGCCTTACAAGAGCACGCCCAAGGGCAACTCTTTGTCTCTGACCGCCGCTTAATTCCTTAGGTTTCTTTTCCAAATGTTCTGAAAGTTCAAGCATTTCTGCAGCTTCCTGGACTCTTTTCTTTATTTCGTCACCACTAATCTTTGCATCGCCCTTGGCCATCCTTAGGCCGAATGACAAGTTATCGGCAATCGTCATGTGTGGGTAAAGAGCATAGGATTGGAATACCATTCCAAGGCCTCTAGCCCCTGGAGGCAAGTGGTTTACCTTCATGCCATCGATTTGAATTTCTCCTTCTGTCACTTCTTCCAGACCTGCAAGCATCCTTAGCGTTGTTGATTTGCCGCAACCTGAAGGGCCTAGCAGGACGAGGAATTCTCCATCCTTGACCTCTAGATTGAGACCTTTTACTGCCTCAAATCCATCATCATATTTCTTAGTCACGCCATTGTAGTTAACTTGTACCATCTAATCACCCCTTTACTCCCCCAGCAGATAATCCCTCGATGAGGAACCTCTGGAAAAATAAGAATAGTAATGCTACTGGAAGGCTTACGAGTAAACTTGCGGCTGCAAAATCTCCCCATGCTTGTCCAGTTGAAGAAATCAAAGATGCAAGTCCAACAGGGAGTGTATACATGTCGTTTGAAGTGTTAAAGGTAAGAGCCAAAAGGAATTCATTCCAAGCTGCAAGGAAACTGAATAACGCAGTAACTGCTACTGCTGGTAATGAAAGTGGAAGGACTACTTTGGTAAAGACTTGGAATTGATTACATCCATCTAAAACAGCGGCCTCTTCTAGTTCTCTTGGGACTGTATCGAAGAATCCTTTCAACATCCATACGCATAGAGGAAGAGCAGTTACGCAGTAAGCAAGGATCAAACCAAGGTGGGAATTCAATAAACCAAGTGTCTTCATAACCAAGAAGTATGGAACTAGAATGATTATGCCAGGGAACATTTGTACAAGTAAGAAAGCGAACATTGAGACATCTCTGCCTGTAAATTTATACCTACTAAAAGCATAACCTGCAGGTATTGCAATCACTAAACCGAGTAAACATGTTCCGATACTTACAATCAATGAGTTGCCCATCCATATCCAGAAAGATTCTCCTCCGAGTATTTTTCTAAAATGTTCGCCTGAAAAAGAATCTCCAATTTCGCCACCAAGAGCATTTCCCGGAGATATAGCAATATCAAAAATCCAGACTAGGGGTAGTATTGTAATCACTACGAAGTGAAGTAAAATAGCATGTGATGCGATTTTTTGATGTGATTTTAGAAGTGTGAAATTTCTTTTCAGCCCATATTCTACTGCTGAAATAGATAACTCTCTGGAAGTCCAAACCGTAATCGGTTTACTAGAAAGCCACCATACCGATGCAAATCCTGGGATAATCAACCATGCCTGCGTCCAGGTGTTGAATAAACTAAATTCGAGTGAGATGAGTCGGAAAATACCAATTCCTACTACTAGTGTACCAATTAAAATCGATATGTCTCTCTTAATTCTATCACCTCGCTCTGGTAGAGTATTTCGTAAGGCTGCTAAAGCGATACACCCTAAAACGCCCAGGATTAAATTATAGTTATCATCCCTAAGAACATCAATGGTAAGCAATAAAATATTGACAATTACAGACGCCACAATCCACTTACGTAACGTTAGAATCTCGGCAGGAGTGTACCAAGCACGCATCAACGTTTCATTACTCATGCAGCCGCCTCCGTAGCATTGGTTTGCCTCATATAATTCCAAGAGAATGTCAGTAACATCATGAAGATGATTACTGACCAAGCAGCTGCGACTCCATAGGCGCCATCTCTAAATGCAACATCGTAAACATAAGTAATCAAAATATCTGTTTGTCCTGGCTCGCCAAAGTATAGATTTGGACCTCCATCTGTCATTAGATAAATCACATTGAACATATTGAAAGTCCAGATGAAGCCTAGTAATGAAAGAGGTACTAGTGCACTTTTCAAATTTGGTAATGTCAAATGACGGAAAGCATCCCATCCAGTTATTCCGTCTATCTCAGCCGCCTCATACATATCGCGTGGCAATGCCTGTAAAGCACCGCTAATCGACATCATCATGAAAGGAACGCCGAGCCAGATATTAACCAGTATCACGATTATTTGTGCCCCAGTAGGATCAGATAAAAAGTTGAGATCTGTGCCAAGTAAATCGTTTATCAGCCCATCTGGCTGAAACATTCCTTTCCAAACAAGTACCGAAATGTATGATGGTACCGCCCATGGAAGTAGAAGTAGGGTTCGATATGCGGTCTTTCCTCTAATATTTCCACGTTGTAAAATAAGTGCCAAAAACAAACCTATCCCTATGTGTGCAGTGACATTTACAACTGTCCAAACCAAGGTAAATATCGTCACCCGAAGGAAGCCAGATGCGGTTATCACTTCCCAGAAATTTACAAGTCCAATGAAGGTCTGCTCGCCTAAATGAGTCTGGTCAGCATCTGTAAATGATAACCAAAATCCGTAAATCACAGGATAGAAGGTGAGAATTGCCAAAGCAAGCATGGCTGGCGCTATGTAGAGGTGAGCCAATCTTGAATTTGTTTTTCCGAGTTTGTTATCCCGCCATCTTCCATAACTTAGAAGCGCCACTAAAGACACGATTATCGCTCCAATTGCAAACATAACTGGAGATGTGTCACCCGCTTCGGGTCTTTGATCGGCAACCTCTGTGCTTGCTTGTAAAGAAAAAATCGACCCTCCATCCGCGAAAACCTCGATGGTGTGTAATTTACCTGGAATCATTCCCGTCAATGTACAATTGAACGAGGTTGCAGCTGCTGGAAGTATTTTTTTGCCATCTAAATCTGACAACTCAACACCATCTGAACTACAAGAATCATATTTTTGACTGATGTTAGAGGAAGTGGCGTTTGTAACCAGTTCGCTATGTAAATCGCCATCAACAAATATTGAAAACATGGATGCCTGTAAAACTTCTACTTCGATATCTATGGTGCGGTATCCAATATTAGCCGGCACTGGGTCGGCAGATTGTAACTCGGACATGAGTGAAATCAATTCCGCGTTTGCGTCATCTAGGGTGTCGTCAGTTGTAGCAACGCCGGTATATGCTTGTTCGAAGGCTGTTGAAAGCGGACCATATACTAGGGACATGGCCCTAGTTGTTGGAGCAGGAGTCGCTACTTTGGTTTGCTCTAAAAATCCAGAAATAACATCATCATCAAGAATTTCTTGGTCGTTTTCAAGCCCATTATGAGTCGGCATAGTGTAGGTTTCAAGGGCAAATTCTTTCTGAACCGACTGGGATGAAAGCCATAAAGCTAGGTCTGTGGCTGCTATTTTGTGAGTACTCTGCTTACTAACAGTCCAGCCTTTGTAAGTCACTAAAGGCGACATCCTTTCTTGACTTTGTTCAACTATTGGCAAAAGTGTTTGGCCTACATCTAAACGACTTGCTTCATAGGTCGCCCAATTCCAAGGACCATCGATAATCATCGCGGCATTAGAGGTTATGAATTGATTCTTCATGCCCTCTATTTGCGTTCCAGTAGCAACTACTTCGTGCTCTAATTCTAAATCTAGCATCCAACTCATTGCTTCACTAGAACCATTTGAGTTCAGTGTTGGAAGGCCGTTATCGTCAAATAAACTACCCCCAAATCCTTCTTGAATGGGAAACCACCAGTATGCATTCTTAATCGGTAAGGCAAGTCCTTGAATGTCTTGATAGGTCAATTGCTCTGCAGCCTCTAGTAAATCGGCTTCAGTCCAATTTTCATTTGGATAATCAAGGCCTTGGGCATCAAAAATGGCTTTATTGAAGATTAATGAAAGGCAATCTTGACTTGCAGGAATCCCATATAATTCTTCACCATAGCGCATTGCATCTAGAGACCTTGGGTCAAATTGTGCTCTATCTTGTGGAGTTAAGTGCGGTCGTAGGTCTTCAAGAAGCGGGTATCCGTCGACTCTTACCTCTCCAATAGCGCCTAATTGGTCGCTGGAGAGTCGCATTAAATCAGGCGCCTGGCCACCTTGTGCTGCTGTCATAAATAGTTGGTCTGCATTACCGAATGGAACTAATGTTACATCAACCGTAATGTTAGGATTGGCGGCCTCAAAATCTCTTACTGCCTTGGTAAATGTCTCCTCTTCTTTGCTCTCGGCGGCAAATGTGTGCCATACTTCTAAAGTCAAAGGTCCGTCGTCGCTTAGTGACTCTTCTTCGGAATTATCATTACTACCTAAGCATCCAGGCAATAAGAAAAACAGAGCAAGAAATAAAGCAAAAATATGCTTTCTGGAAAACATCCTACGATGTTTATCGCTCATAGTTCGCCCTACCGCACGCGTTGATAAAGTCAATGTGTAAATGCCAAAAATCACTTTAGTCGCTGCCGTAATGATTCAACTGCTAGTACACTAACCGCTACCTGGAGGTTGTACGAAGGAACGAAGCCGTCCATTGGGAGTTTTACTATGCTATCAGAAGCAGCCAATGTAGCCTCGCTTACCCCTTCCCTTTCAGCACCAACTACGAGTAATACATCGCCGGTCAAGTCTTCATCCCATGGCCCCTTATCGCCAATATCTTCCGCTGAAATTATCCTCAGTCCGTTCTCTTTAGCGCAATTCAAAATCTCTTCGGTGCTACTGTAGATTACGGGAATAAAGCGATCGGCTCGCATACTTGCTCGTCTGATAGTGCGCCTCTCCTCATGGGTCTTGGCCACGTTCAAAACCACACCATCTGCACCGCTAACCTCGACAGTTCTTATTGCAAAACCAAGATTTGTTGAATAGGTTACACCATCGAAAAACCATATTGTCCCCCCTCTTGACATCAATTCCTGTAAAGAATCTGCCTTCTTTCTTCCAATGAGTGCTAATGCATCGACATGACCTGATTTGGACATCCTCCAGAGGTCATTTGTTGAACCTTCTTCGAGAGGGATTTGGCGCTTTTTACAGGCTTCTCTAATAGCGTCGGTATCTTTCTCTCTATCAACTAAAACCATATCGATTTCAGATTCAGATTCAAGGGCAGCTAAAACGGCCTCAGCCCCAGTAATCTGTCCCGCCATAACATTGCGTTTGTCGTCACCCTCATGAGCCTGTCCACCATGGGATAGATATGGCCAAAACACATAGCCCTCGATTCTTATCCATTGTCAACGCCGCTCGCGAAGAGATTCAAGAGTGCACGGCTGAAGATTTGATGAGTCTGATAAATGATGGCGCGGCCGTGATAGATGTAAGAGAAAGACATGAATTTGAAAATGGTCATTTCGCTGGTTCAATTCATATCGGGAAGGGGGTTCTTGAGAGAGATATAGAAAAACAGAATTTTTCAATAAACACCAAAATAGTGTTGTATTGCGGAGGTGGCTTTAGAAGTGCCATCGCTGCAAAGTCATTGAAAGACATGGGTTATGAAGATGTTTTTTCACTCTGGGGTGGATGGCGTGGAATCGTTTCTGAAGGGTTGCCAACGAGTAAATAAATAATTCAAATGTTCATTATTGTCGCGCAGTATCGCGAAGGTAGACTCATAAAGGGGAGTTAAGTCGGCATGATGCTGAGAAGCGGTGATAACATGGCTCAAGGACTATATCAACACGTTCGTGCAACTTGGAAGCGTCCGAAGGATTCCCTCCCACATATGTTCCGTCAAACACGTATGGCACAGTGGCGTAGAGAGCCTGTCAACTGTAAAATAGACCGTCCTACTCGTTTAGATGCGGCTCGCAGAATGGGCTACAAAGCAAAGCAAGGTGTTGTCCTTGTAAGAACTCGTGTTCGCCGTGGTGGACTTCGTAAAGGTAAGATCCACATGAAGAGAAAGCCATCAAAAGCTGGTATCTCAAAAATTACTATGGCAAAGAATACTCAGAGAATCGCTGAAGAGCGTGTTGGACGTCACTTCCCTAACCTGGAAGTTCTAAACTCATACTGGGTTGGACAAGATGGAAAGCACAAGTACTTCGAAGTCATAATGATCGATACACACCACCCTGCTATCATCAACGATAAGCAACTTGGTGTATTTTGTGGAGCTAATGGAAACAAATCTCACAGAGGACGCGCATACAGAGGAAAGACTTCCGCTGGAAAGCGTGGACGTGGTCTGCACAACAAGGGTAAGGGTGCTGAAAAGTTGCGTCCTTCTCTAAAGGCAAACCAAAACCGTGGTAAGTGATTCAAACCACGTTTTCGTGGTCATGGGCACATCTCTTGTACATCTGTCGTCGAGATTTTAATATCCATGTGTTGACTTCTATCGAAGATGGTAGGCTAAAGAGTGACAATCGGTTTCACCTTCTTACAATAATCGTCGTCAAATAATAGTAAGGCGATATGGATTTTCATACTTTTTATGACCTCTTTTCTAGAGGAATTACGTAGTATTTGCATTCTATTTTGAACCAATTCGAGAATAGGAGAATAACAAATATATGGAATGGTTCATCTGATTTGAAGATAGAGTCATGGGGTATGAAAGGGAAGGTTCTGGAACCCCCTCGCTCACCTAGCATTTAACAATTGGAGACCTAGGAAATACTCCTAATTTTTCCTCTATGTATGTCGCGAGCACGCGCGTGTAAATGTTACTTTTCGCGAGTGTGCGGACAATTAGAGCCGAATAAACGCCTTACTGAGAGGAAGTTTTTTATAGGTGATGCACTTATCGTGACTTGTATCGGGACAGGTAAGCAATATGAGGGGACCAAGATTCAACATTCTATTTTCGTTGATGCGGACCCTCTGTCTTCGCAGTTAATGCGACTGATCCGGGTTTGGCAGCGAACGCTGTGCATTCGAATTTTGTAAGGGCTTTATGGCTTATTGCAATAATTGTTTGCGCACAATTGCTGTTTGAAGCAACAAGGAGGTATGGTGTAGCGGATAGCATCAGGGGCTTCGGATCCCTGGACCCCGGTTCGAATCCGGGTACCTCCGCTTGCTTTGACTAGAAGAAAAATATAGGAATTGATAAAATGAAAAAGAAAATAAATACCATAAAAGAGGAAAGCTGGTTTGTTAAACAAGGCTATGTCGACCCAGATGAAATTATCGACCACAACGGTAATCTCCAATTACCTAGTAAATTTATAGAAATATTCTCTGCTTACAATCAGCATAATACCGCAGAAGGAAAGGATTGGGATACATGGCCTGAATGGGAATTAGTACTCACTTCTCTCGATGATTTTTTAACATTCGGTGAGCCAAATGATGATTCGCTAGAAGTGTCTGCTGAAAGGCAGCATTGGCTTACGTTGATGCAGTTCATGCATGATAGCAAAGCGATTACAATAGACGGTTATACAATCAAGGTATTGGGTAATTATGGCCATACTTTCAGCTTCGATATGTGTATTGAATACGAAGATTGGGTGACACCCGGCTCGCTTGTCAAGCATTATGAAAAAACTGTTGGAACGGGCGTTGAGCAACTTGGACCCCCTTGGCAACCTAATGTTCTTCAATACTTCATGAAAGGGATGATTGAACATTCACTCGGTGCTTTTTGGATATGTCCAGAACATGTGCCAATGTATGGTGGAAAGCCAACTGTGCAAGCTACTGAAGTTGACTTTTGTATTGAGAAAGTAGAAGGTCAATGCTTCCCATTAGCGATGTTTTCTATGCTTAATCTATGTATTGAAGACACCCATATTTGGAAAATGGGGTTTGAACATGACCTTGCCCAAATAGAATATATCAAAGAAGTCGAAAATGAATGGCCTTCTGGAAGGCCGCATCAAGATAGAGAATACCTCTGAGGTGAGAATATGACAAGTAAAAATAATGAAAATATGAATATGAAACAAATAATAGCGATGTTTGTCGCTTACATACAACAAGAAATAGAGTATACAAGCATGAAAATTAAAGCAATGAAAGAGTGGCAAGTTGATGATTGTGCATGCCTTGGATGCGATATTAGTATCGCTTCCATGTCAGAAGATGAAGCGCCATCCTTTGATGATGAGTTTTCTAAGGAGTGGTTGTGATGGGGGATTGGAAACCAAATACTAGTGCCCCTCTGTGGGATTCTTCTAGAGAGGAATTGGGTCAAAATCAATTCTTTTCAGACCTTGTAATCGAACATGATAAACAAGTGGGGCCGTCCTGTGTGGCCACTACTCTTGCTATGATAGCAAAAGCAACTGGTGCTAATGTAAAACCAAGCGATTTCAAAAAAATTACCAACTCTCAGTCACCTCACTCTTGGTCTAACGCACTAAAACCATACGGAATGCAATTGGCATACTGTAATCATGATTTAAGAAGAATCGGATATTACATAGACGAACTAGTCGAGCACGATGACTTATTTTTCCTATGCTTTTATTCTGCCAACCCGCCAAGTGATCCTGATAAAAATGGGAAACTTTGCACTGCCCATATCGTTACCCTGCATAAGGGGACTATCTATGATACTGCAAAAAATAGTAAGGATGGTGGAGTGATTTTAGCAGAAGACTATGCGAGATTAGAAAGACAGACTAAGAGAATATTCAGAGTGGTTCCTACAGGTTATTCGAGGTGCGTTTAATGAGTCAAAGTGAAACAAGAAAGTCGATTCAAGGACTTGGGACCTGTATCGCCTACAGCGGGAAAGATGAGATGGAGATTGGTTTACCAATCGTTGTTGATGAAGATAGGCCTCTTGTAATCGCCCATCCAGCTGCTGCAAGACATTACCATGCTAGTATGAGTTTATTTGAAGACGCTGGCCATCCGTTCATTCATGTATTGATAGACCATTATTCACAAACTCCTGATTCGTGGCCATTTCATGTAGATGGAATCAATCATGCCCCTTATCAGAGATTAAATGATACTTCAAGAGGCTGGCCTGTCTACAGAAAAACATCCATTAGAACTCCACACTGGCAAATACATGCTCAAGGAGATGCTTATGAATATCTGACCAAATCTCCTGCCATTGATATTCTTTATGTCGACTGGTTAACATGGCTTGATAGATTTATTAAAAATAAAACTAACGCTTTTCCTGAAATGATGGCTAATTTCTCCAATAAAATTAGAGATGGTGGACTCGTCATTTTGGACCATAAGCATATGCCAACTGATGAATATGGCCCTAGTTGGTACAATCATCCAGGGGGCGTGTTTCAACTTAATGATTCGACTTCAATGAGTGAAGAGTGCGTCATTGAATGGATTGGATTAAACGCAAATAATGAGATGCAAACCTACAGTGCAACTGTGTTTAAAGTTCACCACCATGAAAAAGGAAACTTAGGAGACGTCAATTGGTTTGATGCAATTCAACCATGGCTTTGGAATACAGTATTAGAAATGGCACTAATGACATCACAAGTCCAAAAAATGTTGGATGAAGAATATGAAGAAACAATACACTCTGACGCTATGACGTGGGAAATTTGGCACGATACATGGTCGAGTGTTTACATGGATAGAGAAGATGATTTCGCCTTCAAAACACCAATTCCTGCGAGGTTCGCTTGGCCATCTGGGGCATATTTAGACTATCTACAATGGCTTGTTGAACATCCAAAGTGCTTACCAAAAAATGTGCATAAAAGGTCTTACAGGCTTAAGGGTGAAAATTTCAAGCTTAATATTGTCCATGGAGATTTAATTGATCTTGCTCCTTCTTTACACACTAAGCATACTGCTCTAGCTGTTAGATACGCATTACAACAACAAGTGATTGCTAGATGCCCTTGGTGGAAGTATCAATCTACGGTGCTTCAAACTAAAGAAAAGTGGATGAGGAATGCGATTGTTGGTCTCAAATGGTCTGGCCCATCTGCAACATCTGAGTTAGCCAAGTTGCTGATAGTTCAAGCAAAGCAACAATCTTTCGGCGTAACTTTGTATAATTCCAAACCTTTTGAATGTAGAGAAATAGTCACAGTATCTCATGGAAATGCACAACTAGAAGAGGTTATGATAGCGGTAGAAGCATATTATAGCGAACTTGGATTCAATGCTCCAAGGCCACCATATATGCTTGAACTGACGGTGGTTTCGAGAGACGAGGGGGAATATCAAGAGATTTCATTGGCAAATCATTGGGAAAGGAGTGACATAGATGAGAGATGATATTTTCTGGATGAGTGATGAAAAGTTTCAATTCAACTGGCCATTAATAGCTAGTGCATTGGTCGAACATGATGATAAATCATAACATTGAATTTGGGGCATATCTAAATAGGCGGATTGAATGAAAGATTCGTGCTCAAAAACGGATTTATTGTAATGGCTGTTGTGTTACTGTCAAGTTTATTTGTACCTATAATTACTAATGAGTCCACTGAGCATCAATTTGAAGGAATTTCAAAACCCCAACTATCAAGTGATTCACCACATTTAGAAATTAGCAATATTGTTCTTCCACTTACAATTAATGATGAGGCTTACATTGATACGTCCATCTCTGTAGATTCTATGGGCTATGTACACATGATAAGTAGTGAGTTTTACTATGATGACGGAGTAGTTGGATCTTCTCTATTATACACCACTAATTCAACTGGTTCGTGGATATCTACTCCAATAGATGATGATGGTCAAACCACGCACTCTTCAATGGGTATTGATTCCAATGATAAAATACATATTGCATATCAATCAAATAATGGTTACTTGAAATACGCTACAAATATCAATGAAAACTGGGAAATATCGATCATCCAAGATGTCCACCCAGATATGGAGGTGGGTATTTCAAATGACATTTTTGTAGATGAAAATAATCATGTTCATGTATCCTATGTAAACGAACTTAACGAAAATGTGGAGACATTCGGTTCTAGTGATGAATTGATTATGTATGCAAATAATATTGAAGGATTTTGGAATATTACTGAGTCGTCTGACCGAATTTCTACTGTGTATGATACATCGATAGTAATTGATTCAGAGATGCATGTCTATATCGGCTTTTACACATTTGATTATTTCATGATTAAACACAACAACTCTCAAGATGGAGAGTGGAGAACATCCTTCGCTCTAACCAGCGCATCTAGTAAATTTTCATTTGAGATTGACTCGCAAGATATAATTCATATTTCTTATGTGATGGGTACAAATCGATTAGGCTATGCTTCCGAAAGTTCCGATAATCTACCCACTGGCCCGGGAAATTATTTTGAAACCACCATTATCGACAAAGACTTGGGTTACTATGGTGGCAAGAATTCGATGACAATAGATTCTAGAGATAATTTGCATGTTGCTTATTACGATGATACAGAGTTATCTATCAAATATGCAACTATGAAAGACGATGGCGTATGGAATATTTCGAGTATTGAATCGATCAATCAAATTGATACCTATTACAGTTCAATAGATATTGAAGTACAAAATAATGGTGATGCTCATATGTTTTATCAGACTTGGCAATGGTCTGATGCCGGTTCTAGAGAAGGACTGATGAAATACTCTAAAATTTCATATCTTGATTTGGATGGAGATGGTGTGATTTATATTTTTGACCAGTGCCCTGAAATAAACTCTACAGGGTTCGATTTAGATGCTGATGGATGTATAGATGATGATGATGGCGACGGTATTAGAAATGGCCTCGACCAGTGCGAAGGTCATGATGATAGTATAGATGATGACCAAGACGAAATTGTCGATGGGTGTGATGATTTAATCGATAACGATGGCGATGGTGTTGCAAATGAGATAGACCAATTTCCGGAAGATCCAACTGAAACTGACGATGCCGATGGTGATGGAATTGGCGATAATACCGATGATGATGATGATGATGATGGAACGGTAGATAGCGAAGATGCTTTTCCAAGGAACGCTTCAGAATCCGATGATACCGATGGCGATGGAATTGGAAATAATGAAGATGATGACGATGATAATGATGGTTATACCGACAATCTAGAAACCTCCTTCGCCGAAAATTCATTATGCCGCTCCGACCCATTAAATTCAGAATCTACTCCAATGAACAATAGCAAAATCAATCCCAGCGATTATGCTTATGTGTTACTTGGGAAAAGAGGAGAATGCGATATTTATTATGACTTGGATGGCGATGAAGTAGTGGATAGAAGAGATTTCTGCCCTGATGAGTATGCAAAGACTTCGAGTGGATGTCCAGATAGTGAGGTAATCGAACCTTCGGAGTCCTCAGATAGTACTTCGAATACTACAGTTATAATTAGCAGTTCAATTGGAATTGCAATCTTGATCGCCTCAATCGTATTAGTAGTAATAAGAAGAAGACGAAGTTCTGAACTCGATGACCAATTCGATGATAATGATGACTATAATGAGGCTATGATTTCATCTTTTAATTCCCCAGTTGCAGACTCTTCTCTTCAATTACCCTCGGCTACTGCAAGAGGTGAGATGGCAGATGGATATGAAACAATAGAATTCCCAGAAGGCTCAGGTAATTGGTTTTACAGAGACCATGACACTGGTAAATGGACCGAATGGCTCTAAACTATAGCCTATTTCTCCCACTATTTCTTACTAGAGAACGGAGTTCATTTGAGAATGTTTCACTGGCCATTGATTACAGCTGTAGTTTCAACCACAGTGCAAAACTCCCCATGAAGGCTTGCTAATGCAGAATCATGGATGAGGTCGGCTGAATAATCCACACCTTGAATGGATTTTCTGGGAAAAGTTGCACAGGCATCACCAATCAATTCAACATTAAATCCAAAATTACCCGCCATACGAACGGTTGTCGAAACACAGTGGTTCGTTGTTAGTCCGCAGATAACCAAATCAACCACCTCATTTCGGTGGAGAATATCTTTGAGTTGAGTCCCAATAAATCCACTATTGACTTGTTTAATGACTTCAATTTCACCGTCTATTGGCTCCGCCCAATCATAGTAATCATACCCTGGGTCATGTGGAGCAAGAGGGCTTCCGACTTCTGTTGAAGCATGACGGATATGAATAATCGGCATTTTCTTCTCTCGCCAATATTTGATTACTGCTGTAATATTATTGATAAATTCAGGATTATTTCTCTCTCCCCACTTTGGATGGTCAAAGCCTTTCTGGCAGTCGATAAGAAGTAGTGTTGCAGGCTTACCATGCTCGACCATGTAGTACACGTCCCAGTTCCATGCTCAGCCTACCGGCTCATAGTTTAGATGGAATTGTAGTTAGACCTAAATTATCGGCTTAGCGATTTATATTTATTCAAAAATAATACAAATGAGCGCGTATAAACTAAATCATGGCGACATTATCGGTGTCCATTGGAGGGTGAAAAATTGAGTATTCAGGGCCGCCTTATTTCCGCATTGATACGACCCAACAAGTTGATTTATCGGATTTTTAGGCCGTCAGCGAAATTAGTTCGTTTCTATGTCCATCCTCAAGCGTGGCTGGGCTCTAAAATATTCGGCCCTTTCGGTATTGGAATAGAAAAGAAGGTTCACGATGGAGTGCCGATAGTAACTTTCACACCTAAGAAAAATCCGCGAAAAGATAAGTTGATTGTTTTTCTTCATGGTGGTGGTTACTGCTTTGGCTCGTCATTAACCACTCACCGAATGGGTTTGGCAACTATGTCTAAAATCACCAATACTATTTGTCATTCAATAGATTACCGTTTAGCGCCAGAATCTCCTTACCCGGCTGCACTGGATGATGCCCTAGCATCATGGCGGCACATTACTAGAAACAACCCCGATACGGAAATTATCTTGGCTGGAGATTCTGCTGGAGGGGGGCTTAGTCTGGCTCTTATGATGTATTTACGCGACAATGGGGAAAAACTTCCAGATTCTGCTGTACTATTTTCTCCATGGACTAATCTAAATTGTGATTCTGAAACATATCAAACCAAAGCCAAGGCTGACCCGATGTTTGTTCATCATATGACTAAGGATTGTGCACGATATTATGTCCCAGAATCAATTGATAAAAATGAACCTTATATCTCTCCAGCACATGGTGACTTCGGTGGACTCCCACGTACATTAATCATGACAGGGGGTAATGAAATCCTACTTGACGATACCCGAATTATTGGTCAAAAGGCCACCGAAGAAGACCTTGATATTGAAGTTGACATTTGGCCAACTATGTTTCATGATTGGTGGCTTTTTGGAAGTTTCATACCAGAAACAAAACAGTGTCTAAAGAAAATGTCAGAATGGATCTAGTCGTATCGACATTTTCCCGATGTGCTTTGAGACTCTGTACGAGATTCTAATTCTGAATATATCTATCAGTCACAACATGTTTTCTCGATACTGTCTTGAGCACAGAAACAAGTCTTTGCAGGCTTTATGTCTGCACGCGAACTTCTCTCGTTGAAAAGAGCAGTGACTTCTGCAAGTTCCTCAGGAGCATCTCCACGTGCTTCAAGACATAGTTTGAGGCCTAATAGGCCCCACATGTTGTCTTTCCAAAGTTTGATGTCGGCACGATAAACTGCTTCGGCTTCTTCGATTTCACCTTGTTCATGCAGTAGTGCTCCAAGGATGTGGCGAACAGGCTGCATTTGGCCCCAAGGTTCGTTATATGCAAGATTGAGCGAAAGATCTACTCCACGGCGTAAATGGTCAAAGGCCACAGTAAAGTCTGATGCTTCTCCCCTCTCTTTGGCTTGGAACTGTCTACGGTATTCAATTTCTCCAGATAATACTGCTTCATTTACCAATAAGATACATGGCCCATCACTAGGGTCTTGATACATCAAATTGTTGTGCAACACTCTACCTGCAAGAGCTGGATTCTTGAGTGCTTCATTGAACAAAACTTGTTCGGCCTCAGCCTCAGCAACCATTCCCTTGGATGCATAAGCGACTCCGCGTGCATAGTGTTGTGTTGCGATTGTTGCTGGGAAGACATCTCTATCAGAATACATCGGTTCAGCGATAATCTCATCCCACTTACCAAATCTAATCATTACGTGCCAAGGCATGGTAACATATGATTCAAGGAAAATAGCGCCCATTGGAATAATTCCTGCTAGCATAAACTGTACTCCTGATTCTGCGTCTCCTGCTGGAAGGGTATCTACTGCCTTACGAGCGTACTTTAGCGCTACTTCGTATTGACCTTCAAACATAGCACACCAAACAACGAAATGGTGATTATGCATTCGATAAAATTTGTAGAATTGTGATTCGTTACCGCTTAATTCAACATAGCGGTCATCCGCCTCAACTGCAGCAATGTTACACTCTACTGCTTCTTTCCACTGCCCTACCCAAGCATCGATGTGAGATGGCATATGAACCAAATGCCCTAGTCCAGGCATTGCGGTTCGTAAAATATCAGCAGCTGGTAAAGCACGCTCTGGGAATGGTGATAATTCCAATGCGTGACAATATAAGTGACACAGTGCGATATGTTCTTTAGCACCTTCAACTGTTTCAAAGGCTTCTTCCATAATCTTGACTAGGAGTAATGTATTATCATCAGCAGGGGAAATTTCTCCTGTCGCTGTATTCTTATCCCATAGTTGCCAAGCTTTTAGATTCATTAGAGCCTCAACATAGACTGCAGTAACATCTAGGTTTCCACGGTACTTCTCATATAGAGGCGCCATTGCTTCAGCAAAGGCAACATTTAGTTCAGGACTGTTGCCCATATTGAGGACTGTTGGGTCTGCTGCATCGCGTGCTTCTGCAGAGTGGCGTTGTGCTAGAGCGTCGATAAGGTCTTTTTCTAATTCAGTGCAACCATCTTTCAAAGTAATTGCAATTTGAATATAATCATGGCCTGAACCTAATCCTGGGCTCCAATTATAGTTAGATGAAACGCAATAAGCGATTCCCCAATATGCCATTGCGCAAGTAGGGTCTAATTCAGCACATTGACTGAAACAAGCAATTGCTTGTTCATGGTTATAGTTTATCATATGTCCAAATGCTCGAACATACATTTTACGGGCTTCTTCGTTGGCACAAGTAATTGTAGTTGCAAATAAATAATTTGAGGCGTCACCGAAGTCATAATCGTTAGGGGCTAAAGTCATGATGTGATTCCAAAAGTAATGTGATTTAAAGGACTCGTGAAAAACCTCTTTATTTCCATTATTTACTTATAAAGAGCTAAAATTTATCTATATCAATATCGATTTCAAGTATCATTCTTCTTCTGAATTAGTAACCTTTTCAATACTTCGATTCAATGATTTATTATGTTTTAGAGAAAGCACAATCCATACTATCGAAACAATATTTAGTGGTACAACTATAACACCAACAATTAGGTTGTCCTTCAAAAATAAGTCTGGCCCGTCAGATACATTTGTCCACCATGCACGGTTAGGTATTGTTTTACCTAGGACGAAACTTTCACCAATCATAGGAGTTGCTACAGAGAGATTTCTTCGCTCTCCTTCTGCTGTGACTCTTTCTAACGGCTCATCCCAGTGATGTAATGATAATTCATATTTAGAATTATGAATTGGCAGGATTGTAGTGGCGTTCAAATCTATACCGGCTTGTATGACTTCTTCTGGGAACATGTGAATGTTGTTCCAGGCTTCATTATATTGACCCGATTCTAAAAAAGCAATATCGAAAGGCCCATACTTTTCTCCGATAGTAACGTATTCTTCCATATAGCCACTATCTCCACTAAAAAATATGGATTTATCATTCAAATTAAATACCCATGAAGCCCACAATGTGGTATCACCGTTAAACAATCCTCGACCACTAAAATGTTGTGAAGGAGTTAACGCTACATTTAGTTCACTCGAAATATTAATTTCATCATACCAATCTAACTCTTCAATATTTTTTTCGTCGATACCCCACCTTAGTAAATGAGCCTTAACGCCCAATGGGACAAAGAATTCAGAATCCTCTAATTGCTTAATTGTCCCCATATCCAAGTGGTCATAATGGTCGTGAGAGATAAAGACATAATCGATTTCTGGCAAGTCTTGAAGTTCATATGTATGTTGATAAATAAAAGGCATAGGGCCAAAGAATAGGGGGTCCATATTATCCTCTCCAAATATTGGGTCAGTGATTATTGTAACATTATTTGTATGGATTAGAAGCGTGGAGTGCCCCAGCCACGTTATGCTTATTTCATCCGCCTCAAGATTTAGTTTTTCGAACTCTTTTGTTGGAAGAGGGATATTTGGAGATCTATGGTCATCACTTACAATGTACTGTACCAATAATTCTAGAAACGAAACATTACCGGAAGAGATGTCAGTTGGATTCAAATTATGAAAAGTACCATCTCTGAAATTCGGAGAAACCTCATAGGGTAACGAGTCTCCACCGACCTGTGGTGAAAAATTTAGGAATAACGTTGATGAGACGATTATAAACGTAATAAACATAGATATAACCAAAGAAAAAATCTTGGTTTTACGTTTCAAACTAGGTTTGTCTCTCGATAATTCTCCCTTAGAGAATATTGTTGTCCTTGCGATTAATCTGATAATGGCCCAAAAAAATAAAATTATTACAATTAAGAAATTCAATGGTTGTAAGTTGTTACGATAAATCAGAAGCATTGATGTTAAGGCGAATAAAATATATCCTCTGTTCTTTATCAAAAAGTCTCTAAAAGAATTTAATTGTATATCGCTCGAATCATTTATTGCTATATGTGGCTGAATCTTGTTTGCCTGCTTGACCTCGGCAATACCGTCCGATTCCTCATCAATCTCGAGTGGCATGATTTTGGCCATCCACTTTGATTTTTAAACTGGTCGATTCGATGATCACACAATCTAGTATTCCACGCATGTGGTCGCTTAGGTCTATATGTCCTAATTACATGGACAGATTGTGAATATGTCTAATGAAAGCCACTAATAGAAACGAATAATTATTCCAACGGAAGTTGAAACTGACTAGCGAATCAAGCAAATGCCTTTTCGATATCTTCTGTGAGATTATCGAAACGAGCCGACAATTCCTTCATTGCAAGGTTGAAAGCTGTCTTTGGATCATAACTTCCATCTGTCTCAAAAGAAAATACATAAGATCCTTCAATGGATTCCATTGTTATTGCGTCGTCGAAATCTGCATCTCTACCAGTTCCAGGGCCTACTTGATGTAATGCCTTTTCAAGGTCCATTACGTGATTGATATCTTCAACGGTCTTTTTCGAGCCGAACAGTTTAGCATTCATATCTTTACCATCTGAAGTCTTTAGTCCCAAATTAAAGAAAACCTCTGCTTTCTTTGGTTTGTTCAAAGTTACTTTTTGAAGAGGTCTAAAACCTACCCCAGAAACTGGAGACCACTTTTGGTGGGAAGTTCCTCTACCTAGGCGAGCAAGAGCGTATAACTCTAGATATTGACCTTTTGAAAGGATAGTCAATGGGATTCTTTTGTGCTCTTCAAGAATATCATACTTTTGGTCTGAAACGGTTGTCAAGTCACTAGCATATACAGTTACAAATTCTTCTTCAGAGTCTTTTGCAGGCCCTTGAACATTCAAGCTGTAAATGATTTGACATTGTTGGCAGCCCTTTTCAGATTCTGGCTTGTACAAACATTCTTCGCAATCTTCAACGAATGAAATATTATCGTCGGTAAAGGTTGGAATTGGAATCATAGCCAATCTATGTGCTAATACTTCATCCGGAAGTACGTTTACCGATTCAATGATTTGACCGTCTTGTTCTACGATACCTTGAGTAAAGTTTACTCTTGATATTGCCAATTTTGGTACATCTGAAATCATTGCTCTTCTAATTGCATTTACTTGTGAAGCATCGGTATCTGTCAATAATACTCTTATTGCATTTCCACGAGGCCAGCCATCTACTACTTGCGCTTTCATTATATCTCCTCCTAATCAAACTCTACGTCCACGACGGCCGCCTTTCTTCTTGGTTCCATCGTGTGCTATAGGGGTTACATCTTCGATTCTAGTAATTGTCATACCAGCACGTGTTAGAGCACGAATTGCTGCTTGAGCACCTGGTCCGGTGTTATTGGATAGGTTGCCTCCTGGTGCACGATACTTGACAATCAGTTGAGTGAATTCCTTATCCTTAAGTGAATCAGCCATTTTTTCTGCTGCTCTAGTTGCTGCAAATTGACCACCGCTGTCTTTTGAAGACTTGACTACTTGGCCACCTGAGCAAGTAGTAATGGTTTCAGCACCTGTCAAATCAGTTGCCGTCATCAAAATATTATTGTATGAACTGAAAATGTTTACAATTGCACGTCGTGACATCATTGGTCACCTCCTTCTGTTTCTACTGAAGGTGCTTCTTCGGCAGCATTCTTGACTTCTTCAGCGAACTCCGGAGTTGCCTCAGGGTCTACTTCTTCAGAAGCATATTCAGCCATTTCTCTACGGCCTTCGATAGCCTTACGAATTGGATGTTCTGGATTGTTTAGTTCACTACTTGGGTGATACTTGATCAATTCTTCTTCATCGCGTGATACTGGGTAAGAAGGAATAGTCACTTTCTGTTCACCAACACAGATTAATCCGTGGTTTACAAGTTGTCTGGCTTGCTTCATTGTTGTTGCAAGTCCTTTGTAGTAAACTTGAGCCTGAAGTCTTCTGTTAAGAATGTCTTCAGTTCCAAGCGACAGAATATCATCAAGGATTGCATCTGATGCAATTAATCCTTTGTTATTTAGAGAAGCAAGTAGTCCTTCCATCTCTCTCTTTCCGTGTCCACCGTCTGTGTCTGCAGCACCAATCAAGCGCATAGATTGTCTTCGGTATCTACGTAGTTGAGACTTAGCCTTCCAAATTTCACGCATGTTCTTTAATCCATGCTGAGCTTGTATACCATGCTCTTCTTCTATTCTGGATGCCTTCCACGGGTGGGAAGGTGTGTCGAATTTTGGTCTTGAAAACTTTGGCTCTCCCATCTATAATCCCTCACTTCTTTCGGTTAACACCGAGTGTTAGGCCACCACGGCCATTTGAACGTCCACGTTGTCCACGGACCTTGTTACCTGTAGCGTGTCTAACACCACGGTAACATTTCATTGTACGAAGACGATCTACATCGTCCTTAAGAGTTAGAGTGACCTGTTGTCCGGTCAAATGAATTTCTTCTCCGGTTTCCAAATCTCTTTGTCTGTTTAGCATCCACAATGGAACTGTCTTATTGTATCCTTCAATAGAAAGACGAAGTTTCTCTTGGTCTTCTACGGAAAGGTGTCCTGCTAGAGAGAATGCGTCGAATCCAGTGTTCTTGCAGATTTGAATCGCTGTTCTTGCGCCAATTCCTTTTACTGCAGTAAGAGCGGTGGAGAGCGTTTTTAGCCCGTCCATATCAGTATCTGCCATACGTAGAATATATGAGAAATCTTCGCCAAGTTCTTCGGTCTTAGGTTGTGCCATATTGTTTCACCATCGTGCTTACACAGAGTGTGGAGCAGGTTTCCGACCAACCTCCCATATATCAATACCGCGATGCTGCAATCAATAATTAATAACTCAAATAACGGAAAAAATGGATGATTTGCACTACTTTTTTAGTCACTCTATTACGCAAAGCATGCTCATTTCGGAATTAGGATGTTGGATGATGAATCCGTCCCTCTTACCGCTACGGCGGGCTAATTGGCGGTCAAATGAACCCTGTATTTTAGGGTGCAAAGAAGGTTCAAGAGGAGTCCTAATTGTAACCTTTTTGATATCGTTGGCAATCGCTTGTTCAACAAAACTGTCAACTGTTTCCGCCGTCAGTTGCTGATGGAATATTTCAACGACTCTTCCGGATGCTTGAATCAGGGTTTTCGATGATTCTGTTTCAAGATTTAATTTCTCTTCGTGATGAATTTGTGGCCTTCTACCTGTAGACTCTACCCAGTGGGTCTTTTCTTCGCTTATTTGCTCACTAAGCCAGTATTTGGCTAAACCACATTCTACGAATGCGGAATCTAAAATACTGACATATTCTCCACGTTTCGGCATTCTATGGCTCGAATCCGGAATATCTTCACCAGAGTTCAAATCTAAACCACCTTCAAAAACAAATGGTTGCTGCTTCAAATCTGGTGAGATTCTTACGAATCGCCTAGGTGTTTGTTGATTTGCAATTCCACCAAGCCATAATGCTAATCTGTCAACCCTGCCCCTTCCACGTGAAGTCCAAGTCCAAGTTTTTGCTATACCTGGCCAGTAGCTATCTACGACCCCCTCAACCTCTAATCTCTGTAGGTGAGATAGTCTTGGAGAAAGGTCAAGCAATATACAAGGCCCAGAAGTGGTTTCTACAAGATGGCTTTTCCAACCATCAAAGATTTCTCCAAGTCTGGGTTTCATTTCGTCTAAGGAATGTGAACGGCTATTTCTTGGTCTCGCCGGGTCAAGATGTAGTAAAGCAATCTTTACCTCTTGTTGGCCGTTTGCATTGGTAAATTTCTCTATTGCACCCTTGCCATCTCTACCATCTGCTGCCAAGAAAAGGCTATTTTGGAGTAACTGTGTAGAATCACCTCCTCTTGATTTGAAAATATTTCTAAAATTGACGGCACTCGCTCTTGCCCTTTGTGGATTGAGTTCAATCCCTAATGCTGGTCTCTTGAAAATCGCTGAATATGCCGCAATCTGAATTCCGCTACCGCAAGCACAATCCAGAATATGGCCTTCTGGAATTGGAATATTGCTTAGTAAAATCGCCCTAGATAGAGCAACCTGCCAAGGAGTCGCTAGTGGTTTACCTTCATCGGCATGAAAAAACACCATCCCTTCGGCTGATGTTGGGTCTTTCATGGATTCGATTAGACCATCGGATCTGGCATCTAATGGGTGGATGATTTCTTCCATCTTTACCCCTCATTCACTTGCGACATCACTTCGAGTCATGATACTTTCAAAGTGAATTCCGGCTTCTTTGAATGCGTCTGCTGCGCCTTCTTCGCGGTCAACTATACTGATTACTGCAATAACCTTGCAAGAAGTATCATTGTGGATTCTCTCAACTGCTTTGATTGCTGAGCCACCTGTTGTAGTAACATCTTCAACAATAACAATTGTACCACTGCTTGCGAGAGATGTCCCCTCAATACCTGGGGGATTGTTGGTTTTTCTTCCGCCTCTACCTTTAGGCTCTTTACGCACCATGAAACCTCGGCGAGGAGAATCCTTTGGTGAAGTGGCGACGGCAATTGCTGTCAGAGGCACGGCTCCCAATTCTAATCCACCAACATAATCTGCATTCATATCATCCATTCTCAAATTAAATAATTCACCAAGAAGGTGACTCGCTTCAGGATGCATCATTACTGGCTTGGTATCAAAGAACCAACGGGAGTTGCGGCCGCTGGCTAATGTAAACGCATCATCACTACCCCCGTCGATAAATGCTAACTCTCTAACCAAAGAGACAAGTCGTGGCCAACTGGGGTGCTCGCGCAGAGAGGAATGGACGCTCATCGGCTTATGGTTCGGCTCTAATGAAATGAACTTTCCTTATTTTTTATCAATTTGTCAAACAATAACTCTTTGTTGTGTAGACTGAGCGACACAATAGGGCACTCTTGATAAGCGAGTTGCCAACAGGAGTTCTATTGGTATGTCATCTGATAATGGTTCACCTGAATTGAGCGCCCATAATCCGCTCATTGGACTTGATATTCCTAGATTAGAAAAGGAGATGGAGAACTATCAGTCTTGGATGGATAATCGTGCTGATGATGCTTATAGGATCGCTGAAAAGGCTCGTTCATTAAATCTCGATCATCAGCCATTTGTTGAAATCCCTAGAGCCGCGGACTTAGCCAGTAGAACTGAGAAATTACTTGTCGAATATCTAGGCGATTACAAAGTAGCTGATGATATTCGTGAAATGTTAGAACTCCATGACAGAGAGACTACCTCAATTATGATGGGTCAGTCAGTGGCAAAGGGATTTCGTGAGCAGGGATTTGATTTAGTAACCGCAATAGATGCAGGTCTTCGTGTTGGGTTAGCGATTCTAACAGAAGCAGTTCTTGTGGCACCTCTAGAAGGGATTAGTGAAGTAAGACTGCTGAATAATTTAGATGGTTCTCAATTTGTCTCTGTTCATTTCGCTGGTCCTATTCGTGCTGCTGGCGGTACTGCTCAGGCGTTAGCAGTACTAATTGCTGATATGATTAGACGCGAATTGAATGTTGGAAGATACCAGCCTACCGACCCCGAAGTAGAACGTGTCAAAGAAGAATTTGGGTTATACCGAGGTAACCTCCAGTACAGGCCTTCCCCCACTGAAATCGAAGAAATTGTTCGTGCTTGTCCTGTAATGGTCAACGGCGAATCTACCGAAAGAATCGAATGTGCAGGATATGGCCGGGTAAGAAATATTGACGAAGCAAGAATAAGAGGTGGTGTATTACTTGTTATTGGTGAAGGTTTGTGTCTCAAAGCACCAAAAATTCAGAAACACACAGAACGTCTAGAGGTTGCTGGGTGGGACTTTATCTCAAAATTTGCCAATAAGGGTAAAGAAAAAGACTCTGACTCTGAAAAGAATCCTTTCAAATCTCGAAGAGTTAAGCCGATTACTAAATTTATGAATGATATTATTGCTGGCAGACCGGTATTTGGAACCCCCCAAGCTGCAGGTGGCTTCAGACTAAGATACGGTCGAAGTCGCCCATCCGGCCTAGCAGCTGCATCAGTAAATCCTGCATGTATGTCAGCGATGGATGACTTCATTACCATTGGCACACAGATGAAAATTGAGCGCCCGGGTAAAGCATGTGCAATTACTCCTTGTGATGATTCTGAAGGGCCGTGGGTAGTTCTGGAAAATGGACGATTCCTTAGGCTTGATGATATCAAAAGTTTCTCAACAATCGCCTCGGATGTAAGATGTGTTTGGGATAATGGAGAGCTGGTTATTGGTTATGGGGAATTCATGGAGAACAACAAGACGTTAGTTCCCGCTGGTTATGGTTTTGATTGGTGGGCTAGTGATTTAATAGAAGAGATTGACTCAAAAGATTCGGTTTCTAAATTCTGTGAAATTATGGAAATTAAGATTACTGATTGCCCCCAAGGAATTCCTGGAATTGATAAATCTGATGTTGATAATATCGATGTACAATTCCAAATTAGGCGTAGTTGGCATCGGTTTTTAACTAAATTAACGCCTAATTGGGAACAGGCAAAACTGGTATCTCAACGCTTCAAAACATCATTACCTCCACCACACAACCCTTGGTTCTTAGATCTCCCAATAGAATGGGTTCCATCATTATTGAAACTAATTGAGAACTCCAAGATTGAAGATTTTGGTACCTGCCACAATACGGAACACGAATATGATGCTGAACTACAAGCGTCTCCTATATCTGAAAGGAGACAATTGAGAATTATTGATGGTGCCAAAAATTGGTCAAGTAAAATGATGGATGAAATACCATCAGAAAACATTACCAAAGAAATGTTAGAAAATTGCCCCGGAATTGGTAATGAATTAGCAGAGCCGATATTTTCGGAAACTGTTGCTGAAGCATGGACACTATTACAACATGGACTTGCCAAAGGTTCAGCACTGATTCTCGGATTAGCACATCACCATGATGGTGATGACCTTGTAATTACTTCTGGATGGCCTGCTGTTTTGGAAGGTTTTGGATTTTCTATTGATGGAAATAAAATTATCAAAATAGTAAATTCAGATGAGATGTTCAATCTCAAAATAGAACAACTCAGAGAGGCTAAATTGGTTCTTGACGAAGAGAATTCACGCAAAGAAGAATTAGAAAAAATCCGAGCAACGCATAGGATTGCTGCAGAAACGGGTGCTAGGCAAAGAGGAATGAATATTGCTGAAACAGATAAAATCGGTAAAGATGCTGCGAATAGTATTCCAGATGAAGGGCCTAAAGACAAAGAGAAATACCTTGCCGCTCAAATCCATGAAGATGATTACCTCGTTGATGGCATCATTGCTCAGATAAGAAAAATATCTCCTTTACGATGGGAACATTCTGCTCCGATAAGAGTTGGAAGTAGAATGGGACGACCAGAAAAATCTGCACCAAGAATAATGAATCCTATGGCTCATATTCTATTCCCGATTGAATTGAATGGCGGTAATCAAAGATTGATGAGCGTTGCATCACAAAAGAAAGATATTCGCACTCAACTAGGCGCTAGAACCTGTACTAAATGTGAGAAGAAATCCCCATTTATCAGTTGCCATCATCGTAAAAAAGACAAATACGGGGAAGGACTTCCTGGAGAGGTATGTGGAGGCAGAACTGAATTCAATACTGAACTGGGTCCAAAGCGAAGAAGAAGAGGAGAATTACTTACTGTACCGATTGAATCTGCTATGGAGGATGCTAGAATAAGGCTGGGTATTGACCGACTTCCAAAGACAATAAAGTGCATGAAAAAGATAGCGAGTAAAGATCAAACCCCTGAGCCTTTGGAAAAGGGAATCTTACGAGCAAAGTATGACTTACCTGTGTTTAGAGATGGTACGATTAGATTTGATATGAGCGATGTTCCTGTAACTCATTTTACCCCGAAAGAAGTAGAAGTTTCTTGGAAGACTTTGGTCAACCTTGGATATACTCATGACTATGAAGGTAATGAATTGACAAATGATGAACAAATGCTAGAATTATTTCCACAAGATTTCATTGTAGCCAAAAATGCTGCAGATTATTTTGTTAGAACCACCCAGTTCATAGATGAGTTACTGGTTCGCTTTTATGGGCTGGAGCCATACTATAATGTCTCTACTCCAGATGACTTGATTGGCCACCTAATCTGCGCCTTAGCTCCGCACACTTCAGGCGGAGTATTGTCGCGAATTATTGGCTGGACCGATTGTTCTGGAGGATATGCGCATCCATTATTCCATGCCTCCAAGAGAAGAAACTGTGATGGTGATGAAGATGCAATCATGATGTTGATGGATGGATTGTTGAACTTTAGTAAAAATATTTTGCCAGCCAATCGAGGAGGGCAGATGGATGCTCCTTTGGTATTAACCACGAGGTTGAATCCAACTGAGGTCGATAAAGAAGCATTGAATGTTGATTCGGCATGGTTCTATGAAAGAGACTTCTATGAAATGACACTAAACCAACCACACCCGAAAGCCTGCTCTGATAGAATGGATTTTGTTGAAAGACGATTAGGAAGTGTTGCTGCACTAAGGGGATATGGCTTTACTCATGATTGTCATTCAATATCAACCGGCCCTGCGCTATCTGCCTACAAAACTCTAGACACGATGGTCGATAAGATGGAAGGGCAACTAGAATTAGGACTAAGGCTACGAGGTGTTGATGTTCGCAGGGTTGCTTCAAGCGTTATTAGGTCTCACTTCTTACCAGATTTACGTGGTAATTTAAACGCATTTGCAAGGCAGAAAGTTAGATGCTTGAAATGCGGTCATTCCTATCGAAGAATGCCCCTTTCTGGAAAATGTATTCAGCCAAAAAAGGCATCCGGCAAAGGACTTAGTTCGGTTGGCGTGTCCAAGTCAGAAGGAGATTTGTGTTCGGGTAATCTAGCATTGACTGTTTCAGAAGGAGCAGTTAGAAAATACATCAAGGTGACTCAACACGTTATGGAAAAATATGGAGTTGACATCTACACAAGACAGAATGTCGAGTGGTTAGCCAACAGTACAGACTCACTATTCATGAATGACCGTGCCAAACAAATGTCTCTATCTGATTTCCTCTGATCAGTTAGAAGGCCCAATCATTTGCTCTGGCCTAACCCACTGGTCAAATTCATCATTTGTCAGATACTTTAATTCAAGGGCAGACTCTCTTAATGTCAATCCTTTCTCATGGGCGTTCTTTGCTATTTTAGCCGATTTATCATATCCAATGTGGTTGTTTAATGCTGTTACTAACATCAGTGAATTCTCGAGGTGTGAGGTGATGTTTTCCTTTACTGGCTCGAGACCTTCTACACAATTCTCGCGCATAGAACGACACGCATCGGTTAACAAACGGATCGAATGAAGGAGATTGTGTATCATCATTGGTTTGTAGACATTTAATTCGAAATTTCCTTGTGAGCCGCCTACTGTAATTGCAGTATGGTTGCCCATAACTTGACAACAAACCATTGTCATTGCTTCTGCTTGCGTAGGATTCACTTTCCCTGGCATTATTGAAGAGCCTGGTTCATTCGCTGGTAGCGCCAATTCACCCAATCCACAACGTGGACCTGAACCAAGCCATCTGATGTCATTGGCGATTTTCATCAAACTAACTGCTAGTGTATTTAGAGCCCCGCTAACGGCAACTACTGCATCGTGTGCTGCTAATTGAGCAAACTTATTCTCTGCGCTGATAAAAGTTAACCCAGTGATATTGGCAATTTCATCTGCAACCATTTGAGCGAATAAAGGGTGGGTGTTCAAACCCGTTCCAACTGCTGTACCACCTAATGCGAGTTCGAATAAATCATCAAGAGAGAAATCGATTCTTCTTAAGTCTGCATCTAATTGAGCAACCCATCCAGACGCCTCTTGGCCAAGAGTAAGTGGAACTGCATCCATTAGATGTGTTCTACCAATCTTAACGATATCTGACCACTCTTTAGACTTAGATGAAAGTGCATTACGTAACTCACGTAGGCTCGGTAAGAGTTCGTGAGTTAAGGCCTCTGCTCCCGCTATATGCATAGCGGTAGGAAATGTATCGTTCGATGACTGTGCTCTGTTGACATGGTCATTAGGATGTACTGGTGATTTAGAACCAAGTACGCCTCCAGCGATTTCGATACCTCGATTAGCTATTACCTCGTTTGTATTCATATTAGATTGAGTGCCACTACCGGTTTGCCAAATTCTCAGAGGGAAATGGTCATCTAAGTCTCCTCTGATTACTTCTTGCGAAGCGGCAATAATTAGGTCACCTACTTCGGGGTCTAGTTGTTTCAATGCGACATTGGTCTTTGCAGCAGCCTGTTTTAGAACGCCGAAGGCGCGTATAACTCCCCTTGGCATTCTATCTTCTCCTATGTCGAAATTAATCAAAGAACGAGCGGTTTGGCAGCCATAGTATCTATCAGCAGGAACATCTAATTCGCCCATTGTGTCAGACTCTACACGAATTTCCCCAGATAAGGATTCTAGGGTGCTTGAAGGGGAATCCTTCTTCGAAGAAGTAGGAATCGTTGGACTTAGAGATTCCTCGATCATCCGGCTAATTGTAGCACTACGTCCTTGTTTTCCCTTGCCAACCTTCTTATCCAATCTCAGTGCTATCTCTTCTGGAATACTGATGCTGATTATTCGCCTATCTCCCGCTCTATGCTTTGACATATCTAGGGGATAATAATTAATTATTAAATAATATCGTCTGCAAGATGATGCGTTTTATAATAATTAATTAATAAATAACATCAGTTGACTACTGAACACCGGATGATTTGTTGCGGAGTTGCTGGTCTATCACCAGGCAACTTTCGGCACCCTTCTATCGCCTTGACAACGTCCATACCATCTGAAACTGCTCCGAATACTGCGTGGTTTCCGTTCAACCACGGAGTAGCCACAGTTGTTAGGAAAAATTGTGAGCCGCCGGTATTACGGCCTGCGTTTGCCATCGAGAGAACTCCTGGCTTGTCGTGCTTGAGGTTGAGAGCAGATTGCTCACATGGGATATTCCACCCTGGGCCGCCGGTTCCAGCTCTTCTTGACATTGGGTCTTTGGAATTAGGACATCCTCCTTGAATCATGAAATCTTCAATAACTCTGTGAAAATGTAATCCGTCATAGTGCCCCATATTGACTAGTTTGACGAAGTTGGCAACCGTATCTGGCGCTTCTTGGTCGAACAAATCAATCGTAATATTCCCTGCTGATGTCTCCATTAGTACTTGCATACCACTGCCAGCGTTAGGCAGGTCATGAGCATTGCCGTATTACTAGTCGCGAGTTCACTGCTTTAACCAAGGTCTGAAGTGTTGGTCTGCATATGCACGAGCATAGTCTGCTGGGTAGCCTGCTGCCATCAATTGTTGCTCATATGCGAGTTGTTCAGAGGTGATATTTGGGTCTGCACCAATTCCTGCTACTGCAGCAAATCCTGCTTCAGAATAAGCCTTTTCCTGCATTGCAAAGCTATCGTTCTTTGCACTTCTTCCTCGAACAAAGAGTAGTGTTAGAAGAACTAATATGACTATTCCGCCGATCAAACCGAGCGTCAAAGGAGCCATACCCAGAATTTTCGTTTCTGATTCTGCATCATCTGTTGAGTCTGTGTTAGCATCGTTGTTTCCATCGCCGCTACCAGTATTATCCCCGCCATCGGTCACATTACCTGTAGTGTCTCCAGTATTATCTCCTGTGTTATCGCCAGGATTGGTTGTATTCGTATCATTGCCACCTGTTTGGCCGTCGCCGTCACCATTGCCGTCATCCAATGGACATCCATCTGGGCCCACTAGTTCGCCGATTACGGTGTCGTTACACGCATCATTTTCGTTTAGAACGCCGTCTTCATCAACATCCAAAATAGGGCATCCTTGGCCATTATCTCCATTTAGAACCCCAAATTCTGTAGGACAATCGTCACCATTTGTACCACTAGCATTATCGCCAAAGCCATCGCCATCAGAATCGTACCATTGGCTTGCATCGTTAGGCAGAATATCATTAGAATTTGAGATGCCATCTCCGTCTAGGTCTTTACAACCAAATCTGTCGATGGTTGACGTTCCAGCACTTGTTGGACAATCGTCTATAATTCCGTCGCCAGTATCTGTAGTGTTAAATCCATCACGGTCAACGTCATTTGCCCAAAGTTCATCCTCATTCTGAACGTAGAATGGTTCTGTCACAAATACGTTATTAGTTTCATCGATTTCAGAGACTTGATTATTTGTATCAAGGGTGAGCCTACAGGTGTAATCTCCAGACAACGTATCATTAGGTACTGTGAAGAATACATAACTGTCGCTAACTGGTGTTTGATTGTAAGATGCTGGTGTGGGTACGCCCAATGAGGTTGTGAATATATCGGCCTGGGTTACTCCTTCGAAGTCCACAAATTCAATTGATACAGATATTGCTTGACCATATCCTGGGCCTCTTAAATTATTGAATACCCAAGAAATTTGAATTTCTTCGCCAGTAAATGTTTCTGAAATTGTTGGACATGTTAGGGATTCTACAACTAAGTCAGGTAGTGCCGGTTGTGTTGAAACGATCTCTAGGTCATAAGTTCCTTCACCGCCTTGTCCATCAATAACAATCGTAAATGTTTCATCCTGTCCTTCGTATTTCGAAACATTAAGTGATTCAAACATCAATCCGTAACTTGTGTTATCGGCGCTCGCTACAAGGTCTCCTTGACTATCGGTCAATGTAGCAGTAAATGGTAGGTCTAGGCTTGCATTGAAGTGAACTTCAGTGTTGAAATAGTCATTTATTGTGAACGAGTAAGAATCTTCAACATCTGAAATACTCAAACATCCAGAGCCACTAATTCCATTATTAGTTCCGAGCGGGATGCCGGATGAATCTGCATCTTGGCCTAGCCCTAGGTCGTTTTGTGAACCGCAATCAAATGGCGGAACATAGGTAGATTGGTCTGGCTGACCGAACAAAATACGATATGTGCCTCCAGGATTATTAGTTGTTCCAAATCCACCATAATATGTAACATTTAGATAATAATCGCCCGCAACTCCTGCAAGGTCTGTATCGGAAAGAGAAACAAATTCATCGAATGTTGAAGAAAGGCTTGAATCGATTGTGGAACCATTTGGAGCGAGTAGTCTCAGATCAAAATCTACTCCATCTGTAGGGGCTACGACTAAGGTTACATTGAGTTCTTGCCCGGCTGAAACGGTCACTTTGTACCAATCATAATTGTCATTTTCATCTACACATCCTCTGTACTCGACCAAAGGATCAGTACCTACGTCAAATGCAGTGGAGGTTTGGTCGCCAATATCCGCTCCAGATGATGCGTCATTTTGGATGGTCTGGCATGCTGTGCTAGGTATTCCAATTGTCATTGGGTTATCCGCTACATCGTCATTATCTAGTTCGGATTTTTCTGGAATTAAATCTTCCTTGTCCAAGGTCACAAAGACATTGTAATTTCCTTGAACAATGTTTGAAGGTATTGTTCCTGTTATGCTCACTATTTGTGTTCCGTTGATTACTAATCCATTCGACCAAGTCACATTTCCGAGGTAATGGTCAACCCATGTATCGGCACTGTCAACGCTCAAAACGGCTTCAGCCTTGAACGAGTCAGCAAGATCTTGAGTTCCATCATTGATGACTTCCACATCGACAGTTACGACGTCTCCTGGATTCTTAGCCGCAGTGTTGAATGTGATATTTTCAATCGCGAGATTCGGTATTGGAGCGCTCCAATTAGTCCATACTTCTAAGGTCCAATTAGAATTACCAGACCACTGAGTTACATTGATGAAATACGTTCCTGGTTGGTTTTCAAAATCACTATCTATTGAAGTCACCTTTTCTGGATTAGAGATGAGGGCTATGTCAATGACTGTCCCATTCGGTTGATGTAATCGTAAATCTAAATCATCGCCTGTATCGAAAGTCAATACTGCATCTATTGTATGATTCAAAGGAACGTCAAATGCGAATACATCGCTTGAATCTGTTGAGTCTACACAACCGGTGAAAACCGCTGTAACATTGCTCCCCAAATTATCAGGTGAATCTGTCCAATTGGCAGTTGCATCATCTCCTTGACCTGCGTCGTTTTGTGGATTTTGCCAATCCAAACAGGCCTCAGTATAATTGGTCCAAGTTTCTATATCATAATCCCCATCGCCAGAATATTGGAAAATTACAATCCAGTAATCATCCGCAACACCTTCTTTGGTAGAGCCAGCACTGGAAACTACTTCCTCGGGATCATATGTTAAAGATGAATCAACGATATAGTATGTGCCATTATCCTCGAATACAAGGTATAAATCATAGTCAACTGTTGTTCCATCACCGAAATTGTCCAGTGTCACATCTATATTGTAATTAGCAGACATAGAAAGTTCATACCAATCTTCCGTATCCGCACTATCTACACAACCACTGAAGGTGGTTGTAGGGTCAGAACCAATTGATTTAGCTGTTTGTGCTGATGCGTTTCCAGTATCGCCTTGGGAGCCTCCGTCGTTTTGTAAAACAGGACAAGGAGCCTTTGCTCCTGCGTACTTAGGTTGCTTCCTAACCTCTTCCAAGGTTTGGTATCGGTCGTTCTCTGAATTTGTATCTTCGGAGAAAATATAGTCGCTGACGGGCGTGTCGATTGAATTAATCATTGGAGAAAGTACGGTGAAAATAAACATCAAGCCGACTAAGATTCGTAAATTACGCATGGGTCTCACATTCTAATGTGCGCGCCGCTAAGTTATCAAAGTACGGTCTTAAAGCCTAATTTAGGCTACCCTGGGGCTCGCAGAGTTTACTGCATCTGAGACTCCACCTTGGTATCTTGCGAAGTTCTCAACGAACATCTTAGCAAGATTATCTGCGAGTAAGTTGTATTGTTCCTGGTCATCCCATGTCTGTATTGGTTGGAGGACATCTGAAGGTACTCCTGGGCACTCTACTGGAACTTCAAAGCCGAACCTCTCATCTTTGACATATTCAACGGAGTCAAGTTCGCCATCCAACGCTGCATTTAGCATGGCCCTAGTATACTTGATTTTCATTCTATTTCCAACACCATATGGGCCACCAGACCAGCCTGTATTAATGAGCCATGCAGTTGCTCCATGATGATTCATTTTCTCAGACAACAAGTCTGCATAAACTCCAGGGTGCATAGGCATAAATGGCTCACCGAAGCATGCTGAAAATGTTGCTTGTGGCTCTTTAACACCAATTTCTGTTCCAGCAACCTTGGCAGTATAGCCAGAGATGAAATGATATGCTGCTTGTTCAGGAGTTAGTCGTGAGATTGGAGGTAAAACTCCAAAAGCATCACAGGTTAAGAAAATTACATTTTGTGGATGTCCACCTTTAGAATCAAGAGTTCTGTTTTCGATGAACTCGATTGGGTAGGAACCACGCGTATTTTGTGTCTTGCTGGTATCATGGAAATCTGGTATACCTTCTGAGTCCATCACTATGTTTTCAAGAACGGTTCCATATTTCTTAGTAGTTGCAAAAATTGCTGGTTCGTCTTCTTCGGAAAGGTCGATCAGTTTAGCATAACATCCTCCTTCAAAGTTAAAGACGCCATTTGCGCCCCATCCATGCTCATCATCACCAATCAATGCACGGTTTGGGTCTGCAGAAAGTGTTGTTTTACCAGTGCCGGAGAGGCCGAAAAATATTGCTGTATTTTCACCGGTTGTATTAGCGGAACAATGCATAGGAAGTATGCCTTTTTTGGGCAATATTAGATTCATAACCGAGAATATAGATTTCTTGATTTCTCCAGCATAACGAGTACCTCCAATTATTACTTCCTTTGCTTGATAGTTAACTATGACGAAACACTGCGAATTTAGCCCATCTGCTTCTGCGTCAGCCTCAAAGTGAGGTGCGTGGAATACTGTAAATTGAGGGGAATGGTTCTCAAGTCTCTGTTGGTCAGGCCTGATGAACATATTACGGGCAAAGGCGCTATGCCAAGCATTTTGTGTGATTACTCTAATCGGTAATGCTTCAGAGAAATCCGCACCACAATACAAGTCTTGCACGAATAAATCATCTTGGCTAGATAAGTAGCCCACTACTTTCGCCCTCATTCTTTGAAAAGTTGCATCATCGGTGGAAATATTGACGTCTCCCCAATTAACATCAGAGGAAGTGGTTGGCTCGTCAACTATGAATTTGTCATTTGGAGAACGCCCCGTTCTTTCTCCCGTCTCTGTAACCAGTGCTTTATGGGAGCTGAATACTCCTTCTTTTCGTTGCACTGCTAAGTCAATTAAGTCTTTTGCGGGAAGGTTCCAATGGGTGTTACCAGAACACTCCAATCCGTGGTTTTCGAGGTCGCCAGACGGCTCCCCATAGGTCTCGGCCATGTCAACTCGTTCAGTCGACCGTCTTTGTCATTTTCGTATACCCTAAGTATGAAATATGGCAAATTTAACCAATCCGAATATTTCAAAAACAGAATCAATCAAAGTAATTTATACTCAAAATAGGCGAGAGTTCAAGTTCTCTAATTACTCGAGAGGGTTTATGTCTGAAGGCCTCAATCAAGATGATGGGGGTGTTACAGACAAAAATAACAGAGATGAGATGATACGGAAAAAGAATTTCTCGAGAGCAAGAGGAATTGATGTCTCCTCATTCATGATATCTAATGAAGAAGAGAAAAATTCTGAATTAGAGATGTTAGATGTCGAGGTCCCAAAAGACGTAGACATCGCTATGGGCGAAGTTGCCGAATTGTTTTCTAAAGGTGGTGAAGAATACAAATTAGCTGGTGCTATTCAAAAAGATGGCACTGTGAATACTCCTCCTGAAATCGACAGCGTAACTGAGATGTCAATCCATGGTGAAAAGAGACTAGGTTTTGGGCTCCTGATTGCCATGATATTCATCTGGTCTGCGATAGGCACGATTGTTGGCACTGTATTACCCCCTACTGTTAGTGCCGCTGGACTAATTGCAATGGTGATAGTTGGTTTGCTGCTCGGTGAAAAATGGATTCCTAATCCCAATATGAGGATTTTAGGGGTTACATGGGTAATAATTTCAATGAAACTTTTCTACGGACTTGCCATTGACATGTGGCGATGGGATTGGCTTGCTGATCTACCTGTAGAAGAGGGTCAGGCGCTTGGAATCTTTCTCCTTTCAGCGGTTGGTTTGAATATTTTCTTGGCTCAAAGGCATGATGAAGATGCGATTGCGGCGCAAGCAACCATAATCCTGTTAATAATTGGAAGTGCTACTGGTTCCTTGTATGGTGAAATCGGAATCGCTGTAATGATTATAATAGGGACAATATTGCTCCATGGCCTAGCACTTCTGCGAAATTCGGGTAATCTAGCAAGTCTTGGGATTGCTGTTTCCTACCTGTGGATTGGAGCTCATGCTATCTCTGATAACTGGAACTTATTCGGTCTGGAAATTATTCCCTTTGAAGACGATTTTATCTTATTTTTATTGATGGCGTGTATCACTGCAGCAAATGCTACAATGGCTGCTAGGTTTGTAGATGCTGATAATTGGTTTTCCTCAGCTTTCAAATCCCTAGGTTTGGGTAAACCCGGACTTTGGTCGGTATCGGTCGGCTTAGGAATGATAGGAGCACTACTGGCAATTGCTGCTAATCGATTAGAAACAGGATATGCTTTGGCACAATTGGTTCTGCTTTTGACTGCTTTCAGCACTTCATATTTGGTGGTTAGAGGCGTACCTTGGACAAGCCTTGCCCCTTGGATTTTGGTTCCTGCACCATTCTTACTGGTGGGACTATCATTGTTGGTTTCAGGTTCCTTTGACGCCGAGTTGAAACGTTTCAGTCTACAACCATATAGTTTGTATGCAGCAATGACTGCCCTATTCACCGCTAGTGCTTTACTTCGTCATCAGACATCGGTATCTGACCACGTTCTTTGGGCTGGAGGTTTGGTAGTTGTTACATTGCTAACACTACTGATCCCTGCTGATGATGAAAGTACTGGGTCTAGAACCTTATTGATTTCACAGGGTGTTGTGTGGGTAGGTCTATCCTATCTTGCAGTAAAGAGAAATTCACCCTCCATAGCAGGTACGGCTGTTATCGCACCGTGGATTTGGTTGCTATTCTTTGCTACAGATGCAGAAAATAGATTGGTTTCTGCTGATTTTATTCCGGTAGTTATCGCTGAATACGACTTAGCAATATGGATGGGTTTGCTGTTAGTACAACAAGTATGGGTCAATATCGAACATGGAGAAACTGGCCTAAATATTGCTTCAAGACTTGCTGGGTTATCGGAGTTCAATGCTAGGCTAAGAGATTCTGCAGTACTACAACTTTGGAATCTAAGTTTCCTGTTAACGCTATTTGTCACATGGGCAATAACAAGACCTGGTGCCTTACCTGCCTATGGATTATATGGAATTCTTTGCGCCTTACTGGCAGGCCATGTAGCGATGGTGTATCTTGGAAAGCACAAAGGAAAACCGAGGTCTTTGATGACTATTTGGGGTATCTCTGTGGTCGCATTATCATGGACTTATGGCCAAGCGGCGATTTGGGCTCTTACCCTTGTTGCAGCATGCGCCGTATTGTTACATGTTTCAGATAGAATGAAGGCTTCGGGGGCAAATGAATTTGAATTGAAAAAGGCAGAAGCATTACCCGGTCAATTATTGACTTTGATGATGGGCTTATTATCTGGATTCTTCATAATTATCGCTTTAGATCCTCTAAATATGACCGTACTATCCGGAAGTGAGAATCTATTATCAGAAGAATATAACATATTGATATTGACTATTATCACCCTAGTAGCAATCGGCCTATACTTGGTTAGGGCATCTAAATTAGAGAAATTACTACCTCCAGCATTATCTGCTGTTGGACTGATGATTGTGATGATTATTGCTGGTCAGGTTCAAGATTCAGGCCTTGTTGTTTTACTTACTGTTACCGCATTCATTGTTTCGGGAGCCTACCTATCCTTGCAAGGAGAGTTCCGCTCTGGAATGCGTGCATTGGCCAAGAAAGAGGAGCGCTTACTTAGAATTGAAGAAAAACGCCAGAGAATGGAGGATTTTATGACTCAACATTCCGAAAATACGGAACAGACTGGAAGTGTTGATGATGGCGATATAAAGAAACCATCTAACTTACAATTGGTTGATGTTGAATTACTAGATCTCGCTGAAAAACAAAGAAAGCGTTCTAAGAGAGCGGGAAGTATTGGCCAATATGACCTTGAAATTGGAGACATCCATCACCGGCCTGTGATTGTTATTTCGTTCCTAGTAACCGTAATATTAGCCTCTATGTTCATGTCTTTCACTACTGGTTCGGCATTTACAATACTAGCGTTTTGTGTAATGATATCAATTCTATTCAGCACCTTGGCAAGATTGAGGGCTAACCAAATAGGCCTAAGGCTGCCCGATGTGATGGGTATTGAATTGCCGATTGCTATTTCTATGGCAGGACTTGTATTGGTCCACATAGCTGGAAGAATTTCCAATTCTGTAGTTGAATTCGACGACGCTAAGCATCTAGCAGTGATTGCGATTGGATTAACTGTTCTTTCAGGAGTAGGTTTACTGGGTAGAAGCGACCTTGGACTTAGAATTCCAAACGCCCTCGAAGGAGTTGTTTATCTCTTAGCATTTGATAGAATAATATGTGCTTTAGTCGGTGGAGAGGTGCCTCTTCCTTTCCAGTTTGGACCACTCGATGGTACACTTGTTAATTGGACTGTGCCCTTGGTCTTCATCGAGATTCTTATGCTAGGATTCCTATTAGGGTTTGACTGGGTTGAGGGCGAGCGAATCAAGCGAGGGCTGGCTGACCACAGAGGTTCTGGCGGCAGGTCGGCATGGCTCATTTTTGCTAGCCTAGTTTCATTTGGTCCCGCAGCACTGCTAGCCATTGTACTAGGGATAAAAAGAGGCTGGGCTTGGCAACAACCAGCAGTTGTAATGATTGCGTGGATTATGCTTCCATTGCCAATTCATGGTACGTTGCTTTGGGCGAATGATTACCTTAGATTACCTGAATTTGGAATGAATATTACGGCTGCTTTATTGGGTATTGGCTCAATAATGTTCATAATCTGGAGTATCGGGAAAAATATGGGGATCTGGTTGGCATCTGCATTATGGTCGATGCATATTTTACTATTCGCTGCAGGAATCGGTTGGGGCGACTTAGCAATTCTATCAGTCTTCATAATGGTCTGTTCAACTACCTCTTGGGTAAGCGGAATACTGACGCTACGAAAGAGTTGGAGGGTTTTTGGCGCAGTAGACTTAGTCATCGCATGGATTGTTTCCTTTGTAATGTTAAGCAGTGGTGGAGATATTGAAAGTATACTGACTGTACTGATCGCTTCTGCTGGACTTCTTGGACTAGTTACTTACTTGACTCAAACATATGAGGCTGAAATGGATAGAGAATAATCTAACTCATCTTTGTTTTCAAATGACTCACTATAGAATCCACTAATTGTTCCAGACTATTGGTGTCTGTGTTCATTGACAACCTTAGAGATACACTTATTTTAGCCTGAGTTCCACTATTTCTAATTCCTAATGATAATTCTCCTTGGTTGAAGTTGGCGTGTATGAGCATCAAATTCTCTTCGCCTTTCAACCTACTTCTTTGCCAATTTTGAACTATGCCTATTTCTGCTAACCCCTGCTTAGCCATTTGTTCAATCTCATCAGATAATGAGTTTACACCATCCCATAAGTCCCTGTTGACATCCATTGCTGACTTACGTTGTTTCCAACCTCTTTTCATAAGCGTTGAAGGATTATGGTTGGAATAGGCTAGTAAAAATGCTGTTAGTGTTGCAGCACCATCTCCAACTAGGCTCCATTTTTTATTATCCAAAGGATGTCTCGAAGGTAATACAAGATGGCCTGAATCTTCCACCCCTAATGACTTAGGAAAATTATTCGATGAAAGTAATGCTTGTTTGCCACCTGATTGACTCAACGCATAGGAAAGCCATCTATCTCCGACCGCTGTTTCGATGGAAGAAACCTGTTGTGAAAAACGATCTAGACCAGATAGCAGTGATAAATCTGATTCAATACTTGCTGCAAGCGTCCATTCTCCCTCTTGATTGGTGCCAGCATTGAGTGCTGTATCAGCAATTGCATCACCATCAATTACCTTGAAACCTTCTTTGGTGGCTTGAATTATCAAGCATCTATCGCCGTCTCCGTCCAAGGCTGCAGCAACAATTGTTCCCGGCTCACTGGGGCCTAATTGAGAAAGTAGAATATGTGAATCTTGTTTTGCTTGCTCGAAAGTCCATGTTTGAGTCGGTGACATTTCTCCAGCTCCACAATTATGATTCATAGTTTTTGCATTATGGCTTATTTCCAGACTTTCTATGCCGAGATTCGAACTCAACCAGTCGGCAAACCAATTAGCAGCAGAACCCTTAGAAGAATCGATTAGTAAGGGCTTAGCGAACTTGAAATTACTAGAATGATTGAAAGTTCCAAACAGGTTTTGAAATTGTTCAAGTCTCTTGGTCAACCGATTGACATGTAAATTCTCACCCCAGTCTGTTTGAGAATAATCTAGATGTGGTTTGGAAATTTTCTCAAGTTCGATATTATCTATTTCTCGCTCTTCTTTAGATAATTGCTCTGCTAATATTGTGATTTCTTTTTCTAATTCTGGAGTTGTTTTAAATCCAAAGGCATCAAATATTTTGAGACCTGAATCACTTACTGGGTTGTGACTCGCAGTAATCATGCAACCTATTCTTGCAGAATTTTGAAGTGTTGCATAATGCAATGTTGGAGTTGCACATACTCCTATCTGGATAACTTGGCAACCTGATATCTGGAGCCCTAAAGTGAGATATTTTGCTAGTAACTTATTGTCTGGCCTTTCATCCCAGCCCACAACTATTGCATTTCCTTGTCCTGGTAAAGTATCATGAATCCTACCGAGTACTTCTCCCATCAAACGCATTAATGATGGTGAAACTTCTCTTTTTTGGTGTAAATTATCTATCGCTTCTTGTTCACTAATCAAATTTGTATTAACCAATCCGCGAATACCATCTGTTCCAAATAGATTCAAAAACATCCAATTCACCTATGAATTGACTGTTCCGGATGAACTCCAGTCACTGTTGTATTTGGCCACACTACGCTATTAGTACCCAAGATTACTCCTGGGTTGGTGACGCTGTTACAGCCTAGTTGGGTGTTCTCTCCAAGGACTGCGCCAAATTTTCTGAGACCGCTCGGAACTCTTGTACCATCTATTTTGAGGAAAACTTCAGTTCCATCATTTCTTAGATTGCTTAGTTTTACTCCGGCACCGAGATTTACTCCTTTTCCTAAAATAGAATCTCCTACGTAATTGAAATGTGGTGCTTTCGCGCCTGGAAGAAGAATTGAATGTTTTATTTCGCTACAGTGCCCAACTACTGCGTCTGAACATATCCAAGAATTCTCTCTAATGTATGCACCGTGTCTTATTTGTGCGTTTTCGCCAACATAACATGGCCCGATGAGATGCGCTGATTCTTCAATATTAGCAGAGTCTTCTACTACGACTGGCCCTTTTGTTTCATCAATTGTTATTCCTCTCCGATGATTCTTCTGGTTGCGTTCATGTCTCGAATTAACTAAATCTAATAATTGTGATTTTAATGAGTTTTTTGAATCAGGGTCCAAAATATTCCAAACAGGTTCGCCGTCAATAAAATGAGGGTTAGGGCCTATTTTGGTATTATCAAAACTCGGAAATAGTGAAGATATAAGGGTATATTCTGGCCACTCCATACCTACTGCCAAGAGGCAATCTCGAATGAAGTTGCCGTTAAATTTAGCAGGCTAGATGGTAAAGTCTCTTTCCAGTAGTGTTATCTAATTGAAAACCGACCATCTCTGAAAGGTATCTCGGTATGAAAAGTCCGACCTTCCTTGTTGTTAAGCCATGATTTCTCATTCGCCTCTCGTTGGACAGGTGGTGTACAATATCTGCTGCTGAACAATTCGGGAAGATTGCCACGTATTCGATAATCTCCTCTTTCAGTCTCTCTAATCTAGCTTGTTTCTGGGACCCTTTTCCTCTCATATCTATCATGTTATACTTGTTGACTAAACTATATCAACAAAGCATGGGATGTCCTTGGGAGCCCGATTTATCACTCGATTTTCAAAATATCTTGCCACTTTTTAGAAGAACCGCGGCGGAAATAATTGGTATGGAAATCCCTCTGCCCTACCAGAGAGCATCTGATCAATTTACCTCTGCTATCGTAGCATCCCCACTTGGTATGAATTGGCGCCATAATTTGCTTTAATTCAATTGATGGCCCAGTAGGCTGTGGAGTTTCTTGTTTTACACTCTCTGTGCTTCCATCCCAATGTAACATATCCATTGAAGGAGATTGAAGATGAAAGTCGTTTTCAAATCTGATTATTCCTTCTGCAGGTTTTACAGGTTTCCAATCTCCTGCTCTTCGCCCATTATTCAACCAAGTAATCATACTCTTCATTTGGCCGATTGTGGCCATTGCCATGTGGGTCTTTTCCCACCAGCCTTCACTTCTAGCCAAAGTAACATGATGAATTCCGGGGTTTATCATTCGACTATCTAGGGCGTCTGCATAAGTTCGGCACAGATTCTCTAATCTGATAGTGAAAATGGGCATAGGGCCGATATTCAAACGATTTAATTGGAATGGGTTGGCTAGTTCTCCAAGAAGAAGAAAGGGTTTTCTATCTTGTAATAATTCTGCCTTCTCTAAAGATAAAATAGAATCGATAGTTTTGCCTTCACTGGTGTAATTTGAGCAATACTGCTGTATATCTTGGAGATTCAATAATTCACCAGATACTTCTTCTTCATCGCTCTTTGTTAGATAATGAATAGCAGTCTTAGTTACTATAACTGGGCCTTCTGGTAATGGCAAAGGTGAGTTTGCGGGTGCATATTGCCATAAATTAGGATTCTCGGCTTGCATGTTAATTGCCAAAAAGTTGTAGTTCTTAAAACGGCACTCAAGAAGAAAATGTTGTTTCTTGCATACATTGAGGGCAGGTCACTTTGATTGGCCTGACAGCTGGAATGCCCAAAGCAACACCGCACCCAGGACACATTATCGCCTGGTCTACATTTTGTCTTCGTTGAGATACTCCTGGTGTTGGATCATACTCGAAACGAAATCTCGATTTATCGATGAGTTGTGCGGATGAAGTATAATCCTTGTAATTATTATCCATAACAGGGACATTAGACATTGTTTGGGGCGATGGGTCGTATTCTCCCGTTTGAGTGTATCCTGGAGAATCTTTTGTGGAAAGCATGGACATTATGTTGGTTTCTGGTATTCCATATTTGGTGGCCATTTTGGCTACTTCGAGAGATAAATCATAACCTGATAAAGAACGTAATAGAGCCATATCACTCGCTTCTAGAGTCATCATAAGTAGCCCTATACTAGAATAGGTTTTGAGCGTTGACCCTCAATGTTCACTATGTTTTAAGACCAATAAATCCGCATTATTGTGTATATTTGGCGGCAAAGAGTTCAAAAGAGGTTGGCGTCGGGAGGGGAAATGAGGAGGGGTATGGATGAGTAAATCTAGGGTGAAAAAATTTACGCGTGAACAGCTTCAAAGAATGAATACTCAGGAACGTTCTAAGGTTGTTAGAACACTAACCTGTAGGGAAACTATGTCCAAGGCTCATTGGGTATTTTCCAGAGATTCTGTTGCTGATGTGATTGAAGACTTGACAACTAATGATTGGGACCACGTTTTCGTAGTAAATAGCGAAGGAGTTCCTACTGGTAGAATTCATGCTGTGGATGTTTTGAAATTAATCGCCAAGAAAAATGTTGAGCGTTCTGTTGCATGGATGCACAGTATTCCTGCACAACAGTTGGTGAATTTACCACCTCTTACTGTAAGAAGTGAAACTCCATTGCTAAAGGCTGGAGCATTAATGCTAACTCATGATTTGAATCAAATTGGTGTAATTGATAACCAAGGAATACTGATTGGTGTGGTTGAACACAAGACTATGGCTAAGCATATTCCTAAGTTCATTATTTGAACTCAAATTCCCCAATAGCGGTCCGACTGGGCTTGTTTTGCTTGTAGTGTACTCTTGATGGTTGTCGCCATCCATAATACGACTACCCAGATCAAAGGGTAACCAAGGTCTGTTAGAATTTGTGAAACACTAAACTCATATGAGTCTCCTTTGAGGACATCTGTAGAAATGATAAGAGCTGCGTTGACAAATGAATAGACTACCATCCCAAATATTCCAAGAACTATCAGACGACCTGAGAAAGAACCTCTTCTTAATCTTAAAAACATGAAACCTGCGGTTGAAGTCAAAAACGCTATGACCATCCAAGCAAGGGCTGAATGGACTACTTCGAGCCATAAAATTGATGCTTCAACTGTTGAAACTAAATCATCATACGCTCGATAACCTTCTGCTACTGCAAATATTGCACTAAATAGAGTGGCTGTCCAAAGTAAGGAAGAAAACATTGCAGCATCGGCGTTATCTCTCATCTCTTGAATTACTCTATTGACGGTGGTTTCTATTCCTGCGCCTTTGCTAAAAATATACAACCCTGTAACAAGAGGTAGGGCTCCTATGACGACCCCTCCAATCTCTTGGGGTAACATAATCCCAAGACCAAGAATTGCTAATACCAAACCGAATGGAATCATGATTTTGGCACGCCATTTAGGGTCTTCAAGTGCTTTGACAATGTAATAATAGGTACCTTCAATACCCTTAGATTGCTTGACAATTATCTTTTCAACATGGTCGATTCTGACTTGTGATTGAAGGATTGGTAGAACCGATTCATCTTCAGCGCCATCGGTAACGAGTATTGCCTTATCTGGCTGAAATGCTGCAACTACTTCTTCCAATTGGGCAGCGATCGCCCTATCGGAGCGGATTCCGACTTTCTCATCACCAGTTAAAATTGCAATTTCAACTTCATCATCTTCTGCTGAATGTTCGCTAAGATTGTCGTGCTGGGAAAGTGCTCCGAGTATTGCATTTGTATCGCTCTCCTCGGGGTCTGCGATACCTAATTTTAAGGCGGCCGTCAACACTTGACGTCGCCCCACAACAGGACCTCTAATAGCTGTCTTAATTCCAAGATCATTGTCTCGGTCAACAGTTAAAACAAGGGTTCGTGTCATGTGGATTCACCGTTTGATGTTCATGCTAACTCGTCCTACATTTCAAAGGCTTCGCGCGAAACCCCTTTCGTGATTGATGTTTTCTCAGTCTTTTTCTTCAGTGACTGGTTTCTCTTCTTGCTTGGTTGTTTCTGCTGTAAATTTTTCTTCTGCTGCCTTGTTTTTAGCCTTCCATCTTTGAGTTGCTCGAATGTATTTCAACGGGTGGTCAAGCCATGGTTGATCACACAGTCTGTCGTCTCCAGGCAATACTGGGCAATTATGGTTTATCTTCAGACTACTACATTTTGCAGGCGTGTATGCATTATCATAGAGATGGTTTACTTGGTAAGTGGTTGTTCCTTCATTAAAGTCGGGTGCACCGCTGAAGAAGTTGACACATGATTCTCTAGGTAATGCAAGTGTGGCGGCCATTGCGCCAAGGAAAACTCTTCCAAAATGATTTACGTTGACCCCTTGTCCTAAATCTGAAACTACTTTCACCATACAAGGAGGCCAGTCTGATTCATGTGCCCCTACAAGTGCAATTGCTTCACTGGCTTTATTGGCCATTAAGTTACGAACCATCCCTACTGGTTCGGCAAGTCTTATCGCTAAATCTGTTGTCACTTCTGCCATTTTTTCCAAGGCTTCTGCTTCTATCGAGGCTTTTATTCGCTCGCGCAGCAACCTTGATAGTTTTCCTGATGAGGTATACTGTTGTTCTTCAAACAATGTAATCCATCCATTCTGAATATCATTATTCGGGAGCCTCCACCGGCTACCAGTAATCTTTGGGCATATCTCTATGAAATCTACTAGATTAATTTTCCAAACTTTACCTTCTTGTTTCTGTTTGATGTTCTGCATTGCCATTGAGTTACTTGAAAAATCATAGCGGTCATCTTGTTTGTCCTCAAATTTAATTCCGGTAATGTAGGTTTTAGCAATGGCTTCAAGATTTTTACTATCTTTCGATAAAATCTGTTCAGCCCTTGCCGCCTCTGCTTGTGACCATCTAGCAATCAATCTTTCATCTTCAGAAGCACATACTACTAATCTCGCATAATAAAATGAAAAGGCCTCGATTAAGCGGCCTTCTTCGGTATGAATATCGCCCCCAACAATTTCGACACCTTCTTTGGATTGTACAGAATCAATCAACCTGATTCTGGCTCTTTGCCTTGCCTTTTCCATCCACTCCCCTTCGAGTAATTCCTCTAAGTTAATCTCATGTTTTTGAGCCATGTCTCTAATCCATTCTGCTGCTTGAGGTAAAAATGGGTAACGAGATAACGTGACTTCATCGCTTAACGATGGTGGGTCACGTGGAACGGGCATGTAATATCCACAAGGTCAACAGCATATGAACTCCTTCATGTGGATGTGTTGATGATGTAGAGGGGGCTGGGCGGTCTATGCCAGAGGGTCGTTTACAACGCCTTATTGGATTTCAAGACAGTGTTAGGACATCATTTAATTGGGATTATTCTGATGATTTAGACAGTGCAATAGCGATGAGTGAAGTCTTCGACCAAAATACACCTTATGGTCTCGATTCTTGGAATATAGATTCTCGAGATAGATGTTTACAAGAAATCTGTGAACAATTGAGAAATAGTGACAAGGTCGTAATTATTGGTGCAGCGGTAGAAAAAAAGGAATTAGAGAATTTAGAATTAGATAACACTGCAATGATTGCTGCGGATGGTTCCGTAGGGGCCGTTTTAGATTTTGAAAGACTAACTTGCATAGTTAGTGACCTAGACGGAGGCAAACATATTGATTTGGCTGCCTCCAAAAATCAACGATTCATCATACATGCTCATGGTGATAACCTTTCTAGATGGCAAAAAATAATCAAACAGTGGAGTAATTATGCTACTCCGCCGGAAGTTATTCTTTCACACCAAACTAATGAAATCATCAAAGGAATGTATAATTTTGGGGGCTTCACTGATGGTGACCGCGCTATATGTTTTGCCTTGTGGGCCGGAGTTGATGTGAGCAATATCAGTTTGATTGGTTTTTCAACTCAAAAAATTGGTGAATGGTCTGGGACTACTAATCAAGAAACAAAAATGAAAAAATTATCTTGGATGCGGAAGGTATTGACATTCTTAGGACTAGAAAGTCAAATTAAAGAATAGATTACTTGTTTCTAAGGGCTCGGAGTTTTGCTTTTAGCGCATCTCGTTGAGAAGTGGATTGGGTTGCACCTTCGCCATCCGATTGAATTCTACGGTCAAACATCTCTTTCTCCCAAACATGTATTTTACCATCATCTGAACCGATAACAACTCTAGAGTCATTAGAAAAAATAGTCCTAGTTTGAGGTATTTTAGATTGGGCTAGTATTTTTCCATCGGCTGAATTTCTGACTTCTAAATTGCCCTCAATACCACTCCATCTAGTTAGCCAATGAGTGTTATTTTCACCTGACATAAAACCAACGGCTTGGGTACTGATTGGAGAGCCTTTTGCAGCCCATATCTCCTGATTACTTGTGTCTGTGGCAATCAAGATTCCGCCCTCTAGTGAAGCGACTCTAATATTGTCTGTTGCTTGTAAAATTTCTACTGATTCTGTGAACTTATTTTCCGTAGCTTTCGATGTACTAATTGTTCCATCAGCGTGACCAAATAATACTTTTTTGGAATCTTTTGTTCCACACATTATTGGAGAGGAGGTGCTCAGTTGATGATTGATTATTTCGCCTCTCGGAAGCACTTCTCCCCATCCAGACATAGGCCTTCCTAAACCGACAATAACCTTCGATTTATGCGATAAGATAAACCAAGGGCGTTCATCCATTCTGATAATCCACTTTTGCTCTCCTTGTAGTGAATATTTCCATATCGCAGACTCCAGGAAGTCGTTGTGCTCGATATCATAAACCGACGAAGTGGCATAAATTTCATCGTTTTCAACAATGGCGGAATCTGCACTTCCCTCTAGTGGATGCTGCCAATTAATTTGACCATTCTCGGCATTAAGAGCAACTAAATGAAGTCCTGAAGTAACGATGATCTGGCCTTTATGGAATAATATTTCACTTATTCTATCTGGTAAATTTTCAGACCACAATAAATCTCCATCGGAATTCCATTTTCTTATCTGTCCGTCCCATCCTCCAGCGACTAGATTGTTCTGCTTGTCGAAAGAAACCGAAGATACAGATTGCTCTAATGAGCGAACCATCCAACACGCTCCTAACAAGTCCATAATGTGGCATGCTTGGCTCTCGGTCATAATAGAGACGCTTGTTTTGCATCAAATATGTCAATTGTGCTGGTGCGATGTTTATTCCAAAATCACCTTTGGTTTCTTGATTGAATAAGTTAGAGCAAATGCCACTAAACCAAATAGACAAGCCGAATAATAGTGGCCCATGGTGAAAAAGGACAATACTGCACTTGTTCTAAGTAGTGCGATAGAGCCAGACTTCATCGCCCAAATCGCGAACCCCATAGATGTCAAAGCCAAGGAAATGAAAGCGATTCCTACAGTAGTATACAGGGTCGCTGCGCCTGGGTCCATTAGAGGATGGTCCATTTGCTCAGGAGTTCTATCTATCTCACGGATTTCACAATCTTCAGCACCATTGGAACATTCTTGACTAGCAAAATCGCCTTGTGAAGGTACGTTGAAATCTATCATTGTAAATCCAATCGGTTCAAATAATGCAGGTGGTGAGAGGAGCACTCTATTGGAAAATACATCACGGTGGCCGTCTCTACTGACTATTATGTCAACTCTAACCATGCCGGGGTCTAATTTTTCAAATTCAAAATATCCTTCGCTATCTGTATTGAGTTCACTTGAATTCCATACATTATTTTCTAACCATGAAACATATACTGTAGAATTATTCAAACCATTTCCTTCATGGTCATAGACATGCCCTTGGAAGTTTGCGCTTTCATCTGGAGCATTTTGAGCCATGCTGTATACAAATTCATCTGGCCTTACAAGTCCAGATTGAGGAGAGGTGTAGTCAAGGCCATTGATAAGCCCAAGAAGGGCTATGATAACTACAAAAATTCCTGTAGCAGTACCTATAGGTGGCATGTTCTTTTGTTCGATTGTTAGTTTTGCTTGAGATGACGCAAACATCATGCTCTGGTTAGATTTATTCTGTGAGGTCATCTCATCGATATAGTCGGCTTCTTGGGGCCCATCTTCACTTTCTGCGCCCATAACCATGCTTAATCGCCATCCTACTTGAGTTCAATGCGACCCTTGGAATGAGCTATTAATTTGGATAATGATTGGGACTGAATCCAAACTTTGATGCTAACTGTACCGTTTTTATTTTCTTTTTTATCAGTGACTAAACCTGCTTCGTAAACATCTGAAATAAAGCCTTCAATAGCCCTGCCAGTTAGGCTGGGGCGTAATATTAAGTCAACCGGAGGTCCAAATAAACGCATCAAAATTGTGTTCTGTAATTCATCCAAGCCTTGTTCGGAAAAAGAGGAAATAGACATTGGATTAGAAAATCCTAATTCTGTAATTAATTCGGTCTTTTGCTGCAGTGATTTGCTCTCAACCAGTTCCATCTTTGTCAATACGACAAGTAGTGACTTTTCGGTTAGAGTATTATTGGTTATTTCTTCTTCATTGCTAAGATACCTAGAAAATATTTCGCTTCGAGAAGTAGATAATTTACGTTCTAATTCGGATATATCATCGCTTGCATCGACGAGCAACAAAAGTAAATCACATTCCAAGGCTTCAGCAAGTGTTGCCCTAAATGCATCCAATGTCGAGTTGGGTAGTTGGTCGATAAATCCAATTGTATCTGCAAGAAGAACCCTAGGGCTTGCAGCCATTCGTCCAACAGTTGTTTCTAACGTTGAGAATAATTTATCTTCAACGAGTACATCTTTGCCTGATAATTTCAAGAATAGGCTAGATTTGCCAGCATTGGTATAACCAGCAAGGCCAACTGTCATCGCACCACTACGAGTTCTTTGTTTGCGTCGTTCTGCTTGTGCATTGGCATGCTTTTTTTGCCTCTTACGTAAAGAGGCTAGTTCCCTGTTGACATTTGCCAGAATTGCTTGTAGTGCGGTTACACCACCACCACCAAAACCTGCTCTTTCGCCCGTAGTTGTTTGATTTGCAACCTCTCTAAGGACGGTTCTATCCGATAGTAATCTGGCAATTCTAACTTGTGTTCTGGCCTCTAAAGAATTAGCATGTGAAGTGAATAATGATAATAATAATCGAACTCTATCCCACACTTCAACTTGAACTACATCGCTTATAGTAACAATTTGACGGGGCGTTGCGTTTGTATGAATCAAGACTAAGTCGACTTTATTCCATGGGTGATTTTCACTTTTCGTCTTTATTTCATCACCGACATCTTGCAGTCTACCTCGGCCAAAATAACCTCGTGGGTCAATCTGTCCTGGTTGCTCTAGCCTCTCAACTATTTCGATCCCCATCGTACTGACAAGGCCACAAAATTCTGATACATCCTCATTACCACGAACTAGTAAAATTGCCTTCCTTCCTTCGTGATTAGTTCTAGCCTCACCTAAAGCCACACCACCGGCACCTGCAAGAACTTCGTAGTGCTCTTGCTTCGCCATGCTTTGTCCAAGAGTCATCCTCATATCAGCCCACCCCTTGGATTGTTCATGGTCGAGTCTTACCAAGCAACCATAGAATGGTCGGGGTCTAGGTCATTGGCTACCACTTTTCTTGCTGCTGCTTCTAGGCCTGGTTGCTCTGCTAAACTTACTGAGAATGGAAGTCAAGCAACGCTGGTTGTAATAGTCGAAGACTCGTCGATACAGGCGCTAAGAAATAGAGTTGATGATTTGCTTGTGGCCTTATCCGATATTGAAGAAAATTCAGATTAATCCTCTAATTCTAAGATAACTGGGGCATGGTCTGATATTTCTAGGCCGCCTTCCCGTTTTATTGAAACAGACTTTACCCTTTTCTTAGCAGCTGGATTGAGTAGGAAGTAATCTATTCGCCATCCCCTATCCTTCACTCTTGCTTGTCCTCTGTTAGACCACCACGAATACGTTTTGACTCCTTCTCCCACATATTCTCTAAATGCGTCGTGCCAACCATCATTTAACAACTCACTAAACCATTCTCTTTCATGGGGTAAAAATCCACTCTGCTTAGCATTGCCTTTTGGATTCCAAATATCGTCTTCAGTATGTGCTATGTTTAGGTCTCCACATACAATGACAGGGGTTTTCATTTTGAGATATGGCTTGATGAATTGACGCCATTCCTCCATCCATGCCTCCTTGAATTGTTGACGTTCAACTTTATTCGAGCCGCTTGGTAGGTAAGTGTTGATACAAGTGAAATCGCCATGAGTACTAACTATCACTCTACCCTCGCTATCATTTGGGTCCTGTTGACCAGCCTTACCAACTTGTGAAATTTCCATTGGGGTTCTAGAAAGGGTTGCGACACCAGAGTAACCTTTTTTCTCCGCAGGGTGGAGGTGGATTGTATAGCCTTCAGGCCAATTCCAGCCTTTTGGGAGTTGCTCTGGTAACGCTCTTACTTCTTGAAGCATCCAAATATCTGCATCGATAGAATCAAAGTAGCCATCAATGCCCTTTCTAATGGCTGCCCTAATACCATTCACGTTCCAAGAAACTATGCGCATGATTCATTCCAAATGTTGGCAGTGGATAAATCTCAACGTTGAGCCTTGCCGATATTTTTGCCTGCTGTTCTTCCAGAATGAACCGCGGCATCCGCCAGAATATAGTCTGACTTAACCCACGAACCTGCCATTATTATTCCCTTGTCTGAGAACGCAAAAGCATCTAACTCTTCTCCGAGATTTTCGTGAATTGTTATTGTCTCCTGCCTTAATTCTGTGATTATGTGGTCTCTCCATCCCTTGGCTTGAGAGTCGAGGAAATTCTCAAGATGTTGTAGTCTTTCTTGAGGAGATTTGAATTTGGTTTCCCCAACGTCACTAGATAGTCCGCCAACCGTTATTGCTGAAAGATGAGAGCCATAAGCAGAAAGTCTCGACTGAATTGCAACATAATCAATTATTGAAGAATTATTATTCGCATCTACTATCGCATGTCTTCCCCTAAGAGGCTTGGAATCTAGTCCTACTTCGATAATGCTGGCTGTTGTTCTTGAACGGTTTGAAAAAATTTGTTTTGCCCTTATTTCATCTATTTCTTTCAGTAATTTCATCGACGTCTTTAGTCCGCAGGCAAGGATTACTACATCTGCTTCAACCTTTTTCCCGTTGCCTAATTTAACTCCATATCCGTGAATAGAATCTACCTTTACATCGCATTCAATCAATACTCCGATCTCATCAAGTGCTGCAGCAATTCGGCCTACTAATCCAATCCAGCCCTCATTGGAAACATGTAGTTTAGACTTGATTAATGCGTCTAATCTAGATGTGTTGCTCGAATCCCAACTAGATAAGAAAGAAGCCGCTTGAACCATGGGTTCAGATTGGTCCTTGGATTTCAAAGCCCTTTTGTTTTCGATAATTCTGGAAATTTCACCTTTGGGCCTAATCATTCCATGGCCGATGATTTCGATCTTGTCTAGTCTCATTGGAGTACTGGGGGATTTCCGTTTACTAAGACGGCGGCAAAGTTGCCATAGTGGTCCCTTCTTATGGAGCAGGTGAGGTCCATAAGATAGTGAAAAGCCCTCTTTATTTTGGGATGTGCCTCTGCCCCCAACTGTTTTACTTCTCTCAAGGACTACGACGTGGTGGCCATTTGCTGATGCGTCAATGGCCGCGCTCAAACCCGCAAGCCCTGCGCCTACGACTAAAACTCGTGCCATAATTAGGTGCGGAAGGTTTTGTGCAATCAAACCATTGATGGTTAATTTTAACCTTGTCTTCCTTCGATTGCTGAATTCAATAATGCCGTTGCAACAATCATTCTTCTGTCCATTGGATGCCCCTGTGGTATTGTAATTAGAGATCTCTTGATTAATGGGTTAAATTGCTGATGAAGGGTGATTCCGTTATTACCTGGTATTTCGAAATGATATTTTGCTGGAACTAACCCGCCAAAGGGCACCAATCTTCTAATCAAAGCATTACTGTCTTCAAGCAATTCACCATATTGATTACCTTGGACATCGAGTAACTTCCAAGAATCTCTAATAATTGACTTCATTCCCTTACGTTGTAATGAACCTAAATGTTCTCCAGTATTTGGGTCTGTTACATCATATGTAGCCCAGAGGTCAATAATAGAGCGAGCCTTGATTTGTAGTAATGGTTGAGTGCACGATTCATCGGTGAACAAAACTATGTCTTCCTTTAATTTGAACCGCTTTTGCTTGGAGTATGCAACGATATTACCTTCTAGGTCCTTGAACCAAAAGGCTCCACCGAAAAGTCTCCAAAATTTTGTCTGAATGATGTACGCGTCCATCTGAAATATCTGTGCCATATTATCTGGACTGCGCCTTGGGTGATATATTTAACCCAAAAAGGTACAGAACTAATTTCAAAAATCTAGAAGATAAGCAAAGATTAGGGGTGCTACGATTGTTGCATCGCTTTCAATAACAAATTTTGGCGTATCTGGGGAAATTTTCCCCCATGTGATTTTCTCGTTTGGTGGGGCGCCTGAATAACCGCCATACGAGGCGGTTGATTCACTGATTTGACAAAACCAAGACCATAATGGAACTTCTCTGTTGAGGTCTTGATTGAGTAAAGGGACGACACAAATTGGGAAATCACCAGCTATGCCACCACCAATTTGGAAAAAGGCAAGTGGCGTATTTTGTGTTTCATACCAAGATGCTAATTCTGTCATATAACTTATTCCGCCACGAATTGTTTCGGCTTTGATGCCTGAATCTATTACATGAGAAGCGAAAATATTTCCCATAGTCGAGTCTTCCCAGCCCGGTACAAATATCGGTAGATTGTTCTCTGCTGCTGCCAACATCCAACTATCTTCTGGATTGCCATCATGTGGCAGCTTTCCAGAACGAAGAATTTGATAGAAAAACTCGTGAGGTAGTGCTTTTTTGTTATTTTGTGAATACTCTTGCCACAATGGAAAAATCACTTTTTCTATTTCTCTAATTGCTTCGTCTTCGGGAATACAAATATCAGTAACCCTATTCATTTTCTTTTGAAGAAGTTTAGTATCGTCTATGTCGGAAAGATTTCTCCAATCATCTATAACTTCATACTTTGAAGATGCAGTTAACAGGAATATATCTTCTTCTAGATTTGCACCAGTACAGGATATTCCAACAACAAGTCCACGCCTGATTAGCGGCGCTAGAGTTTTTCCAAGTTTTGCTGTACTCATTGCTCCAGCGAGAGTGATGAATAATTTACCGTCGTTCGAAATGAAGTCCGTCAAGGATTGCGCCGATTTCCTCAACTCCCCTGCATTAAAATGTAGGAAATTTGAATCGATGAACTCTCTTATTTTCATCTCAATCCGCCTCATGTAAAAATCGATCTTTAGTTGAGCGCTTTTGTAATTTTATCGAAGGTTGTAATTCGACGAGTCGTTGGTGGAATTCATCTACAATGGCACCAGCATCAGTACCCCCGCAAGTGAAACAGTCTATCGCCAACCAACCTTTGTCAGAATAACAATGGGCGGAAAAATGACTCTCGTCGAGTAAAACAACAGCGGCAAACCCGGGAGGTGAAACGTTGCCATCGAAGTCTTCTACATGAGAGTGTACTCTTCGGGCATTACTGTCATCAATGGATTTTTCCATAATTGAAAGGATTAGTTGGCCAAGGCCTTCGGTTTTTGGGAAAAAGCCTGTGTAATCGGCTAAAATATGAATCCCGTGTGCGTTTAACATCTTTTCCACCTCACTAATATCATATACGTTTCATAGATTTTCGAAATAAGAATCATCATGTAGTGAACGGGATTGTTTTAATTCGGAATTGTCCAACTGTTGCCAAGTTCCTTTTTTTCTGACATTGATGTGATTAACTATACCCTTAGTTGCTAACATTGCGGCAGTAAATTGAGTTAATGGAGTTCCTTCCTGTGGTACGATTTCATTGATATCCATACTGATAACAGTCGCATTAGATGCTCCAAATAACGCTTCGATGGTTTCGACTGTTTGCCAAAATGTCAAACCACCTGGAACCGGTGTTCCTGTTGCCGGTACCAAGCTACCATCTAGTCCGTCAATATCGATTGTCAAATGAACTGGACCCTCTATTTTACCGAGTTGTTCAATCCAATTATCCCATGCAGGACTATGTGATTTATGGATTTCTGAGGCGAAGAAAGTAGTGATTTTATCATCGCTTTGAATCCGCTCATATTCCTGTTTTGAAAACGCTCTTATTCCGGCCTGATACAAATGTTTTAGTCCGAAATCCATTGCTCTTGATGCTGCACAAGCATGTGAAAAGGGCTCATCATCAAAGTCTTCCCTCAAGTCCGCATGAGCGTCGATTTGTACAACTGTTAGCCGTGAGTAGTCGCCGTTTACTAGAGGATGGACACCAGCAGCGTGAATGATAGGTGGAAGAATACCATGCTCACCTCCTAAAATTACTGGGAATTTATTTCCGTCATACCATTGAGAAAGGTAGTTAGAAATTCCATCCAATTGTTTCTTTAGATTATTTCCTTCTCCATCCCATGGCGATACTGTTCGAATATTGTATCCTGCTGGTAAGTCGACCCCTAGTAGGGGGTCAAAAAGTTCGACGTGACCACTGGCTTCTACGCAAGATGATGGGCCGAGTGCGGTGCCTTGGCCGTAAGAAGTCGTCAATTCATACGGCACTTGTAAAATTACAATATCGGGGCTCCCGTCTTGCTCTGGTAGGCCCAGAAAGTTGCCCTCGACAAATATCTCTGCCACAGTCGCGGCTGGGAACTTTTGGTCTTGAGGGTTTGGTGTCTTTTCATGTAGTGAATTTACCAGATAGTTGTATAAAATGGCTAATTTAACCGATGATTTAATATGGGTCGGTGTACAATATAATTACTGTTCTCGGGCACTAAGTGCGCGGGCGGGGGTTTTCAAGATGGGAATGACACTAGGAGAATTGACAAAGGCCATCCAACAACACATCGACTTGGAGATGGAGGATGAAGTCGCACAAGGAATGGCTGAGCACGCTCTAGGTTTCTTCGGTTTTTACAATCGAATTATTGACAATGCCCTCGAGCCCACTGATAGAAACTTGTTTTACATGTTCCAAGATTACAATCTATTGACTACAGAGTCTGAAGAAACAACTCTGTGGGATGGCCGTGAATGGCGTATTCACTATTGGAAGTTTAAACCAGATCTACGTGAAAGTGTTGAAGCATATATGCAACGTAATAGAAAGGCTGAGGAAATTGATCCATTTGCTGATTTATATGGCGGCGGAGATACTGGAACTATTTGGACTAGAGAATCTGAAAGGGTTGTCAATCCTAATGCATTCACCTCAGAGTGGTAGGCTAATTGATTGAAGCGCATAGATGTATAATTTATGGTGATTGCATGCGAGTTGCAGTAAGTCTAGTATTGTGCATGATGCTTGCGGCAATCCCGATTACTAGTGCACAAAGCGATTTGAATCAAGAAAATGTGTGGCCTGGAGACCCTATTGACAGCCATGTTCACATGACGTGGGCGGCGTTAACACTTGAAGTCAATGAATGGGCTGATAATTATCCAGAAATTGTCGATTTAGTTAGCGTTGGAGAGTCGGAATTAGGTAAATCTTTGTGGGTCGTTAGGCTTTCTGATTGGTCAAACGATACAAAGCCTGATGGTACTGTTAAAGAGGTTGTTTATATCGATGGTGGGCATCATGGCAATGAATACTTAGGTACTGCATTAGCATGGTTATCGGCTAAATGGTACATCAATGGTTGGGCAGAAGGAAACCAAGAAGCCATGAATGTATTACAGAATTCTGAAATTCATGTTTTGATAATGCTAAATCCAGATGGAAATGATATAGACACACGTTGGAATATTAACCAAGTAGACCTAAACAGGAACTATGACCATTTTTGGAATACATGCCCTACAACACAGCCAGGGAGTAGTGCGTTTAGTGAATCTGAAACTGCGGCAAACTCTGTTTACATGAATACTGAAGTTGCTGATGCAGATTTGTATGTCACTATGCATACTGGAGTTTGGATTATGCTCTACCCTTGGGGTAAGTGGCCAGAACAACCTGCTGACTGGGAATTATATCATCAAATTAGAGAAGACGTTAATGAAAATGTATCTACCATTCCAATTCAAAATGCAAATCAGGGGCTTTATCCTAATTGTGGAACGAGTAGAGATTATGGATATGGGGTAATGGGTTATCCGACATTTACATTTGAGACTGATGACGAGCAATTCGTCCCAGGGTCGTTTGAGAATTTAAACGAACGGCTCGAAGAGGAAATGGATGTTATGAGGTTCCTGATCAATAATGTCTGGTACTGGCGGGCTAGATTAGATGTTCAATCTATTGAAATTGCAGATGATGAAGTTACTCTCGCTGTTGATAATCTTGGGCAAGCCTCAACTATTAATGCTACATTACAATATGTCGAGTCCGGTGGTGAGGTCACTTGGACTTCATCTCCTTTCACAGTAAATGCAACTAACTCCACAATTATTGATTTAGACGCATCTAATCTAAGTTATTCTGGAGATGGAATGTGGCAGTTATATTATCAAGTAAGAGTAATTAATGCTTCGAGGTGGGTTACTGAAGCGATTGAAATACAGATAACTGAGAACTTTGATGAAGAAGATACCGGATTTCTAATCGGATATGGGATCTTTAATTCACTTACCACAGTACTTTCAATAACTGGCCTAGCGATTGTTTTGAAACCTAAAGAAGAAAGTTCTGAGGATAATTGTGATTCAAAAGTACGCGATAGTTGAAATGCTACCAAGAATACGGAGCAATCGGTGACCCTATGGAACTGAATGTAAGCGCAAGTGAAAATATCAATGGAACTCTGGTTTTACCTCTATACGAAGGTAGCGAATCTGTACCCGAATCTTGTGAGGTTGGTATGCCAGCATCACTAAAATCTCAAATTAATCGTGTCTTATCCGATGGAGATTTCAAAGCTAAAAAGAAGTCTACAATGACCCTATTTGGTGGCGAAGATGGAAAGGCGATTCTAGTTGGTCTTGGAGAAAATGATGATTGTACTATTCATGATTTCCGTAAAGCAGGGGCTGCTGTCACCGCTGGGATTAAAAAATCTCATGGAAGTGAATTAACTGTTAGATTTGACAAGGCTGGTGTTGCAAATATGGGCGCCTTTGCTGAAGGCATGATGTTACGAGATTATTCTTATGATAATTACAAACAGAAGGATGATGATGAAGAAAAAGTCGAGGTTTCAGTACGTATTACATGTACTGAGGGTGAAGAGGAAGAGTTGACTAAACTGGTCAAAGACTACAAAGGAATCTGTAAAGGAGTACACCTTTCACGAGACTTGGGTAACTGCCCACCTAACGATATGTATCCCGAAGTTTTTGCTGATATGGCAAGAGATTGGGCCAAGAGTTACGATAATGTTGATGTCACTATCATCAATTATGATGAGGCTGTAAAGGCTGGAATGGGTGGTCTTGTTGCAGTAGGAAAGGGTTCTGCTCGTAAGCCGTGTATGGTAATCTTCGAAATGAACAAGAATGTAGAAGGTCGTTGCCCACTACTAGTCGGAAAAGGAATTACCTTCGATACTGGTGGAATCTCTTTGAAACCTGGTGCAAATATGGATGAAATGAAATACGACATGGGTGGTTCTGCTACTGTGTTTGGTACTATGGAAGCCCTTGCTCAAACTGGGCATGAAGGAAAAGTTGTGGCAATCACATGTATGGCTGAAAATATGCCTGCAGCAAATGCAACAAGGCCCGGCGATGTAATAAAGGGCCTATCTGGAAAAACTATTGAAGTTTTGAATACCGATGCTGAAGGAAGACTTGTTCTTTCTGACGGTTTGTGGAAGGCTGGAGAGTATGACCCGGAATATATCATCGACTTTGCAACTTTAACCGGAGCATGTGTTGTTGCACTAGGTCATGAAGCAACTGGTCTTTGGTCAAATGATGATGACTTTAGAACTCGTATTCATGAAGCTGGTAATGATGTAGGAGAGCTTGCTTGGCCTATGCCACTACTCCCTGCATTTGAAAAGGAAATGACTAATTCAAAGATAGCGGATACAAGAAACCTGGGTGCTGGAAGATGGGGTGGAGCAAATACTGCTGCCGCATTCTTGAAACAATTCGTCCCTAATCGTGGGTATGAAAAAGACGGTGAACAAATCACGTGGGCACATATGGACATTGCTGGAACCTATTGGGGTTCAAAAACAAATACTATGGTGAAAGATGGAGCAACAGGTGTCCATGTTAGGACTATTCATCACTTGATTACAAAGTCTTGACGTTATTTGTTCAGTCTCTTCTTGTGGCACCGAAATTGACAAAGACGTTCTTTTTGAAGTACATGAACCATTCAAACATTAGTTGTAGTATACAAAAACCTACGATAAACCAAACCCAGTATGAAAAGTTAAAATCGAATATAAGCGATAAGGCATAAGTAATTATTAGCAGGGCTGGACCTTCGTAAACAAACATCGATTTGGTAGAGCTCAATCTATCCTCAAAGGGAGTTGTTAAGTTTTCGTACTCTGTATCGTAACCCGCGCCTATAACTTTCAAGTAACTCCCTCGAGCTATGCTCGAAGGGTAGGCTCATATTTTTTGGTATTAGTCAATGAGGAAGTTTGGTTGGCTGGTATTAATTTGTTTAGATTCTCTCACTACTCTTCGAATTCTTAATTTCTTCCCATTTTTATTTATGGTTCGAGTTGATTTGCCAGCATGTAGAAGATGGGAATTATATTCTGGTTCAACCAGGGGTCGGCTGAGTGTATTTCTCCTCTTTTTCATACTCACTCTTTTTCTTCGGGCAGTCTTTTGCTGTATGGTAGAACTCCCCTCTTTTCGGTCTAAATCCCAGTTAACCATGCCTAAAAATCGACATTGGTACTATAAAGCGTTGTTTTTTTTGAAGATAAATGCTGATTTCAAAGTTCATTAGGCACAGGCGCTTGATCCATGTGAAGGAAAGCAAACACTGCCCACCAAGTAACAATATCCCATGAATGAGCAAGGTTGGCAACTCCTGTAGCATTATCTGTAACCATATATTCCTCTAATGTTTCTAGCTTATCACATGTTTTGTGATAACAAGGAAAGCCGTCTACTACTCCATTCCAACCAAGTGTCGCAACCCCGATTTGTTGGAATGGGTCGTGGTCACTTCTGGCAGTTGGAGATTCATATATCGCAACCATATCTTCATACTGATTAGTCCATAGTGGATTTTCCCCTCCAACAGCCCATTCAGCCTTTCCACGCTCCATTTGGTATGCGAGGTCTAATGCATCTGAGCCGATCCATTCGGCCATGTGATACATACCGGGTTGGTCAATTACATCGCCTGTACCGTCTGGTCCCAAATATACTGAAAGCGCATAATCGCCAGGATAGTTAATTCCAGCCATATCTAGATTTAGATAATTCGAGATTGTCACTCCTGCAGGGACATTGTCAGCAAATGCTGATGAGCCCCATAGGCCTTCTTCTTCGCTTGACCAAAGGCAGAAAACCATGGTTCTTCTTGCATCGAAATCCGCCAATGCTCCTGCGGTTGTCAACACCATTGAAGAGCCTGCGCTGTTATCATAAGCTCCTGTTCGCGTACCATATCCCGTTTCCTCAAGGCCTGGGAGTAGAGAAGTAGGGGTTGCATAGGGCGCAATGTCAAAGTGGCCGCCGAAGACCAACCATTCATTTGGGAACATTGAACCGTCTTTGTAGCCACAAATATTGACTGCCCATAGTGTTCCAGTCCAATATCTATGTACTTCAGCTCTAAGTCCATAACCCTTCATAACACCTTCAAAATAGTTAATTGCGTCTTCGTAAGAAGGGTTTTGATTGCCAATCCAACGGTCGAGGTAACCAACTGCACCGTCAGAACCGCAAGTCACAACATCATCACAGGGAGTTTCATCGGTAATGAATTCAACCCACTCATACACTGAGCGGCCATCTACCCATCCGCCAGAAGCGTCAACACCATCATCCATTGTCAAATCTGAACGCTGGGCTCTTGTGGTCTGAAATTTCTTAATTTTAACATCTCCACCATCATCATCACTGGACGATAACCAGTTCCAAGTTCCATTGTCTTCATTTTCAGATATGGCTACTGCGCCTCCATTAGACGAATCCATAGACCAAGCCATCCAAGACTCGGCCGCTGCTCTAATGGGCCAATTGGTTCTTTCATAATCTCCGATTAACAGTACAGCGTCTGTATTTCTTGGCGGAAGAAGCCACCTTACGTTTTCACTGTCTCCGGCCTCAATGTTGAGAACGGTTCCATTTTGCGCACGGTTACTTCCAGGGTCCATCAAAAAATATGGAATGTAAACACTGAGGTCGACTTTTGCAGTTAATATGACGTCGGACCAGTCGCCTGCCACTAATTCTCCTGAAATTTCCAAATCATCAGTGCTAGGCATTCCCGATGATTCGTCATTTGCGAAGCACCCTGACAAGGTTGCTCCGGCCATAACAAAAATCATCAAAAAAACTCGTATCGAATCAGAACGCATGACAAGGGCTAAAGTTTGCCCTTTCTCAATGATTCGGTTAATTGTCAGTCATCAAAAACTTCTACTTCTGCCATTTTCTTAACGAATTCTGTCATTTTAGATTTGAACCTAGTCGCTCTAACGATATGATTGTCTATCCAATGATAATTTCCACCACGAGGCTTGCCAAATAAGCAACTATGCCATTTGAAACCATGTCTATCAAGCCACTCCTCTGTTACTTCTCTGTGCTCTTCTGCTCTAGCGGTGAAGAAGCAAATTTGGTGCCCTTCATCATACCATTTGTTGATTTGGTCTGCGACTCCTTCAAAGCATTCTGCGGTAGCCATTCTCTCTGGTTCCTCATTTGGAATATCTTCGCAGATGGTTCCATCGATATCAATTAAGAAGTTTTTACACTCGGTAGGGAGTGTTGGCGATATTGCAAGGCCTCTTTCATCTACTTGGTCAACCAAATCAGTCATGATTGGTGCTGCGGCCCTAGGCTTTTCAATAAATCGTTCTAGATTATTCATTATGGTGATGGATGATTGTTGTGCCACAAACACGGCACCACACTTTAGTGCCATCTTTTCTTGGTGTTGTTCCTGAAATGTCTATTTCAACTCCACAGTCACACTTTGCCATAACGCCCATATTTGACCCCAAAGGGTCGAACTTGATGAACTAAACGCTTCAATGGAATATTTGCCATGATTCAAAACGCATGAAAATTTTACTAGAAGAGAATCCCTTGACTTCACTGCAATTTATAGATTCCACTACACCTCCGGCAAGTTCAATCATAGACTCAATGGCATCCTTTTGATTTGTTAGTGAATCCCTATCTATGATCGCCCACCCGCGTATAACAGTAGGATGGTTCTTAGAAAGGAGCGGCAATAGAGACGGTAAATGTTCTAAACTATGGTGGGGTAAATTGACTAATAGATAATCTATTTTTGATTCTGCTTGAACTTCTTTAGCCCATTCTCTAGCATCTATATTTTTTACTTCAAGTGTTGATAGTGGCGTATCTAATTTAGAAATAAAGCGAGAAATATTTGTTTCCAATAATTCGAATGCGTCTGGGTTCAAGTCTCCTGCAAAACACTCTGAAACAAGTTCTTTTTCTCTAAGTAATGATGCTAAACTTGGCCCTACACCTGCATATGGGTCGCATATCCTTAGTGGCCTAGAAAGTTTATTTCTCAATTCCTTGGCCACCGCTAAATTATCTTCTCTCTCCTTGGATAGTCTGGCTGAAAAATATACCTTTGCTGGGTCGGTAGAGATTAGAACTCCGTTTTCTCGTATTTGGGTAATTGTGGAAAAATTATCATTTCGGGAGGATAGTGGTTGTAAATCTCTTACGCGGAATTCGCCAATAACACCGTTATCCGCGCATACCAGTCTTACTGAGGGTAATTGGTTGAGCATAGCATTAGCAATCTCTGCCCCATACCTACTGACTTCTTGTTCTAATTTTACAATCAGTATGTCGCCTTGGATTTCATATGAATTTGGAATTTCGTCTTTTATCTCTTGAAGAATTTCTGGAGAAAGATGTTCGCTCCAATGTTCTGGACCTCTTGTAATACCTTCTGCTGATATTATTGCATTATCCGCCCATCGCTTATCGGTTTCGGGTGGCGCACTATGTGAGAGGGGGATACCTTTCAGTCCACCTTCTAGTGACAAGACACCAGCCCCTGTTTGGAGCCATCCATGGCTCCGGCACAACTCGAGCCAGTGTTGGGTTTGTGCACTCGGCACTCTCAAATGACGCATAGGCTTCGCCCTATCTAAGCAAGAGCGAGGTTTGAGGATGACGGCTGGAAATAGTGCAGAATTACCAAAATCCGGATTATTGTTGGTCGGCATGGGTCCTGGGCGAATTAGTTCCATGACAATAGAAGCAAAAAATGCTGCTAAGTCTGCAGACTTTAGGCGATATGAAGCATATACTGCTCTATGGCCAGCCGATGAATTGGCAAAATTGGAAGAAGATATTGGCGATATTAAAATGGTCATGCGCCCAGAGGTTGAAAGTCCAACTGAATTACTCGATTTAGCTAAGACTCATTTAGTAGCATTACTGATTGTAGGAGACCCTTTGCAAGCAACTACGCATGTTGATATCCAATTACAAGCACTTGAAGCTGGAATTAATTGTATAGTGTTCCATGGGATTTCAATTACAACTTTGGTTACAGGTGCAGTTGGATTGTCCAATTATCGATTTGGAAGACAAACTACAATCACATACCCATATGGCGGTTGGGTAGCTACTTCGCCATTGGAAGTTATTGCAGCAAATATCTTTCAAAACCAACACACACTTGCCTTGCTGGACTTGGACCCTACTGGAGCCGGTACTGGAAAACAAATTCCAATGCAACCGAGTGATGCCTATACTTCACTCGATTTGATGAAAGAAAAATTATCTTCGAATATATCCGGTATGCCTGAGGACAACACTATTGATTCTATGAAAAAATTAGCATTCGAAGAATTTGCTGACAAGGATCTCAATTCTATCAAAGTAGTACTGTGTGCCGATATGGGGACTAAAGACGAAAAAATCACCTATACTACGGTCGGGAATTTGAAAAATATTGATGGTGGAAGATTAAATTGTCTTATTTTCCCCGCAATTACGAGTGAAGTTGAAGAGAAGGCCTTGCTTCGTTGGCAATAGAGAGGTGCTAGAATATGTCTGATGAATTATTGATTCTACTTTCTTTCCTATTATTCATGGGAATCTTTGCTGGAGTTGGACTAGCCTCAATGCGTGTTAAAGAAGACACCACTGATGACTACCTAGTTGCTGGAAGAGGAATGCACCCGGCTCTCGCGGCACTATCTGCAGTTAGTACATGGAACTCAGGCTACATGTTCATCGGGTTTATTGGATTTATTTTCCTTAATGGATATTCAGCACTTTGGATTGCGATTGTTTCTACAATTGGCCAACTGGTTGCCTGGATTTGGTTGTATAAATATATCCAAAAGGAAGGAAAAGAAAGAAATCTACGTTCTTTATCTTCACTTGTATCCAACAAGACAGGGGCGCCTGAAGCAAAGTTAGCAGCGGTTCTCTCTGTCTTTTTCCTATCGATTTATGCTGCTGCTCAATTAACGGCTGGAGGGGTTGCATTACAATCAATGCTTGGTTGGTCTGAGATAACGGGTATTCTAATCGGGTTTGTTTTGGTTGTTGCTTATTGTTATGCAGGCGGAATAAGAGCTTCGATTTGGACAGATGCTGCTCAATCTTGTGTAATGATTGTTGGTTCTACGATTCTTTGTGTAATTGCACTAGGAAAGGTTGGGGGATTCTCTGGCCTACATGACACCATAGCTGGCATCGACCCAAACATGGTCAATATATTCCCATCTGGGCTCAAATTCGGTGCGACCCTATGGGTTGCTGCGTTTTTCCTCGGGGGGCTTGGAGTTGCTGGGCAGCCTCAGGTTGTTTCTAGAATAATGACGCTGAATGATGATAAAGACCGTAAACAAGCAATGGTTTGGTTCTTCGTTTGGCAGACGCCGTTCATAGCATTGATGTTCTTGATAGGTCTTGCATGTAGGGCAATTTTCCCCGAAATGTTGCCCCAAGATGCTGAAACTGGTCTACCTCGACTTGCTCAAGATCTAAATCCATTACTTGGAGGAGTTATTCTAGCCTCAATTTTTGCAGCGACTATGTCGACTGCTGATAGTCAAGTTTTGGCTTGTACTGCTGCAATCACTGACGACGTTAAACCCGAGTGGAATCAAGACCATGGTAAGACAAAGAAGGTTACTCTGGCTGTGGCTGCATTTGCTACTGGCATATCCCTAGTAGGGCAGCAATTCCCTGGTTTTGGAGATTCAGTATTCGCATTAGTTGTATTCGCAGTTTATGGACTTGGAGGAATATTTGTACCACTTGTCCTTATTAGAATGGCAGGATATGAGCCGGATTCAAAGCATACCATTTCAATGATGATGGCTGCATTGATTGGGGTGCTAGTCTGGACTGTTCTCGGTTATGGTGAATATGTATTCCCTTCAGTACCTGGAATGGGTGCAGCATTTACTGTACACTTCTTGTTCTGTTGGAGGCGTGAAGAATCCATGGATAATCCATTTGGCAGATACGCCATTCCAACAAGAAAGTTCACCGCAGTTGGTGCTGTTATATTGTTGGCTTTCGTTGGCGGAATGGAAGGATCTTACCAAGTCTTCTCGCCCGACTCCGCTAGTAGCGTCAATAAAACAGGTTCTTACGAAATAACAGGGGAAATTACATACTATGAAATTGCCACTGATGGAGAATACATATTGGATGGTGAAGATACAATGAAAGAAATGGAAATTTCTGGGCCTGAAGATGATGGGGAGTTCTCGATGTTGAATATAGTCGGTGTAAGAGCAACTCTAACCTACAGCGATGATGAACAATCTCCAGCTGGATGTGGGTCTGCTGAAGATAGTGTTTCTGGGCATTTGATGTATTCTGATTTACAAACTACTGAAGAAGTAAATTCGGGTGATTTTGTAGAAATATTATGGTATAACTCCAGCATAATTGGCACAACTGTGTCTGATATGAGTGAGTCGGATATCGTCGATATGTTAGAGAATGAAGACTATCGTGGATTTGGTGAACATTACCTTAAAATCTCGGTTGATGTAAACAAAGGCAGTTGTATTGACCCATTTAGAGAAACAAGTGATGATGGTGAAGAGGTATCCTACCGGTGGGAATTAATCTCTCTTGACTATACAATCACAATGGTTTGACTATCGAAATTTATAAATTGAGTTTCATTCCTTGTTTACCCACTTTCCAGCCCATCGATTCTACGGTCCTAAACGCTGAACTAGATTTATCATAAAGTGGATTTGTATGATTTAAATGGATGAAATAAAGGTCTATGTCGTTCGGTAATTTGGTCCCTAGATGTGCAATGGTTTGACTCACCGGGGGGTGTGGAACTTCGGCTTGAGAGCGTCCTGAAAGTTCGTGTTGTGACCAAAATGTACCATCGATAAAAGCAGCGTCGACTTCTAATTTGTCAAACCATTCCCTGATTAATTTACACTCATAAGAAGACAAGGTTTCTTCCCATGTATCATGGTCTGGTAAATACAGCAATGATTTACCCTCGCCCCTAATTATGAATGCATGCATATCTGATAATTCATCTCTATGAGGGACTATTATCGGCTCTATACTCTCTTTGCCAAATTGGATTTTGTCGCCGTTTTGAAATGTATTTATCTCAAAAACTCCTTGCTTGACCATCAAAGACCACTGGGGGGTGGAGTGAATTAAATCGGTCATTTTTTGTGAAACATGCAGTTTGATTCCTTTTGCCCCTATTGTTTCTCTACCAAATAACCCAAGGCCGTCGACGTGTCCGAAATGTGCATGAGTTAGCCATACATTTGTAGGGTTATTTTCACCCCAAATATTGAATTGCTGCCCCAAGTTTCTGGTAACGTCAAAAAGGTGTTTTGTGCCATCGAGAAGTGTTGTCCCGAGGGATGTTGGAAAAGAAATCTCATCGTGTTTAATACCCTTACAGCAATCTTTCAAGCAGGAGGGTTGAGGCCTTCCCCCGTCTTGAGCAACGCCCAGTAAGGTTACTTCGGCCATGTTTAGTGGTGGGGTTTCTATTTGATGAATTTAACAGTCAAAAATTAAATCTATTTTCAAAATCTTCTCCGGAATACCTAACCCTTCACACGAAGAACTCAAACCATGGGCTCTTCTGGAAGGTTTGAGGGGGATTTATGGCAGGACCATCTAAAGTTGAATTCCCTGGACAAAAGAAAACCAAAGTCAGAATGCGTGGAACTAAACACGCTAATGAGGCTACGGTCAAAAAAATTACAAAGGAACTTAGTAGACTACTCGAGAACCCTCGCTCACACCTACCGGCCATGACTTGGAGTGGCAAATTGCGTTGGGGTAGAACCGATTCCGTTACTAAGACTCTAAGAGAATTAGAAAAAGTAATCTCAAAGAAAAATGATGTGAAATGGCTTGGGAAAAGAATGATGGCAAAGAGGGGCGACCCTGTTGTCAAGGCATTTGCTGGTTCCTTACACGCTTGTCATGATGAAGAGTTCAGCACGGTGGGTAAATTCACATCAGGCTCATTTGGAAGTGCTTCGTTCATTCGCCGTGGCGATGGTAAGCAAGGTTACTTGGCTGGTCTGCAAAATTACTCTAACCTCACCCTTAGAATGCTGCCATGGGAAGAACATGCAAAAAGAGGCATGTATTTCTTTTCATGGAAAGGAGGTTTTGTGTGTACTGGGCCAATACCCAATCCTCCAAATGAATGGGTAGATGATGTTTTAGAACGCTCAAGATTTAATTTCAAAACCGATAAAATTGATGGTGTGAAAATTTGGTATACTGAGGATACCGATGCTTCAGATATAATTGAATCAAATTCTTCGGAATCAGGGTGTATTAAATTTACTTTCAAAAATGGTCAGATCGTAGTAATTGGATTTGATGCAATGGAAGTTGTTT